>Ga0182013_10006238_pt1 | contig 13584 bp, 14 predicted proteins | sample 612S2MmetaG_FD_120487 | JGI IMG/M metagenome (GOLD analysis project Ga0182013, IMG submission 120487) | Permafrost microbial communities from Stordalen Mire, Sweden - 612S2M metaG | ecosystem: Environmental > Terrestrial > Soil > Wetlands > Permafrost | place: Sweden: Stordalen | collected... | reverse complement strand
CTGCAGATTCCTTTTTTGATCATCCACGGCACCAAAGATGAAACTGTACCGGTTGCCAATGCGATTGAAATGCATACCTGGAATAAGGGTAACCGCTTGTTTTTAATAGAGGGTGCTAACCATAATTTCGGGGCCAAGCATCCATGGACGGAGGGGGAGGCATTATCAGAAGATACAGAGGATTTGTTGAAGGAGACGGTGGAGTTTTATAAGGAGATAGTAAATCATATTTAATGAGGAAGATTCCGCCAAAATACTCTGCATTAGAACTTCAGAAAATAATTGAACAGGAAATAACCATTCCGGAGAAAGTTGGGCAAAAGTTTATTGAAGAGGAGTTAATTAATAATTCTAAAATGCAATGGGCGCTAAACCCCTTTCTATTGAAAGGGGATCTCTTGATTTTATTTGAAAATAACAAACCATTTAAACTATGGAGATTCTTAAAAAGTTTGAATTGGGTTGTTTTAGCGCTGATATTATGCTATTCTATGTTTTCACAAGACTACAAACTCCTGTTGGCAATTCCTTTATATTTGATTTTGACTCCTTCTGGCGTAATTGACTTATGGATTTTCATAACCGTCCTGGCAATTTTTGTTGGCGGTGCTTTTTATCTCCAGATTAATAATCGCTACTATTGGCTGGCTGTTTCGATATTTATAGTTGGTTATTTGTTTAGCAAGCTGACAATTAAAGCTACCGAAAGAGTATTATTAAACAAAGTATTTGCCGATACCAAAACGTTTTGGAGTTTTTTTTCGAATAAACTTATTGTTTCTGCTTCAGATAGTACGGATGCCGAACTTGATCGTATTGGACAAATATATCCAGAGTTGATGGATTAAGTACTCATAAGTTGTGGTTCAAATTTTCGTTACAAGGAGGCACAATTAACTTGTTGGCGTGAGTAATACTTACTACGCAATCAAATTCAAAAACTCATCCTCACTCAATACCGTAATACTCGGTATTTTTTTTGCTTTAGATAGCTTACTACCCGCATCTTCACCAACCACTAAATAATTAAGATTAGCACTCACGCTACTCAACAACTTGCCGCCGTTTTCCTCAACTAGTTGTTTAGCCCGGTCACGATTAAATTGTTGGAGGGAGCCGGTGAAGAGGAATGTTTTGCCTTCGAGTTTATTGTTTTTGGCTAGCGAATCTTCGGGGCGGTTTTGGATGTTTACCTTCATTTCATCCAATGCTTTTATTAGTTTTACGTTGCTGGGAGTTTGAAAGAAGTCATAAATGCTTTGGGCAACTTTGGGGCCGATGCCTTCGATGTTGGTGAGTTCTTCCAGCGACATATTTTCAAGGTCTAATATGCTTTTAATGTGGCTGGTTATATCTTTTGAAGTAGTTACGCCAACTAACCGGATACCGAAAGCGTTTATTAAGCGCCAGATGGGCCTGCCTTTGGCGCCTTCAATACCTTTCTTTAGATTTTCGACTGACCTTTCTCCCCATCCTTCCAGTTTTAGTATTTCATCGTATGGAAGCCTGAAAATATCTTCGAGGTTTTTGATAAAGCCGCGTTGGATAAAGTCAATAATGATGCTGCGGCCAAGGCCGTCAATATCCAGTGCATCTTTTGATACGAAGTGAATGGCCCGTTCTTCGGTTTGGGCCGGGCAATCGGCGTTATCGCAGCGCCAGATGGCCTCTTCCTCTGTTTTTATTAAAGGCGAATTGCAGGAAGGGCAATTTTTAGGGAAATGAATTTTCTTTTCGTGACCTGTTCTTAATTCGGGCACAACACCCATGATGTAGGGGATTACTTCACCGGCTCGTTCAACTATTACCGTATCACCTATATGGATGTCTTTTTCTTTGATAAACTCTTCGTTATGCAACGAAATGGAGGCAATAGTTACGCCTGCCAGTGCCACCGGTTCAATTTTGGCTACCGGCGTAACGGCGCCGGTGCGGCCTACCTGGTACTCTACATCCTTTAGTTTTGATTGGGCTTGCTTGGCCTGGAACTTATAAGCCATGGCCCAACGGGGATGGTGGGTGGTTGAACCACACTTCTGCTGCATTTTAAGGTCGTTCACCTTTATAACCATGCCATCGGTTTCAATGCTGAATGTGTTGCGTTTGGTATTCCACAACTCAATAAAGGCAATAGCTTCTTCAGCGTTTTTACAAACCTTCAGTTCGTGAATGGGCGTTTTAAAGCCGCACTTATACAGTATTTCAATTGTTTCAAAGTGGGTATGAAGTTTATCGGCCAACAGGTTTTTGCCCTCTTTATCTTCAGCAAAACTTACATGGTACAAAACAGCCTCAAGGCCGCGGGTGGCAGATTCGTTGGGGTCTTTTAAACGTAGCGAACCGGAGGCCGTGTTACGCGAATTCTGAAACAATTTTTCGCCCCGCGCTTTTCTTTCGTTATTGATGCGTTCAAAAACTTCTTTTTGAATAATTACTTCGCCGCGAATTTCAATACGATGAATGCCGAACTTTGAAAACTTAGCCGATAGGGGAATGGAGGCAAGGGCTTTGGCATTGTTGGTAATATCTTCACCTACTGCGCCATCGCCGCGGGTAGCGGCGCGCACCAGCATATCATTTTCATAAACCAATGCAATACTTGAGCCGTCAAATTTGGGCTCAACACAATATTGGATGTGCTCTGCTCCGGTTAGTTTTTTTACGCTTTTATCAAAGGCATTTACATCCTCCGCATTATACGAGTTATCGAGCGAAAGCATGGAGACCAAGTGGCTTACCTGTTTAAAATCATCGGTCAGGCCCCGGGCTACGCGTTGGGTGGGTGAGTCGGGGGTTAAAAACTCCGGACGTTCCTCTTCCAGCTTTCTTAGTTCTTTGAAAAGTTTATCGTAGTCAACATCAAGGATTACAGGCTGGCTAAGGGAATAGTATCGCCAGTCGTGGTAATTGATTACCTGACGCAGCGCTTCAATTTTTTCTTTGTCGGGCTTATGGCCTATATGTTTAATCAGCTGCTCGGTAAGCTGGTTGAGATGGTGTTGTTCTTGCTCGGAATACATAGTTGCGCTTTAATGGATTTGGTAGCGGGTGTATATTAAAGTGTTAATTTCAACAGCCGCCCCTTCCGTCCCCTAAAGGGGAAACCAAAGCCAATTGCAGGAGTTAGCTTTAGCCGGATTGTTAATCAACAAATTGGTATTGCCCGATACTTCCGGCAAAATAAATTCTTTCGGTTATAATTTTCAGGAAACGTCGTTATCTATTTTGACAGGCCGAATCATGTCATCCCTTCGGGATTTATGTTGCTATTGTGGCCATTTCTATAATCATTTCAACCCTTCGGGTTTTCCAATGCCGGATAAAAATTTTGGATAAGGATTATTCGAAAAAGAATGAAAATACAACAGCCAATCGGGATGGCAGCTTATCAAATTACGAATACAAACTCACCCTGTCTTTCGGACATCCCTCTATTTGAAAAAAGAGAGGGAGAATACAAGCAACCAACTATAGAACCAGCTGATCTATTTCTATGAAACACCTTCTCCTGAGTCTTTAATTGGCAATTACCTATCAGAGACACAACGGAAGATTGCCACAGCCTTTTCTCTAAAATTATTATTGGAAAAAGCTTCGCAATGACATCTACTTATATTTAACTAAGTTTATCTATTTCCTTAGCCAGCTTTTTGTCCTTTTCAGTAACAATATCGCCGGCGCTGTGGGTGTTGAGGGTTATTTCAAGTTCGTTATAAACGTTTGTCCAGTTAGGATGGTGGTCCATTTTTTCAGCGATTAGTGCCACCCGGGTCATAAAGGCAAAAGCTTCTGAGAAGTTTTTGAACTTGAATTTCTTTTTTAGGGAGTTATCTTTTTCGATCCACATGGTTTTTGGTATTTAGTAGTGATTATAAAGTATTGAGACAAATGCACGTTCGTCTACCAGTAACAAGTGAACGTGAACATAAGTTTACTGGAAACGAATCAAATCTCAATACTTAATACTATATACTCAATACCCGCCCCAATCAATTAAAATCCCAGTTGTATTTATCCAGGTTAGAAACACATAGGTTCAGCAAATCAATGTTGCCTTTTATATCATCCTTATCAGCCATTTCTATCACTGAGTGAATGTGGCGGGTGGGTATGGAAACTGCGCCTGCTATAGTTCCGTATTTGGCCATACGTTGCATGCCTGCGGTATCGGTTCCGCCGGCGGGCAGCAATTCATTTTGCCATTTAATTTTGTTCTTGTCGGCCAGGCCCTTCATATAGCGAACCATGCGGTAATCGCAAATTGCAGAGCTATCCATAATTTTAATTGCCACGCCTTCGCCCAGTTTGGTTACCATTTCTTCGGCTTTGGCGCCGGGAGTATCAAAAGCAATTGTAGTATCAATACAAAAGCTAAAGTGCGGGTCAATATGATGTGCGGCAACCTGTGCACCGCGGATGCCTACTTCTTCCTGCACGGTAAATACGCCGTAAAAATCGTAAGGTATTTTTTTGCCTTTCAGTTCTTTTAAGGTTTCAATTAAAATAAAAACAGCTACGCGGTTATCAATTGATTTGCAGTTAACGCAGTTGCCCATTTCAATCAGTTCGCGCTCGCGGGTTACTACATTGCCTACTTCAATCAGTTTTACCACCTCCGCTTTTTTCATGCCCAGGTCGATAAAGTAGTCGGTTAACTGCAGGGGTTTTACACGTTCTTCAGCTGTCATTAAGTGAATAGGTTTGGTGCCCATTACGCCTATCACATCTTTTTTGCCATGCACCTTTACCCTTTGTGCGGTTAATGTTTTTGGGTCGAAACCACCTAGCGGATGGAAACGCAAAAAACCGTTATCATCAATATGGCTTACAATAAAACCTATCTCATCCATGTGGGCAGCGGCCATTACTTTTTTATCGCTGCTTTTTCCTTTTTTAAAGGCTATTAAGTTGCCCATGTTGTCAACGGTTATGCCGTCAACTACACCTTTCAGTTCTTTGGTAATCAGTTCGCGTACTAGTTGTTCATGGCCGGGGGCACCGGGAGTTTCGCATATTTTTTTCAGCAGGGCGACATTGATTGACATGGTATCGGGTTTGAATTTTGATTAAATGTTGGGGTGAAGTTAAAATTTAGTTATGAAATGGAATCCAAAATACATTTTAACGCAAAGAGCGCAAAGAAATACATTAAGGGCGCAAAGAATTTTGCAAAGTGTTTCTATCGGGTGGCCTAAAGACGTTAAAAATTGAGCAGAAGAAATGTGTGAATTGATTAGCCTGTTTTTTGTCTTTAAGTCCCCTTCGGGGATTTAGGGGCCGGTTCTACTCCACCATCGTCACCTTCACCATATTTGCCCTTCCCCTTGCAGCCAGAGGCATGCTACCCATGTTTACAACCATATCTCCGGTTTTAATCAGGCTTTGTTCTTTTAATATCCTGATGACATCGCGGATTGAAGTGTCAGTGCCTACAAACTTATCGTAGTGGAAAGCCCTTACGCCCCAGCAGATGCTGAGTGAATTGAGCAGGTCGCGGTTTTCAGTAAAGATATAGATATCAGCTTTGGGCCGGTAGCTTGAAAGCATAAAGCCGGTATAGCCGCTAAAGGTCATGGCTACAATGGCGCGGGCGCCGAGGTCGCCGCTGATGCGGGCGGCATTATAACAGATGGCATCGCTGATAAAGGTTTCAGAGGTGCTATCTGCCTTCAGTTCTTTATTATAGATGATGTTGGCGTGTTCGATATTGGAAAGTATTTTTTCCATTACCTGTATAACACGGGCAGGGTATTTGCCCATGGAAGTTTCGCCGCTTAGCATTACTGCATCGGCGCCGTCAATTACTGCATTGGCTACGTCGGTTATTTCGGCACGGGTGGGGTTGGGATTTTCAATCATGCTGTCCATCATCTGTGTTGCTACAACAACGGGGCGGGCATGTTTAATACACCTTACTATAATGTCTTTTTGTATCAGGGGCATCCTTTCCTGGGGCACTTCAACGGCCAGGTCGCCCCGGGCTATCATTATGCCATCGGCAGCGGTAATGATTTCGTCTAAAACCAACAGGGCTTCGGGCTTTTCAATCTTGGCCATTATCTTCATGTACGAATTCTTATCGCCGATTATCTCTTTCAGTTCGTAGACATCTTTAGGTGAGCGCACAAACGAAAGGGCAATCCAGTTGGCGCCGTGTTTCATGGCAAAATGCAGGTCCTTACGGTCTTTATCGGTAAGGGCGGGTACGGTAGTTTTTGTATCGGGTAAATTGACACCTTTGTTGTTGCTTATTTTTCCGCCCACCACTACGCGGGCATTAATGAGGTCTTTGCGGTTGGTGTCAATTACGCGCAGTTCTACTTTACCATCGTCAATTAATATGGCATCGCCGGGCTCAACTTCAAGGGGCAGGCTATCGTAACTGACGTACAGTTTTTTGAAGGTGCTTATGCAGGGCACATTGGTTACTTCAACCAGTTGGCCGCTTTCCAGTACTTCCATATTATCGCGCACCTGGCCTATGCGTATTTTGGGGCCCTGAAGATCGGCCAGGATGGCAATGTTGAGGCCGTGTTCTTTATTGATTTCGCGTATTTTGTTAATGCCATCCAGGTGGTCGTCGTAGGTGCCGTGGCTCATGTTAAACCTGAAAACATCTACTCCTGCACTTACCATTTCTTCCATGATGGCCTTGTCATTACAGGCGGGTCCGAAGGTTGCAATAATCTTTGTTTTGTTTACTCTTATTTTCATCTGTTTAGATTTTAGAGCCGAGAACTGAGAATCAAGATTTGACTTGTCCTCAATCTTGGCTCTTGGTTCTTGATTCTAATTTCTAATTTTTTTTGGGGTTAGTAGTTTTTGCACTTCTTTTTCTTCTTCGTAACTCAAACGTTCTTTGCTTTTTATTTTTTTGAGGGGTACTTCAAGGCACATCACCACTTCAGGAAATTTTCTGATGCCTTCCATTAAATTCAATATATAGTCATCGGTAAACTTACCCCTAATTTGAACAATGTAGTCGAAGTTGCTTATTTCGGGTAAAAGGTACTCGCCCATGTTTTTGTTTGTAAAGACAACAAAGGTGTTCTTTTCGGCATCTTCGGCCTTAAAAACGCTGAATTCGGTTTTGCGGATCCGGTCTTTGGGTTCAAAAACAAGGGCCGGCAGTTTTCTGAAATCACAACCTAATAACTGATTCAGGTGGTGGCAAACTTTGTACTCTTTAAGGGCAGAGGCTATACCCAGCAGCCTGTAGTCGGTATCAAGGTCGTTGGTAATTTTTTTCTCTGCCATGCTGGTGGTGTGTTCAAGTGCGCAGGTGTTCAGGTATTCAGGTAAATAACGGCACTATGTGTCAAATTTACAATTAGTTTAGAAAGAGGGCGGGTGTGTTCAAATATTCAGGTGTTCAAGTGTTCAGGTTTTAGGTCAGAGGTTGTATTACCTAAACACCTGAATACTTGAACACCTGAACACGATTTCTGAGCCCGAAAAGGACGACCCTGAACCCTCGCCAAGCTTAACGTGGAAAATAATTTTTGGGAAAGGGAGGGATGTTTTTATTTTCGCTCCACATTTAAAACCAAACAGACATGTCAAATATCGCAGAAAGAGTTAAAAAGATTATCGTTGATAAGCTCGGAGTTGAAGAAAGCCAGGTAACCCCGGAGGCTAGTTTCACCAACGATCTTGGTGCTGATTCATTAGACACCGTAGAGCTGATCATGGAATTCGAAAAAGAATTCAATATCTCTATTCCTGACGAGCAGGCTGAGAATATTGGCACCGTAGGCCAGGCTATAGAGTACCTGGAAAAGACAGTTAGTAAATAATAACGTGTAAGAAGAAATATGGAGTGGCAGATGTAACAAGTCTGCCACTTTCTTTTAAAGATGTTCAAAAGAGTAGTAGTAACAGGCTTAGGGGCTTTAACACCTATTGGTAACACCGTACCTGAATTTTGGAACGGTTTATTGAGCGGAACCAGTGGGGCCGGGCCCATTACCCGGTTTGATGCGACGAACTACAAAACAAAATTTGCCTGCGAAGTAAAGCACTTTGATCCCACCCAATTTATTGATAAAAAAGAAGTAAGGCGGCTTGACCGCTTTGCGCAGTTTGCCATTGTAAGCAGCGACGAGGCTATTAAAGATTCGGCCTTAGACCAGCCGGGTATTAACCGCGACCGGGTAGGTGTTATCTGGGGCTCGGGCATTGGCGGGCTTGATGTATTTATTGAAGAAATAACCAATCTGGCGTTAAACCCCATACCGAGGTTTAACCCGTTTTTTATACCTAAAATGATTATTGATATTGCCCCGGGGCATATATCGATGCGTTGGGGTTTGAGGGGGCCTAATTACGCCGCCGTTGCGGCCTGTGCCACATCTAATATTGCCCTGATTGATGCCTTTACTTACATTAAACTTGGCAAATGTATTGCGGTTGTGGCTGGTGGTTCGGAAGCCCCGATAAGTGCAGGCGGGGTTGGCGGATTTAATGCCATGCGGGCGATGAGCGAAAGAAACGATTCGCCCGAAACTGCTTCGCGTCCGTTTGATAAAGACCGCGATGGGTTTGTGGTAGGTGAGGGGGCGGGCGCCATTGTATTGGAAGAACTGGAACATGCCCTTGCACGCGGCGCTAAAATATATTGCGAAATGGTGGGCGGTGGTATGAGTGCCGATGCATACCATTTAACCGCACCGCATCCTGAAGGTTTAGGTGCAACCCTTTCCATGAACAGCGCATTGGAAGATGCGAATTTGAAACCTGAAGATATAGACTACATCAACGTTCACGGAACATCGACACCGCTGGGCGATACTATTGAACTTGCCGCCATCAAGAAGGTTTTTGGCGAGCATGCTTATAAACTGAATATCTCGTCCACCAAATCTATGACGGGGCATTTATTGGGGGCAGCAGGCGCTATTGAGGCCATTGCCTGTATCATGGCTGTTAAAGAAGATATTGCACCGCCCACGATTAACCACTTTACCGATGACCCCGCTATTGACCAACGGCTGAACCTTACTTACCACAAACCTCAAAAGCGTGTTATCAACGCAGCACTCAGCAATGGATTTGGTTTTGGGGGGCATAATGCTACGGTGATATTTAAGAAGTTTGTGAAATAGGTGTTAAGGTGCGCAGGTGTTAATGTGTTCAGGTGTTCAGGTTAATACCGATTAGCGCATCCTGCCAAGGGAAAAAAATCCAGCTCATTTTGATATTTTCTTTCTCAAATCTTTCTTTCAGCAAAGCCATACTGTTTTGCAGGATTTTCGAAGGAGGCCCTGCAAGGCAATCTGAGTTAGTATACGTTAATTTGGAAAAAGTTTGGAAAGTTAATTATAAATAAAATAACTGCTTCGTAAAATGATAACTGCATAGAATAATAATTGTGTAAAATACTAATAAGATAAATTAGTATTATTAAAAAAGTATTTATAATTTTGTGGTGGCGCGATTGCCGAAACAAGAAAGTAATACACATGCTACTACTACCTTTTTACTCGAACTACGAATTTGCCACATCGGAGGTGTATTTAATTGCCAATACCAAAATTTCCCCAATAAAAAACAAACCAAACCTGTCCAACCTGCAAGTGCGAATAAATCGTCTCATAACAAATGGGAATGTGTGTAAAAGCTGCATATTGAAATTTTATACAGATGGTGTTGAGGTTCCTGAAATAGAATTCACTAACGAGAATCGGCCTAACAAAAGTATACTTTTGCCAAAAAATCATAATACCTCTTACATCCTGCCTATTAAGGGGTTAGAGGTGGAACTTATTCGTAATGGGAATCAAATAACACCGGAAAAGAAGTTCACTTTAGTTATCGAACATTTTGGAGTGCCCATACATTTAAGGCAACGGTGGGATTTTTACGAAAAAAGTTGAAAACATTTCCCGCCATTTGTCGTAAAATTTCAGACAATTTACTTATTTTAGTATCGCTAAAACGGTATGGACATGGCAAAATCTGCAATAATAAAACAGGGTAAGTTTTCGGCCCGTGTGATTTTTGACAGCGAACGGCTTTTAAAAATATTTCCCGCAACAGCTTCGGGCGCGTTGGGTTTAAGCAGCGCTGCTAAAAATGGGGTTAAATATTCTCAATTTAAAAAACTGGCAGAGGAAATTCCTCTTACTGCAGGCGATTGGTCAACCGTTTTAAATATTTCAGAAAGGACCATGCAGCGCTACAAGAACGAGAAAAAAACCTTTGACCCAATTTATTCGGATAAGATTTTGCAGATAGCTATTTTATATAGAACCGGGAATGAGGTTTTTGGAGATAAAGCCAATTTTGATACCTGGCTTGAAACCAAAAACGTGGCGCTTGGGGGCGTAAAACCAAAGGAGTTACTGGATAATACTTTTGGAATAAGCCTTGTAAGGGATGAGCTAGGCAGGATTGAAAACGGGGTTTTGGCATGATTGTCTTCAGGCTAAGCAAATCGAAGTACAGCAACGACCTTTCGGGTTCCGGGGCCGAAAAAACCGGCGGACGATGGAACAATAAGGGGAAACCACTCATTTATACAAGCAGTTCGCGTGCGCTTTGCGTAACTGAAATTGCAGTACACACTCCTTTGGGAATTGTTCCAAAAGACTATGAATTAATAAGCCTGGAAATACCTGATGGTGTGGGTATTTTAGAAATCAGAATTTCGGAGTTGCCCTCCAACTGGAAATCATTTCCTCACGCAAATTCGACCCGGATTTGCGGCGACAGTTTTATTGCTACCGGCAAATACCTGGTTCTTAAAGTCCCTTCGGCAGTTGTACAAGGGGATTTTAATTATTTAATAAACCCGAAACACGCAGATAGTTCAAAAATCAGGATAATCAATATTGAGCGCTTTCAGTTTGATGAAAGGCTGTTTAAATAAATATCTTCTTTCTTAAATCGGCGATTACAGATTTTGTAGAAACAAGAGTTACTTCCACGCTTTGTACTTCATTGCGGCGCTTTTCTAATTCAGCTTGCCACGCTTGATTGTATTCAGGGTCAATGGCCTGCTGTGCGCTTTTCAGGAAAATGCCTACCAATTCCCGTTCCTCAGTTGAAAGAGACAAAATTTCATTTTGTATTTTTTCCAATTTGCTCATCGCCACCCAATTTTGTGTTATAAAGATAATGATTTCATTTTTTACTGCCAATTCTGCAAATTGCAGACTCGTCATAACAAAGTCACATGCTTTATTGCTAAAAAGCCATTCTATTATATCTTTAGCCTCCGAAACTAATAATGCCCAGCCGTTTGATCAGAAAATTTTACAACCAGCTTTTTTCGTCTGATAAAGAAATTGCCTCGTATGTAAAAGGTATTACAGGCATTATGCCCGGCAACCTGAAAATTTACAAGCAGGTTTTTAACCACCGCTCAAAATTTAATGAACCCAGGGAAAACAACGAACGGCTTGAGCTTTTAGGCGATGCCATTTTAGATGCTGTTGTTTGCGAATTTTTATACCGCAAATACCCATATAAAGAGGAGGGTTTTATTACCGAATTGCGCAGTAAAATAGTGAACCGCAAATCGCTGAACGAAGTGGGCGAAAAGCTGGGGCTGGTAGAAAAACTGAAGTTTAACCGGAAAGGCATGACCGAGGTAAGCCGCGATTTAGGGGGCAATACTTTTGAGGCTTTGGTAGGAGCTGTTTACCTGGATGCCGGTTTTGACGAGACAAAGAAATTCATTAAAAAAAGGGTGCTTCAGGGATTGATAGATGTTGACATGTTGCAGGCTACTAACTCTGATTACAAGAGCCAGATTTTCCATTACATACAGAAGTTGGGTAAAACCATTGAGTTTAAAGTAGTGGAAGAGAAGGCCAAAAACCGACGTGCGTACTTTACCATTAACCTTGAAATAAATGACAAGTTTATTGCCTCGGGCGAAGGCTATAGCAAAAAAGTTGCCGAGCAAAACGCGGCGATGAACGCAATTAAGATTTTGGGAATAGAGGGGAAGACGGAGCAGTAAAGCCCATTATTGCGAATGCCGATTTGGGTACGAAGCAATGAAAGGGTTTTATGTCAGGTTACTGCCCGCTGGTAACAGAGCATCTCCCGCTGCGGAAGTTATGTGGGGCGAAGCATAATTACGAAAGGTTGGCCTACTTCCTCAACGCCTTTACCCGCCACTTAACCTGCTGAGCCAAACCTGGCTTTACTTCCCGCGATAATATTTTGGAACCATTAAATATAGCTGGTGTGCTCACGTGGTAACAATAATTAAACCACAAATGCGACACCTTTTTTACCAGGAAATGCGGGTCAAAAATCAGGGTTCTTTCATTCCCCTTTACGATACCTTCCAGTAAAGCTTTTATTTCGGCAGCAGAGGAGTTCACTCTTCCGTAAGCATGATGATTAATATGTTCAAAGTCCTCCAGCAACTGAACATTTACCGGGTACCCCAAACGCTCAAACTGCTGAAGCCTGATTATTTCGCTGTTATGCTTTTGAATTTCACGGTGCGACTGCGAAACCGAACCTGCATGATACCGGTATTTTAAAAGCACCTCCCGGATATTTGCCAGTTTATATACGTACCCCAGCCGCACAAAAAACTCATAGTCCTCAGCATGTATAAAGGCCGGGTCAAAATGCGGCTTAAATTCTTTAACTTCTTTTGCCCGCATAATAATGGTAGGGTGTACCAAATGGCATTGGTAAAGCATCCTAAACATAATTTCCTCGTGCCCTGCCAAATAATGCAACAATATCTTGTCCCCACCAAACGATTCAGCCCAGGAACCGCAGACCATCACATCTTCGTGCTTCTCCATAAAGGCCACCTGCTTTTCAATCCTCTCCGGCAGGCTTATATCATCGGCATCCATCCGTACAATATATTTGCCGCCGGCAAGGGCCAGACCCTTATTCAGGGTAGCTATCAGCTTTAAGTTGTGCTCGTTTTTGTGGTAATTAATCCGCGGGTCAGTATAACTCTTTATTATCTCCTCCGAACTATCAGTTGAGCCATCGTTTATAATAAGCAGTTCAAAATCCTTAAAGGTCTGGTTCAGTATACTGTCAATAGCCTCGCGCAAAAACGGCTCCCCATTATAAACCGGCATTAAAACTGTAACTGCTGTCTTACTCACTATATTGATTTATCAGCCGTAATAATAAGCACTTTCCCAAAACTGTTTTGCATTCGTTTAACATGCATCCCTGTATTGCATTTCTCTGTATTTTCTCCGTGCCTTCTATATAACTTGATTTTGAAGTTCTGATTTTCAATACATTAGGCAGCAGATAATATGAAGGCTGGCCAGGTACGACCCCGGATGGGGTCGAATCTCTATAGCGTATATGGCGCTATAAATATTCGACCCCATCCGGGGTCGTATCTACTCCGTGCTAACGCAATCTTAAAAAGGCCATTCGCCCTTCCGCAACGGCCGGGATTAAAGTTATTATTTCAGAAGCACTGGTCGGCCCAGTCGGGCATGTGCGTTAAGTTAAGCATGGTCAAAATAGGCTAAAACTGAATGCCAGCAAGCCTTTCAATGTTATAATATACTTTTGGTTTAATTGTGCCAGCAGCCTAACCACCCCCGGGGCAGCCCCTCCTGAATCAGGAGGGGAGCT
>Ga0182013_10006236_pt1 | contig 13586 bp, 11 predicted proteins | sample 612S2MmetaG_FD_120487 | JGI IMG/M metagenome (GOLD analysis project Ga0182013, IMG submission 120487) | Permafrost microbial communities from Stordalen Mire, Sweden - 612S2M metaG | ecosystem: Environmental > Terrestrial > Soil > Wetlands > Permafrost | place: Sweden: Stordalen | collected... | reverse complement strand
GAACCGGGATCGGCTGCTTGGTCACATCGACGCCGGCAAATATTCGCGAACTTTCCGAAATGCCGGGCAGTCGCTCATGAATGAGCGCTGCAGGGAGATGATCCAGATGCAGGTAAATGTGATCCTTCTTCGGTCCGACACCCCGGCCTTCGCGGATTTCGATTGTCATGGCGCGACTTACGACGTCGCGGCTCGCTAAATCCTTTGCCGATGGAGCATACCGCTCCATAAAACGCTCCCCTTCGGAATTGACCAGGTAGCCCCCTTCGCCCCGAACGCCTTCTGTAATCAGACAACCTGCCCCGTAAATGCCGGTTGGGTGGAACTGGATGAATTCCATATCCTGCAGAGGCAGGCCCGCGCGCAGGACCATCCCGCCGCCGTCACCGGTGCAAATATGGGCTGACGTGCATGAGAAAAAGGTGCGGCCATAACCGCCCGTCGCCAGAACCACCATATGCGCCCGGAAATGGTGGATTGAGCCGTCATCCAGGCACCACGCAACGACGCCGCGGCAAACGCCGTTGTCCATGATGAGGTCGAGCACGAAATATTCGACATAGAATTCGACGCCGTGCTTCAGGCACTGCTGATACAGCGTATGGAGTAGAGCGTGGCCCGTTCGGTCGGCCGCCGCGCAAGCCCTCTGGGCCGGCTGCTTGCCAAAATCCTGCATGTGGCCGCCGAAGGCCCGCTGATAGATCTTTCCGTCATCGGTGCGGCTGAACGGCAGGCCGAAATGCTCCAGCTCCAGGACAGCTTCCGGGGCCTGGCGGCACATATATTCGATCGCATCCTGATCACCCAGCCAATCGGCGCCCTTTACCGTATCGTACATATGCCAGCGCCATGAATCGTCGGACATATTGGCCAGCGACGCAGCAATTCCGCCTTGAGCCGCGACAGTGTGGCTCCGCGTTGGAAAAACCTTCGTAATACAAGCGGTCTTCAGTCCTCCCGCAGCTATGCCCATCGTTGCGCGCAATCCAGCGCCGCCGGCACCCACAACAACGACATCGTAGTTGTGATCGACGATCGGATACGCTGCCATTGCTGTTCAGCCCCTAACAACGAAATGCAGCACCGCGAGCGCAGACGCGAGCCCGACCCCAACGCAGCCGAAGGTCAGCCCGGTCACCAAGGCGAACTTCAATCCACCATGATGGACGTAGTCCTCGACGATGACTTGGGCGCCGAGTTTCAGATGCCAAAAGCCTGTCAGGATCAGCAGGAGCGCGAGGCCTGCGGGGATCGGCTGGCCCAACGTGGCAACCACCACGTCGCGATTGGCACCCGTCAGTATGAGGAGTTCTGCAACGAACAACAGTGAAAGCGGAATGAGCGCCAGGGCGGTGAGCCGCTGAAGCAACCAGTGATGAGCACCCTGCTTCACACTACCGAGGGCGCGCGCGGGCGAGCGAATTGACATTTCTCATGTCAGCCGCTCATCGCATAGCTGCCGACCCACGCGCCAAATGTCAGAACAAACGCGGCGATTACGACAGCCCAACCAGATTTGTTGACGGCGGGGAGTTCCAATCCGTAGCCCGCATCCCAAGCCAGGTGCCGGATACCGTTGCAGAGGTGAAAGAACAGCGACCAAGAGAAGCCAAGCAAAATTGCTTGTCCAAACCAGGCTGCAAGCAAGCTCTGCACTATGGCGAAATCCTGTTTTCCACTTGCGGCGGCAATCAGCCACCAAGCCAGAAGCAGCAAGCCTAAACCGAGCGCTACGCCGGTAATCCGGTGCAGAATCGAGAGGGCGGAGCTGATCTGCGGCTTGTAGATCTGCAAATGGGGTGAAAGCGGCCGATGCGGCACCATCCAGTAAACCTTGGTTGCGCGACGGAACTTTGCGTTTTCCGTCCACCCTGAGTGACCGCAGTGTACGCTTTATAAAGGCGGTGTCAAATTGGCATATGCATGTATAAACCACTATATCTAACGGTCTGTGTCTAGGCCACTAGCGCCCAATTGGCCCGTATTGGCACAGTGAGTTATGGCATCAGCGTTATTGCAACGCGCACAGCTTTTGAGCTGTCTCGCTCCATAAGCGCGGCCAACTGAGCGGTTACAGACGTTGCGAACTCGGCGTCAGGGGGGGATATCAGTCGCACCCTGAGCGAACCGGCCTTTTGCGACCACAGCCCGAGAAATCGTTTGGTGACGGCGTCAATATTGGCCACACCATCGCTTGATCGTTAGCGAGTGCCCTCAAGCATAACCGCGGATTCTCACCGGCGTTCACAACGAATGGCCATTGCGGGCATAACCTAAACTCACCGCACAGTCACTGGCGCGGAAGACGTCCTTTCGCAGTTCCAGGCGGCAGCGCTATCTGGTTCATGCCAAGATGGACAAGGAGCAAAGCTTCGTAATCCGGAGCCCAACCGTCTGGGTTCACCTCCCAGCACGTGTTACATGCCGACATCTGGTATTTATCTATATATCGGCAATTATGATGATGCGGCTGACATCGCAATTGGCGTCGACACATAAAGCATGTGTAATCTGATTTTGCAGGATCGCTCACGTATGAAACTCCATACTATAAAGCAATTTGGAATAATTCGCTGTGCCGGCACAGTAGGCGAAATTCTTCGGATTGTTATCAGAGGAGTACGAAATCGATCGATCGACGACCGAGACGACAGAACACGCGGTTGCTAGCGGCTCATTGAGAGTAACGAGTTTGGCCGCGGCGATATTGGCGCTCGCGGCCGTCGCGCAGGCTTTTCCGATCGCGCGACGCCAACTGCCATGCAGATGACACACCCGGCGCGCGCAGGCGACATCCCGACGGGACTATGGTTAGAATTCAAAGAACGTAGATCTGGTGCCCTCGGAGCAGCTAAGATCCGACCCTCGGTGCCGATTAACGCAGAATTCTGGCTGCTAAGGCTACAGCCAAAGCCGAAGACCTTCGCTAGCCTATCCGGCCAACCACTGATTTTGGGGATTTCAGGCGCACGCCGCGTCCAGAGCCAACGCTCTTAACGTTCTCGCCGATGAGTTCTATCCCGGCGTTGTCGAAGGCCTCGATCACCTTGGTCAGCGAGTCGATAATGCCGCGGACATTCCCGTCGCTCGCCTCCATTCGCTGGATGGTCGGCAGAGAGACGCCAGAAAGCTCGGCTAGCTCGCGTTGATCGACCCCAAGCAAGGCTCGGGCTGCTCGCATTTGAGCTGCGGTGATCATAGAGGCTCCAATTCTTGATTGTCACCATTACTCGATCCCATTCGTGACGTCTAGGCCATCAGTACTGATGTCTGCTACAGCCTTTTCTTGGCGAGTTCCAAAGACACCTTTGCCGCATCCAAAGGGCCAGTCGCAGCCTGACAATTGGCGAGCAAGTAGCTCAGAACGTCATTCATCACGTCATGATTGGCGACATAGACAACCGAGACGTCGTCGCTCCGAAACGTCACGAGGCCAGCCTCCTCCAGTCTGACAAGCGCCGATGCAAGTGTCGGGAGAGGTAAGTTGAGGCGAACCCCGATTTCGCCAGCCGACAGTCCTTGTGCGCCGCCTTGCACCAAAAGCCGGAAGACATTGAGCTGATGCTCGTGAGCAAGACCCGCCAGCGCGGCGACAACGTCGGATTTGTCCATTTACCCGGAACCTGGATTGTCGGTCCTGTACGGAGGACCGTCTGCCGTGAGTCGCAACGCCTTTGCGGCAAGCGCGAAGCCCTGTGCAAACCACAACGCCCCGTCGACAGAGAGCCGTTGCGCCGCGTCAACGGGAGTACATACGAACTCGACCAGCGCGGAACGACGAATTGATTCTCGAATAACGGCGGTTCGCGCGGGATCACACCAGATTGCTGCGCGATCCGTCATGACAACCCAACAATATAGAGGGGGCACCCTACGGAATTGCACATTCACGCTCTTTCGAAAAACCCATTCACCGCTGTCAGCTTCCGAATTCGCCCTCGCGCGAAGCGAGCATGGCACTCTATAATCAGAGTATCAAACAGGTTTATAGATGTATATAGCATCATATATAGAGCTCTAAACATGAGGTAACCACAACCGTCGTGCGATCGCCCTACCAAACTGCCTTCGAGCCCGCGGGGAGTCCGAGGCTTCAGGTGGGTCGTCAGCATCTCGGCGGTCGCAACCGTCGATGCCAAGGTCGCCGAGAACCAATAAATAGTGAAACGGAGAAGAGTCTGTGCCCGAAGCCTATATCGTCGATGCCTTGCGAAGCCCCACCGGTCGCCGCAACGGGGGCCTTTCCCATGTCCATGGCGCGGACCTTGGCGCCCATGTCATTACATCAATCGTTGCGCGCAACGCGATCCCTCCGCAGGATTACGACGATGTAATTTTTGGCTGCCTGGACACGATCGGACCACTGGCCGGTGACATCGCGCGAACCTGCTGGCTCGCGGCCGGCATGCCTCTTAGCGTGCCGGGAACCACGATCGACCGCCAATGCGGCTCATCCCAGCAGGCGGTCCATTTCGCGGCGCAAGCCGTGATGTCGGGGACATCTGACGTCGTGCTCGCCGGCGGCGTGCAGACGATGAGCCAAATTCCCATTAGTGCCGCCATGCGCGCGGGTGAACCTCTGGGCCTTGGAGGCGATCCATTCTTACGTTCGAAGGGTTGGATCGCACGCTTCGGCGATCAGGAGATCAGCCAGTTTCGCGCTGCCCAAATGATCGCGGATAAATGCAATTGCTCGCGCGAGGCCATGGAAGCCTTTGCTCTTGAATCGCATAAGCGGGCCCTGCACGCCGTGAAGGCTGGCTATTTCGACAATGAAGTCATCCCTCTTGAAGGTGTCGATCGGGACGAAACCGTCCGTGAGACCTCCATGGAAAAGATGGCCGCGCTCAAGCCGCTAAAGGAGGGCGGCACCATTACGGCGGCGGTCTCCAGCCAGACCTGCGACGCAGCGAGTGTGATGCTGATCGTTTCCGCGAAGGCCCTGAAGCGCTATCAACTGACGCCGCGTGCACGCATCCATCATATCAGCGTGCTTGGAGACGATCCGATCTGGATGTTGACCGCCCCGATTGCGGCAACCCGGCACGCACTGAAGAAAGCCGGTATGCGGCTTGATGATATTGACCTTGTCGAGATCAACGAAGCCTTCGCGCCAGTCGTAATGGCTTGGTTGCAGGAAATCGGCTACCCCCACGCCCAAACGAACGTTAATGGCGGAGCGATTGCGCTCGGACATCCGCTCGGCGCCACAGGCACCAAACTCATGACGACCCTCCTAAACGAGTTGGAACGCCGGCAGGGCAGGTTTGGGTTGCAGACGATGTGCGAAGGCGGCGGACAAGCAAACGTGACCATTATCGAAAGATTGTAAGCAAGGAGGGCGGTATTCCGAGAGAGCGGTGTAAAGCAAATACCGGTCTTCGTGGCTGCCCCCCTTACACCGACGGTATCGGTCAGCAGCGTAAGCGCTTGTTATCGTGTTACTATTTTCTGTGAATCGTGAGCTCAGATCAGTGAGTTGAATCTTCGGCTCCATAGAATGTTCGCGGAACTGCCGGACGGGGAGGATAGGAGGCAAGCGATGCGGAGGCGGGAGACGCCAGACGAGAGGGACCCAGGCAACCGGGTTATTGGGCTGACCGAGACGGTCGGCCCACAGGCGCTGATCACGTTCGCATATTCCGCTGTCATGATTGCCTGGGGCAATAGCTCCAACCCAATCGTCAGACACGCAAGAGATGTTTGTCTCAAAGCTGCCGAGTTGCCATTTCGCCCTATTGCATGGATCGTCGACGGCGCCGCCGGCTGCGGCGGCGTCACGAATGGCGCAGGAGCGACACTGGATATGAGACTCTACAGCCATTTGCTAGGCTTCTGCATTGTCACAGCGGTAATCTGTTTCTGGATATCCAGGCGACATTGGAATGCGTGGGCTAGCAGACTGCGGGCGGCGCGCCGCTGGTCGAATGCCCGCCCAGACGTAATTTCCAGGGAAGCGCAGCAGGGCTTTGCGCTGATGGCATTGGGGACGCTTCCTGCGATCTGGTTCCTATTCTTCGATGTAGGCATGTTCGACAGTTCCAGCTCCTGTGCCGTTTCTAATCCATGGCTACTACTGAGAGCTCCGTTGCTTACGATGACCGCCTACAACTTGACTTGCGCAGCCGCGGGCTTTTGGGCCATTCGGAAGCTTTAGGCGCGGGACTTCTCACAACGAGAGAACTGTAGAGGTGAGTGCGTCTCGTCGTCATATAAACGGCCGCCCCTATGCATTGCCTCGGAGGCTTCGCTGGCGGCGGTCCAGACATGCAGGAAGATGGATTGCTTCTCGACAAGCAGGGTCGCGAACGCGACGACCGCGAAGAGGCAGCGCCTCGAATGACAGAGGAGTCTCGTGAGCTAAGGCGCTAACCGCTAACGCGGCGTTTGCGGAAATGTAATTGTTCGAGTTCTCCGCTTAGATCGTCTCGCAGCACAATAGGATCGACCACAAGGGTAGGGCGACGAAGATCTGCCACATTTCCACAAGCGAGAATTGTGTTTCGGCCCACCTGACCTGTGGCGTCGAGTACTCGGACGTCAAAACCCGCTTTTGCCATGTTGGCCGCGATAGCATCAGCTTTCTTATCGAAATCGTGATCGACAAGCACGTTAAACAACATCACTCCGCTTCTAACCAGTCGGCACGCAATCAACTCGAAGAAATCTAAGCCACAAAACTGTTGCGGTACAGAATTATCGATGTATGCATCGACAACGATTACATCAAATTCGTCGCTGTTGCTTTCTAAGAAGGCTCGTCCGTCCCCAACACGGCAGGCCACTTCCGCGGGTAAATAGAAATGTTGCCGAGCGAGAGCGAACGATAAAGGGTCGATATCGACAATCGTGACCGATCGACCCGCGCGGGCTAGCATTGTACCCAAGGTTCCGCCGCCGCATCCGATTAAAAGGACGTTGCGTCCGCCTGTTTGATCAATCAGACCGTAGATCGCGTGAATGTAGGAAGCCAGACTAACGCCATTATGGTCTGCTATGCTTTGGCAACTTTGATTTTGCCAATACACACAATACCCAGAGATCCTATTTGTGATTATTGTTACCTGCTTATCAACCAAACAAAGGCAAATGGCTGAATCCCTCGAAATGACCTACACGTATTGCGTGTAATGCTATTTCGCTGTAGATTTGCCGATGGTCAGCATCCGTCAATCCAAACAGATCACGTCATTAGAAGAATTCCGCCGGCGAGTCCCGAACGAGGAGACGGCGCTCCGACTGCTTGAGGCTATGGTCTGGCAAAATGGTCGCTTCTGCCCGCGATGCGGCGGGGCGGAGACGCGCTCAATCCGTGGACCGCGTCCAGGCCTCTACGAGTGCTGTGCCTGCCGGAGGCAATTCAGGGCGACAACACGAACGCCGCTCCATGGAACAAAATTGCCTATACGCCGCTGGCTTGAGGCAATTTATCTGACGCTGATGTCGAGCAAGGGGGTATCGTCTGTCGTGCTCGCCCGCCAAATTGGTATCGACCAGGCGAGTGCATGGAAGATAGCCCATGCTATCCGTTTGCTGATGCGTCCGCCTGCCGAAGAGCACCTCACCGGGACCGTCGAGATTGACACCGTAGCGGTGGCTGGGGATCCAAAGAAGCGCAACATTCGTCGCTACGGCCCGGTCGGAAAGCATATTTACAATCCCCCAGGCCGAGGAAGCGAGGCGCCGACGACGCTTGTCGCGATCGAGAAGACACAGGCAAATGTCACGACATCGACGCGGGCCGGAAGGGTACGCGTCGCGGCGATCGATAGCCTGTCAGCTGCGCATATCGGCCCGATCCTTTCTGGCATGGTTGATTCGGGGACAGTGCTGCATTCCGATGACGACACCGCATTCAGGAAGCTTGGCGCTTCGTTTTCCGGCCATGAAACCGTCGTTCATTCGGATCAGGAATTCGCTCGCGGCGATGTTCATATAAATACCGTGGAAGGCTTCAACAGCACCATTCGACGTGCTTATCTTGGCGTCTGGCACTACTGGAGCGAAGAACATGGCCAACGCTATATGGAGGAGCTCGCCTTCCGTGCAGGCCAACGTGAGGTGGTCCGCAAGACCAGGAAGGTCCGAGGCAAGGTCAAGATGAGGTCTATCTCCGAACCGCGTCCAGTGCTCGACCAGATGCGTGAGCTCTTTGCTCACGCTGTGGGCCGCGAAATGCGCCGTACAGAAACCTGGAGCGTCATCGAGATCGATCGGTCAACGCCGGCCGCGCAAGTGACAACCCGCCGCGGAAGTAGCTTAAAACAACAGAAGGCAGACGATCATATCCCGTTCTGAGACACTCCCGGCCTGGAACCTAACACGCGCCAACTACAATCGCCGTTTCTACCGACATGTCTCATTCGAGACGATTCCTGGCCTCGCCGCCGACAAGAAGCCCATGAGCCGATGCGATATCATCGGTCGATCGAATCCTCGGAAGGGGCGAAAGATCAAGCGCAAGAGCCCGCGGCGGCGCCGCGCCCCGGACCGCATCCGCGTTAGCCCTAATAACTACACAAAACGAGCGGTGAACTGGTAGTGTTCCCGTGGTTAACCTAGAATCGATCCCGTCGCACGGGCGCTATCGGAGAATTGTTCCCGAAACGCGGTCAAACTGCTTCCTTATCCGACCTTCGTTTCTGCCTTCCGTTCACTCCATGAATCCGCTTAAATGAGATTTGTTGCCGAAATGGCTTCCTTAACCGAGAACGGATGCCTATATTGGGAGCTCGCCCGCTCTTAACTCAGGATGGTTCCCATGCCCGGCGTCGCTCCGTTCGCCGAAGTTCAGCTTTCCAGCCGAGCAACCGCCAAGGCGGTCGCCACTGCAGAGGCCGCCAAGAAGCTGCGCAAGATCGCTCCCGCACTCTACACCTCGAACATGACTGATCCGGTCGAGGTCATTATCCGCCGTAACGCCTGGCAGATTGTCGCCCTGTACTGCCCTGGCGCCATCATCACCGATCGCACTGGCATTGAGGGGCGGCCGGCCGCCGACGGATCAGTCTTCGTCATCTCCGAACGCTCGACTGATGTCGAGCTGCCCGGTCTGAAGATTCGTCCCCGTAAAGGCGCAGTTGCCACCGATCTCGACCGCCAGTTCATCGGCGGGCTGCGCATGGCTAGTCCCGGCCGATCATTGCTGGAAAACATGCTGCCATCCCGCGCTCGCTCCGGTGTCGCCCGCACGCTCAGCAAGGCGGAGATGGAGACCTATATCGACAAGGTGCTGGCCCAGCGAGGCGAAGGGGCCATCAACACCATGCGCGACGAAGCCCACAAGCTGGCCCCCGTCCTGCGCCTCCAGACGGAAATGGCTGAGCTTGACCGCCTGGTAGGTAGCCTGCTGGGCTCGCGTCCCAGCGTTGAGATGGCCGGCGCCGTTGGCCAGGCCCGTGCCTCCGGCAAGCCTTACGACGTCAAACGCCTGGAACTATTCGAAGCGCTGAGGGCTGAACTGGTCGCCCTGCCGCCGAATATCCGGGTGGCCCCTGAGCTCGACGCCGCCGGCGAGGACAACCAGGCATTTTTTGAAGCTTATTTTTCGAATTTCATTGAGGGGACGGAATTTGAAGTCGATGAGGCCGTCGACATCGTATTCCACAATGCGATCCCGATCGACCGGTCCGCCGACGCCCATCACGTTCTAGGCACCTTCCGGATCGCTTCGAACAGGCAGGAGATGGCCGCTGTCCCGGCCACTGCCGAGGAATTCGTCGCACTGCTGAAGCGCCGCCATGCCGTCATCATGGAGCAGCGCGCGGACAAGACGCCGGGTATATTCAAGGCCATCGTCAACCGCTTCGGCAACTATGATTTCGTCGAGCCGAACATGGTAATGGGCACACTGGCCCAAGGTTTCGATATCTATCGCAGCCTGTCGGGCGCTTTCGAGCGAGCCATCTTCATGATGTTCTTGGTCGCCGAGGTCCATCCATTCTTGGATGGTAACGGGCGCGTGGCCCGTCTGATGATGAACGCTGAGCTGGTAGCCGCCGGCGAGCAGCGGGTACTGATTCCCAACGTATATCGCAACAACTACTTGGCCGCCTTGCGCGCCCTATCGGTTAACGCCACACCGAATCCGCTGGTGCGAACGCTGGAATTCGCTCAGCGCTATGGCCAGGTCATCCCGTGGAATTCCTTCGACCAAGCCCGCTACGTGCTGGAGCAGACCAATGCCTTTATGAAATCTAACCTCGCCGACGAACTCGGCAAGCGTGTCAGGATGCCCAGCCCAGAACTAATGGCCGATGCCGAGGGCCGATACCCGGCCAGTAGCCGCCCCTGACGGGTAACCTTCTCCCAAAGGATGACGGCCTGCGGTTTGACGGCGCGCAGAAGTTGCGAAAGATCTCGCCCGAGAACGATAACCCGTTCTAGGGTGCCTCCGTGCCAGCCCGAAAGGCTGGCCGTCTGGGACAAAGGCATAAGCCACGTCCCGGACTCTCGATTTATGTCAAGAGAACACACGTTTAGGTTGTAGGCCAGATAATGCCTTTTTTTGGTTGATAAGCAGGTATTGTTATATCGCCATAATCTGATTTAACTTGATCTACAGTAATAATTTTGGCGTTAAATCTCAAAATCCAAAGTAATGGCTACGTTATTTGGCACAAAACAATCTATCCCTTGTCATAATATCCGGTAGAACTTTTACTATTGCTGTTGTAAACACCCGGACTGCATGGACGGATTTTCCCGACTTCACGCAGGCATTTCCGCCGCTTGTCAGAGCGGGGATGAGGCTCAGCCAACTAACTTTTAATACATCTAAGCTCAAGCTTGATATGGCCTTATACCCCTGCCATATTCGCATAGTGCGTTGGCATATGTCAGCCGAAAAACAGGCCAAGATCGCGATGTTTCAGCTTCGAAAGGTCCGCGCCCGCGGCCTTCTTCACCGATGCGATTGGGCGGATCGATCCATCTTACCAGTCAGCGTTGCTGTCTACCGGATGAAAGACGGCGACTGCCAAAGCCGAGGAAACATTGGTCTCCTATGAAGCTCATTGATGCTCCGAGAAATGCTGGTGTTGACAGGATTGAAGCTGGGGCTGGCCGTTACGGTCAGGAAGCCGTGACGAAGGAAGCATGGCACTTGGCGCCGGCCGCCAGCCATCGAAAGGTCCGCGGATAGTCAATCCGTAGACGAGATGGAGATAACTTCAATGCCGGTAGGGGACGATGCATTAACCAAATTCGTCGAGCTTTTGGAGTGGGGATGCTCGACACCGCTCTGCGAAATCAGGCAAGGTGCCGCGGCTAACAGAAATGATACCGCGGCAATGTCGGGCGCTCTTGGTTCGGCGCTGAGATTTCGATCCGCGTGCTGGAGCACTTGATGATGCCGCCCGCAATGACGCTGCCGATCATACTGTTCTCGGTCTGTGGTTTTCTGGGTCTCGCCGTTATGGCGGTAGCACTTGGAAGCTCCCGGCGAGCGACGCCGGTGCTCTACGGGGGCGCCTCAATAGTATCGCTCGTCGCTCTAATCGCTTCATTGATCCAACTCGTTGCCGGTGGTCATGTCACGCCGGGACTCACATTGCCCATGGGCGTGCCCTGGATCGGTGTGCATTTCCGCTTGGATGCGCTGTCATCGTTCTTCGTGGCCGTGATCGACCTCGGCGCCGCCGTGGCAAGCCTTTATGCAATCGGCTACGGACGGCACGAGCATGAGCCGCTGCGCGTTCTTCCCTTCTACCCGGCTTTCCTCGCGGGCATGAATTTGGTGGTTCTTGCCGGCGACGCCTTCACGTTCCTCGTATCGTGGGAATTCATGTCACTGTCTTCATGGGCGCTCGTCATGGCGCACCATCGCGACCCGGGTAACATCCGCGCCGGCTACATCTATCTGCTCACGGCAAGCTTCGGCACGCTATGTCTGCTGCTTGCCTTCGGCCTGATGGCAGGCCCGGCGGGCGGTTACACATTCGAGACAATACGGACGGCGCATTATTCAGGCTGGGTCGCTGCGCTCGTCCTGGCGCTGGTTCTGTTGGGCGCGGGGTCGAAGGCAGGCCTGGTCCCTCTGCACGTCTGGCTGCCACTCGCGCATCCGGCAGCGCCGAGCCATGTCTCGGCGCTGATGAGCGGCGTCATGACCAAGGTTGCGGTCTACGCCTTCATCCGCGTCGTCTTCGATCTGCTGGGCGAGCCCTCCTGGTGGTCGAGTATGGTCGTTCTCGCTCTGGGCGGCGTCACGGCGGTATTGGGCGTGCTCTATGCATTGATACAGCAGGATATCAAGCGGCTGCTCGCATACAGCACGGTCGAAAATATAGGTATCATCTATATCGGATTGGGTCTCGCTCTCGCGTTCCAGGCCAACGGCGTGACCGCGGGCACAGCCCTGGCTCTGACCGCTGTGTTGCTGCACGTGCTCAACCATTCGCTGTTCAAAAGCCTGTTGTTCTTCGGCGCTGGCGCGGTCTTGAGCGCGACCGGCGAGCGCGACATGGATCGCCTCGGCGGCTTGATCCATCGCATGCCGGTCACGGCTTTCACGTTCCTCGTGGGGTCGGTCGCGATTTCGGCTCTGCCGCCACTCAACGGATTCGTCTCGGAATGGATGACCTTCCAGGCAATCCTGCTGAGCCCAAACCTACCGCAGTGGGGTCTCAAATTTATGATTCCGGCGGTCGGCGCCCTGCTCGCGCTTTCGGCGGCGTTGGCCGCCGCCTGCTTTGTGCGGGGCTTCGGCATCACCTTCCTCGGCCGACCGCGCGCGCAGGCTGCCGCGCAGGCCCGCGAAACCGACCGTTTCTCGCAGAGCGCCATGCTGCTGCTGGCCCTGCTTTGCCTCTTGGCCGGCATCCTGCCCGGTGTTGTAATTGACGCGTTGGCACCGGTCATTCAGTCTCTCATTGGCGGCCGCATGCCGTTGCAAGGCAATGTGCCATGGCTGTCGATCGTGCCGATCGCGGCCAGCCGAAGCTCATACAATGGTCTACTCGTCTTTTTGTTTATCGCGGCGTCCGCTTGGATCGCCGCCCTCGCCATTCACCGCTTCGCCTCGCACGCGGTCCGGCGGTCGGCGGCGTGGGATTGCGGCTATCCCGACCCAAGCCCGCTGACGCAATATAGCGCTGGAAGCTTCTCCCAGCCGATCCGACGTATTTACGGTGCGACGATTTTCGAGGCCCGCGAGCGCATAGAGATGCCCGCGCCCGGCGACACCGGCCCGGCGCGGTTCCGCGTCGATCTCAAGGATCTCGTCTGGGATTGGCTCTATGCGCCCATCGCCGGGATCGTGAATTTTACCGCCGGCCGCCTCAACCATCTGCAATTCCTGACCATCCGCCGCTATCTCAGCCTCGTCTTCGTCGCCCTCATCGTCCTGTTGCTGGTTCTTGCTATATGGATGTGATCGTCAACCTTGCCCCTCAGGCCGGTCAGATGCTCCTGGTATTGCTGTTGGCGCCGCTGTTGACCGGGTTCGTCCGCATAGTGAAGGCACGGCTGCTGCGCCGGCGAGGGCCGCCGCTTCTCCAGCCCTATCGCGACCTCTTGCGGCTGCTTCGCAAGGAGGCAGTGTTAGCGGAGAACGCCTCCTGGCTGTTCCGCTGCGCCCCCTACCT
>Ga0182013_10006234_pt1 | contig 13591 bp, 8 predicted proteins | sample 612S2MmetaG_FD_120487 | JGI IMG/M metagenome (GOLD analysis project Ga0182013, IMG submission 120487) | Permafrost microbial communities from Stordalen Mire, Sweden - 612S2M metaG | ecosystem: Environmental > Terrestrial > Soil > Wetlands > Permafrost | place: Sweden: Stordalen | collected... | reverse complement strand
CGATATCCACATCGCGCGCGGCTCCGGCAACCAGGTCCACATCCACGGCCACATCCACGTGAGCCACGAAGGCAGTGAGCAAGAGGCCCGCGAGATCGCCGCGAATCCCCCCATTGAGCAGAGCGGCGATGCGATTCGCGTTGGTCAGCACCAGGAACATTGGCATGGCATCAGCATCGACTACCAGATTGAAGCGCCCGCCGGCACACTACTTACCGCCAACTCGGGCTCGGGCGACATCGTCGATGAAGGCGTGGGGCAGAACGCAAAGCTCCAGACCGGCTCCGGCGATATCCGCGCCACCGGCCTAGAGGGCCCGTTCAAGGTGATGACCGGTTCCGGCAATATTGTCGCGGAGCAGACAGGCCAGGGCGACGTCATCGCGGAAACCGGCTCCGGCGATATCGAGCTCAAGGACATCCACGGCGGTTTCCACGGACAGACCGGCTCCGGCGACATCAAGGCGACCGGTACACCCTCCGCTGCCTGGACGCTGCAAACCGGATCGGGCACCATCGAGCTCTGGACCGGCAATGCTCCGGCCACACTCGATGCGTCCACAGGCTCAGGTGAGGTGACCACCGAACACGAAATGACAGTGCAGGGCTCGTTCGATCACCATCACATCCGGGGCAACTTGAATGGCGGCGGTCCCACGATTCGCGTGCAAACCGGGTCCGGCGAAATTCATATTCATTGATTTCAAGTGCGCCGCGGCTTGATCGCCGCGGCGCATCCTGCCCCATGTAGACCTGTCGCTCTGAGGCGACTGCCTCAGCAATGCGCTCGAAGTCTGCCTTGGGGTGCTGATGTGGCACGCCATTTTGTACGGAGGGCAGCATGAGGGTTTTCATTCAGGATCTTAGCTACGCATTTCGCCAGTTACGCAAGGCGCCGGGCTTTACGATCACCGTGCTTTTGACGCTGGCCCTCGGCATCGGCGCAAACTCGGCGATCTTTACGCTGGTCAACGCCATCCTGCTCCATCACCTGCCTGTGACCGATCCCAAAGCCCTCATCCGCATTGGCGACGAAGACGATTGCTGTGTTAATGGCGGCTGGCACGATAACGGGGACTACTCGCTCTTCGCCACAGACACCTATTCTATGTTCAAGAAGAGCCTGCCGGAGTTTGAAGAGCTTGCGGCCATGGAGTCCGGCTACGCCTGGCGTCCCATCACTGTCCGCCGTGCTGGCCCGCAGACCGTTGCCAAGTCCGTCATGGGCACCTTCGTATCCGGTAACTACTTCCGGGTCTTCGGACTCTCGCCGGCAGCCGGCCGACTATTTATGGACGCTGACGACCAGAAGGGCGCGCCCATTACCGCCGTGATGAGCTACGACGCATGGCAGCAGGACTACGCGGCCGACCCGACCGTTGTCGGCAGCAACTTCTACATCAATACCAAGCCGGCCACCATTGTCGGCGTAGCTCCCAAGGGCTTCTACGGCGACCGCATCGACACCAATCCGCCCAAGTACTTCCTGCCGATGAACGCGATGGACCCAGTCATCGGCGCGCCGTACTTCAACGAGCCCGACACCCAGTGGGCTTATGTGATTGGCCGCGTCAAGCCTGGAACCTCCATTCCAGCACTGCAGGCCAAGGCCAGCGCGCTCCTCAAACAGACATATGCGCCGCTCAAAACATTTACCGATGCCCGTGCGCAGAAGGTACTTCCCAACACACACGTTGTGCTGACACCCGGCGGCGGCGGCATTCAGAACATGCAGGACGACTACAAGGACCACCTGAAGCTTCTGCAATGGATCGCAGCACTCGTCCTTCTCGTCGCATGCGCCAACATCGCCAATCTTCTGCTGGTCCGCGGCATGAGCCGCCGCGCGGAGCTCTCCATACGCTCGGCCCTCGGCGCGCAGCGCATCCGCATCGTCCGCCAACTGCTCACCGAAAGCGTGCTTCTTTCCGGCATGGGCGGCCTGCTCGGGCTCGCAATCTCCTTCATCGGGGCACACGCGCTGCTGGCGCTCGCATTTCCCGATCAACTCAACATGCCGATCCACGCCTCGCCTTCGCCTCTTGTCATCGGCTTTGCCTTTGCGCTTTCGCTCCTTACGGGAGTTCTCTTCGGTCTCGCCCCTGCGCTGATGGCTGCGCGCACTCAACCTGCCGAAGCCCTGCGCTCGAACGCCCGCACAACAGCGCACGGAGCGTCGTTGCTGCAGAGGGCGCTTGTGGTTCTGCAAGCGGCTTTGTCGCTCGTGCTTCTTGTCGCCGCGGGCCTCTTTGCGCAGAGCCTCAACAAGGCAGAGAACGTCGACATGAAGCTGGATGCAACAAACCGCTACATCGCCCACATCAATCCCCAGGCGGCCGGCTACAAGAATACAGAGGTCGAGCCGCTTTACCAAAGCATCGTAGACCGCTTCCACGAGATTCCCGGCGTTCTCAAAGTCGGCCTCGCCACCTACACGCCCATGGAGGAGAACAACTGGGGTTCGGGCGTAAAAATTCAGGGAGAAAACGACATCAATAAGGGCGCTTCGTGGGTGAAAGGCACTCCGGAGTACTTCGACTCTGTCGGCACGCACGTCGTGATGGGCCGCGGATTCACATCGCAGGATAAGCTGAACGGGCCGCCCGTCGCCGTCGTCAATCAGGAGTTCGTCAAGCAGTTCTTCGGCAACCGCAACCCCATCGGCCACCGCTTTGGTTTTTCCGGTCCGTCCAAGATATCCCAGGATGGAGCGCATGAAATCGTCGGCGTGGTGGAAGACACCACCTACACCAGCGTCTACTGGAAGAACCACACCATGTACTTTCTGCCGCTCACACAGCGAGCTGGCACTGCCAACGACCCCGACAGCCCCATCGAGAAAGATCAGTCCATGTATGCTGGCGCTTTGGTGATCCAGACGAGCCGCCCCGTCCCCGGTTTTGAAAAAATCGTCGCCGATACGTTGGCGAAAATCAACCCTAACCTCACCATCGTGAAATTCCAGACCTTCCAGCAGCAGATCGATGACCGCTTTATTGAGGAGCGCCTCATCGCGCGCCTCACTTCGCTCTTCGGCGGCCTGGCACTTCTGCTCGCCGCCATTGGCCTCTACGGTGTCACTTCGTACACCGTCATCCGTCGCACGCCCGAGATCGGCATTCGCATGGCCCTTGGCGCCCAACGCTCACGCGTCATCGGCATGGTCATGCGCGGAGCCATGCTGCAGGCCCTTATTGGGCTAGCGATCGGAATTCCCATCGCGATCTTCTGTGTGCGTTATGTCAAATCGCAGCTGTACGACATCAACAGCGTCAACCCAACGGTGATGGCAGGAGCGGTCGGCGTGCTGGCTCTCGCCGCTTGCATTGCGGGTGCGATCCCCGCTCGGCGCGCCGCATCCATCAACCCTGTCCAGGCTCTGCGCGTTGATTAGCGCGTAGAACTCCCTCCAAAACGCTCCCCGATCTCGAAATGCCTGTCCGGGTCTGCGGGACGGGCCTACTTCACTGGGCGCGAGCCAGTGATGAGAATATCCACGAGCCTGCGGGCGCTCTGCTGCCAGCCCGGACCGGTCGCGACAAAGGAGACTCCGATGAGCGCCCGAAGCAGATCGAAGGGGTCGAGATCTCTGCGGATGTCACCGCTCTTGATGGCGCGTTTCACCAGCGCGTCTATGGCTCCATGGATCTGCCCATGAGAACCCTCGTATAGTTTTGTGGCGCCTCCGACAATACTATTCAGCGCAGGGGCAATGATCTGCTTGGCGGCAATGTGATCCACAAACAGCAGCATCCACGCGCGTAATGCGTCAATCGGGGACATTGTTTCGGCAAACTTGCGCTCCGCCATGGCCAGCTTTTCCACTTCGCTCCGATAGACTGCCTGGATCAGCGCGTCCCGGGTGGGAAAGTGACGATACAGAGTTCCGGCGCCCACGCCCGCCTGTTTGGCGATATCGTCAAGGCTGGCGTCTGCGCCAAAGCGGGTAAACGCATCTTTAGCCACGTCCAAGATGCGCTCGCGGTTCCGCTGAGCGTCTGTACGCAGTTTTCGCTGCACCGGTTCTGAGCGCTTCTTCGCCATACGTGAAATTAATTGCAACCGGAGATAGTCTCCGGTTATCCTATCTACTGAATCGGAGGTTGTCTCCGTTTTATTCGAAACGGCGGCGATTCGTCAATGCCGGATGCGAACGAAGAGCAGGGAATCAAGGAGAATGGAATGGACCAGCAAGTAAACCAGGCTGTAAATTTGGCCGGCAGCTTCACTTTTCCCGACAGTTCACTCAGCGTGAACCGCATTGGCTACGGAGCCATGCAACTTGCAGGGAGGGATGGGAACAAGCTGGTGTGGGGGCCACCTCGCGATGTCGACCAAGCGATCGCAGTTTTGCGGGAAGCTGTCGCGAGCGGCGTGAACCATATCGATACCTCCGATTTCTATGGTCCTCACGTTACCAATCAGATCATTCGAAAAGCGCTGCACCCTTACCCCGAGGACCTGGTCATTGTGACTAAGGTTGGCGCACGGCGCGGCGAAGATGGGTCGTGGAATCCGGCTTACTCGCGCGAAGGGCTGACTGTGGCAGTTCACGACAATCTCCGCAATCTTGGCCTCGATGTGCTGGATGTGGTCAACCTGCGCATCATGTTCAGCATCCATGGACCGGTTGAAGGATCAATCGAAGCGCAGCTCACCCCCCTGGCCGAGCTTCAGCAAAAAGGTTTGATCCGTCATATCGGGCTTAGCAACGTAACGCCCGCACAGATCGCGGAGGCTCGGCAGATTGTCCCGATCGTCGGCGTTCAGAATCAGTACAACCTGGCGCATCGCGCAGACGATATGCTGGTCGCGGACCTTGCCCGCGACGGCATCGCCTACGTTCCGTTCTTTCCACTTGGAGGGTTCAGTCCGCTACAGTCCGAGGAATTGTCTGACGTCGCGGCACGCCTCGATTCCACACCGATGCAGGTTGCACTTGCGTGGCTCCTGCACCGGTCGCCGAACATCCTCGTTATTCCAGGAACATCTTCTCTGAATCACCTTCGCGAGAATCTGAAGGCGGCGAGCCTGCGAATTCCCGTCGAGGTGCTTGCCGATCTGGATCGAGTGTCCTCCGCGGTTCCAGTCTCGCGGCATGAGTAGAGATCGTAATTTCTAACAACCCACATTCAAGGAACAGGAGACTTCATCATGCGTGTTTTCGTCACAGGTGCAACAGGATTTATTGGATCGGCTCTGGTCCCGGAACTGATCGAAGCAGGCCACCAGGTGCTCGGCCTTGCTCGCAGCGATGCAGGCGAAGCCTCACTTGCAGCCGCCGGAGCCCAGGTGCATCGCGGCAGCCTCGAAGACCTGGAGAGCCTTCGCAGTGGCGCAGCCCAGGCGGATGGCGTGATTCATTTGGCCTTCGATCATAGCGCCTTCGGCGGCGGCGACTTCTCGAAGTTCAACGAGGTTTGTGAGAAGGACAAGCGCGCGATCGAAGCTCTCGGCTCAGCGCTCGTCGGCTCGGGCCGCCCGTTGGTCATCACCTCCGGGACCGGATTGGGAAACGCCGCTCCAGGCCAACTCGCGACCGAAGATTATTTCGATCCTAACCACCCCAATCCTCGCAAGGTTTCGGAAGTTACTGGGGCTTCCGTGGCGGCGCGTGGTGTGAACGTATCTGTTGTCCGCCTTCCTCAGGTCCACGACACGGTCAAACAAGGCCTCATCACCTACGCGGTCCAATTGGCTCGTGAAGAGGGCGTCTCGGCATACATTGGGCAAGGACAGAATCGTTGGCCGGCGTCGCATGTTCTGGATGTTGCCCATCTGTACAGGCTCGCGCTGGAGAAAGCTGAAGCAGGCAGCAAGTATAACGCAGTCGCCGAAGAGGGAGTGCCGATGCGGGAGATCGCTGAAGTCATCGGCAAAGGTTTGAAGGTGTCCGCGGTCAGCGTCTCTCCCGAAGAAGCGCAAGCTCATTTTGGTTGGCTGGCAATGTTCGCGGGCTTCGATATGCCCGCCTCCAGCGCACAGACGCGAGAAAAGCTGGGTTGGAACCCGACCGGGCCGGGACTTATCGCCGATCTGGAAAACATGCGCTATTCCCGGAACTGAAGAACTGCCGGAGGCGCTGGACTGACCTTCTATTTGATCGCCGTGCTGGCCGGCACCACAGGGAGCAGCACGGCGCTCGCTCCGGACGAGCCATGTTCAATCGACACCGTCGCCTTGCGAAAGTCTGAAGGCTGCGCGAAGAAAATGTTTTTCACGTAGGTTTGCGGGTTGCGGTCGTAGAGCGGGAACCAGCTTGACTGGATCTGCACCATAATCCTGTGGCCTGGCTTGAAGACATAGTTCATGGAGGGGAGTCGAAATTTGTACTCCTGCACTTCATCGGCCGGGATCGGGCTCGGCTCGGCAAAGCTCTTGCGGTATCGCCCGCGGAAGATATCCATGCTGACCGGAAGTTGGTAGCCGCCCATCTCAGGCTGCTCGGCATATGTCGGGGGATAGACATCGATGATCTTGACGACGAAATCTCCATCGGTGCCTGTAGTCCTGGCGAAAATGTCCGCAAGCGGCGCACCTTCGACACGCACCGGTTCAGTCAATACGGATGTCTGGTAAGAAAGCACATCCGGCCGGGTGGAGACGAAGCGCTGATCTTGCACGAGCCATGTGGTCCAGCGAGCATGATCATCGAACGCGACCGGCGGCTCGATGAAGGGCACAGGCTTGGCCGGATCGGAATCGTAGCTGTCCTCACCGGTGACTGCTTGCTGGAAGCCGAGGCCGTTACTTGCCTCGAGATAGAGAGGAGTGAGTTGCTGCTCTTTGATGCCCGGCCAATCGGCGAATTTGTCCCAGTGATTCTCCGCGGGGTTGTAGATGAGCACCGGGGGCAGTGATTCGGCGGCCTTTTCATCCTTGAGATAGGTGTCGAAGAATGGGATCAGAACATTTTTGCGAAAGTCGGCCGCGGTGTCGCCGTTCCACTTCAGAGGGCCGAGGTTTTCAGCCGCGCGGTTGACCTGGCTGTGACACCAGGGACCCATCACAAGGTGGTTGTTGGCCGCCATGCCTTTGGCCTTGAGGGCTTCCCATGTATGGACCGCGCCATACATATCTTCCTGGTCCCACAGCCCCTGCAGCCACACCGTGGGTATGGAAGCGGGATGGGCGGCGACGATCGCGTCGAGCGCCTGCCCCTGCCAGAAGGCATCATAGGCTGGATGCGCGGAGAGGCGGTTCCAGAACGGTAGTTGCTCAAAGCCGTTCTTGTTCGCCCAGTTGCCGGCCGTACCGGCGTCAAGGAAGTTCTGGTAGTCGTCCGCGCCCCAGCGTGGCACCGTTTCTCCGGCGCCGGTCTTGCTGCTCTGGCCGGTGAAATAGTCGAGGTTGATCTGCCGGAATGCGCCGTAGTGGAACCAGTCGTCGCCCATCCATCCGTCGATCATGGGGCTCTCGGGCGCCGCGACCTTCAGCGCGGGATGCGGATTGAGCAGCGCCATGGTCACGGTCCAGCCGTCATAGGAGGAGCCGATCATGCCGACGCGCTTGTTCGACTCGGATACGTTCTTGATCAGCCAGTCGATCGTGTCCCAGGCATCGGTCGTGTCGTCGGTCTTGCTCGGATTGAGCGGGCCTATCGGCGGCCGCGTCATGACGTACGCGCCCTCTGAGCCATATTTGCCGCGAATGTCCTGATAGACAAAGATGTAGCCGTCATCGACCCACTCGCGATTCGCCGACCACAATGTGTCGCGAAGATGCGGACTGTCATGGGATGAAAAGAACTCGGCGTTATACGGGGTGCGCTCGAGCAGCATCGGCAGATCGTGCGCGCCCTTGGGAACGAAGATGACGGTGTGAAGCTTCACGCCATCGCGCATGGGAATCATCTCCTCGCGCTTGACGTAGTCGTAGTTGGTCTCGGGCTTCTGCCACTTGGCGGGAACGTCGCTGCCAGTCTGAACCATGTCGCTGGTTTGCGCCAGAAAGGCGGGCGGGGCCAAGCAAGCGAAGAGAACGACTGTGACGATACGCGATCTTAGATTCAAGAAGGGCCTTCCAAGGCTGAGGCGGTGACTGCTCATACAACAAGATACAAAATCCAAACGGCCTGCGCACGCTGAGTCAGCAGGTTGCGCACTGTTCTCGTCAACCCGGAATCATGCCCATGCAGCGGGGCCTAAGTCGTTTGTTTTGACAGGCCATTCCGGGTTTTTTCGACGTAACCGCATTCTTTTCTTGTATATGGGAGGAAAAGGGGGGAGGGGTGGGGTAAATCATCGCCGTGATTGGAGTGATGAATTGGAGGAAATTGCGGGATTCTTTGGAGCTTTTGGAGACCATGAATCGATTGTGCGCGTTTCCGCGAATTAATCTGCAAACTCCGGGAAAAAAGATTTGAGACTGTTTCCCAGGGAGGCGACGCTTTGCCGGGGTGTTTTCGTCGCCTGCCAATGAGAGCGCCGATTACAGTGAAATCCGCCACCCAATTCAATGGAATGCCGCCACCGCATACAGTTTTGTGGAGTCAAGAAATTGCGTAAAGAGGGATAGCGGGGCCATCCGCATCGAAGGCGCGACGGAATGTTTACTTAAAACTTAACTTCCGGTTTGCCAGTCATCGACCGGAACCGTCGAAATTCAGGATTGCAGTGCAAAGCTGACTTAGATGGACCAATCCAAGTTGGCAGTAGCTTCCTGACCTAGCGTGTTCGATCACGGGCCCAAAGTGTCGATGGGAAACCGCGCTGACGATGGGTTGAGACTATCTCTCTGTGAACCCTCCGCCCAGCGGTGAGACTATCGATAACCCGTAATGACATTCGGTGGTACCCGTAATGTGATTGCGGCAAACTCACCATGTGCGGGGACTTAAGGAAATATCCCAACTTAGGGAAAAGTTCGGTCAAAGAGTGCGCTTGATGCGCAGTGAGCGTGGCTTGACCCAGGAGCAGCTTGCGGAGCGGGCTGGGATTTCCGTTGACTTTCTCAGCCTTATCGAACGGGGAAAGAGCTCCCCCTCCTTCGAGAACCTAGACGAATTGGCGGATGCGCTTGAAGTGTCCGTTGCCGAGTTATTCAACTTCGAAGGTGGCCGCAGTCAAGTTGAATGAAACTCACATTTTATTCGATGCTGGCAGGGTCGCCGAGTCGGAAGATTTTAAGAAAGCTCACGAAGCGGTTAAGAACGCCGTAAACGACATGTCCTGGCCGCCCGGCTCAACGAAAGGCCTCATCATCCCCCGAATCGTGAGCATCAAAAGGGGCGACCCATACACCGACATAAAAGGATAAGAGTCGCATCTGGAACGGGCCCAAGCCCCTCACATTGAGAAACGGCGTTCCGATGTTGAAAATGCTCTTTCGTGAGAATCTTGAAAAAGCCGGCTGGAAAACAGAGGAACCCTTAAGCCTCAAGCCGTACTTTTGAAAAGATTCGTTCTGACAAAACATTGGCTCAGGTTTTCCGTTATCCAGCACCACTTGCCGAAGCCATCCAAGATCCATTGCATGAGGGCGTAGGAGACTTCGATTTTTGGCTTCGTAGCAGTTAGGAAGGTTGTAAAGGAACAGGGCACCGCCAGGGGCCAAAACTCTGACCCCCTCCGTCAACCAACTCTTGCACCATTCCAGATAATCGGCATCGGGAATATTGTCAGAGCCTTTCGATCCATAATCCTTCTTCAAGTTGAATGGCGGGTCCGCGAAGAAAGTTACGACGTTTTGATCTTCGACTGTGCGAAGGAACTCCAGGCAATCAGCCCGATAGAGGTGCCCGAGCGCGGTTTGATATTCAAGTCTTATTCCCGTAATAAGATTACGGATCTTTGGGCGCGAATTCAAGGGGGGATTTGATATCCAGAACGGCGCAAGGGTCCGACACGGGATTGTATCAAAGTGGTCCAATCGGCGATGCACCTAATGTGGTATTGAAATTCCGCTGGCTCGTACCCATAAACACTCCAGGCTCGCGGGTTTGGGTTGCGCCTAGATCGTCGCCAATCCGTTCCTAGCGTGATTCAGCTCACGTTGGGTCCGAGGTGCCGGTGCCGCGTCCGGAACGTGAATTCTGCGCGGTTGATTCACTCTGCAGGGCATTAGCGCGTTCAGGGTAGACGCAAATCCGGCGAGCTTCTTGGGGCATGCCCCTGGACACATCGATTCCTCACCTGGCTGGCTTAAAAGTCCTGGTAGGGAGATGCGCCCCGGTCGTCTGGAGGAATCCCATGTCCCACCGCTCTCCGATCACGCTGGCACCGCGTGTGGCCTTGAACGAAACTCGCCGTCGCCTGCTCCGGCTGTCCACAGCGTTGCATCTGTTTGCAGCGATTGCCCTGGCTGGTCTCGCATCTTCCGCCCAAAGCGCAATGGCCGCGGCGTTGGAGATTACTACGACGACTTTGCCGACCGGCTATGACGGCTCGGACTATTCGACTACATTTGCAGCGACCGGTGGCACGGGCACGGGTTATTCGTGGAGCATCGCCACGGGTAAGCTTCCGGCAGGCCTTACACTGACCGCGGCGACGGGGACGATCGCCGGCAAGCCGACTGCGGCGGGCGTTTCAAGCTTGACCGTCAAGGTCACCGATTCGGCGAAGAATACAGCCAGTGCAAATCTGTCGATAGACGTTGAAGGTGCACTGGCAGTGCTCACATCTCCAGCGCCGGGAAGCACGCTGACGGGGCCCAGTGAGACGTTCGAGTGGTTGGCCGGGACCGGGGCCACCGAGTACGATCTGCACCTGGGCAGCACCGGGGTGGGCTCCGATAATCTCTACATCTCGGGTCATATTGCGGCCACTTCGAAAACTGTGACGGGGCTCCCGACAAACGGGCAGACAATCTATGCCCGCATGTACTCCCTCGTGAGCGGGACCTGGGAATACATCGACTACACATACAAGGCGGGATCGCTGGCCACGTTGACCTCTCCAACGCCGGGGAGCACGCTGGCAGGCGCGAGTGCGACATTCAAGTGGTCGGCTGTCACCGGCGCCACCAACTATATGCTCGCGGTGGGCAACACCGGGCCGGGATCGGGCGATCTATATCAAGGGACTACAACTGCGTTGGACGCCACCGTGACGGGGCTGCCGCTTTACGGGGAAACGATCTATGCCCGCATATTTACCCAGGTAAATGGAAGCTGGGAACATCTCGACTACACCTATACGGAGGCATTGCAGTCGTATCTGTATTCTCCTGCTCCAGAGAGCCATTTGACAGGGCCCAATGCAACCTTCTACTGGTCGCAAGGCGTTGGCGTCACAGATTACGATCTCCACCTGGGCACGACCGGGGTGGGCTCGGATAATCTCTACATCTCGGGTCATACCACGGCCACTTCCAAAGCCGTGACGGGGCTTCCGACCAACGGGCAGACGGTCTATGCCCGCATTTACTCGCTCATGGAGGGGACCTGGGAATACTACGACTACACCTACACGGCTACATCGCTGGCGATCACATCGGGCGGCATTCTTCCGGTCGGGTACCTCGATTCCACGTATTCGGACACGCTGACCGCATCGGGAGGATCGGACGCGGGCTATAAATTTACCGCAACGAATAAGCTGCCTCAAGGCCTGACACTTACCAGCGCCGGGGTGCTTTCCGGTGCGCCCGCAGTGTTGGGAACGAGCACTATCGATGTCAAGGTGACCGATTCGGCTGGCAACACGGCGACGGCCGCCCTGACGCTGCGGGTGAACCCCATTGTCTCGACTTGCACCAACGACCATCCGGCGACCGCCTTTGTCGAGTTGATGGGCGTGTACACCTTCCAGTTCAACCGGATCAGCCTGGTGGACAACAACCGGTCATGGAGTGTCGGCAGTTTTCACGCGGATGGCCTGGGCAACATTCTGAACGGCGTGATGGACACCAACGGGCCGGAGTATCCCGGCGAAGTGCAGAGCACGTTTACGGGCACATACACTGTCGGCTCGGATGGGCGCGGGCGGATGGATGTGCAGATGGCCGGGTCTCAGGAAACGAATACGTTCTGCTTTGCGCTGGACACCATTTCGCTGGGCACCGCAAAAGAAACGGCGGCGCATGCGGTGGTGATGGAAGACGACACGACAAATAATGCTGTGTCAGGCGAGTTCTACCATCAGGTTGCGACCCCCTCGCTGTTGGCAGTGAAGGGATCCTGGGTGGTTGGACTAGCGGGCAGAACGCACAACATAGTGGCCAACGAACCAGACTTCCGCGACACGATCGCCGGCTATTTCACGCTGGATGGTTCGGGCAATTTGACCGCGGGCGAGGTGGATCAGAATAAGGACGTAATGGTGGGAGGGGTGCTTGAAAACCGGTATAAACAGGAGGTTCCGATCACCGGTACCTACACAATGCCAACGCCGGCCACTGGAACACCAACCGGACGAGGCATCCTGCACGTCGCGGGCCCTGGGGGAAACACCCAGAACTTTGTCTTCTACCCGGCGGGTCCGGACTATTTCGCGATGCTCGAGACGGACGCTGGCGATCCTGCCAGCGGGTTGATCTCGCAGGTGCTGGTGGGTGGCGCCTTCACGCGCACTCAAACCGTCTTCACCCTCGCCACCGGGCTCGTTGGCTCCAGTGTCAGGTCGCAGTATTTCCTGACCAACCCGGGCGAGGGCAGCGAGAGCAGCGGCGTGGGACTGAATGTTACGCAGTGGGATGGGGCGGGGAATTTCACCTACACGGGAGACATGAACGCCGAAGGGGTGGCGAGCACAACCTCCGGCCCCGGCACTTACACTGTGGATGCCAAGGGCCGCTTCGAAGTGCTGGAAGGTGGACTGTGCTCTCCGTGCGGCTACATCACGAAGTCCGATGCCGGTGTGGCCATCTACGACTCCACCGACGGCGGCCTCGAGATCCTGGAGTATCAGGACGTCCCCATTGGAGGACCGTTCGAGATCGCCGGGCTGCAGGGTGCTTACTCGGTGGGCAATCGCTGGTTCATCTTCCCTGAGCAGCAGACGTTGAGCGGAGAACTCGTGTCGAACGGCGCCGGGACTTTCACGGGCACACTGGATCAGAACCTCGAGGGAGACACAGTGGTCAACCTGGCGGACACCGAAACGGAGACGTCCACGTCCACGTCCGGGGGGAACGGTCGTTTCCTGCTCTACAACAATGAGGGCGGCGCCACCTCCGCGTTGTATTTCGTCAACAAGAATGAGGCCTTGAGCATTCAACTCAACGCCGACAACGGTCAGACGCAGACGCTGAATCAGTACTATCACCAGTAGTCTCCAGAAGCTGGGTCTCCCAGGTCTCAAAATCGAGACCTGGGGCACCGGGGGGTTCATCGATCGGCGGACGTAAGTCCTTTGTTTTGAAAAATGGCAAAAAGTCGATTTTACGTAAGTGCTTTGTTTAAGGGGGTCGAAATGGGCCAATTCGTACGTAACATGTTTGTTTTCAGTTGATTGAAAGAGATTCCGGAAAATGGCATGAATTTTTCCAGCGAGAATGGCTTGTTTTGGGATTTATATACATAACTCCCCAAGGAAACGTAAACGGATTATGGCCGCAATTGACAAGCTTGATGGTAAGGCAGTAAAAGACTCACAATCGTCGCGCTCAGCTAATGAAGGATAGATTTCTGATCCATTCCGCCTGAAATT
>Ga0182013_10006230_pt1 | contig 13600 bp, 13 predicted proteins | sample 612S2MmetaG_FD_120487 | JGI IMG/M metagenome (GOLD analysis project Ga0182013, IMG submission 120487) | Permafrost microbial communities from Stordalen Mire, Sweden - 612S2M metaG | ecosystem: Environmental > Terrestrial > Soil > Wetlands > Permafrost | place: Sweden: Stordalen | collected... | reverse complement strand
GTTCATTGTCATTCACCGAGGCAATCGTGGCGCTGGTCATGATGTGCCGATCCGTATCTCGCCCTGCGTCAGGCCGATTTGCTGTGAACCAGTGGACTCAACTCACCCTGACACGCAGGGGAGCGCGCCCTTCTCACCGACCCGGTCGTCCTCGAGGAGCACCTCGCACGCATCCGCGACAGCCTTGCCTCCGACCCCGCAGCAGCGATCTCATCCTGCAAAAACCTGCTCGAAAGTCTGTTCAGGATCATCCTCGACGGAAGCCGGGTCGACTATGAACCCAGGGATGACGTCCCCCAGCTCTACCGCAAGGTGGCGACGCACCTTGCGTTGGACGCCAAGTCAGTGCCCGAAAGCGTAAGAGCCAGCCAGACCTCACAGAAAATACTTCGAACACTTGTAACAACCGTGAATTCGTTAGCCGAGCTGCGCAACGAACTCGGCATCGGTCACGGAAAAGCGACGCCCAGCATCGCCCTCGCGAGGCACGCCCGCCTCGCGCTAAACGCCTCCGTAACGGTGGCCGAGTTCATCCTTGATACGTGGCACGCGTGGTCCGACAAAGTTCATTTGAGTTGAACGACTGAGCGCCACGCGACTCTCCCGAAAACCATCACAGGGATGTCGGTCGCTGTCGTTACCGTTGTCTCATGACCTCCGCTATGCCGTGGCCGCGTGCCGATCACACCCTCGACGGGCGCAATGCAGACTGGCGCTCTGCCGCATACTTCGACGCCGGTTGGGGCACTGCATACCTGCGCATCGAGGGTTTCCGTCGCTCAGCTGAGCTCCATTACCGGCAGATGATGGTCAGCCCGAGCGAAAGAAACTTCCTGGTGTATCCGTTCGCCGCGAACTGGCGACATGCCATCGAACTTCAGCTCAAGGATCTCCTCGGGCTACTCGGCCGGCTGCACAAGGCCACATTCGATGACAACCTCAAGCACACCCACAACTTGGCAAAGCTATGGGCCCAGGCACTACCGCTGATCCAAGCGAGCCCTGCAACGGAAGCGCGCCCGGCCGACCTGACGACAGTCACGAAGCTGATCGGGCAGTTAACCACGCTTGATCCGGATGGGCAGGAATTGCGGTACCACGAGCGCACCGATGGCAAACCCTCTCTGCAGGGGCACCCGCACATCGATATGCCAAAGTTTCACGAATCCTTGCAGGGGGTTGCTGCGTTCCTCGACGGCATCACCGAAGGCATCCACCAGGCGCTCGAATTCGAGAGAGATATGGCCTGGGAGTGTGGCCCATGACGGCGGCCGCCAAACCGACACGTGTCGCCATCTTCGACCCACAAATGACCGAGGCAGTCGCAAATATCCTCGGGCAAACAGACCACCCGGGACTGAGCAACGCCGAGATTGATGGCGTCCTACAGCTGGTCCGGATCACCTACCGGGATCGCACCGTCAACAAGCGCACGAGCCTCAAGGTTGCACTGCACAACGCGCAAGTCGACCAGCAGTGCGGCAACGCGCTAGGCGCCTTCATCGCCCGGGCGGTGCACCCCAGTCGCTACGTCGGCAATGAGCGGCGGTGGATGCAGCTTCGCGACCAGCTGAACGGTGTACTAGTCATCTTCGGCTACCGCGTCAACGATGAGGGCAAGCTTGCCGCCGGCGCCAAAGCGACCACACTTACGGAGGCGGCGCAGCTCGCCGGCGAACTGCAGGTCGAACTCCACCGTCGCGACACGCACGCGGAGCTCTTCAAGTACTGCCAGGAAGAGTTCATAACCAAAGACCTATTTCACGCCATGTCCGAGGCGACGAAGAGTGTGCCACAACGGGTTCGGCATTTAACCGGACTATCTTACGACGGTCAGGATCTCTTCGATGCCGCCTTGGGCACCCCGAAACACCGGCCAGTATTGTTCATCAACAAATACTCCTCTGACAGCGACATCAGCGAACAGAAGGGGTTCAAGAACCTCCTGATCGGCATCCACGGACATTTCCGCAATCCGCGAGCACACACCACGCGGTACGGGACGAACGAGAAGCTGATCGACTCTTACGACCTATTCGCCACGTTGTCCTACGTCCACCGCCGCCTCGATAGCAGCCATATCTAGATCTTTCTCGACTTATGTCTGTCGCTGCGACCTCTGGGTTATGAGCTACGCATCAGGAGTGTCCCATTGTTCGCAGAGTCTCAAATGCGCAGTTCGAAGCTATTCACGCGTCCGTCCGGTTGCGCCACATCCCACCGATTCTGGCCGGTTTCGCGGTGTTTTGTGCCCAAATCCGTTCCCAGAATGGCAAACCACGGCGTCTGCCGCAGATTCCAGCCGGGTGTCACCGGTTATCGCGAGCTGATGTTTCATCGCCTGCTGCCGCGTCGGGCAGGGTTCCGTCGGCGGCGCGGCGACCGTCCGGGTCACCGCCCGGTCCGCGCAGGATTTGGGCGGCAGCGACCGCGATGAGCATCCCCAGCGGCGGCGCGCTCAGATAGATCCACAGGTGGTGGAGGTCACCAGCGCCCAGCGCGGGCCCTAGTGAGCGGGCCGGGTTCATGGAGGCCCCGCTGACCGGGCTCGCCCACAATCCGGCTAACCCGATGTAGGCGCCGACACCAACCGCGGATAAGGCCCCCACGTTCTGGGCGCTGGATGCGGTGCCGAGGATGGTGCTGACCAGGCCGCAGCTGAGCACCACTTCGATGACGAAGGCCTGTCCCGAGGTGAAGCCGGCTCCCGGCAGGGTCGCCCCGAGGTGGGCAACGTCGCCGAAGGTGACCCGCAACAGCAGCGCAGCGAGCACCGCTCCGAGTACCTGAGCCAGGATGTAGCCGGGGACGCGGCGCCATTGGAAGTCCCGACGCAACGCGAACGCGACAGTGACAATGGGGTTCAGGTGCGCCCCCGACACCGCACCCATGAACAAGATCACCGCGAGCACCGTCAGGGCGGGCGCAGTGACTTCGGCGACGCGCCCGATCTGGCCGAGGGATCGGTTCTGGATCACCGGACCGCCGGCGGCAGCCATCACGAGCAGGAAACTGCCGAACAGTTCACTGAATAGGCGGCGCCACTCGTAGGTCAAGTTGGTGAAGTCGCGAGTCCATAGTGGCGCGGTCGGTTGATCGGTCGGCGGGCGTGGCCGGGTCTGCGCCATAGCGGGGACACGTTCAGGTTCGGTGTACGAACTGTCGTGGTGATGCTCGTCTGGCTTCGTCATGGGTGGCTGAGGATTCTTAAGTGGTATCAGGCTGCGTGCACGGGCAGCCGTACCAGTCGGCACGGGATGTCGGTGTCCTCGTTGACGTGGTAGCTGGCGCACACCCGATGGTAGCCGTCGGCGATCTGTAGCGGGAGACCGGCGCTGAGGTCGCCCCCGATGAGCAGGATCGGTGACAGCGCAACACCTTTCGCGACATTCTTCAGGTCTGTGGCGACCTCCGGGTCATCGGCTGCCAGCAGCGGCAGTCCGGCTGCCCGCAAAATATCCTTCGCGTGCTGATGGACTGTGGGCGCCTGCGACAACAGCCGTGTACATACCTCGATGAGTTCCGGGGCCGCGATCAAGCGGAGGAACGATTCCGCCGCGGGATAGTCGTGCTCAGCAGGGTTCGGCGTCCACCTCACCGACGTTATTTTCGATTTTTTGCTCACGACAAGAAACCCTTCCGCTCATCGGCAGGGACCCGTACGCCCGACCGCCGACCACAGTCTGCGCCTGTCAGGCAGAGGAGGAGCCTTTTCACGCGCAAGTTCGCCAACCCGAGTCGGGAGTGTGGTGGGTGGACTTTATGAAAGGTCAGTTGAGCGGCGCGTCGGCATTCGATCCGCTGCGCGGAAGGCGTTCGGTGCCGAGACAGCACGATGGTTGCTAGTCCTACGACTGTGAAAAGTGCGGGATGTGTACCGACGGCGAGCAGCTTGTCCAGTTTGGTCAACCCGTCGAGTGCCAGCTTCGTTGAGAAAGTGCCAACTGTGATGAGATCGGAAAGATGAAACACATTGGGGCACAACCCTATAATCAATACGGCGGAGTTCGTCATGGATAACCTCTGATATCCGCCTCTGAAAACACGGCGGCACGGTTCGACGGCTGTTGCTGTTGTCGACTGACCAGGGGCAATCCACACCGGCTAACCTCATTGTTAATGGGTTGCAGCGCATGGACGCGGAGGATGAACCTTCTGATCCGTAGGCATGGGCGGGTGGCGTGACCAGGCACGACGCGAGTTTTATTGTCGTGTAGGTGGAGGTGTCGGGGAGTCCGACTGTCGTCATCGTCGTCGTCAGAACTGTCGTCAGCGCATGGTGCGAGACAGCGGCACTCCGGCTGATTTGCCCTTGAAACAACCTCATCCGCGGGTCATGACATGATCTGCGGCACACCTGACCAGGTGCGGCGCGTTGACCGCCCGCGGGTCTGGGCGGCGTCGATCAGCTTGTAGGCCATGGTAATTCCGGCCGCTCGTGAGCCAGGTCCTTTGGCGACCTTGGTCGGTATCCGACAAGAGCCCGGCCGGGCCATGCTCGCCGCGTACGACGGCTGGCTCAGGCTGGCCGAAACTGGTGCTCGCTTGCAGAAGCCCGGCGGTCAGCGATCTTCAGTTTCGGAGAGATCGGATGGCGCAGTGCCGCAACGCCGCCAGCGACATGCCGGTCTGGGATTTGCTGGAGATGACGGTGGCTGGGTAGAAGCTACTCAGTCACGGGTCTCTACGGCCGTGGGATCTTCGTGACGAGGCAGGCGAGGCGTTCGGCGATGGGCCGGATGATTCGCGGTGAGTTGAGGTACGCGACGTGGGAGACGGGGGTGCGACCAAGTATCGGCGGCCCGACACGCACGACCTGGTCACGATCGACCGCCCGCCGATATTGTTCGTTCAGTGCTTTCAGGGGATAGGCGACAATGTCGTCGGGGTCGTAGAAGTTGACCCACTCGGCGGCGCCTCGGGTCCCGGGACTCTCGTGATCGCGTCCGGGCAGACCTATGGGCTTGTCGAAGCTCGGGTAGCGGACCATCCACAGTGCGATCGGGCTGCCCAGGGTGTAGAGGAACGTCAGGGTCTCGCCGCGTTGCAGGGCAGTCGGAAAGTCAGGTTCGGCGTGCTGCAGGTCGTAGAAGTGATCGGAGGCGATCACGGTTCCCAGGCTGTGGGCGATGACGCACAGCGGTGCCTCGGGAGCGCGTTCGGCCAGTTTGGCCAGGGCATCATCGATGCATGCATGGATGGCGTGGTAGTTGCCGTCGGTGTCTTCGGCGTCTTGATAGGCGACTAGGTCCCCGACGAAGTAGGTGAATGCCCAGCGCAGGGTGGGCCAATGAACCGTCGGCAGCCGTGGCAGGCGCCACAGCAATCCCGAGACGAGCACCGGCAGCATCGCCAGGATCGATCCATTGTCGATGCGGTGCACGAGCTGGTCGAGCTGGCGTGTCCAGTCGGTAAAGCGGTCCCCGAAGGCGCGTTGAGCAACTTTGTCGAGGCTGTCGGCGACCACCGGGATCCAGTACGCCGCCTCGACCTCAAGTTGTGGTGCCGACTCGTGCTTCTTGCAGGCACGCCGGTACTCGGTTCGCAGCATTTTCGTCGCGTTCTGGGCATAATGTGGATCGCGGATCTCCACACCGTGGATGAAAAGGACCGCGATCCGGTCTGGCGCCTCCGCCTCGTCAGGGTTTGTCGTCACGGTCTCACTCTCGTCGCGGTTGGCCAACCGGGCTTTGGTCATCAGAACAGATCAGGCGAACGACGGTAGGTTCACTCCAACAGCTTCGCGCCACCAGGCAGGTGCCGCCCCGGACAAATCGACAAAGCCGCTGTTGTCGCGGAATGTTGCGATGCGCAGGTCCAGAAGCCAGTTCCATCGAGTACGGGGCCGCAGATCACCATCTGCCCCGAGTCAATCAACGGCTGCCAGTAAGCGGCGTACGGGTCATGATCTCCCGCTCCTCTTCGGTCATGTCGAGGGCGAAGTTTGGACGAGGCGCCTGGAGCCTGAAGACGAAGGTGGCCATACCCGAACTCTAGGCGGGAGCCCGCGAGAGGATCCTTGGCCGGTCGCTAGGTGCGGCGATGTTCTGAGGTTGTCGTTGGGTGCGGGCCTATAGGTTGATTTGGCTGCTCACGGTGATGGTGCGTTCCTCGGGCAGGCAGAGGTATTCGCTCTGGCTGGGGGCGTTGTGAACAAGGGTGATGAAGAGCCGCTTGCGCGCCCTGCTCATGCCCCGTTCGCGGGTGCGGCGCATCGATATTCGCGATAGGAAGTAGGACGCGTTATCAATGTCGGCGTCACTGTCAAGGTCTTCGATGTCGGCGCGCCGGAGTGCTTCGGGGATGTCGGTGCGATCTTGGAAACCGAAGTCCACCGCAACGTGCACGATGCCGTGGTGCGGATCTCCGAGATGGTCGACAGTGATGCGCTCCGCCCAAGGAATGTGGGGAACGTCGGCGGTGCGGGCGGAGACGACGATGACGTGTTTGTGGAGCACGTGGTTGTATTCGACATTCAGACGCAGGGCGAGCGGGGCCGTGCCTTCGGCCAGGTGCGGATAGATAGCGGTGCCGGCTACCTGCGTGACGTGCTGTGCGGGCAGCATGTCGACGAACTCACCCAGGGTGCCTTCCATGTCGGTGCGGCGCATCGTCATGATCTCGCGGCCACGCTGCCAGGTCATCATGATCATGAATACGGTCGCTGCGATGAGTAGTGGCACCCAGCCACCGTGCACGATTTTGGTCATGTTCGCGGCGAAGAAGGTGACCTCGGCGGTGCCGAACACCAGCGCCGCGAGCAGAAGTTTCCAGGCCGCCCAGTTCCACAGGGTCCGCGCGAGCACGAGGAACAGCGTGGTGGTGATCAGGAACGTGCCGGTGACCGCGACGCCGTAGGCGGTGGCCAGCTTGGTGGAGGAACCGAACCCGAACATCAATGCCAGCACAGCGGCGAACAGTGCCCAGTTGAGGGCGGGCACGTACACCTGCCCTACAGCCTCAGGCGAGGTGTGCCGGATCTGAAGATGCGGTAGGACACCGAGCCGGACTGCCTGGCGGGAGACGGAGAACGCCCCGGTGATGACCGCCTGGGAGGCGATCACGGTGGCGAGCGTGGCGAGCACGACCATCGGGATCTGCGCCGGGCCCGGTACGAGCATGAAGAACGGGTTCGCGCGGCTGGCTGGATTGCGCACGATGAGCGCGCCTTGGGCAAGGTAGTTCAGGGTCAGGGCGGGAAAGACCACGGCGAACCAGGCCCGTCGGATGGGCCGGGGCCCGAACTGGCCCAGGTCGGCGTAGAGGGCTTCGGCGCCGGTGATCGTGAGCACGACAGCGCCCAGCCCGATGAACGCTGGGTAAGGACGGTCGGAGATGAACGCGAGCGCGTAGCTCGGCGACAGGCCGCGCAGGATGCCCGGGTGTGGAACGACCTCCCGAAGCCCTACGACGGCCAGCGTGCTGAACCACAGCAGCATCACCGGGCCGAACAGACGGCCCACCCGGGCCGTGCCCCAACGCTGCGCACCGAACAGCACCACCAGAATCAGTGCCGCGATCGGGATGACTAGATGCGACAACCCCGGCACGGGAACTTTCAAACCCTCCACAGCCGACAGCACCGAGATGGCCGGAGTGATCATGGCGTCGCCGTAGAACAGCGAGGCACCCAAAATGCCGACAGCCATCACGACCGCCCCACGGCGCGCCGACGCGTTCCCCCACGTCCGCCGCAGCAAGGCGGCAAGCGCCATCACCCCGCCCTCGCCGTCATTGTCGGCACGCAGAATGAACGTCACGTATTTCAGCGACACCACCACGGTGATCGACCAGAAGACCAGCGAGATGACGCCGTAGACATCCCCCGGTGTGGCCCGCACAGTGCCGTGGTCGATGGAGAACACCGTTTGCAGCGCATAGAGCGGGCTGGTGCCGATGTCTCCGAACACGACACCGAGCGCAGCGGCCATCACGCCCGCGCCGGCGGCCTTACCGACCACGCGCCGCTGATGGCCGGGCTCGTCATCGTGCGCGCTGTCGTCGTCGGCGATCGGCCCGTCGCCATCGGCTAACAGCTCAGTCACCTCTCACACATACCTCGTTGCCGCCTGCTCGGCGTTGACGGGAGGTGAACGGGATGCAAATCGGTGGTGATCATCGGGTTGAGCGAACAGACAATCATCGATCAGCTGATCGAGGGACTCATGCGTAAGTATCCGGCTGTGCCGCCGGACACCGTCGCCGTCGTCGTTCGGGGCATCCACGCTCGGTTCAATGGACGACCGATAAGGGGGTACGTGCCACTGGTGGTTGAGCGACGTGCGCGCAGCGAGTTGGTTGTCAGGGCACTCGCCGACAACGCGCGCGCCGCAGACGACTCGGAAGCCGCGATCAGCGAGGAGGTCGAGATCGGATACCTGTTTGGCGGCACTGCGGCGCTCGTAATGGGCGTCAACGCGTTCAAGAGCAGCTAACGGCCAGCCGGTCCGCGCGCCTTCGATGCAATGGTGGCCGGCGGGTTGTTGGAGGACTCCCGCAGCAGCGCCGCGGCGGCCGGTGACGCGGCGTCGGTCTGGCAAAAAAACGTTGGTCGGCCTCCCAAGTGCAGCGAGCGGCAGTGTTTAATTCGGTCGCGCGGGCCGGTCCGGCCGAGCCAATGATCAGACACTCGATGGGAAATGAACGGCCAACGAATTCTGGCCGGCCAGCGAGGGGCTATTGCGTTGAACGAGTTTTGGGTTGGTTTCGGTCGGGGACACGACGGTATGGACCTTCAGCTGTTCCTGTTGATCGTTGTCGTGGTGACCGCGCTGGGCTTCGATTTCACCAACGGCTTTCATGACACCGCGAACGCCATGGCCACCTCAATCGCCAGCGGTGCCCTCGCCCCGAAGGTCGCCGTCGCGCTGTCGGCATCGCTGAACCTGGTCGGCGCCTTCCTGTCTACCGCCGTCGCGGCGACCATCGCCACCGGCCTAGTCAATCAGCACCTGGTGACTCTGGAATTGGTGTTTGCCGGATTGGTTGGCGGCATCGTCTGGAACCTGCTCACCTGGCTGCTGGGCATCCCGTCCAGTTCGTCGCACGCCTTGATCGGCGGCATCATCGGCGCCACCCTCGCCGCGGTCGGCGGGCACGGCGTCATCTGGAAGCATCTGGTGACCGACGTGATCGCGCCCGCGCTGGTCTCGCCACTGATCGCCGGTCTGGTGGCCGCGACCGGTACCTGGTTGATCTACCGCACTGTCCGCGGTATCTCCGAGAAACGCACCGATAGGGGCTTCCGCTATGGCCAGATCGGATCGGCCTCGCTGGTCTCGCTGGCGCACGGCACCAATGACGCCCAGAAGACAATGGGTGTCATTTTCCTGGCGCTCATCTCCTACGGCGCGGCTAAAAGCGGCGACGGCACCCCACCGGTCTGGGTGATCTTCTCCTGCGCACTGGCCATCGCGTTGGGCACTTACCTCGGCGGCTGGCGGGTGATGCGCACCTTGGGCAAGGGGTTGGTGGAGATCCATTCGCCGCAGGGGATGGCGGCCGAGACGTCCTCGGCGGCAACCATCCTGCTTTCAAGCCACTTCGGCTACCCGTTGTCCACCACCCATGTCGTCACCGGTTCCATACTCGGTAGCGGACTCGGCAAACCCGGCGCGAAGGTGCGCTGGGGGGTAGCCGGCCGGATGGCCACAGCGTGGCTGTTTACCCTGCCCGCCGCTGGCGTAGTCGGAGCGGGCGTCTACCTCATAGTGCACCTCATCGGTGGCTTCCCTGGTGTGATAACCGGTTTCCTGCTGCTGGTCGCCGTCGCTACCGCGATCTGGCTGCGGTCGCGCAAGTCGCGAGTCGACCACAACAACGTCAACGACAACTGGGAAGGCAACGACAGCGGCGACACCGCCAAGCGGGCAGACAGCGACACCCGGTCAGAGACCGCCGCGGCCCCCTAGCCCAACACCCATCACAACGACACGCCAGCCCCTCCCCCGCCGGCGACAGCCCTCTAAGGTCGAAGCTAGGACACGACGAACCGCGCATGTCACCCGGGGCAGCCGATCTCAGGCCGGGACCGGTGTGAACCCACTGCCCGGGCCTCGGTTGGTGTTGACGTCGTCGAGGATCGCGCTGAACTTCGTCAGATCTGTGAATTGATGCGAAGGCATTCCCAGAAGGTCGCCAGGGACGAACGTGCCGCCGATGATCATGCCGATCAGTAGGTTGTCGGAAGTAACCGGGGCGCCGTCATCGCCTGGCTGAAAGGGCCCCGACATGGATATGCGCGGGCGCGGACTAGGGAGAGAACTGATGTCGCTGCAGAAATCACCGGTGGCGGCGCCTAGTTTGCACGCTGGCTGGTGCCAAGCCGGGTCGGGGCCGATGCCCTTGATGACCAATCCGGCGAAGTTGGCGACTGGGGTGACCGTGGCGGGGTCAACTGCAGGTGACGATGGGCCACGCGTCGATCGTGGTGACCGCGCACACCTATGCGGATCTCTATGATTCGGACCTGGATCGTGTAGCACATGCGCTCGACGGGCTCGGAGGATGACCGTGCCCTTGACGGCGGATAAACGGCGGATGCCCCGGGCTGTTGTGCGTGACGGATGGGAAGTCCGATACGCGAAACGCCGATTACCTGCATCGACTGTGGTGGTCCCGGCTGGGATCGAACCAGCGACCTTCCGCGTGTGAAGCGGACGCTCTCCCACTGAGCCACGGGACCGCGCCGAACGGCGAACGGCGAACGAGCAGGAAGACTAGCACGACCAGCGGGCACGCCGAACGCGACGCATGCGCGGGAACGGGGCGCGATGGCGTAGACACCGACGTGCCGAGAAATTTGTGTGCGCCCGCTCGCGTCGACTATTGTCGTGCTTCGCACCGGGCGACGATCTCGTCCGTTGCGCGCGGATGTGGCGCAGTTGGTAGCGCATCACCTTGCCAAGGTGAGGGTCGCGGGTTCGAATCCCGTCATCCGCTCGAAGATGCTTGAGGCATCAATCCCAGCGGTGGAGTGGCCGAGTGGTGAGGCAACGGCCTGCAAAGCCGTGCACACGGGTTCGATTCCCGTCTCCACCTCAAGATTTTCGAACCCCCGCGCGATTAGCTCAGCGGGAGAGCGCTTCCCTGACACGGAAGAGGTCACTGGTTCAATCCCAGTATCGCGCACCAGAGTTGTTGCAGGTGAGAGGGTGTTTTCACGGAGAGAACGAAAATTCGTGAACTCCCCGTGAACTCCCTGTTTTCTCGGGTTTGCCCTACACCAGGGAGAACCCGTAACCACCCAACGCACCAAAATCCGGCCACAAGCCATGTTCGGCGTCGAGCGCCTGGGCGCCACCGGGCCGTTCGCCGCCCTCATGCGTAAGGTCGAGGCAATGCGCGGAGCAACAACAAAACCGAAGTGATCGGGGCCTATGACAAGCTGCTCGCCGATAGATTGGGTGCGATGACAATCCTGCTCGCTATCGCCGTGGTCGGCTCCGTCCTGGTAACCGTCTGGCTCGTCCAGCGCGGGGGCCGCAATCGCTGAGGGTTGCCCACCATGTTTTTCTTCGCCAAGCCGCGCAAGCTCGCGGAAGTCGGCCGGGCGTTTGCGCTGGCCTCAGCGTCGATCTTGGCGCCAAACAGGACGGCCGCGTCAATAGCCGTGATGCAGCTGGCAGACGTTGCGAGCGGCGGCGCGGTCGATGTCGCGGCCTGAGCTGTAGACCCCGACTATGGCGTCGACCGTTGGGTCAGTCGTGATGTCATAGATGCATCGGCGGTCGACGTTCGGCCCGTACTTAGGGTTTCCCAGCAGGTCGTCGATGTTCGCTTGAAGCGGCGTGCCGGCATCGCACTGACTCAAATCGTTATCGCGCCTCGACGTGACACTCAGAAAATACGTTCCGCCATTGTCGCCGAGCACTTGGCAGATTTCGTCGCCCGGCCCCGACAGAGGCGCGGCGCCTGCGGAGGGAACGAATACCGTCAGAGCCAGTGCGGCGCAACAGAGCGCGGTAACGGTCAGCTTCACGGCCGCAAAGTTTAATCTCGTCGACTCCCACGAGCCCGAACCGCCCTCAGCTGCCCGCGCAGCCACGAACGCGGGCCGGGCCGGTGCCCGAAACCCGGCAGGCTTCACAACTCCGGATTCTTGCCCGGCCAACCCGTTTCGATTCCACGTTGATCCTTCACCGAATAGCTAGTCAAGTCTGTCAAGGCCCGTTGTCAAGCACATTCGAGACGTCACGATGACGTCACGCCCGGTACGCTTCGTGATGGAAGCCGACGCGGGACTCGTTCCCGCTGGTTCGCGGCCGGGCATTGGCGCCCATCCAACCTCCCACACGTCGACGAGATGAACGAGTTCATCGCAGTAGCCGACGCCTACATGGAGAAAGTCACCGAACCGGCTTAGTTCGTCGCCGCGATGAAACCGTTCATCGAAACAGCAAGCGAGTGCGGCATCGGGTGATCGCCATGCCGATAACCCCCAAAGGTGATCCCGGTGTGATCGGTGCGGGCGTCGGTGCCGACGTACCAGACCGACCGGGAACGGAGGACACCATGAGCACCTCACAGCTGCACGGGGAGCACCTTGGCCCTCTGCAAGACATCTGGGACGTATGGGATCTGCCGCCGGTGACCGTCGGTCGCGACCACTACGGTCCCCGCCACAACCCGGTCAACGGAACCCCCGATCCGGGCCGGTGGCGCCCAGGAATGCCGTCCGGGAAGAACGCGTGGGACGCCTTCCGCGTGGCGCATCGCACCGGATGGTGAATCAAGTCGCAGCTACCGGGGTTCCCGGAAACCCCCATCGCACGGCGGCCTCGAGGATGTTGATCCATTGCTCACGCTCGGCCGCGGGCCAGAACTTCACGTTGGACGGGTGCGGCAGGCACAGCACCACCGGGCCATCGGCGGGCAGCACCGGCCGCGGGGCGAACCGCCGCCACTCGATGACCAGCGCGCGCCGGTAGTCATTCCGGGTCGCGGTGTGGGCGTCGCCGCCCAACGCGACGACAAGCTGCGGCCGCACGAGGGCCAACTCGCGGCGTAGGAACCGCGCGCAGTTGGCGATTTCGTGCGGCTGCGAGTGCCGATCGTCGGGCGGTGCGGGGTGGCAATGCACGACGTTGGTCACGAACAGTTCCTCTTTGCGTCGGTCAGCCCTTGTGAGGGCGTGCGTAATGAGCCACTCCGAGCCGCCGCGGAACGGCTCGGGAGGGTCCTTCATGCACCGTTTGCACAGCGATTGCCCGACGAGCATGACCGGCGAGGTTTCAGACCCGTAGCCGGGCGCCGACCCGGTGACACCCTCGACGTTGAGGCCCGGGCATCGGCGGCACGCCGCGATGTCGGCGGCCAGCGCGTCACGCTCGGCGCTCATGCTGCGACAGTAGCGGCGGATTGCCGTTGCTCCTAAGCGTGTCGGACCCGTGGGCGATGATTACACCCGCCGTAGAGCACCCAGAGGCAAGGAGAACGATAAACGACGAGCGAGAATTCGTGGCGACGCCCGATCCGACCGACATGCGGAGCGACTGGTTCGGCAGTGCGACCGCAGAGCGGCGAATGACGGGAGACGAGAATTTCCTTGAGGGCCTAGCCGGTTTGGACGACGACCGTTGGTTCGTTATCGGCTTCGACT
>Ga0182013_10006228_pt1 | contig 13601 bp, 11 predicted proteins | sample 612S2MmetaG_FD_120487 | JGI IMG/M metagenome (GOLD analysis project Ga0182013, IMG submission 120487) | Permafrost microbial communities from Stordalen Mire, Sweden - 612S2M metaG | ecosystem: Environmental > Terrestrial > Soil > Wetlands > Permafrost | place: Sweden: Stordalen | collected... | reverse complement strand
CTGACCGATTTGCCCGTTACTTCACTGATGCGTTCAAGTGCCTGTTTCAGGTGGTATGAGATAAGCTCATAATGCGGGCTGCCGTTTGATGACTCAAGCATATTTTTAACTTGTGTAATATCATGAGAAACAGATTGTAATAGTTCGAAATGGCGTTTATTAACCAAGAAGGGCAATTCGTGGTGCTCTGAAAGGGCACTTATTTTTTTAAGAATCTCGGTTTCGAGTATTGGTTTGCAGGTGATATTTTGGGTTGAGATAATAACCCTTCGACTACGTTCAGGGTGAGCGATCGAGATATGAGCTTCCAGAAATTCATGCACGTTTTGCTTGAGATCAGCTTTATTTTGAATAAAAATAATTTTTTGGGGGTATTTTGCAATAAGATCGCTATAAATTTCCCGCTCTTGGGTCGTTAATTCGGCGCTGCCATCAATGACCAATAAAATAACGTCGCTAGCATGAGCTTCGGCATAAGAGCGCTCGATACCTTCTTGTTCAATAACATCGGCAGTTGTCCGTAAGCCAGCCGTATCGATGAACGTGGTCGTTATTCCAGCCATAATAACGGTGCTTTCTATGCTGTCCCGCGTAGTGCCGGCAAGCGGGGTGACAATAGCCCGTTTTTGGCCGATTAAAAGGTTAAAAAGCGACGATTTGCCCGCGTTAACGCCGCCGATCAATGCGATTCTATATCCCTGGCGGATTTGCCGCTGGGCCGCATACCCCTGTAAAATGGGGTCTATTTGTTGGGTAAGCAATGTCAAAAAATGATAAATCTCTTTATGGAAATCGCCTTCATCATCAAGAAACTCAAAGCTGCTTTCACACCAGGCAATAGATCTGCATAGTCCATCTTCTATGGTATGCATGATGCCACTGAGGCTTCCCTGTAGCTGAGAGAGTGATTTTTTAAGAGCCGCTTGAGTTTGAGCGGAGATGAGCTCATTGATAGCCTCTGCCTGCACAAGGTCTATTTTTTTGTTTTCGTAAGCCTGACGGGTAAACTCCCCCTGTTGCGCGGGTCGAACGCCATGCCTGATAAGTAACTCTATAATCGCTTGGACTATTAAAGGGTTATTGTGGCAGGTGATCTCAATAGTGTCATAACCGGTGAAGGTCTTTGGGCCGCGCAATGCGAATATCATAACGGCATCGACAGCACTAGAAGTATCGTATATATCTGCGGCGTGGATGGTATGAGATGCCACTTCTGTTAAGTTTTTGCCAGACTTGAGTCGCGTGATAAGGGCGCTTATTTGCCATGCTTGGCTACCACTTATACGAATAAGCGCTAAGGCACCATTCCCCTGCGGAGTACAGAGGGCTACAATAGTATCAGAAAATATAACGTTGCGGATATCTAGCATTTATCGTGGCTGATGGGTTAATACAATTTTATGCCCGCGCAATGACATTTTAAAGGTGCGTTTAAGCGTCTCTAAAATAAGTGCAGAAAAACTGGCAAGAAGCTGTTTTTCTTTATCCGGGTCAGGTAAAATTGCTGATGAAAGAGTGATACGCAAGTGAAATTTTTGCGGTTCAATAGTAAATTTAACATGATCGTTATTTGAATTTTTAAGAGCAGTATGCATCCATTCTTGAGTGCGATCCACCATCTCTTGATTCCATAACGGCTCAAATTGTTTTTTAGGCTGTGGGGCTTGAGTTGCCTGCGCAGGTGCAGCAGTCTGTTGCGTTTGTTGCACAGGGCGTGGTGCCGGTGAAGGTCTCTGTTGATTTGGTCGAGTTTGTGCCGCAGAAGCTTTAGCGTAAGATGATTGTGGCTGCGTAGTGTGTGCTACAGGACGAGCGGCAGGTTTATGGGCTGCTGGCTTGTGGGCCGTAGGCATTGATGAAGGTTTAGTAAGTTGAGGCTCATCGAAAAAGATTGCTACTTTTGCCGATTTTTTTGTGAGTCCAAGGAAATTTTTTTCAGCCTCTTCAAGAATTTTAACAGAAAATTGTTGAGGCTTTTGCGCTTTATTCCAGGCTTCTTCAACTGCTTTAGCAATGGATGACGCCTCTTGAATGATTGATTTCATGTATATACCTTTGAGAATACGTGAGTAAGATTAAACGAAATAGAAGGTTAACACTGTGATATATAAATATAAAGAGTTTAGTGGAGCGGGAAACGGGATTCGAACCCGCGACCTTTGCCTTGGCAAGGCAACGCTCTACCAACTGAGCTATTCCCGCATCTTGCTGTTTTTCGCAGCTACTTGCATAGTTAGAAAGGTATCATATGCTCTATATTTGTCAATAAAGAGCTTGTAATAAATATTATTTTTAGGAAAAATCTCATGATAAGTTTTCTGAAGGGCATAGTACAGAGCCAAAAAAATGACGTTGTAGTGCTTCAAATGGGTGGATTTGGCATGCAGATAAGCGTTCCAGTCAGCGTTATTGCAGCGACCAGCAGTGAGCTGGAATTGCATACCTATATGCATTGGAACCAAGAAAATGGGCCCGCGTTGTTCGGCTTTATCGAAACCGCCCAGCGAGATTTGTTCTGCCTACTTATAAGCGTATCAGGCATTGGCCCACGAATGGCGCTGGCGCTTCTTTCTGCTTTTCCTGTGTCGACCTTGATAAATGCATTAGTATCTGGAGATGTGTCGTTATTAAGTTCTGTGAGTGGCATTGGTCGCAAGAAGGCGGAGACCCTTATTTTAAATTTAAAAGAGAAGGCTGAAAAATTTATTGTACCCCTTTCAGTCGCAGGAAATGCTACCGGCTTTGCGATACATATAAAGGATCTTTCAGAAGCACTTCTTTCACTTGGGTACTCTCGCCAGGAGATTGTTTTGGCAGTCGATCAACTCAGAGGAGTTGAAGGGGCTTCGAATTTTGCATTTGACCAATTATTGCGCAAATCGCTGCAATTTCTATCCAAGGGCCGCTGATTGGCTGGGGGCTTTGTTGAAAAAATATATTTAAATGTTAAACTAATACATTATAGATATAATAAAATTTCTAGGACTCAATTTTTATGAAAAATGTTAAAAAAATAGTAATATTCGGGATTTTCTGCCTCGCACAGTGCTTAACCATTGGAGCTCAGGCGAGAATCTCCTATATAATTAATAGATCTGATATTCCCGTCTTTGTGTATTATGGCCAAAAAGATAAATATGCACTCACGGTCCCTGCTGGACGCTTTATGCAGCTCTTGGATTATCACGCACCAGCTGAACCAACGTCTGTTTTTGCCATACGTATGACTATTGGCGAAAGAACTTATCTGCTTGCTGGTAATTTGGGAGTAATGAGATGCTATTTGCTTGAAGGCTATTCTATGGAGTTGATAAAAAGCTTTGAAGGGGCATTTTTGACCAGTGCGCAACATGCGGGATGGTTAATTGAGATCTCAGCAGATGAAGCAATTAATATGCGCTTACTGGCCGATTTTGAAGTTTCAACACTTGGTGCCATATACGCTATATAAACTACAGGAGAGTTTATGAACTTAAAAAGAATAGTATTAGCTACAATCTGCTTGTTCACATTAGTATTGCAGGCAGATTCACAGAAATGCGCCGGGCAAGATTGTATAAGAATTGTCGCTGTTGCCAATAATTCTGCAGCAAAGGCTCTCTTGTCAACGTCAGTTCAAGAGATTGAAATTAAGCCACAGGTGAGCAAAAAGATGATTGTAAAAGTTCCCTATAGTGAATTGAAGAAAAATCTCTTGGATATCGCCCAGGATCGTCCCTATTTCCCGTCCGATGCTCTGAAGCTGGTTACGCAAGAGGGTACTTTCTATATCTGGTCAGACGAGAGGGGCGTTATAGGCGCCAAGCCATTTGAACGTGGGGTAGTGAGCCGCGAAGAGGCGAAGGCGAAAGTACTTGTTTCTATCTCTCCCGAAGAACGAGTCAAAGTTATTGGGTGCCTTGTAACTATTGATATGGCAGGCATTCTGTCTGTTAAAAGGGCATAAAACTCTATCTTTTCTCTCGATAACTTTGTTATCATGGTCTTATAATCAATAATAAGTTTATTATTAAGAGGCCAGTATATGAAGTTTATCTATCTCTCTTTTGTCGCATTATTTGGCAGTCTACAGGCAATGACGCTTGATACGGCCACGCAAAATCTAAAAACTTTTATCACAGATAGCATATCGATTTTAATGCCGCAGGATACTTTTCAGGCAAGCCAGACAAAAGATAAGTTATTGTATCTGCTTGCGAAAAATAAGAGCGCGAGAGATGAGTCAAATAATTTTGTTGAGAACACACTATCCCCTTTATTTGGTCGATTTTTTGTAAATAATTATCACGATCAAGCTAACATTACTTATTTAAACTTTTTATTCGTAATGAGCGAAAAACTTCAAGAAAATATCAAAAACTTAGTTGATTTTTATGCTGATGGTAATCGGCTAGAAATACCGTTGTCAGATAACCAAGCATTGGCGCGCTTAGAGGGTTTTAGCAAGCGAAGCTTAGAGACAGTTGCCTGGTACCCGAAAGCATATAAAGCAGTTGCCTCTTGCGAGACACTTCCCGAGTTTTTAAATAAGCTCATGCAGTTACGCGTCGATTTGTTGCAACGATTTTCAATAAAGCAGTTGCAGCAGGCCGCTCAAGACATTAATCTATTACAAAATTCACAAAATAAAGTTATTAAAGAGATCTATTACCCTATCTTCAAGCTTGAATATGAGATGATCGCAGAAGATATTTTCTGTTGGTTTGATGCACTTATTGCGTTAACCACAGCTTTTATAAAAGAGAAAGATAAAAGCCGCTCAACGAATGATATTAGGCGAGAGCTTGCCCGGTCGATAGATAAAGGTTCCTTTATGGTATCTCCCTATATTGATCAATCTCTTGTTGATAACGATATGACTAAAGTAACACTCCATACAGGTTTATTTATGATAGTGAGCTTAAGCAATCAGTACGAGAAGCTTGCGAAATTTCCTCGAGCGGCACAAGCGGCTTAACTATTTATGCAAGAGCTATTTCGTTTTCTGATGTCTCAGCGGTGCGTGTTGTCAGATGCTTAGGTTTACCATGTTTTTCAAAGCCTAATTCAATAATTTTATGTAAAAAATCGCCGGGGCTCATGCCAACTTCAGCCGCTTGATGGAAAATAACTGTAGCGGGTGTTAGACCTGGTAATGAGTTTACTTCCAGAAGCACCACGCATTCTTTGCCGGTAGGGCTTATTTTTTCTGATTGATAAAAGCAATCCAGACGCGCATAACCAGAACAGCCGATAGCTTTATAGATATTTTCAATTTCTCGTTGCACCAACTCAAGCGAAGCGGCAGAAAGCGGCGCTGGCGTTTGATTCTCTCCGGCCCCCGGAAGAAATTTCTCTTCAATTGATAAGATACTTTGTGTAGCAATAGTAGCGCTTGGCGGCAACGCTTGTACATTACTGTTACCAAGAACGCCTACGGTCAGTTCCATGCCTTGAATAAATTCCTCGATAAGCGCATATTCAAACCCATTGTTTTTCAACAACGTGATCGCTGCTTGTAATTGCGCATCATTTTCAACTTTATGCACGCCCACACTGCAGCCGTCGTTATGCGGTTTTATTATAAGTGGAAATGGTGGTACCGAAAAATCGGAATGTTGTTCTTGTAGGGGAACAAGCACATTGCGGGGTGTATTGAATCCGCATGATTTTAAAAACTGTGTAGTTTTGTATTTGTCCATGCATAGTGCACTTGCAAGCACTCCAGAACCATTATAAGGGATTTGCAGCATTTCGAGTGCGCCTTGCAACGAGCCATCTTCCCCGTGGCCACCATGCAAAGCGATAAAGACAAAATCGACATTGTTTTGCAAATCTTCAAGCGTCCATCGCTGCGATTTTTCTAGGCATGCTTGAATCTCTTGCGTAGAGTTAAGAACAAGCTGCTCATGGGTGACCATATGCAAAGTAAGTTGCTCAGAAAGAAAAATAGGCAGCACTTGATAGGTATCTAAAGGGAGCTTATATATAACATTTCTTCCTGATTCAAGGGATATTTCTCGTTCGTGAGAAGCGCCGCCAAAAATAACTGCAACAATTGTTTTATGCGGTTCGCGTGTTACTTTGTGGTTCATGTGTTCGAGCAATGGTTCGGTATCTTTGTTGATAGATTGATTTTTTTTCATCTCAGTTTCAAGTAATTGTTGTATAAATTTGGCATGGTTTAATTTCTTCTGAGCAGCCTGCACAAATGCAAAGCTTGATGGTGCCAGCCCAGAAAGCGAATTGGGGTCGATAATAATGATATCCCCATTTGGGGTTAAAAAACCATCAATTCTTCCCAAGGTACAAAAATCGAGAGCCTTCATGACATCTTGGCAAACATGTTCAATTTTTATTAAAAGTTCTTCGCTGCAGCGTGCCGGTGTCCATTTGGTGGCGCGGCCAGGCATATATTTTTGTTCGTAATCGAAGATAGTGTCTTTATCTTGAGCAACAATCTCGGTTACTGAAAGCGCTTTAAATTCTCTCGTGTCTGCATCTTGCGTAACGATGCAAGAAAATTCCATGCCTTCAATTTTTTCTTCGATTATTATCGATTGTGTTTTGCCTTCAAAGATATGCGCAGCTTTGTGGGCGGCCTCTTTAAGTTCTAAAATATCATGTACAATTTTTACGCCAAAACTTGATCCTTCATGTACCGGTTTTACGATAAGAGGATAGTTAAGACGATATTCTTGAAGAAATATATCTGATAATTTTGAAATATGCTCTGGATGCACTAAAATTCCCTGGGCAGTTTTAATCCCATGGAGTGCTAAAAAAGTTTTTTGCAAAAATTTATCCATCCCTAATGCGCTACCAAAAATTTTGGAGCCGGTGTAGGGGATTTTTAAAAACTCGAGCATCCCTTGCAAGCATCCATCTTCGCCAAAGCGGCCATGTTGGGCGATAAAGATAATGTCTACATATTTTTTTAAATCATGCCAAAAAATACGCTGAGCTTCCGTAGATAATCTATGCTCAAAATCACTTATTTTTCCGCGACAGAGAAATTTTGCCGGAATAATATACAATTGCCCTGAGTTATTTTGAAAAAGGGGCACAACGTTATATTTTTGCGTATCGAGGTGATCGCAGACAGTTCTGCCTGAATTGAATGAGACTTCTTTTTCGAGCGACATGCCGCCCATTAACACGCCGACTGAAATTTTTGTCATAGGTAATAACAATATGTTATGTAATTTCTTATACTAAATCTTATCAAAAAGTGTACTATAATTATTCTTTTAAAAGAAGTAAAAAAAGGTTTTTTTATGCTTACTATTCAACCAAAAATTTTAGAATCAAAAGAATCACGTCTCTGTTGGCTTGATCTTGAGATGACCGGGCTGAACGCCAACGTCGATACCATACTGGAAATTGCTGCATTAGTTTCAGATTTTAATAACAATATACTCTTTGAAGGGATCGTGGCAACAGTGCATCATGACATGCGTGACTTGCCAGAAATGGACCCGTGGGTTAAAGGGCAACACACTAAATCCGGGCTCATGCAAGCAGTTGCAGAATCGACAACAAACTTGAGCATGGTGGAAGATATGGTGTACTCTGCGCTCAAGCCCTATTGCCACTCTAAAAACACCTATCTTGCTGGAAACAGTGTTTATCAAGATAAGATTTTTTTAAAAAAATATATGCCAAAAGTTGATGCGCTTTTTAATTATCGAATTATCGATGTATCTACGATCAAAGTTTTAGTAAATAATTGGTACCCTGCAGATGTGCATAAAGATTTTGCAAAAAGCAAAGAGCATAGAGCGCTTAAAGACATTCACGAGTCCATGGCAGAGCTTGCCCATTTCCGTAAATATTTTTTTATGAAAGTGGATTAGGGGTAAAATAGTGTTTGCTTTTAATGTTCATGCGTGAAAGCTGCTGATAAGCAAAAATAATATCTTTTATCGATTCACTTTTTAGATATATTTTCTGAATAAAAATATTCTGTATTTTATGCACCATGGGCTGCGCGGGCCCTAAAACAGTCAGCTCTTTTTTCTGCTCAAGCGCAAGCTGCTCAATAAATTCAGCGCACGCCAGCGCCTCACGCGCGACAAGATGCTCGTCTTCATGGCGCAGTTCTATTTCTGCAAAGCGGACAAAAGGTGGATAGCGTAACTCTTGCCGAAAGGCACGCTCATAGGCATAAAAATCGATGTAATTTTTTTCATTAATAAACGAAAATATAGGATGCGGGGCCATAGTCTGCACTACAACTAACCCATTATCTGTCTCTCTGCCCGCCCGTCCTGCAACTTGAATTAGTTGCGATAATGTCGTCTCAGCTGCTGCATAGAAAGGGAAATGGATATTGCTATCTGCCCACAATATACCCACCAACGTAACACGGGGAAAGTGATACCCTTTAGTGATAGTTTGTGTGCCCACTAAAATATCGAGATTACCCCCATACATATCTTCTACTATCTGTTGCCACTTTTTTTTATTGACCGTGCTATCAAGGTCTGCCCGAGCAATACGTGCTTGGGGAAAAAATTTTTGCAACAGTGAGACCACCTGTTGAGTGCCGATCCCTTTTTTGAAAAACTGTTTTTCTGGCTCTTTGCAGCTGGGGCATGCTGCGGGTAAACTTTTTTTAATACCGCAGTAATGGCATTGAATAATATTAGGTTCGTGGAAGGTTAGACTGACTGAGCAGTTGGTGCAGGTGAAGATATAATCGCAGCCGAAGCATTGCACAAAAAAGCTGTAGCCACGTCTATTTAAAAAAATAATTGCCTGCTCTTTGGCCGCCAATTTTTCTGTAATGGCTTGTTGCAACTCTTTGCTTATCCAAAAATTGGTTTTATTCTTTTTATCAAGTTGCACTACGCGAACTTCAGGGAATGTCCCTTTATACCGTTGCGTAAGCTGTAGCAGCTTCCAGCCCTTATGTTCAACATTATAGAGCGAACTTACTGACGGTGTAGCAGAGCCTAAAATAACAGGGATATTCATAAGGCGTGCCCGCATAAGCGCAGCCTCTTTGGTATGAATCCGTGGAATCTTTTTTTCTTGGTACCCCACATCATGTTCTTCGTCGATGATAATGCACCCAAGCCGTGGTATAGGCAATAGAAGCGGCAAATGCACGCCTATAATAATGGCAGGCCTGTCGGTATACATATGTTGCCAAAGCTTGCGCTTTTCAGCTTTGCTGCTTGCTGAATGGAACCCAAAGACAGGAGCGGTATCTGTAAAATAATTTTTAAAAATATGGGTAAAGCGGACAGCGAGTGATACTTCCGGAAGGAGCAATAAGATATTTTTACCCTGCGCGATATACTGCTGCGCAACATGCTTATATATTTCAGTCTTTCCTGATCCGGTTACCCCGTGCAGTAAAATGGGCTGAAAGTTCCCCGCGCCTGATATGTCACAAAGCGTATCAATTTCTTGAGCAACAGCTTGTTGTGCTTGAGTCAGAGTTAACTTTGCTGTTGAATGGGTCTCTTGAGCGACTTCTATAGTTTCGTGAGATTCGTCAAGGTACTGCGCGAAGCGCTTATAGAATGTCAATTCGCTCACGCAATAGTAGCGCGCCAGTTGTTGAATAAAGGCTGGGTAGGTTTTATCATCCGGTAGCGGCTGCTGGCCGATGGCCTCTTTTATTTTAAAATTTTCTTTATTCGGGTCAAAGTCTTTTAAAATATGCGTAACATACGCAAGCTCTGTCCGTTTTTGCAAGGGCACGCTTATAATGTCGCTTACTTGTGGGATTGTCTGCCACGTTGCGGGAACCTTGTAGGTCAGGGGCTGTTGAAAGCCATTGAGTAAACGGACAGTTATATGCATTTTGTTAATTGCTTAAATAAAGCCCTAGTTTTAATAAAGCTTTCTGAGCTGGTGAAAGATATTTTTTGCAAAACTCTACTTCTCTAGCATGATAATCGATTTTTTCTTCATTGAGAATAGCCTGGCAAAAATCTATAAGAGGAGATAGCTCTTGCTCTTTTGCTTTTTGCAGGCTGCTTTTTATTTCTTTTATTTTTTGGAGATCGAGAAAGTCGCCATGGCTGTTAATTTCTTTTCTGAGCTGTTGATACATGCCCGCTCTAAAAAGAAGATCTTTATGTTGTAGCAATTCTTTTTGGTGTTTACTCATCGCATCGAAAGCGGAATTTCCAGTAATATCTTCATTTGGCTCTTCCCAATCGCGAGCACCTGGAGTAATTATAACTTTGTGCGTATTTAATCGGCATTGAATATCAAGGCCAAAAAGTTTGATAACAGGAGAGGTGTTGGGCGTATGAGGCTCTGTAGCAAATTTGCATGATACATCGGGAGAATCCTGCTCATTTAACTCAGATTGAAAACTTAATGATAGTTGACTTAAGGTAAGACTTTTTTGTTTTAAAAATGCGCTTATCTCAGACTCCTCTGAGCACTGGCTGCTCAAAAAGGCGAGCGAGAAAAATAATATAAGAAAATATTTCATGAAAAACCCTTTAATTTAAACATATTTTCAATAAGTATAACATGCCTTTTTTTATATAAAAAGAGTACCTATGGCCAAAAATCTTTTATTCTTCTATTTCTTCTATCAAATCAGTCTCCAACCCGGGAAAGGCAAGCAGAGATGATCTCTTTGTTGCATCTTTCGGCATGCTTTTTGATAAAGGGGATATATATTTATTACGTAATGTGCCTTCTATGGCAAGTAATTCATCTTCATTTTTATATATTTTTGGCAATTCTTCACAAATAGCGGCCAAGTGCTCCAGGTCATGGAGCGTCGCATACGCTTGAAGCTTTTGAAAAGTGGTTTGTACTGTCAATTCGCCCGCATCTCTTGGCAAGTCTATTATCGATTCACTTATTAATTCTGCCAATAAACCCTTGTAAAATTCATTTTGAGGTATCTTAAATTCTTTGATGGACCGCTCGTTTTTGAATTCACTCGATATTTTGTGTTTATTTAACAGTTCTTCAGATTTTGATTTTTGATCTAGCTTGTCTTCAAATGAGCCTGTTGTATTTTGAGTAGATTCTAAAATTTCAACAGGATGTTCTCTGTCGCGATGGTTAAGTAGCCAGACATATCCCCCAAAAATAATTCTATTTTGGGCTTCGATAGTGCTGCTCGCGGGACTAACCTGGGCAAGTTTCTCCAATTTTTTTTGTTTAGCGAGCGGATTAGTGAAAAAACATGCCAGACTTTTTGAGCGATTCTTTTTTTGTGATATTGCTGCTTCAGTAGCATGCGCCATGTGCGCAGCAAATAGCCCGCATAAGATATATGTTATTTTTTTCATTAAAACCCTTCTTTGATAAGAACTCTCTTTAAATAAAATTATAACATTGGCCTATGAATTAAAAAGAGTTGCCTTATTCTTCTTTACCTGGCGGGAAAGAGAAATGAGTATACTCCGCTGGAGACGCAAAGACGGATTGATTTCTTTTGTGTTTTGAGTTACTGTTTGCTCGCGCGTGCTTCGGTTCTATATTTTTTAATTCATCGGTATCTTCCGCAATTGCATTCAGAGGGTCATTGAGATCTTGTCTATTATTTTTAATCAGCTCGTTCAAAAGTGTTATATCTTTGCGTAAAAACAATTCTATCGTGTTTAATTCAATTTCATCTTGATAGATAGCTGGTAACTTCTGGCACACTTCTTGTAAATCTTTTATTTCATGATTCTTGGCATGCTGAGCGATCTTTTCTAAGTCAACAGCGCTCGCGGGCAATTCTGCTACTTTTGATTGTATTATTTCCGATAAGAGGCATTTGTAGACATTTCTACTCAATAAACTTGTCTCTTCTGATTTTTTATCAAGAAGGTCGCGAAGTTTGTTTCTTTTATTTTTTCGCATTTCGCCAAGGTCTTCAAAAGTATTAAGGCTTTGCTCAAAAGAAGAGTTAATATCGTTATTGTCCTTAAGTATCACTGCTGGATGCGTAAGATCATAATGATCGATTCCCCACTCAAAGCCATGCGCAGAAATCTGCTCAAAGCCTTCCTGTACATCTTTTAAAGAGTGTACAGCTATCGGTCTTGGCACCGGGCTCACTTGGGGCGTAGGCGCCACTTCAGAAAGTGCGCGTAAGTTCGCCGCGCGGATTTGCCGCTTTAAATTTCCCAAGTTAGGCTTGCCGGTAGGCAATGCTTTTCCCGCGCTCAGGAGTGCCGCAGTCAATTTTTGTGCATCAAGTTGATTTTCAAGCATTCCCCATACAACTTGATAATATAAAAACGGTATAAAAATAAAATAAAATAACTTTTTCATCATATGTCCCTTTAAATACGATGTACTTTAAAACCCTAACAAGGTAATATAACCACAAAATTATATAATTTTTCAAGAGTTACTCTTAAAATTGATTGTTTTTTAATATTTGAATATGGTAAATAGCAGAAATATAAATTTGAAAGGTACTTTTTTGAAAAAGACAGTTTACTTGCTCGACGGCTCATCCTTTTTATATAGGGCATTCTATGCTCTGAAGCCCATGACCACCGCCACAGGCACTCAGGTGGGCGCCGTATATGGCTTTTGCCGTATGATGAAAAAAATTATCGACACCTTCACTCCAGAATATCTGGCACTGGTCTGGGACAGTAAGGGAAAGACTATGCGTCATGAGCTTTACCCTGATTATAAGGTAACTCGGGATGCCGCGCCTATGCATCTTTTTGATCAAAAGTTTATTATACAAGATTTTGCGCGCGAAATTCATCTGCCGCAGGTAGAAAAACCCGGTTTTGAGGCGGATGATCTTTTATACAGTTTAGCCAAAGATTTCTCGCAAAAGGGGTATAAGGTAGTGATTATCACTACAGATAAAGATCTTGGCCAAGTGGTTGCCGACGATATTGTGCTTTATGATGCCTTCAAGTTAGAATTTGCTGATAGAAGCGCTATAGAGTTGCGCTATGGCTTTCCGGTAGAAAAATTGCCCTTCTATTTCGCGCTCGTGGGTGATAGCTCAGATAATATCCCCGGCGTACGGGGCGTAGGTCCCAAAGGTGCTACTGAGCTTGTGCAGCAATTTGATTCATTAGTAGATTTATATGAAAACCTTGATAAAGTGCCTAAAGAAAGAACGCGTGAGCTTCTAAAAGCATCACAAGAAAACGCCTTTTTAAGCGAGAAGCTCTTCTTGCTTGCCTACGTGGATATGCACCTGCAAGCAGAAAACGTCGCCTTTAATCCACAAGATTGGCAGTTAGCCCGTGGCTTTTTTGATAAGTACGATTTCAAATCGTTGCTTAAAGAGTTACCCGGCGGCGAATCTATTGCAAAAGAGGCTCTTGTCTATAAACCGGCAGGTGACTATATCACCGTAACCGATAGTACCCTCTTAAAGCAGGTTATCGCTGAAATCAAAAAAGAGGGGGCGGTAGCGCTGGATACTGAAACTGATGGCGCCACGGTAACACGCTGTAAACTGGTGGGCATTTCAGCCTGTGTTCAGCCAGGAATAGCCTATTATATACCCTTTGATCATGTTCATAAAGGCGAATTATCTCAACACGAAGTGCTTGAGCATTTTAAGCCTATTTTACAAGACGGTACTATTAAAAAATATTTCCATCATGCAAAATATGATCTGCATGCTCTTGCAACGGTTGGGCTGCATCTCCAGGGGCTTGAGTTTG
>Ga0182013_10006224_pt1 | contig 13609 bp, 10 predicted proteins | sample 612S2MmetaG_FD_120487 | JGI IMG/M metagenome (GOLD analysis project Ga0182013, IMG submission 120487) | Permafrost microbial communities from Stordalen Mire, Sweden - 612S2M metaG | ecosystem: Environmental > Terrestrial > Soil > Wetlands > Permafrost | place: Sweden: Stordalen | collected... | reverse complement strand
TGCAATTGTTTGCAATAAGAGTTGGTAATTAATTGCCAACTACGCATTGCCCGGTCCCCGCCAAGCCGCACAAAACAAATCTTGTCTTACGGATGTTGGACGGAGTAAGGCCCGGGCAGCGACGGCTCGGCTGTGACCTCCACGGGCTTGCTGGGCTCCGCCCGCGCCGCGGTTCGCTTGGAGTAGATGCGGAACTGCACCACCAGGTCCAGCAGCACCGGGACAGGCTTGCCTTCTTTGATCGCCGGCTCGAAGGTGGCCTTGCGAATGGCCTCGACGGCGTTCTCGTCCAGCCCGAAGCCGATGGGCCGGCCGACAGCAATCTCCGCGGGCTTGCCGTCCGCGCCGATCACAGTGTGATAGAGCGCCATGCCGGCCACCGCGTGGGCCTGCGCGTACTCGTTCGACTCCGGCTCGAAGGTCGTAATCAGCCGGGCCTTCTTGTTTACCGCATTCTGGCGCAGCACGGCTGGATCGCTGGGCCGGTAATCGGTGTTGGCCGCCGCTGCCTGGTAGTAGAGCCTCCAGAAGGGCGGCATCGAGGCCTTCAGGCGGTCGTCGATTCCCGGAGCGAAGATGCGGTCCAGCGCCTCGCGCAAGACATTGGCGGCGTGGGCCGGCGAGACGGTGGTGGTCACGCTATCAGGATCGGCTGGGCGCTCGGCCGGCGGAGCCGCTGCAATCTGGGCCTTGGCCTGGCCGGCATCGCTCATTCCGTCCGGCGCCGAGGCGGTCGCGGTAGCTGGCGCTGTGGCCGGCGTGGTGGCCGGCTTCGCGGCAGGCTTGCCCTGGGCAATGATTGCGGCGTAATCATCGCCCTCGTCCTGCTTTTCGCGCCTCTTAAATAAGGACCTTCTGGGCGCTTCGGCCTTCCGGGCCGACACCACCACCTCGCGGTCGATGGTGATCCTGACTATCTTCTTGTTGGGTGTGATCCTTACCCGGTCCACGGCTGTGGTGGGGTCCTCGTTGGGCAGAGCGCCCAGAAAGTGCAGCCCGTAGCGCGTACCTTCCAACTCCAGCTTGTGCTTGCCCAGGCGCACTTTGGTGATTTCGATCCCGTTCAGCGTGTAGGAGCCCTGTGCCGAATGCCCTGCAAGCGCGCCGTGCTCGTTGAAGATGAGGTAGCTGTCCAGGTAGCCGCCGCGCAGGTAGAGCGGCTTGCCCACAAGTTTTTGTCTTACTTCCTCCTCGGTGATTTCACCGGCATTCGAGGGCTCGGCCTTGCCGCTTTTCGCTGCCGCTGGCTTGGCGGGTAAAGGTAATTCGACTGCGGGCGCTGGCGCGGCCGGCGATGTGGCCGGCTGCTGGGTACTATCGGGAACTGCTGTCGGCGGCTGCGTAGGCACAGGCTGCTGGGCAATCGCGGGTGAATTCAAAGCCGGCGCGCCGTAAAGAACCACGGCGCCAAGCCATGCCGCCACGAAGAACCGCGCTAGATGCCGATACCCGGTCATGAAGATTCCTTTGATCGCCACTTTAGCAGAAACTTCGCTCCGCGGTCTTTGGTGAAGCGGACCGGCATTCATGTTGGCACGCGGCTGGGTTCGGCCGAGCGTAAGACATGCCGGAACGGGAGAACGGCGCGGCCGGGCCTTCGATTGCATCAGCCGTTATAATGGCATTTGCTTCCCCGTGATGCCGTTGAAAAGAATTTTGCCTTCCCCAAGAGAGATTTGCATCGCCGGTTTGTTCGCGGCAACCGTCTGCGCGCCGGCCGGTTTCGGCCAGAGCGCAGGTATTCCTCCAGTCTCGCAAACCATAGTGGTTCTTGGCTCGCCGATCCCGGTGCCGCTGGCGGAGTCGCCCTCCTCCATTTTGGTGTTGCCTGTGGGAACCAAAAACCTCACGCTGGAATCGCCGCAAGATCTGCTGCGCCAGGACTCGTCGATCTTCCTTGAGCAGCGTGGCGCGGGCGGGGGTCAGGCGGACCTTGTTCTGCGCGGAGGCACATTCGAACAGGCGCTGGTGCTGCTGAACGGCTTCCGCATCGACGACAGCCAGACCGCGCATCACAACCTGGACCTGCCCGTTGCGCTCGACGCCATGGACTCGATCGAGGTTCTGCACGGCGCCGGCTCCACGCTGCACGGCGAGGATGCGCTCAGCGGAGTAGTCGACTTTCTAACCGCCGCCCCCTCCGCATTCTCACTCCGCCTGCGCGCCGGCGAAGGCAGCTTCGGCGCGAACGAAGTGTCTATGCTGGCCGCCTTGGCGCGCAAGTGGTGGAGCGGACGGCTGACCGCGAACCGTAACTTCTCCACCGGATTCACAACCGATCGCGACTACCGCAATGAAGACGCTTCGCTTGAGAGCTGGGCCGGCTCCCGGCTCGGAGTCTCCGACCTTCTCTTTGCATCGAGCGACCGTTCCTTCGGCGCCAACCAGTTTTACGGACCTTACGACTCATGGGAGCGAACGAAGGGGTGGTTTGCCAGCTGCCGTCAGGAGTTTGGCAGCCGCACTGTGGCGGCCTTCGGTTATCGCCGCCACACGGACGAGTTTGCGCTCTTTCGCAACGATCCGCTGGCGTACGAAAACAATCACATCGACGGCTCCTGGCAGGCTTCCTTGCGCCACACCTTTCCCATCAAATCCACATCTGTTCTTCTTTTCGGGCTGGAGTCGGACGGCGACAGCATTCGAAGCTACAATCTGGGCGAAAATAACTCAGGGAAAGAGGTGCTTTCGTTCGCCCTCGGCCTTCATGCCCGGAATCGCGGCGCTGGCTATGCGGTTGTCGATCTGCGCCCTGCCAAGAGGCGCTGGAAGTTGTCGGCGGGCCTCAGAGAGGAGATCTTCTCCGGCGGCGCGCGTTCCGTGCTCGCGCCTCATCTGGCAGGGAGCTTTCGCCTGGCCGATAAGTTGAAGATGCGTGCCGGCGGCGGTTATGGATTCAGGATTCCGACTTATACCGATCTTTATTACTCCGACCCGACTACCAACGGCAATCCCAACCTCAAGCCTGAGTCGGCCTGGTCCGGCGAGGGCGGGGTCGATTGGATTCCATCCAGCCGCCTTTCCTTCTCCGCCACCGGCTTTTACTCGCGCCAGCACGACACCATCGACTACGTGCGCGCCTCGTCCGCCTCGCAATGGAACGCGGTCAACCTCAGCGGCCTTCGCTTCCTCGGCTTGGAGTCTTCCCTGACCTGGGCGCCGGCAAAGTCACAGACCATCCGTATCGCATGGACCGGGCTTGCCGGCGCGCAGGCTTCACTCGGCGGCCTGCAATCGGAGTATGCACTCAATTATCCAGTCGAGAACGTCAACGCCGCGTGGACGGCCTCGCTGGGCCGCTATCTCGCCGTTACTAACTCAGTGCGTATCGCAAAGCCCTATCGGCAGCAGGGCAATCCTTCGTGGAATGCCAATCCCTATCCCGTGTGGGACGCTTCGCTCACCCATGACTCGGGCAAGCTCCGCCCCTATCTTCGGCTGGGCAATCTGAGTAACACCGGCTACCAGGAGATAGAAGGAGTCGCCATGCCGGGACGGTCCATCACCGGCGGAGTCTCCCTCTGGATTGGACGTTGACTTCGCCCGATGACTCGGCGGGTTATTCCGCGGAGGCGGACCATTGCATCCAGTGGTGAAAGTCTAGTTTTTAAAGGGCATGGCAGGTGCCTCGCCTACGACAGCGCAACATTCAAATTGTCGATCGCCTCATCGATCTCCTGCGTGCTTTTAAAGCCCACGGTGACGCAATCGACCCCGGCGTTCTTGAAGGCGAAGCGCATGGCAACCTGGCGGTCTTCGTGCCGCGTGAAAGTTCCGTTACCGACGAGTTTCATGCTGATCACGCCCATGCCATCCTTCTTCACCTGCTTCACGTGCTCAACGACTTCGTCCACGCAAGTTGGATTGTAGTCATTCTCGTAGCTGGGCCCGTCCATGCTCGCCCCCTTGTGATTCACGCGGATCATCGCGACTTCGAGCCATTTGTTGCCCGGCATCTGACGCAGCGCGGGCAGGCCGTGCACCGATGCGCCTCGTGTGCGGATGGTCTTCTTCGACTGCGCTTCGAGAATGCCATCTTGCCAGCGGGAGGTTTCGGCCACCCAGTTTGGCTCGTGCTGCCAGTGCAGCAGCATGATGTCGAAGTACTCGGTCTGTGAGACGCGCAGCATCTCATCAAAGCGCTTCCGCGGATCGACGCCCTCGTCCGTCGTCACTTTGTTCATCAACTGATAGTTCTCGCGCGGAATGCCCTTCAGCGCCAGGCCAAGCATGGCAGGGGTGGCATAGGATTCAGAGGTTTCAAAGAAGCGGATGCCGCGATCGTAAGCGTAATGGATCAGGCGCGTGAACTCCTGCTGGCCGAGCGCGGCCTGGATGTAGCCGTTGTTGCTGCCCGTGCCGAAAGCCAGGCGAGTCACCTGCAATCCCGACTTGCCAAGAGTGACGATATCGGTGGCTTTGCCGGAAGCGGCGTGTACTGGAATCGCACCTACGCTGCCTGCGGCGCCAACGGCAAGCGATGCTTTAAGAAATTCGCGGCGGGAGAGTGGGCTCATGATGACCTCCTTGGGTGGGAACGCCCTGGGGGTGGCGTTCGTTTCCAAAGATGGTATCACTGGTGAGGCAGGAGCGGCATTCCCGGTCCGTGTAAATTCACTTTACATTCAGGCGTGCCGTGGCGCAATTGACGCCAATCCTCCCATCGAAGTCGAGCTTTGAAGACTCGAAAGCTAGCGCCTGACCGGCTCGCCGGCGAATGCGACTCAGGAGCCGCAACCAGATGATTCCGCGCAATCTTTACGGGGTCGAGTAAGAAATACACAGCAAATGACGGGGACGCTTGGAGACCATTCTTCTCAACCTATCTGTTTTCAGTTGTTTAAATGGGTAGTGCGATTGGTACTGGAGATGCTTCTTCATAACGCGTGAGAAGTACCGCAGTAACCGGCGCATTGCAGCTGGGTGGCAACCCCAGCGAAAACAGGAGCAGAAAAATGAGCATCAACCGATTGGGAGTTTACGGACTGGCGGCGGGTCTGGCAGTGGTGGGTGCAACGGGTTGCGCGAGTAAGAACTATGTGCGCAACCAGACTGCGCCACTGGTGGAACACAGTGATCAACTGGAAGCCAAAACGGCGGAGAACAACCGCCAGATTCACGACGTGAACGATCGCGCGCAGGCAGGAATTCAGCAGGCGCAGGGCGCGGCCGACTCAGCTAGCCAGAGCGCGCACAATGCTGGCCAGGCTGCGGGCGATGCCCAGAACGCCGCCGACAACGCTGTTCATCGCGCCGATTCGCTTGAGAGCGTGGTGAAGGGTCTGGACAGCTACAAACCGGTGGCTAACGTAACGGTTACCTTCGGCTTCGACAAGTCGGTGCTTACAAGGGATGATCGCGATCAGTTGGACAGCTTTGCCGCGCAGCTTGGTTCGGCCAAGAGCTACATTCTTGAGGTTACCGGCGGAACCGATTCGACCGGGCCGGCCCAGTACAACTATGAGTTGAGCCAGCGCCGGGCAGACGCGGTGGTGCAGTACCTGGCCTCGAAGTACGGAATCGCCGCTCACCGCTTCTACCTGATCGGAATCGGGAAAGACAAGGAAGTCGCGCCGAACACGACCGCAGAGGGACGGAAGCAGAATAGGCGGGTCGAAGTGCAGCTACTCTCGAATATGAGCGATCAGGGCGGCTCGCAGACCGCGTCGAACCAGGGCGCGCCGATGTAGGATTTCGCGGAGGGCTAAATCTTCGCGGAACCGATCTTGTCCGTTGCGGTCGTGCCTGTAGCTTGGACCATTGCCGATGGTCCAAGCTACAGGCACGACCGCATTAAGTCACCTGTTGTAACTTTCCGCTTACATTGGGTCACGCCGGGCGCTTACCAGAGCACGAATGAACTCCGGCGTGGAGCCGCAGCAGCCGCCCAGAAATGCAGCACCCGCCTGGCGCATCGCTGACAGGTGCGCAGCGAAAGACTCCGCTGTGGTGCCATAACGAGTGGACGATCCCTCCACGGTTGGCATGCCTGCATTTGGCTTGATCCAAATGGGAAGATCGGTAGCCGCGCGCAACCGTTCGCAGATGGACACAACGCGCTCGATTCCCACTCCGCAATTTGCGCCCACCGCGTCTGCTCCTGCCTCCGCCATCGCAGCGGCCACGGCTTCGGGCGTCGCGCCCATCATCGTGTGGTCCTTGTTCTTGCCGGAGTCGAATGCGAAGGAGACAATGACCGGCAACTCCGTGCGCCGGGCCGCTTCCACCGCCAAACACGCCTCATTAATGTCACTCATCGTCTCCACCAGCAGCGCGTCAGCGCCGGCCGAGGCCAGCGATTGAGACTGTGCAACAAAAGCCGCCAAGACCTGCTCCCTGGTTATCTCTCCCGACACCAGCAGCTTGCCCGTTGGTCCGATCGATGCAAAGACCAATGCCTGCCCGGCGACCCGCCTTGAAAGCTCAACACCGGCGCGATTGATCGCGTCCAGTTCGGCCGCATTGACGCCTTTCATCGCGATTGCGTTGGCTCGAAACGTGTTGGTGAGGATCACTTGGCTGCCTGCTTCCACGTAAGCCCGAGCCACGTCTGCTACCTGCTCGGGATGGGTCAGGTTCCAGGTATCCGGTATGGTGCCCGCAGGCAGGCCTCGCGCCTGTAGCTCTGTTCCCCAGGCGCCGTCTGTAATAAGCAGGCCACCGGCCAGCCACTCGCTCATTCGGTTCATAGGCTCACTCGTATATGCGCCCACGGCCGTTCGGCTTCGCCGCGATTGCAGGCAAGGCTCTCATTCAACTCATGCAGTTCATGCGGGTTTGGCATGGCAACAAGGATACACGATACGGATTCACTGTCGCGCGAATTGCACCTCAATTGGCGCAAAACGAAGAGGCATTGATTCGGCAGCGATCGATGCTAATCTATGTCCTGCGTCACGTTGAGGCATGTGGTGGCGTGATATTCTCCGGATTGCGAACAAAAGAGGTCTGCTGTGCATGACTTATCGACCTTGCGCAAGGCGGTAATCGAGGGAGACGTCTCAGCCGCCGTCTCGGCGGCTCGCAGTGCTCTGGATGAAGGTGTAGCTCCTTCAGAGTTGATCGGCCAGGGCGTCAGCCCGGCGATGGCCGAAGTGGGCAAGCTCTTCGAAGATGGTGAGTACTTTGTGCCCGAGCTCTTGATGGCGGCGCGCGCTACCAAGGGAATCTTTCAGATACTTCGTCCTATCCTAGCACAGACCGGCGCAAAGCCCATGGCTCACGTGGTGCTTGGCACGGTTCAAGGCGATCTGCACGACATTGGCAAGAATCTTGTTGGCGCAATGCTCGAGGGGGGCGGGTTCGAAGTTACCGATCTCGGCGTCGATGTTCCTCCGGAAGAGTTTATTGCCGCTGTGAAGAGGAGGCCGGTGCAGATCGTGGGCCTCTCCGCGCTGCTGACCACAACAATGCCCGCTATGAAGACCACCATTGAGACCTTCCGCGCCGCTGGAGTCCGGGAGCAATTCAAGGTCATGGTCGGCGGTGCGCCGGTCACTAGGAGTTATGCCGAATCGATCGGCGCAGATGGGTACAGCGAAACCGCCGCGGCGTCTGTCGATTTGGCGCGCCGTTTAATTGCATTCTAGGTCTCTGACCACATAAAGTTGTACTAACTCTGGGTGCCCCAGGTCCCGATTTTGGGACCTGGGATAGCTTGAACTCAAGGTACGAAATCATTTGGTCACAGACCTGGAAGCAAAAGTTACCGCGAGATAAAACACGCCATGAATGACCAGCAATGGAACACGCTCGTTTCAGTAGTTCGCGGAGAGACGCTTCGTCCTCTGCCGACGGCCTTCATCATCGATAGCCCGTGGCTCCCGAATTGGGCCGGACATAAGATTCTGAATTACTTCACCGATGAACGCATCTTTCTGGACGACAACCTCAAGGCCATCCGCACCTTCCCTGAGACGATCTTTCTACCGGGTTTCTGGTCAGAATACGGAATGTGCACGGAGCCTTCCGCCTTCGGCTCTGTCTCCATGTGGGGCGAAGATGAGTTCCCGTTTGCTAAAAAGGTGTTGCATTCGCCCTACGATGTCGAGCATCTGGAGAAGCCCAATCCGCGCAAGCATGGATTGCTGCCCTTTGTAATCAAGCGGCTCCAGCACCTGCAGCCGGAGATCGAGAAAGCCGGACACAAGATCCGCTTCGCGGTGGCTCGCGGCCCGCTCAATATCGCCTCGTTCCTGATGGGCACGCCGGAGTTCCTCGAAGCAATCAAGACCGATCCCGAATTGATGCATCGCCTGCTCGATATTGTCACGAATTTCCTGGTGGACTGGATCGCGTATCAACGCGAGGTGTTTCCATCGATTGACGGCATCTTTCTGCTCGACGATATCGTTGGATTCGTGAGCCGCCGCGACTGTGAGAAGTTCGCTGTGCCCTATCTCCAGCGGGCGTTTGCGGCGGACGTGAGCGTGAAGTTCTTTCACAACGATGCGCCCTGTAAAGCGAGCGCGCCTTTGCTTGAGTCGACGGGAATCAATCTGCTCAACTTCGGCATTCAACATACACTGTCGGAAATGAAGAGCTGGACGAACAACAGAATTACACTCATGGGAAATATTCCTCCGCGCGACGTGCTAACCAATGGAACGCCGGCGGATGTGGCGCGCTCGGTTACTGAAATGCTGCATGCTTTCGATGACCGGTCGCGTCTGATAGTTTCGTGCGGAGGAGGAATGCCCCCTCAAGCGCCAACGGAGAATATCAAAGCGCTGATCTCGACAGTGGAAGAGGTAACTCGGTAGGCCGCGAAATGCAAGCGGCGCAAGGCCAGGAGACTCGGTGGCAGAAGAACTCAAATCGGAGTCCGCGCGGCAAGCTGACCAGACGCTCTCAGCATCGCTTGCGACTGAAGTCTGCATGAACCTCCAGATCGCTCCAATTGCGCAGGATGAAATCAATCGGCATCTTGGCTATCCGCGCGAAGCGGCCCCGGCGCCGCGCATAGCGGAAGATATTGCCCGGATCGTCTCAGAGGTCATGCCAAATCTTCATCCGCGCGGAGTCTATGCTCTATACGCGGTGACAAGCAGCACACCGCATTCGCTGAAGCTGAATGAAATAACGATCTCCGGCAATATCGGGGAATACCTCGATCAAGCCGGACGCGTAGCAGTGTTTGTTGTGACCGTGGGCGAGGAGATCTCTCATCTTGCCGAATCTGCCATCAAGAACGGCGATGCGTTTTCGGCGTTGGTGATGGATGCTATCGGCTCCTGTGCGGTTGAGGCTGCGGCCGATGCGTTGATGTTGCACGTACGGCGCGAACTCAAGGATGGAGAAGAGTTGACATTGCGTTACAGTCCCGGCTACTGCGGCATGCAAATCGGCCAGCAGAGCAAGCTGTTTCAGCTTGTGCAGGCTTCCTCTGTGGGAGTCACTCTCATGACCTCCATGCTCATGCATCCGCTGAAATCCATCTCAGGACTTATCGGCTTGGCGCCAAAGGAAGCCGTCAGCCGCTATCGTTCGCCTTGCGACCTTTGCGCGCGCACGGGATGTCACATGCGGCGATGAAAGACTGTGCCGGAAACCAGGGACATTCCATATGCTTCTGTGGCTATCGCGCTTTGAGCGGAATCGACGCAGGGTCATTCCTCCAACTTACGACTCTGTTGTTCTGGAAATACACCACCGAGCCGCCATATTCGAACTTGTTCTCGGTAAAGGCCGTCGGAGTGCCCTGAACCACGATCACCGCGTCCTTCGATGAGCCATACGAAAAGAAATCCAGCTCTGGGTCGACGGAGCCTTGCGGCCACATTTTCACTCGAATCGGCGATGCAAAAGGATCGACTCGCCAGCCGACGACGGCGTCGTCCTTGAGATACAGCTCCGACTTTCCGTAGACGAGCTTGTCCTCCGAGGCTGCCGTCGGCGGTCCTTGCTGGGCCAGCACCTCGTCGCGGGTGGAACCAACCGTAACAAAAGGCAAAGACTTCGGACGGGGCGCTGCCGCGGCTTGCTGTGTCCCTGCGTGTGCTTCGGCGTGTGTCTTGGCCGGTAGGCGGTTATCCGCGTTTCGCGGAGCGGGCTGCGCGGTCTCCGACGAAGCCGCCGGTGCGCTTACACTGGGTGAATCGCTCACGCTTGCCACTTGCTCGTTGCCGGGGCTGTGGACGCTGAGAAACGTCCTGACCGATTTGCCCGTCATCAGCAAGTAGGCAATACAGGCAATAACCGCTATCACGAAGAGCAATATGAACTTTCTCCAAAATGCAAAGCGCGGTTTATTTCTTTGCCAAAAGCTCGGTGGAGGCGGAGGAGTTCTCTCCGGAAGGACGACAAGCGTTGTATAACCTTGAGAAGGTTTTCTTGGGGAGGTCGCGGAGTCAGGCACCGTCTCTGAGGAAGTCGCGCGAGAGGTGATATAGACTGGCCGTTGCCGCCCAAATAGCTCCGTGGAAGTCGCAATGAGGGATTCAAATGCGGTGTTGATATCCTTCAGCTTGTTCCCTGCTTCTTCCTTCAATTTTGGATCGTCCTGGATACGATCCGGTTGCCAAACCTTGACGAGAATGCGATAGGCATTTCTGATCTCAGTCTCTGTCGCATCCTTTCCAAGCCCGAAAACTTGCAGGGCGTCGCAACGGGGACACTGCGAGTACTGATCACCAAACAAATTCCCGCATGAACAGATATTCATTTCGACCTTTCAGCCCTCGGTATCCACAGGCTTGGAGACGGCACGATTATAACTGAGACTCTCCGCCGGCGCAGCATGGGGTTCTGCGCATGAAGACAGGAATCCGTAGAATAGGCTTGTACTTCGATTTACGGGGCTGGATGGCTTTCACCGAACAATACGATGTGGCCGTTGTGGGCGCGGGGCACGCCGGGTGCGAGGCGGCGATGGCAGCCGCGCGCATGGGTTTGAGAACCGCGCTCATCACCATGAACCTCGACCTGATCGCGCAAATGAGCTGCAATCCGGCCATCGGCGGAGTGGCCAAGGGCCATCTGGTGCGCGAGGTGGACGCGTTGGGCGGCATCATGGGCGAGGTGGCGGATGCCGTCGGCATTCAGTTCCGGCTGCTCAACTCGTCGCGCGGCCCCGCCGTCTGGAGTCCGCGCGCCCAGTGCGATAAGCAGCTCTACCGGGTGAAGATGCGTGAGGTCCTGGAGTCGCAGCCGGGCCTCCACATTCGCCAGGCCGAGGTGGTCGATCTGGTATTAGGCGACAGGGATTTGGGACTAGGGACTGAGGGACTAGGGACTGAGGGACTAGGGACGGTTGCGGGTGCCCCCGGTCCCGATTCTGGGACCGGGGATCGTGTGCCCCAACCCGTTCGCCCCCGTCGCCGCGTTCTGGGCCTCAGGCTCCGCGATGGCCGCCAACTGTTGGCCGGCGCCACCATCATCACCACCGGCACGTTTCTGAACGGCCTCATCCACTGCGGCGAGGAGCGCTATCCGGCCGGACGCAGCGGCGAGCCGGCCTCAGTCCTGCTTGGCGAGGCGCTGCGCGCGCTGGGCCTTCGGACCTGCCGCCTCAAGACAGGAACGCCGCCGCGCCTCGACGGCCGCACCATACGATGGGAGGCCTTTGAGGAGCAGCTTGGCGACGTCGACCCCACGCCCTTCAGCTTCCGGACCAAGCGAATCCTCCAGCCGCAGGTGAGCTGCCACATCGCCTTCACCACCCCAGAGACCCTGCGCATCATCCGCGAGAATGTGCATCGCTCGGCGATGTATTCCGGGCAGATCAAAGGTATCGGCCCGCGCTACTGCCCCTCCATCGAAGACAAGATCGTCAAATTCCCCGATAAGACGCAGCACCAGTTCTTCCTTGAACCCGAAGGCCTGAACACGCACGAGGTTTACGTCAACGGCATGTCCACCTCGCTGCCCATGGAGGTACAGTGGCAGATCGTGCGCTCCATCCCCGGCCTCGAAAACGCGGAGATGCTGCGCCCCGGCTACGCCATCGAATATGACAGCGTGGACGCCACCGAGCTCGACCGCACCCTGCGCGTCAAGAGCATGGAAGGCCTCTACCTGGCCGGCCAGATCAACGGAACCAGCGGCTACGAGGAGGCGGCCTGCCAAGGAATCATGGCCGGCATAAACGCCGCGCTGTGGCTCAAGGGCGAGCCGCCCTTCACGCTGGACCGTAGCGAAGGCTACACCGGAATTCTCATCGACGATCTGATCTCGAAGGGCATCAACGAGCCTTACCGCATGTTCACCTCGCGCGCCGAGTTTCGCCTGCACCTGCGCATCGACAACGCCGACCGCCGGCTGACCCCCTATGGCCGCCGGCTGGGCCTTATCGGCGACGAGGCATGGGCGGAGTACCAGCAGAAGCAGGCGCGCATGGCCGCCCTGGAGCGCTTGCTGACCACCCTCAAGGTGGATGGGGATCGGCTGGCCGCCGCAGGCCTCGGCGAACTGACGGCCACCGCCGGGCTGACCTGGGCGCAACTGCTCAAGCGGCCCGAGGTGACCATCGAGGCGGTGCTGGGGACGATGCGCGAGGCTCTTGTCAGCGACCCGCTGCTCAGCGAACTCGCCGCTGCGCTTACCGGCGAGAATCTTGACCAAGACGCAAGAGCTCGCAGAGCCGTATTGCGCAACGAGGCCCGCGCCGTCGAGACGGAGATCAAATTCGCCGGCTACCTGGAGCAGCAGAGGAAGTCGATCGAAAAGCTGAAGGCTGCCGAGGCAGTCGCCATTCCCGATTGGATCGACTACCGCGCCATCAGCGGCCTCTCGCGCGAGATGCGCGAAGTCATGGAGCGGGTACGCCCGGTCACTATCGGCCAGGCCAGCCGCATTCCCGGCGTCACGCCCGCCGCGCTCAGCCTGGTCCATGTCTCCATTCGTCTACAGGGAGCCCGGCGGCTAGCAAGCTGATTCGCCAACAACCCATGGGTGCCCCACCCTCGCCGCGTCTTTGTTGTTGCGGCTAGGGTGGGAGGATATGATGCAACATTTACGGAGGCGCTTCCGGCCAACCCGCCGCTCACTCCCCCGCGCAAAGCCCCAAAATCGCCTCGCCAAACCGCTCCGCTTTGGCTGGCCCCATTCCATCGACCTCCAGCAACTGCCTTGGACTCCGCGGCCGAGCCTGCGCCAGCGCCGTCAGCGCCCGGTCGTGCAGCACCACGTATGCTGGAACCCCCAGTCTTTTGGCTTCCGCCGAGCGCCACTCCTTGAGCCGCGCCGCCAGCGCTTCACCCTCTGCGGTAAGCCGCAACGGAGCGGGAGCCGCCGCGATTGCCACCTCAGGCGCCCGCGCCGAACCGCTCTCCATCTGCGTTTTCGGCGTAATCCCAGCGGAAGCCTTCGCTTTCTTTCTCCGCACAGGCGGCTCGGCGCGGCCGCTAAACTCCTCCACAACTCCGTCGCTAACCAGTAGCTCAACCGGAGCCCCCGCCCGCAGCTCGCGCCCCGCTTCCGTCAGCATGACCTTGCGGAAGCGCCGTACCTCGCCATCTTTCTCGTACTCCGCCTCTTCCATCGCGATCAAGCCCGCCTTGGCCATCGCTCCCAGCAGCTCGTCGAACTCCTTCCGGCTCAGCCTGCCTACCAGTTCCAGGCTCCGTTGCAACGATCCCGCGCCTCTGTAGCTCACCGGCCGCAGATCGTC
>Ga0182013_10006221_pt1 | contig 13614 bp, 9 predicted proteins | sample 612S2MmetaG_FD_120487 | JGI IMG/M metagenome (GOLD analysis project Ga0182013, IMG submission 120487) | Permafrost microbial communities from Stordalen Mire, Sweden - 612S2M metaG | ecosystem: Environmental > Terrestrial > Soil > Wetlands > Permafrost | place: Sweden: Stordalen | collected... | reverse complement strand
TTTTTTTTCTTATTAGTTAAGTGCTCTTTTTCCTATTTTTTTTTTTTTTTTTTTTTTTTTTTGAAAGACAGGGGGGGGGTTGGGGGGGGGGGGGGGGGGGGGGGGGGGGGGGGGTCCCGAAAAGTTGTGAACGGCGGCTATCTGACAGACGGAATCGGACATGAGATTCTCCCACTTCCAGTGTGCGCGCCGGGCCGGTAATCGTACGCAATAAGCAGTTGACACGGCGAGAAAAGAGGAAGCCCTTCCCGGCGAACCTGAGCTGTGTGGAGCAAGTGAGGCAGTGAGAAAATCGACTTAGTCCCTCAGTCCCTCAGTCCCTGAGTCCCTCAGTCCCTGGTCCCTTGCCGATACAACCCATCGACCAGGTTCCGCACCACCGGATAGCACTCGCAAGCTTTCTCTTGGAGCCCTTCCGGGTCCACGATGTGAATATTTCCGCGGCTATATTTGATCAGTCCGCTGCGCTGCAGGCTCCCGGCCGCGAGCGTCACGCTGGTGCGCCGGGTGCCCAACATCTCGGCCAGAAACTCCTGGGTCAGCCTGAACTTGTCGCTCTCCACCCGGTCCCGCACCATCAGCAGCCAGCGCGCCAGCCGCTCCTCAATCTCGTGCAGGCCATTGCAAGCCGCCAGTTGGCTCAGCATGTATCCCTGGCTCTGCACCGACTCCAAAACCCGCTTTAACAAAGGAGCTGTTCTGAACAGCTCGCTTTGCAACTCCGCGAACTTTATCCTCAGCGCCGTCCCCTCCACCTGGATGAAGGCCGTCGTCGGGGCTTTTGCCGGCCCCAGAAGGTTGACTGCCTCCACCAGTCCTTCCCGGCCGATGAAGCCCACCTCCGCGCCGCGTCCGTCGGCCATAAACGTGACCACCGACGCGATCCCGGAAGTCATAAAGTGGGCGTACGATGGCGTTTCACCGGGTTTATACAGTACGGTTCCCAACGGAAGTTCAACCGGCTGCATCCGGGAAATCAATGATTCCCGCAGATCCTCCGGCATCGACATCAGCATTAGATTCGTTGATTCGTCTGACAATTTGCGCCGTCCTATGCGACAGTTCGCAAGGGACAATCGCCAATTCGGGCGGGCCTGATTGCGCTGCTGTAGAGAGTGGGTCTAACCTCTTGCACGGGAAGACTCTATCGCATACGTCAAGGATTAACTGTTCGATACAGTACACAGCGTTGTAATTAATATCACAAAACGCTGCGATTACTGGTGAGATAGAACAGCCTCGGTCGCCATCGGCAGCGTAATGCGGAACGCGGTTCCGGTCCTGCCTGGGCGCACGCTGCTGCGCGACCTGATGCGCCCCCGATGCCGCTCCACGATCGCCTTCGAAATCGCCAGACCGAGCCCTGTGCCCCGCTCCCTTTTGGTCGTGAAGAAAGGGTCGAAGATCTTCGCTGCAATCTCCGCAGAAATGCCCGTCCCGTTATCGGCCACCGTGATGTAAACCTGATCATTCGAGCGCCTCGCCTTCACCCGCAGGGTCCCGTTTTCCGGAAGCGCCTCAACCGCATTCGCAATCAGATTCGAGATCACCTGCAGCAGGTCGCCCGCATGAGCTTCTACCTTCGCGTCATCCGGCACGCTCTTAAATAGCTGGATCTTTTTCGCGACGATCTTCTGGCGATGGACACGCAGCGCAGCTTCAGCCAGGCCGGCGATCGCGACCAGCTCTCGCGTCTCTGAGGACCGGTAGAAGCTCAGAGTCTGGCGCGAAAGCCGTGCCAGGGTGACAAACTGCTCCTCCATCAGCCGGCTGCATTCGGACACTGTTTCCACGTTTCCAGGGTCCTGCTGGATCAGATAGTTGAGGTTGAAGGCTGCTTCAAGAGGGCTGTTGATCTCGTGCATGATGGCCGCCCCAAACTGCGCCGCCACTGCCTGCGACTGGCTTCGGCAAACGATCTCCTCGATCTCCTGCCAGCGGTCGATCTGTGTCCTGGACTGCTCCATATGCATCCTCTCCCCTACACTGGTGAGGATGCCTCACGGGCTTGGCATCACTTAGCTGGAGGGAAGCTCCTCCGCGGGCCAGTTACTGTCCTTCGCAAACGGAAGAGATCAAATTCGACCGTTTTGTCCGGTACCGAAGACTCAGATGCCTGGGCATCCGCGAAGGATGTAGTCTTGGTTAAATGGGTTGCCAGAGCATCAACATTCTTTTGAGCAATTTCCTATTTTCCCGGTAAAAGCACTGGAATCGAATACCCTGTTGCTCAGATAATTGAGCCATTAACAACTGAGTAACGGGCCCATAGCCATCGAGAACTTCCCGGTGGCGTGCGCAATCGAGGTCAACATGCCATCCCCAGGCGCTTCCCAACCGGCTATTCTTTTGGTCGGCGAAGACATAGAATTGCTGGACACCCGCGCGGCTGTGCTGCGCAACACCGGCGCCGAAGTAAAATGCTTGAGAAGCGCCCAGGTACCGGAATCCGCTGGTCTCAAGGCCTTCGATCTAATTATCCTTTGCCACACGCTGGGAGAGCCGGAGGCGCGCACAATCGCCGACGCGGCCGAGCGCCTGTTCCACCCTCCGTTCATTCTGCTCTTGAATTCGCTGTCTGGCCCTCGCCAGGAGCGATCCGGAATCCGCTTCGACGCCGTCGTTGAAGCAGCTCCTGAAGTTCTGGTCCGCACCGCAAGCGAACTTCTTTCCCGGCGAAATGGCACTTGCGAAGACTGAAAGGGCACATGGCAGGGATCGGCATCTAGCCCATCCCTGCCTGGAGATTCCCTCGACGTTAAGGGCGAAAAAAGCGGCGACCCGAAGGCAGCCGCTTCTTTTCCCACCCAGAGGCCTTACCCTCTCCGTCCCCGCACGGCCTCCTTGGCCTCTGCCGGCCCCGCTGCCGGCACCTCGGGAACCTCGGCCTTTGTAACTCCGACATTCAACTTCTTCCTCAGTTCCGCGTCCATCTTCGCGAAGATGTCCTTGTTTTCCTTCAGGAATGAACGCGTGTTCTCGCGCCCTTGCCCGATCCGCTCGCCCGCGTAGCTGTACCACGCGCCCGACTTCTCCACGATATTTTGCGCCACCGCCATGTCCAGCACGTCGCCCTCGCGGCTGATCCCTTCGCCGTACAGAATGTCGAATTCGGCCTCGCGGAACGGCGCCGCCACCTTGTTCTTCACAATCTTTACCTTGGTTCGGTTTCCGGTTACCGCGTCGCCCTCTTTGATGGCCGCGATGCGCCGGATATCCACGCGCACCGACGAATAAAACTTCAGCGCCCGCCCCCCGGTCGTCGTCTCCGGGTTCCCGAACATCACCCCGATCTTCTCGCGAATCTGGTTGATGAAGATCAGCGCCGTCCGCGACTTCGAAACCGTCCCGGTAAGCTTCCTCAGCGCCTGGGACATCAGCCGTGCCTGCAATCCCACATGCGAGTCGCCCATCTCGCCGTCCAACTCCGCCTTCGGCACCAGCGCCGCCACCGAGTCCACCACCAGCACGTCGATCGCTCCGGACCGCACCAGCGCCTCCGTAATCTCCAGCGCCTGCTCGCCGCTATCCGGTTGGGAAACCAGCAGGTTGTCCACATCCACGCCCAGCTTCTTGGCGTAGCCCGGATCCAGCGCGTGTTCCGCATCGACAAACGCCGCCAGTCCGCCGTTCTTTTGCGCTTCGGCGATAATCTGCAGCGTGATGGTTGTCTTGCCCGACGACTCCGGTCCAAACACCTCGGTCACACGGCCGCGCGGAATTCCGCCCACGCCCAGCGCCGCGTCGAAGCTGATTGAACCCGTGGAGATCACCGCGATGGGCAGCAGCGCCTCGCGCGACCCCAGCCGCACGATCGACCCCTTTCCAAACTGTTTCTCGATCTGTGCGAGTGCTAGTTCTACAGCTTTGCTGCGGTCGTCGGCGATGGCCATTCGGTGTTTCCTCCAGTTAGGCGCTCCAGACCCTCTCCCCCGACAAACAGCAGGCGAGCCAAAGGTAAAGTCTGCAAGGCATTTCGATGGGATTGTAGCAGGGCTGAACAATCAATGACAGCGGAATATAGCGAAGAAATGGAGAAAATGTGTACCAGTTCGCGACAAGACGTGATCGCGCACACAATTCCAATCAATCCGGGTCGCGAAAAACAGGCTGCGCGCCGTCACACCGTGAACGCCCCGATTCGCGTCTCCCGCCTGGTCAGCGCGTCGCACGCCCGGTCCAGCACCTCGTATTCCTGGTCATGCCCTTTTCTGAACGCTCGAAAATCCTCTTCGCTCGCCCAGCGGTCGATGGTCACATACCCTCCCGGAATATATGCGTCGCGCAGCAGTTCCGTTCCCATGTAACTCGCGGAAGATCGGAATAGCTGTGCCCATGAACCCTCCGGCCCGTAAGCGGCCTCAAACGCTGCAATCTGATCCTCGGCAATCTCGAACTGCCAGATGACGACAAACATGGGAAATCGGGTCCTCTATTTTTCATGGTAGCGCAGAAGGCGAACCGATGTAATACAACCGAATTGACCGTCCCACAAGCGTGTAAGGATACGCATCGAGCCATTCGTAGCCCCCTCTCGTCTTCAACCTGAATTCGCTGATCGCAACCCAGCCGGTTGGTCTGTCGCCTGGCTCCAATCTGCGGAAGGGCGGCAGATGAGCCTCATCGAGATTCCTCGTCGTCATCAAATCAAGCGAGACTTGTTGAACGTGAAGTTCTTCCAGCTTGCGGCTGAGGCGTTTCACATCCTGTCCCCAATCGAGGTCGCTGTCGACGAGGTAGTAACTGGCGCGGGGCGAGGCAGCCTCGTTGAAATAGGCAAGAAAGTCGGGGGTCGCCCCAACGCACGTCTCGATGTTCCAGGCCAGCAGCACGACGACGGCGCAGCGCGTCGCGGTGCGAAGCGTGGAGTTAGTCGACACACGCCACAATTCGACGGCGCCGATCGCAGCAATCATGGCTGCAAAAGGAAAGATGGGAATCACATGACGAAGGCCAAGATTCATGTGCGCCGTCAGCGCGAACAACATGGGACCGCCAAATCCGGCCAGCGGCACAACCGTGGCCGGATTCCTCTTCCAGGCCTTCTTGAACAGAATCCACGCCAGGCCAGCACTGAACAACAGCAACAGCGAAATGGGCGTCTTGACCAGGAACGCGACCGGAAAAAAAGCCTTGCGGCCGCCCTTGTATGTCTGCCCCATCAAATAGGACACGCGCCCCTCGTTGCCTTGCAGATAGGCCGCGCGCAGTCCATGGAAGAACTCATGGGCCGGAACCCAGGTCATCTTCGTGAGGGCCTTGTAAACGCCTTGCGAGAGAGCGCCGTGACTTCCCGACGCAAACACGATATTGGACTCTTTGAGGATGGTTCCATGCTGGAACCGGTACCCGGCCCATATGGTGAGCGCAGTCAAGATCAGGCCCAAACACAGATGCTGCCAGCGAAGGGGAAACTTTCGGTCCGAGATCCACACAAAAAGCAGAAGCGCGCCACCAGTAAGCGCAAAAAACGGCATTGCCGTGAACTTGGTTAGAAGCGCAAGTCCCAACGCCACACCGGCCATCGCGGCACGTGCCCATGAGGGTTTACGAAGCCAATTCCAAAAGGCCAGCACCGCCCAAAGAAACGTAGCCATCAGGGGAGCGTCTGTAGTGGCGACGCTTGAGTGCGCCAGTACCACTGGGCAAAAGGCAAACAAAAGCACGGTGAGTGCCGCATGACCCTGGCTGAACTGGCCTGCCATAAAACGCCACAGCAGCAGGCAGCTGAACCAGAAAAACGGTAGTATGCCCAGCCGTGCCAGCGTCAGATTTCGTTCATACTGGTTGTTCCAGTCAAGGATGGCGTTGCCATCGGCGTTGATCTCAGGGACGTTTTTATCCCGCACACCGGCAAGATACGGCAGCAGCGCCGCGGCCACTCGTGCCAGCGGGGGATGGAGAGGTTCGTAAGTATAAGTGCCGTGGTCGAGCCATTCCATGCCGCAGGCTATGTGGGCCGGTTCGTCATAGGTTTGATCGAACACGGAATACGTGCTGCCGATCATCAATGTTGCCGCCGCCACCGAAACAATAGCTGTAGCGACCGGCCAGAAACGAAGCCATCTACGGCGGTCGCGGTGTTCAAGCTTGCGAGCCTTGAACTGACGCGCAGATCGTGTCGTCTGTTCGCTTGCCAATACTGGACCTTCCATTCGCTTCTCACTTTCCGGAAGACCATAGCCCTGATCGCAGGAGGTCTGAGGTCTTAAGAGGGAACCGCGTAGTCGTGGAAGAATACGTGTACGGTGTTTGCGTTGCCGTCGATGCGTACGATGCCGTCAACGACTTTTTGGGGTGCCTGCCGTTACGGTCCGCCATCATCGACGGTCGAGAAAAGCACCCGGACGGATGGATTGCGTCCGATTGGCTGGCAGCTGACAGGTTAGCCCTGCGTTGCCCCCACCCCTCAAAAAGCGAGAAGTGATCCCACTTTGCGGTACATCGTCTCCCCAACCAAGGTGCATACTTGTAGATAGGCCAGGCCTGGGAGGGAGATCTATACCCTTCGCGCTCCTGATGAACATGGCGGGCCGGAAGATACGCATTATAAGATTCGATTTCGACTGCTTAACGGCCACGGCTGCAATAAGATGCAGCCATAAATCGAGGAACGGGATCGACCGCTCGCAGATTGAAAACAGTTGTGTGTCCGGGCACTTTTCGCCCTTGCTGGCAAGGCAATGAAACATCACAGGCTCATGGAGAGGGATTCAATGACAGCTTCAGCTCGTTTTCCAGGCATCCGCATCACAGCGAACGGTAACCAGCTCGTCTCCTACCACACCGAAACGCGCATTGCCGATGCCGGCGTCTTTTATCCCATCACGCCTTCCACCGAGGGCGGCGAGCTCTTCCAGCAAGCCTATGCCGAGGGTCACCTGAACGTCTTCGGCGGCAACACCATCGCCATCGAGACCGAAGGCGAACACGCCGCCCAGGGCGGAGCCATTGCCCACTCAGTTTGCGGCAAGCGCGTGGTCAATTTCACTTCCGGCCAGGGTGTGGTTTACGGGGTCGAGCAGTACTATCACGCTCCCGGCAAAGGTTCCACCATGGTGCTCGAGGTCGGCGCGCGCGCCCTCACCAAGCACGCCCTCAACGTCCACTGCGGCCACGACGATATTTACGGCGCGCTCGACACCGGCTGGATCATGCTCTTCGGCAAAGACGCGCAGCAGGCAGCCGACCAGGCTCTCATCCTGCGCCGCGTCACCGAGCTGTCCCTCACGCCCGGCATGAACATCATGGACGGCTTTCTCACCACGCACCTCGAGCGCACATTTTATAAGCACGAGTCCGAGCTGATCCGCGAATATCTCGGCGCCCCAGACGACATCATCGATTGCCCCACCGAAGCGCAGCGCGTCCTCTTCGGACCCACCCGCCGCCGCGTTCCCAAGATGATGGACCTCACCAACCCCGTACTCCTTGGTCCCGTTCAGAACCAGGAACACTACATGAACGGCGTGGTGGCCCGCCGCAACAACTTCGTCGAGCCCATCCTGGAATTTCTTGAGGCTGCCTACAAGGACTTCGCCGAGCTCACTGGCCGCAACTACGGTCTCATCTCCGAGTACAAGGCCGACGACGCCGAAACCGTATTCGTCTCCCTTGGCTCTGCCGCTGAAAATATTGAAGCCGCCGTCGACTATCTCCGCCAGACCCGCAACGCGTCCGTCGGCTCCATCCACATCAACGTCATCCGTCCCTTCCCCGAGGCCGCTGTCGTCGCCGCCCTCAAGGGCAAAAAGAACGTCATCATCCTCGAACGCACCGACGAAGCCCTGGCCGGCGACAACCCCCTTGGCCGCGACATTCGCACCGCCATCTCCAAGGCCATCCACACCGAGAACCGTCCCGCCTCAGCCGGTCTTCCCGCCCTCGACATCGCCGACATTCCCAAGCTCTTCGGTGGCACCTACGGCCTCGGCTCACGCGACTTCCGCCCCGAGCACATCATCGGCGCGTACGAGTTCGCCGCTGAAGGCCGCGCCCGCAAAGACGGCAAGACCGCTGCCGACGGAATCTCGTTCATCGTCCTAGGCATCGACCATCCCTACTCGGTTGTCGCCGACGACGCCCCGTCGCTGCTCCCCGAGGGCGCCGTCGCCGTCCGCTTCCACTCCATCGGAGGATGGGGCGCGATTACCACCGGCAAAAACCTCGGCGCCATCCTCGGCGACCTCAACGATCTGCTCTATGAGCGCGACGGCCTCAAAGACGACCTCGGCAATCCAAAGGAGATCATTCACGTCAGCGCCAATCCCAAGTACGGCTCTGAGAAAAAAGGCGCGCCCACCAGCTACTTCATGGTTGCCGCCAAAGACCGCATCCGCGTCAACTGCGATCTGCGCCACGTCACCGTCGTCCTCTGCTGCGACCCCAAGGCCTTCACCCACACCAACCCCCTCGACGGCATTCAGGAGGGTGGCAGCCTGGTTTGGGAGTCGGACGAGGAAGGCGAGCGCGCCTGGGAAAACCTTCCCAAGTGGGCTCGCAAACAGATCATCGATAAACACATTCGCGTCTTCACGCTGCCCGGATTCGCCATCGCCAAGAAGGCCACCGACCGCGGCGATCTCCAGCTCCGCATGCAGGGCAATGCGTTTCTCGGCGCATTCTTCGCCGTAAGCTCGCTGCTTCAGGAGTTTGGCATCACGCAGGACCAGTACCGCGACGTCGTCTACAAGCAATATGTGAAGAAGTTCGGCAAGCTGGGCGAGGCTGTGGTCCAGTCCAACATGGAAGTCATGATGCAGGGCTTCAGCCAGGTGAAGGAAATCGCCATCGGGGACCTCGCCGCGGCCGACCATTCAAGCCTCCGCGGCGAAGCGCTCTTGCCCATCCTTGAACTCGCCACCGCCGGCGGCTCATGCGGCACCGGCTGCCGTTCCACACCGCACCCCGCCGCCCAGGGTCCGCGCACGCCCATCACCACCATCGCCGCCTTCGACGCCGAGTTCCGCTCCCACTTCGGCTACGACCAGCCCGCCACACCGCTCTCGGCCATGGGCGTCATCGCCGCCGCCACCGGCGACACGGCTTCAAAGTACGTCGCCCGCCGCGAAACCCCGCTCTACATTCCCGAAAACTGCACCCAGTGCATGGAGTGCATCTCGGTCTGCCCAGACACTGCGCTGCCCAACTGCTCGCAGGATCTCGGTACCCTGCTCACAACTGCGGTGAACTACTACGTGGCCAACGCCGATGACCGCTCGAAGTTCCTCCGCGCGCTTCCTGAGATCGAGAAGCAGACCCGCCAGCGCATGATCGCCGAGATGAAGACCGGCACTCCGCTGCCGACCATCCTGCGCCAAGTCACCGAGTCTGTTGACGGCTTCTCCGCCGAGGCCAAGGTCCAGTTCCTCTCCATCATCGAGAAGGTTCCGATGGCGTACCAAAAAGTAAACGCCATCTTCTCCTCGCCCGAGCGCAAGAGCCCCGGTTCCGGCGGCATCTTCTCCATCTTCGTTTCAGATCTCTGCAAAGGCTGCGCCGCCTGCGTCACCGCCTGCGGCGATCACAACGCGCTCAAGATGGTCGCCGAGACAGAAGAAGTAAACGCCGAGCACGAAACCGGCACCGGATTCCTCGATCTGCTTCCCGACACCTCACAGAAGTATCTCGGCCTGTTCAGCGCCGCCAACCCGGCCGACTCCAAGACCGCCACGCTGCGCAACATGCTCATGGTGCGAACCAATTACGACGCCCTGGTGGCCGGCGACGGAGCCTGCGCAGGCTGCGGAGAAAAGAGTGTTCTGCGCTCCATCGCCGCCGTCACTGAAGCCTACATGCGCCCCGTCTATCACGCCAAGAGCGACCGTTTCGTCTTGAAGGCCGGCCAGCTTGAAAAAGAAGGCGCGCTCCGCCTGGGCGCTCTCAAAGCGAGCAACCCGGCCGAGTACGAGCTTCTGCGCCAGGCCATCGCCCACATCATCATGGGCCTGGGCGGCGAAGACACGGCCGACACCCGCGCGCGCATCGCCGCCTACGAAGCTGAGAACGGCGTCATCACCGACGCGCAGCTGGTCGAAGCCATCGCCGCCGTCCTGCTCACCGAGGCCTTCAACCACAAGAATCTCCAGCCCGTCGACGGCCGCCTCGCCAACGGCATGAGCGTCATGGCCATGGCCGCCCACACCGGCTGCAACACCGTCTACGGTTCCACCGCTCCCAACAATCCCCATCCCTATCCGTGGATGAACTCGCTCTTTCAGGACGGCGTCACCGTCGGCTGGCTCATGGGCGAGAGCTTTATCGTCGACCACGCCCGCCGCTCCGTCCTACCCGAGCGCCTCGCCGACGCCCTGCTCACCCGCGATACGAAGGTCATCACCGACGAGGAGTATTACCACTACACCCACTTCACCGACGCCTTGATGACCGACAAGGAGATCGTCGAGCTGCCCAAGGTCTGGGTCGTAGGCGGCGATGGCGGCATTGGCGACATCGGCTACCAGAACACGTCCAAAGTCATTCTGCAAAACCGCCCCAACGTCAAAGTCCTGATGCTCGACACGCAGGTTTACTCCAACACCGGCGGACAGAACAGTGACTCGACTCCCATGCTCGGCGGCGGCGACATGAACACATTCGGCTCCGCCACCCAGGGTAAGAACACTGAGAAGAAGACGGTCGCCGAGACCTTCCTCGCCGGCCACGGTTCGCCCTTCGTCGCGCAGGTCTCCATGGCCAACGCGCCCAAGCTCTACCGCTCCATCCTCGACGGCCTGGAGTATCGCGGAACCATGTTCCTGCAGGCCTTCACCACCTGCCAGCCCGAGCACGGCGTCCCCGACGACATGGCCCTCCACCAGGCGCAGCGCGTACGCGACTCCCGCGGCGCACCGGAGTTCGTCTTCAACCCGCGGCTCGGCGAGACCTACCAGGAGGCGCTCGACATCAAGGGCAACCCCTCCATCGATCTCGATTGGTACGAGACCAAATCCAAGACCACGGGCGAAATCCAGCGCTACACCGTAGCCCATTGGTGCACCACGGAAGCCCGCTTCCGCAATCACCTCAAGAAGCTCAAGCCGGAGCAGGCCGCCAATCTCATTCATTTAGACAACATGCTGGTCCGCATTCAGCAGCAGGACGTGGTCTACCGCTACTACCTCAACCCCGCCCACCGCGCCTTCATCCCCGACTTCGGCGTCTACATCACCTGGGAGGAGAACGGCAAAGTCGAGTACCGCGCCCTCTCGCGTCAGCTGGTGATGTTCTGCGTCGAGCGCCGCAAGGCCTGGCGCATGCTGCAATCGAAGGCGGGCATCGTCAACAAGGAATACGTCGCTCAAAAAGCGATCCTCGCCGAAGTGGATGCAGGCAAGCTGCCGTTGGACGAGTTCCTTGCCCACGGCCATGAAATCCTCCGCGAACGACTGTCGGGCGCGGTGTTAGCCAAGTCTTAATCCGCTAATTCCGCATGCTTCCTCAAAGAGCGCGGGGCTCCTCAGCCCCGCGTTCTTCGAATTTAAGCGCTCCCGGTTTCAATGGATCGGTTGCCACGTGTCTGTTCTCTCCGTGGGATCAAGTGGCTCGGCAAAAAATCAAAACCCCGAAAAGCAAAAAAAAGGGTATATTGATGCGTGACCCTGCAAAAGGCTAGCGGTTGCGGCCTTTCCCCGCAGGTTTCCAGAATTCCAGCTTTGTTCCTACGGTTTGAACTATGCCTGTTCATGGCGCAAAAGTAGGAGTAAGCAGTCTCCGCGCTCTTGCCGACGGTCAGGAGAGCCTCGCTACCGCTGTAAAATTCATCTTTTCATGGGTGATCCTGCTGCCGATTGCAGTCATCGTCACGGGAAAGCTTCTCAATCAGCGAATGAAGCTCCAGGCCGGTTCCGGGCAGCTTTTCAGGATCCCGGCGAGCGGCCTCTTAACCATCCAGGCTACCGGCGCAGAGGTGATTTTGGGGTTCGCATGCTACCTCATCCTGTTGCTTGGCATCGGCGCCCTGGTCGGGGCTCATGTCGAGATTTGGGTCAAGCAGCAGTTCGGCATCGAGCCGGGCCAGTTTTACGCTTTAGGTTTTGTGACTTCACTCGGATCGGTTGCTCTTTCGTTTGCGATTTTTCTTATGACCAAGAATCGCCCCAGCGAAGCCCAGGAACAGCGACTCAAGCGTCACGACAAAATCGTCGACGCGTTGACCGAGAGGCAAACTGGAATCGATCCGAAGACGCTGAACAAGGATATTGAACCATGAAGACCCCCGAGGATTCCCTCAGGCACACAATCGCGATCGTGAGCGGCAAAGGCGGCAGCGGCAAGACGATTATCGCCGCCGTCATGACGCAAATCCTGGATGCAGCGGGGGAATCGACAATCCTGGTCGACGCCGATACCGGTACTGCGGGCTTGACGTTCTATTTCGGTCTGGAACTGGTGGACAACACTTCGGTTGGACTAACAGACTTCTTCCTGATGCGGAAGGACCGATCTTCCAGCCGGCTCCTCGATATTGTGAGGCCTATCCGCGGGCTCAAGAATGCACGGTTCCTGGGAGCGGGCGATTTCAGAAGATTTCCTAAGCGGCTCGGCAGCATCGAGCGGCTTGAGGGAATCAGGGGTGTCATCGGCCAGTTGAAACAAGAAGCTTCTTTCGTGATCTTCGACTGCCGGGGCGGCCTCGACGAGGAATCTCTGGCCGTCTGTGAGTGCGTTGACGAGATTCTGCTTATCGTTGAAACCGACACCACCTCTTATCAAGCCACGCAAAGACTCGTGGATATTCTTTCCGAGAACAGTTTGGCGGAAAAGTTGAAAGGCTTCATGATCAACAAGGTTTTCGATAACCCGTTGACCATAGCCAGAAATGGCACAGCAGCTTTCCGGTGCGACTACTTGTCTGCAATTCCATTCGATTTCGAAGCGATGAGGGAGTTCTTTACGGGCCGGATTCCCAGGCCCGCGTCCATTTTCGGCACGCACGTTCAACACGGTTTGCGAAAGGCTTATCCCGAACAGGTTCAGGAACCCCCGGGCCGCGTTTATCAGTTTGACGAGTATGAAGAGATAGGGTTCGTGAATCTCGATTCGCTCCGCGGGGGAGTCGTCCTGTCGCTTTTCATAATGGCCCTGGCCGCGATCTTCTTCGTGAAATGGTTCAATGGATTTGACCTGGCCAGAACCCTCGACCATGAGATTTTCTATTACGTGCTCGCCATTTCGCTCCTGGGCCTGGTTGCGAGTGTCGGCAGGCTCCGCCAGGCGGTTGGACATACAGTCAACAAATTAGTCTCGATCGCTCTTTTCACCAGGAGATCGAGAGGCGCATCGTTTCCGAGCTAGCGACCGGCAGGTAGGTTCCCTCGGGGCTGAATCATTCACAACTCGAGTGCCCCAACGGGATCTTAGGCATATTCGACTATCCCGTCGCTTCACGCCGCCCCCGCCGAGACCTTCGCCGACGAAATCCCCGCGCTGGTACCCGCTCTTCGCAACAGCCAATAATGAAACCCATCCACAATGGCCATCAAAGCAGCCTGGTTCAGATCGCTGCTCACCCCCGCCGTGATCCACGGCTCATGCCCGTCGGCATGAAAGCTCACCGTAACCCGCACATGCGCCGCCGAGTCGTGCGCCGACACGTCCAGCGCCGCTACCGTG
>Ga0182013_10006219_pt1 | contig 13618 bp, 10 predicted proteins | sample 612S2MmetaG_FD_120487 | JGI IMG/M metagenome (GOLD analysis project Ga0182013, IMG submission 120487) | Permafrost microbial communities from Stordalen Mire, Sweden - 612S2M metaG | ecosystem: Environmental > Terrestrial > Soil > Wetlands > Permafrost | place: Sweden: Stordalen | collected... | reverse complement strand
GGCGGTGGGAAAAGCATGCGGCATTAGGCAATCTTGCCTGCTGGCCGGCTTTCCTGCCTGCTTGTCCAAAGAAACAGCCTGCAGGACTGACTGCCCTCTGCGCCGGTCGGGTCCAGGCGCCGCCCCACATCGGAACGCGCGCACCGAATCGGAACAAGTGCGCCACATCGATACACTAAAGACATGGACACACTCGCCGGCAAGATCGCCATCGTCACAGGAGGAACGCGGGGAATCGGCCGCGCCATCGCGGAGCGCCTCCTCAAGGAAGGGTGCAAGGTCGCCATCTGCGGGCGGAGTCAGGGGCCGGTCGACCGCGCGGCCGCCGAAATGCAGCCGCTGGGCACCGTCTTCGGATTCGCCGCGGATGTTACGCAACATTCGCAGGTGGAACGTTTCTTCGAAGAGGTCGACCGCCAATTTGGCGGCCTCGACATCCTGGTCAACAACGCGGGCGAAGGAGTCTTCCGCAAAGTAGGCGACATGACGGTGGAGGAATGGCGGCGGAATATCGACCTAAACCTAAGCGGCGCCTTCTATTGTGCGCACGCCGCGCTGGCGCGCTTTATTCCGCGCGGCGGCGGGTTCATTGTTAACATCTCCAGCCTCGCGGCCAAAAATCCGTTCAGCGGCGGAGCCGGCTACAACGCGTCGAAATTCGGACTCAACGGGTTCACCGAAGCGCTCATGCTCGACCATCGCTACGATAATGTGCGGGTTTGCTCGGTGATGCCGGGCAGTGTGGCCACCGAATTCGGAGGCGATTCGGCAAGGCGGTCGGGCGACACAAGTTGGAAGGTCGCCGCTGAAGATGTCGCCGAAGTAGTGAACCTTGTCGTGCGGATGCCAGCCCGTACCATGGTCAGTCAGGTCGAAATGCGGCCATCCAAGCCCCAGAAATAAGGGGTTTACAGTAATTTACCAGTGTCTCAGTACCTTGGCACTTCACGTGCACATCTAAGGAAGTGGAAGTGGAAGTGGAAGGGGATCGGAGGCCGCACATGGGTCAGCTCAATCGCATATTGGATCCAACGCGAACAGGAACTGAAGCGGAAACGCTGGAAGGGGATCTGCGCCGAAAAATCATCGGTCAGGATCGGGCAGTACAGCAGATTATCGACGTATACCAGACGTACTTGTCAGGGATGTCGAGCCCTGGCCGGCCGGTCAGCAACCTCCTGTTTCTAGGCCCGACGGGATCGGGGAAAACACGGACGGTGGAAGCACTGGCGGAGAGCCTGGTGGGAGACGCGCACGCTGTCATCAAGATCGATTGCGCCGAGTTTCAACATTCGCACGAAATCGCCAAACTGATTGGCTCGCCTCCCGGATACCTGGGGCATCGCGAAACGCATCCGCTGTTGAGCCAGGAAGTCCTCAACCAGTACCACACCGAAAAGGTGAAGCTGAGTTTCGTGCTGTTCGATGAGATCGAGAAGGCCAGCGATGCCCTGTGGAACCTGCTATTGGGCATCCTCGACAAGGCCAGCCTGACTCTTGGAGACAATCGCCGGGTAGACTTTTCGCGCGCCATGATCTTCATGACCAGCAACTTAGGCGCGAGCGAAATGGCGTCGATCCTACGGCCGAACCTGGGTTTTGCGGCCGGAGAACTGGCACGCCAAAGGGCCGCCGGAGTGGTAGACCATGACCTCACGGAGAAAGTCACCGGCGCCGGAATGGAAGCGGCACGCCGCAAATTCACTCCGGAATTCATCAATCGAATTGACCACGTAGTGGTGTTTCAAGCCCTCGGCCAAGAGGCTCTTCGCAAGATTCTGGCGCTCGAACTCAACGTGGTACAACAGCGGGTCTTCAGTTCGGCGCATGTTCTGCCCTTTGTCATCTCGGTGTCGCAGACAGCCAAGGAATTTCTGTTAACCGAAGGGACCGATCTGAAATACGGCGCCCGGCACCTCAAACGGGCTATCGATCGCCTGCTGGTGCATCCGCTGTCCAACCTGATGGCCAGCAGCCAGGTACGCGGCGGAGACCTTGTGCGGGTGGATTTCGACACTGACGCCACCAAATTAATCTTCTTTAAGGATGCCGAGGATTTGTCGACTCACGCCATGCTGCAGATGGTGGACGCTTCCATCGTGCCGCCGCCGATGATCGCTTCGGCCAGCGTCGTGGCGGAGATGCCGCGCGTCGCCAACGCCAAGTCGACACGGAGATAAAGAAGCTGTTGGCTATTAGCTGTTAGCTCTTGGCTCGCGCCGCAAAAGCTGTTGCAGCGGAGCGTCCCAGAGCTAACAGCCAATGGCGTCATAGTGGTTCGCTGAGCTCCCCGGCAGCGCCTCGAACTTCGCCCGCGGGCGACCGGTGAACCTAGGCTCCTCGTGCAGTGTGTCATGCAGAATACCCGTTGTCCGAATCCTTGCGCTTCACCTCGGGGCATTAGGCTTCAGCCCTCCCAGGGAACCCCGGATTTCAATCCGCCTGTCGCGGCCTTCAGACCGTTCGCGAGAGGGAGGGCTCAAGCCCTCCGCAGACTGAAGTCTGCCCCACACGAATAGTCATCGGGATTTCGTTCGCAAACCGGCAGCCCATTTTCATCGGATTTGGTGGGTCGAAGCCCGCCTAGCGGAGGCCCATGGGGCACTCTCCAGTAACTTCAGGCCCCAGTTCTTTTCTCTGTGGGCTCCCCCACCTCTGTGAGCTCAAGTTATGGCAATACAAGCAACTCGCCCTTGCCCCTGGCAACTCGCCCTTGCCCTGGCAACTCGTTCTTAAGGTTTTTCTCTGTATCTCTGTGGCTCCGTGGTGACATTTCTTGCCAAAGAGTTTCCGATTGCCACGGTCCGCGCCCCGCGCGACACTCCAGCTAAAAGCTAACAGCTAACAGCCAAAAGCCGTTTTTCCTGCTAGAATTCTTCTGCCAGTGAAACCACCCCCTGAACAACAGAACTCCCGCCTGATGCGCGGGATGTTCTCCTCCATTGCACCTCGCTACGACTTCATCACGCGCGCGTTTTCGTACGGTATGGACCGGCGCTGGAAACGCCTGGGCGTGGCGCGGGCAGATTTGCCGTCTAAGCCCTTGATTCTCGATCTCGCTTCCGGCACCGGCGACTTTTCCAAATTGGTCGACTGCCGATATACCGGCACCAAGGCCATCGCAGTGGACCTCACAGAGCAGATGCTGCACCTGGCGAAGCAGAACGGGGTCGCTCGCACCGTTTGCGCCGATGCCGGCGCCCTGCCCTTCGCCGATGGCTCCTTCGATTGCGTCTTCGTCGGTTACGGGCTCAGGAATTTCCCCGACCTGCGCCTGGCCGTGAGCGAAATCGAACGCGTCACGCGGCCCGGCGGAATGCTGGTCAGCCTAGACTTTTTTCTGCCTGCCAACCCCGTCTTCCGGTGCCTGTATTTGGGCTATCTGTACGCCCAAGGGACGTTCTGGGGACTCCTTTTGCACGGCCGCCCGAGAACCTATACCTACATCCCCGATTCGCTCCGAAGTTTCGTCTCGGTCGACGAATTATCGTCGCTCCTGCGCCAGAACGGCTACCGCCTGGTGGATTCCAACCAGTACATACTGGGTGGCATCGGACTGCACTGGGCCACCAAGGAATCCTGAGCCATGAAAGAGCGACTCCGCGCGGCGGACTACCGCTTCATCGCGATCTGCCTCACCCTCTTCGGCGCGAGCGTCTGGTTCGCGGCCGGCAATTTTTATCGCGCCTTCCCCGAAGCCTCCATCGACTTTCGTGTCACCCGCGACGAAGCGCAGCCGCGCGCACAAAAGTTTCTCGAAGACCAAGGCTACATCCTCGGGGCCTATCGCGTTGCCTCCAGCTTCAGCTACGACGACTACGCCAAGACTTTTCTGGAGCGCGAAGCCGGCCTCGAGAAAGCCAACCAGCTCATGGGTACTCGCGTCCGCCTCTGGCGCTGGGCATTCCGCTGGTATCGCCCGCAAGAGCGAGAAGAGTTCCGCGCCGACATCACACCCACCGGCGATTTCGTCGCGTTCGAGCACCAGATCGCGGAAGATGCCGCGCGGCCCGAAATCTCCGCCGAACAGGCTCGCGCATTGGCTGAGAATTTCCTGCGCACGCGTGCCCACCGAGATCCCGCGTCGCTCGACTTCGTGGAAACCTCCAGCGTGGCGCGGCCGCATCGCACCGACCGTTCGTTTGTGTGGAAAGAACGCGACTTCGACATCCACGGCGGCACCTATCGCATCAACGCCACCGTGCTCGGCGATGAGGTCGGCGAGTACGGCGAATATGTGAAGGTGCCGGACCAATGGAGCCGCGATTACGAACGGCTCCGCTCCAAGAACAACGAAGCCCAGACCTTCGATACGCTGGCCATGCTCGCCTTGATGATCGCGCTCATCGTGGTGCTGGTGAAGCGCGTGCGCCGTCAGGACGTGCGCTGGCGCCGCGCGGCCATGGTCGGCGTAATCGGCATGGTGCTCTCGTTTTTTGCCAGCCTGAACGAATTTCCACTGGCCGAATTCGGCTATCGCACCACCGAGAGTTACAGCAGCTTCCTGATGCAGAATTTGCTGCGGCGCTGCTGGGCGCGCTTGCCTGGGGCGGCGGGCTCTTCATCATCGCGGCCGGCGCGGAAGTGTTGTATCGCGAAGCATACGCCGGCAAGGTCTCGCTGGGGAATCTCTTCAGCCGCCGCGGACTGCGCACCAAGCGCTTCTTCCTGGGCGCGATTCTCGGCGTCACGCTGTGCGCGATTTTCCTCGCCTACCAGACGGGCTTCTACATTGTGGCCAACAAGCTCGGCGCATGGTCGCCGGCAGACGTGCCGTACAGCGATCTGCTCAATACCAAATTCCCGTGGCTGTTCGTGCTGCTGGGCGGCTACCTGCCGGCCATCTCCGAAGAATTCATCTTCCGCATGTTCGCCATCCCGTTCCTGCGCAAAGTAGTCCGCTGGCTTCCGGCGGCCATCGTGCTGGCGGGCTTCATCTGGGGCTTCGGACACGCGGGCTATCCCAATCAGCCGTTCTTCATTCGCGGCCTGGAGGTCGGGATTGGCGGCGTTGCCCTGGGGCTCATCATGCTGCGCTGGGGCATCCTGCCAACCCTCATCTGGCACTACTCGGTGGACGCCATGTACAGCGCCATGCTGCTGCTGCGCTCGCACAGTTTGTACTTCCGGTTATCGGGCGCAGCCAGCGCGGGAATTTTCGTAGTGCCGATTCTGATCGCGCTGGCCGCGTACTGGCGGAGCGGCGGCTTCGAGCCCGTGACCGGCCTGCTGAATGGCGACGAACCGGTCGCTGCGGAACCGCCTCCGGAGGTCGCGCGCGCCGATATCCACGCCCTCCATTATTGGCCGCTGAGCGGACGCATGCGCCTGTTGGCGATCGCGCTATTCGCCGTCGGGATCGCAACCGGTTGGATTCCCGCCGCGCATTTCGGCGATTCTCCCCGCTACAAACTATCGGCCGACCAGGCCCGCGCCCCTGCCGATGCGTTTCTGCGAACCCTCGGCATCGACCCCAACAGCTATCTGCACGTGACCTACCCCGAAACGCATTGGGGCGGTGACGATAGCCGGGCCGCCAAGTATTTCCTGGAGCACCGTCAGGTCAACGCCGCTTCAAAACTCTTCGAGCAGTACCGGCCGGTGCGCTTTTGGGCAACGCGCTACTTCAAATCGCTGGAGAAGGAGGAATTCGAGGTCGCGGTACACCCGGAGACCGGCCGAGTGCTGGGGTTCAATCACGACATCCCGGAAGATCGCCCGGGCGCCGATCTCACGCCCGATGCCGCCCGCCAGATCGCTGCCCAGTTCGCCATCGCCCACGGACTCGATGTCGCAGCCATGGACCTCAAAGAGAGCGAATCCAAAAAGCAAAATGCGCGGCGCGACTACACCCTCCAGTGGGAAGCCCGCGCCAGCGACCCGCGCAACGTGGACGAGACTGGCTATCGCGTGCAAGTGGTGGTGGATGGCGATGCCGTAGCGAACCTGCGCGCCTATTGGAAACTGCCCGAGTCCTTCGAGCGCACTCGCGACCGGCAGAGTTTCTTTTCCATCGCCGTGTGGACCGTGCGCACCGCCGTGACAGCGGTGGCGATCGTCTTTGGGATGTGGCTCTTAATCCGCCGGATTCGTCACGGCCTGGTGCCGTGGCGGCTCTCGTTGCTCCTCGCGATCGTCCCCACAGTGTTGACCGCGATCGTGGCTGCGCTCTCGTTCCATCTGAACCTGTATCGGAACTATGACACCTCCATACCCCTCGATACCCAGACCGCGACGTTATCGGTACAGTTGGCCATGCAATTGGGTTTCGCGTATGTCATGTCCACGGCTTCGGCGGCATTCGTCCTGTCCTTTTTCCCGGAGAGTCTGGCCGCCTTCCGCTCGGTGCGGCGCGTGCTCGCGCGCGATGCCGTGGTGCTCCTGCTATTAGCGGTCGGCCTCTGGTATTTCTGCCATCGACTCGCCGCAGTGTTGGCGGACCGCTTCCATTCCGTGGCAATCCTGGGAGTGGATTACCCGTCGCCGATCGGAATCCCCGCACCGGCGTTGGCGGGGTTGGCCAAGGTAGTGGAAGCGATCTTCGCGCGGGCAGCGATTCTGGCGCTCGGGGCCCTGGCGGTGCGCCTGTTGCGGAAGCGGTGGATGCTCGTGCCATTGGCGCTGCTGGCGGCGTGCGCCCTGGTTTCCGAAGAGGTCCGGACACCCGGCGAGTTTGCCTTCGAGTATGTCCTGGCCCTCATGGCAGTCGCATGCACGCTGGCGTTTTGCCTGTGGTTCGCGCGCGCGAACTACCTGGCGTACGCGCTGGCGATGGGAATCGGCGCGGTGCATTCCGCGATCGCGGAACTGCTGCACAGCGGCAACGCAGGCCTGGAGATGCAGGGTGGGATTTTGCTCTCGGTGGTTCTGGTGGGCTTGGTGTGGGCGGTGGGTCCAGGGCTGGTTCGCGCAGAAGGGAACGGCTGACGCGCCCACCGCCGGGTGGAAGAACATCTGCTGGGGCGGTCCCCTGACCCGCGCACAGGCGTTCAAATAAGGCCGATCCCGCGCGATGAGTTTCGCCCCAGCGCAGTGTATATCTCACGGAGCTAAGTTTCGAGCGTAGCTAGAGTTCGCACCTTCCTTGGACACGCAGGATGTAATCAGCGGGGTCCCAAGTCCTTCGAACGACCGGCCAGAGACTCTCCCTTATTCCGAAGTCCGAGTCATACGCGATCGTGCCCACGCACGTATCGCGCTTGAACTGGATGGACCAAACGGTAATACCACCGCCGCCTCCATAGTCGAACGCTCCAAACCCCATATAGAATATGCCGTTTCCCTTGGCCCCTTCCGTCAATGCAAATCCCTCGGCCTGAAGCCGGGGAGCGAGCACTTCTTGGGCGATTCTCATGCCATCATCCTCGGGCGGCGGGTGATGGAAGAAATAGTAGTGACCCGGCGCAAATTGAGGCGGTAGGGGCTGCACTGTTAATCGGTACGGCAGGAATCGGTTTACATGGATTCCCAATGGATTGTTGGGCAGGTCTTCGCCTGCGAAGGCAAAGCCGTAGAACACGCGGGAGGCCGCCCTCTCCGACCTCGCAATCAGTTGTGGGTTTGCGGGGCGTAAACCGAGCGCAACCGCTACTGTGAGCGGCAGAAGTATTGCGGTGACGCAGAGGGCCAGAGCCCGTCCGTCGGACACTGCGCCCCTCTGATTCTTCTCTGCCACTGGCAACGCAATCAGTTCCCGAGGTCGTGCCCGGACAATCACGACGATCACCACGAGTGACAACGAGAGCGTTAGCCATCCGAGGTAGCGTTCGGCCAGAACAATGACGTAGTGAACTACATGTGGGTTGTCCGCATCGTATGTGATTACCTGGAGGCAGTGCAAAACGTAAAGGACCAACAGCATCGATCCAAACATGGGTAGCGCGTTTCGGGAAATGTATCGCCATCCACGTGCGGAAAATCCACCGTGGAATGCGAGGTTTGGGCGGCTCAGCTTCGCTGAACCCGGCTGAATTGAATGGAGAAGAAACATGGCGATTGTCGCTAACAGGAATAATGACCAGCACGCCACAACCGCCGGGTTGTAACAGTTACTCGCGCTTCGCCACCATTCCGAAGGCAAGGTCGAAGCAGGACAGAGCATGGCGCCGGCTATTGCGAGCCATCGCGGGCCGGGACGATCTCGCAAACCTCGTGCCAGGAGGACGCCAAACGCCAGAACCCACACGAGCACCGCTAGCCGGTCGGGGGGATCAAAGTAGCTCCACGTTCTGCATGGAGGAAAAGACGACCCACCGGCCCTTGGTGGGATCGGTGCCAGCGGCAGCAGAAGAACCGAGATCAGCAGCACAGAAAGAGCACCTGCCGCGAACTTGCTCGATCCTGCATATGGGATCTTCATGTCGGATTCTCAAGTCTAATCTCTAAGATTAGACTCTTTGCCCGGCCCACTTGTTCCAGCCCGCTTTTCCACACCGGCACAGCTAATCGGGTAGTCGGGGCGGGACTTCGGCCCGCGAAGTCGCGTTCTGGTCCATTACCTTTCGACCGCCGGGGCGTTTTCCGTCCAGATTTCCCCGGGGCCCCGTTCACCTGCCCCGATCGCGCCGACGCGCTTCCCCGACCTCGTCGGTAAACGTTTTGCGACGAGGCGCGGAGGAGTCCGGCGTTGGCCAGATTGCCGCTTGCACTTCGGCGAGATAGGCGACATTACGGCCATCTGGATGGTTTGTTTACGGTAACCGTGGCAAAACTAGGAGCAATCGTTAAACCCAGCCCAATTCTTATCTTCAACAGAGGCCGCAGGATCGCGCAGAACTGCCTGAACTTCCGCCTGCAAGCGATCCTCTTCTTCTTGCCCTCCGCGAAGATGCGCGAGCCAGGACTGGGCTTCGCGGCGGACCGACCACCACCCCGGCCCAACTGCGTCGTCCGTTAACCTGCTCTCGAGAGCAGGGATCACAGCCCCTTGGAATACTGGTTGGCATTGCGCCACACAACCCAGAGTGTACGTGGCCCAGAGCCGAACGAGAGGGACAGGGTCATCGATAACGCGTAGGCATGCACGTAGTGTTTCCTGGGATGCGTGCAGGTGAAGTCGCTCCGCCGCCCACCCTCTGGCTTCTGCCGGCGCATCTGCATCATCTAGAACCTCTATTAGCGCGTGACGGACCTTGTAGCGGTCACGGTCATTTGTGAAGAACGCGAGATCATTCACTATCCAATATCGCTGCTCGGGTGTGCCCCTTCGCAAAGTCGAATGTAAGATCTCGAAGGCCGGACGAGTGAGATGAACCCTGCCGTGATTCATGGCCTGAATCACAGAGCAGAGTTCCGGGTTCCTGGAATCGCCAGCCGAAATTAGTTCCGACAGCAACGGCACGAATGCCAACGTGACGCCTCCGACATCACGAAGCAATCGAGCGGCGAGGCATCTGAGATTTAGCGGGCAGTCGGAGTCTGTAACCGTCTTCAAGAGGATGCGATCCAACGAGAGCGTGGTCCGCTTGGCGTGGCAAAGCAGCTTGGCCCAACCCGGATTCCGGTGCTCCGCGTGACGGGCTGCTTTCCCGAGCTTGGCTTGCATCTTTTTACGCACGAAACTCAATCTTAAGACACGGTAACGATTTGTGGAGATATCAGAAGCTTGCTCGCTGCCCGCCACTCGGCCGTATAACGCGCATCCCGCTGATTTGTGCCGACACGCCCGCGAAGTCGCGATCTGGGAAGCTTCCCACCCTCACGCGCCCCGGAAAGAGCCCGCAGGGACAAGACTCCGGGCGGAAGTATCGCCCGGAGGCCCAATTAGCGACGCTGGAAGCGGGGGCGCTTATTTTGACGCCTATGCCTGACCCGCGGCCGAGCCCCCGGCTCGCCCTTTGCCGGACCAGGGGGCATGAGCGTCCGCGCCTACGACACCGAGCTTCATCACTTTCGGGGGCGCGGCGCGCCATGGGCACTCCCTTCAGTCACGGCTCGGAAACGCAAGGTCCCGATAGCGATTCGTGAGCGGAGGGAGCGGTGCGGAGCCGAAATGGCCCTCTTCCACAGCGGCGCAGCCAGAACCTATGGCACGTAGACGCGCGTGGGGCCGGAAACCTTCAACCCCTTCGACTCGGTGTGCAGCTTCGCCGCCACAAAACCTTTCTCCGTCACCGCACCGAAGATAACCTGGTACTGGTTATCGAGACGAGCGCGAAGGTCATTCAAGAACGGCTCGATAGTCACCGGATCGCGGAAATCCTCGAAGTAAGCATAGCCGCCGGTCTCCTCGCCGACCTCGGTTAGGTGCGACTGCCCGAAGGCTAGTGGCGCCCCGCGTTGGCCGTAGCGGCCCGCGCCGCTCAGATAGATCGAGTAGACCATCACTCCGTGCTTCAGCGCGCCGTGAATCGCCTGAATCATATACGGGTCGTCGAGATCCGCGGAGCCGTCGTAACGGTCCACCCCGTCCGTCAGCATCAGGACTGCGCGGCGGCCGGTCGCATCGCTCGACGGCCAATGCTTCACTAACTCCGTTAGCGAGAAGTAAGGGCTGCCATTCACTCCCGGCTGCGCCATCGGCAAGCGCAAAGCGGCGCCGACTTTCTGATGGTCCGCGGTGAAATCCTGCGACAGCGCGAATGTGCCATTGCGCATATATCCCAGCGCCACCTGAGTGGTTGGCGGCAAGGAATTGAAAAACGTTCTCAGTTCGGCCAAGTGAGTACCGAGGCTACTCGAGCGTGAGGAATCGTCCAGAAGCACGAAGAGTTGCATGTCCGCCAGTTCGCCGCTAAGTCGCTGTAAGTGAACGATGGGGGCGGCAGCCTTGTCGAGCGTAACGTTGAAATCGCCCGTCGCCAGATTATCCGGCCGGTGGCCGCCGGCGCCTGGAAGCACCGTTACCACCATTTGAGGAGCGCCGGTAAGGTCCGGAAGAGAAGCTGAAATGCCTGGTTGCGCGGCCACGAGGGCTAAGCCTGTCGTCGCGGTCACTAAGAAGATGTTGAGTTTCATCGTGGCAAACCCTCCACTAGGTTCGATGCGGGTGCAGGCAGTCGGGTTCCTGAAGCGAGGGGGCTCGAAGGAGCCCCCCTCTTAGGTAGGACAGGACATGCTTCAGCTTGTCTGGCGAGCAGCGCTCGCCCGTTCTTCCACATAGTTTGTACCATCCGGGCGAGTTCCGCTCACCGAGTCCAGCGAAATCTGCGGGGGCAGCTTTATGCTGCAAAGGGCCAAACTCCAGGGGCGAGCTCTGCTCGCCGGACAAGCTGAAGCATGTCCTACAACACGCGCTGCTCGGCGATCATGCGGCGCATCAGGACGCGAATCCCGGACAGTTGAGTCCAGAAGATACCCGCGGAGATCAGGCAGATCGCGCCGCCGATCGCCACCGTCACCGGCGCGCCGAACCGGTCCGCGGCCAGTCCCGCGAGCAGTCCGCCGAAGGGCGCCATACCCATCATCACCATGGAATACACGCCCATCACGCGGCCGCGCAACTGATCCGGCACCATGCTTTGAATGAGCGTATTCGAAGCGCCCATCTGGAGCATCAACGCGAAGCCGACGGGGACCAGGATGGCAGTCGAAAACAGAAACGTGCGCGACGTCGCGAAGACGATCAGGCCGACCCCGAAGGCGGTTGCGGAGACGGCCACCCACACGCTCAGACCTTTGAGGGTTTGCCGGCTGGCCAGCAGCAGCGCGGCCATCAGCGCGCCCACTCCCGCGCAACCCGTCAGCCAGCCCAATGCTTTCGGGCCGCCGTGCAGAATGCGGTCGGCAAATACCGGCATCAGGACCTGGAACGGCATGCCGGTGACACTTGCCATGCCCAGCAGGATGAGCAACGCGTGAATCGGGCGGTTCTGAAAGACGAAGCGAAAACCCTCCACGATGTTGGCCAGCGGCGAACCGCGGTCCACGTGTTCGTGCCGCTCCACGCGCATCAGCAGCAGCCCCACAATCACCGCGATATAACTGATGCCGTTGGCGAAGAAGCACCATCCCTCGCCGATCGCCGCCACTAGAATGCCGGCGATAGCCGGACCAATGACGCGCGACGCGTTGAACATCGACGAATTCAGCGCGATGGCGTTCATCAGGTCGGGCCGCCCCACCATGTCGACGATGAACGATTGGCGCGCCGGGATGTCGAATGCGTTGACCGCGCCCAGCAGCGCCGCCAGCACATAGATATGCCAGATCTGCACCGTGTCGGTGAGGGTGAGGACGGCGAGCGCCAGGGCCAGCACCATGGAGAGTATTTGGGTGGCGATGACCACGCGATGGCGGCTGTAGCGGTCGGCCACGATTCCGCCCACCGTAGAGAGCAGGAAGATGGGGATCTGGCTGCAGAAGCTGATGCCGCCCAGCTGAACCATCGACCCGGTCTTCCGATATATCAGCCACGCCTGGGCAATATTCTGCATCCAGGTGCCGATCAGAGAGATAAGCTGGCCCGAGAAGAAAAGCTGGAAATTACGATATTGCAGAGCTCGCAGCGTTGCGGGCAGTTTTGGCACTACTTCTATTCTAGCGGGCTTCCACGGCGATGCCGATTACGATCCGGCAGCGCTCTATTGTGGCCATAAACAGACTCTCCGATATCGGACGGACAGATCTGATTTTTTCCCACGGCTACCTCTACAGTTCGCTGTTCGTTGCATTCGTTTCGGCTTCGATAGGCTAGGCTGGACGCGCCCCGCGGGACTGTTCGGGTTAGACTTACTGGATATCACCGAAACACTGTGCGTCCTCTGGCTTCTTATAGTGACGGCTGCGATCATCCGCCAGGGAAGACGAGGCCTCCTGACGTTGATTGGAGCGCCACCGGTTGCCCTCTGGCCAGCCGCGCTACACCTATTCGCTTGGCTCTGTATTCACAGGGGCCAGGCCTGCATTTAATGGGTTGCGTGTCGAGCAACCTATACATACACGTGCTATGGGATCACGGGTCAGGCTTTGGCGACCGTAAGATGCGACGCGTCGAATTATCCGGCAAACCCGAGCTACTCGATCGCGGGACAGAATGTGTACTTCGGGAAGAAGCTGATCGCGTGGGGCGGAGCGGGCGTGGTGACGGATCGATTGGGAGTGTGCGGGCGAACGCGCAAGGGAGTCGTTTGCGTACTATCCCTACGGCGAGGAACGCACGGACACGGCGGACGTGCGGAATAAATTCGGCACGTACTTGCGAGATATGGTCCGGCAGAATTACGCGGAGCAACGATACTACAATGCGGGGATGGGAAGGTTCTGGTCGCCGGATGCATCCTCGGGGAACAATACGCCTGCGCATAGGGCGATCCGGTCAATTACTTGGGGCGACATCGACGATGTGAAAGTTTCTGACTGCTCGATTGGCTGGATGAACGAGACGGTCTTGTTGGGGCGTATGCAGAACTTGCGAGTAACGGGGATGACAAGGCTCTTAGTGGCGGCGCTCGGGCTCGTGCTTCTGGCGAACATCGGGAACGGGCAGGAGGGAAAAAAAGCAAACAGTCCCGTCGCGCTGACTTGGAGCGGGGGTAGATGCATCGGATGCAAGACTGCCACTCAGCTCGGCAAGGTGCAGTTTATCAGTCGTAAGGATGTCTGGGCTGTTGGACGCAAGGGAGATCTGGGCGGAGGGAATTACATCGTCGTTCACAGCACCGACGCTGGACGCACCTGG
>Ga0182013_10006218_pt1 | contig 13619 bp, 13 predicted proteins | sample 612S2MmetaG_FD_120487 | JGI IMG/M metagenome (GOLD analysis project Ga0182013, IMG submission 120487) | Permafrost microbial communities from Stordalen Mire, Sweden - 612S2M metaG | ecosystem: Environmental > Terrestrial > Soil > Wetlands > Permafrost | place: Sweden: Stordalen | collected... | reverse complement strand
GCGCACCAGGCGGCCATTGCCGTTTGCGGGTTCTTGAAGAGTCCCAACGGGGCGAACCAAACGATGCTGATCGGCGGGTAGAGGAAGCCGACGTCAAGAAATTCCCGAACGAAGTCGGCTCGCTGCTTGAGTCCGTCTCCGATCAGATGGAAAAATTCCGGCGCGTAGACGTTGTGGTACAGGAGTGCAACGCGACCGTCAAGCCAAAAACAGAAGAAGTCGAAGCGGGGCGGATGAGCGATGTGCTCGCGCAATTGAATCGCCAGCAGGCGCATTCCACGCAACGCCGCCAACGTCGCAAAGGCGATGTATCCCATCCGCCAACTTGGACCGCTTTGGCGTGCGAAGCGATAACCTGCGACTAAAACGGCAACCGCGACGAAGTCGAGAATGATGTGCATTTGCCACCCTAACGTAGCACGCCGAATGTCCCCGTAGTAATCGGCATGGGTTGTTTAGCGTGAGTCTTTCGACCTAGCCCGTATGCGAGCCAATCCCTCTCGCCGCGACACTTCGCGCGCAAGGCGATCTCGGCGGCGCACGTGACCTCGAGGAGCGCGCGGTCGACGTCCGCCGACACGTGTTGGGCGACGAGCATCCGAACACGCTCACGCGATGAACAACCTCGCCGGAGTGCGCCGACGCCGGTTGCGTGCAGTCTGGCTTTCAAGCATGCACCGAGACGCAGTCACACGCCAGACGGCTGCCGTCATGCCGCTGCCTGCGGAACTACCCACGCTGCTCTGATGGGACTTGAGACTCCTTTTCAGCAACGAACAATTCAGCATGCATCAAATCGTCTGAAGCTGCGCGTCGCAATACGACGTTTGTCGGGATCGTCGTGTTAAGAACGTGATAGCAATTATATTACGTACCGTTACGTTACTATTTTTGCGAAGCGCGACTCTCGCATCGGTTCTGTCGCGTTAGTGATCCTGCTGCCGCCGTGATGCCGACGTTTGAGAGTTTCGCCGTTGACGGTGACTGCGCACCTCTTCGCATGCAGCGCGGACGCAGTTTTGGATGCGCCGGCGCAGCCGGCAAGAATAACTTGGAGACCGTACGTCCCCGATAACGAGGGACAAGCGTGCCTAGTCCCTTCGATGCCGCTTCGGTACGCTTGATCCCTGATGAGCACGCTTAGCCCTACCGGGCGTTCCTTTTGAAATTGTTCTCGCTCTTTGCTGCTGCGCTCGTCGCCGCGCGACGAGAAATCTTGGTTGCGGAGATCGACAAATGACCGAACCCAAGAATCGCTGCTGTTACGGCTGCAAGCAGGTCCGCCAAGTCCAGCCGTTCGCGACGAAAGAGTTCGCCACGAACGTGATCCGCGATTGGTGTTCGGATTGCGCCCAAACAAGCGGGCGCATCCGCAAGAGCCAAATGTTTACGGGTTGGGCGCTCCTTGGGCTGTTCGTCCTCGCTTGCGTCATAACAGGCGCACGCCTATCGTCGTGGTAGGACCGTAAGTCACACAGCGGAGTTGCCCCGCGCTCTTCATAAAGAGTCATCTCGAGAACATCCTCACCTATTTGCGTATCCCCATCACCAACGCAGCAGCTGAAGATTTGAACAGCAAGATCCAACTCATCAAGTATCGAGCGCGAGGCTACCGCAACGCCGACCGCTTCGAGCGGGCGATCTTCTTTCACCTCGGTGGGCTCGATCTCTCTCCTACCCACACGAAAGCCTGAAGAGCGCCTTTTCCTTAGCCGGTCTCCCGGCGCACGGTAAGTCCGGCTCAGGCGCTGACTTGGCGGATGGGGCTCGGGCGCGACGCCGTCGGCCCCGCGTCGTTCGACCACTGCGCCGCGCTCAAGCGATCGAGCCGCGCGACGACCTCGCCGAACATTGCGGCGAATTGCGCTTCGTACGGAACGGCCCAGCCGGCGGGCGGTTCGCCGGCCAAGAACGGCGACCGGTACAGCAATTCCGCCGCGCGCAAGTTGGCGAACGAGGTCGCGTAAGCGCGCCGCTCGTAGGCGGCCATGGCGAGCTCGTACTCCTTGCCGAACTCGCGCGACGAGATCACCGCGTTTTCAAGCACCAGCTGCAGGACGTAGTTGCCGATGAAATAGCGCCCGACGTTCGCCCGTCCGACGCAGGCGGCGATCGCGCGGCGGATCGTCGAACACGCCGTGCGCAAACTTTGTCCGGCTAACTGCCGGTCCGCTTCGGGCCAGAACGCGGCGATGATCTCCGCCCGCGTCGCGCGGCCGTGCGGCCGGGTCGCGAGAAAGGCGATGATCTGCCGGTCGCGGCGCCGCGTCCAGTCGATCGAGCGGCCCTCGATCGACATTTCGAAACGACCGAACATCTCGATGATCGCCGGCGGCACGCTGCTCGCCGATTCGACGGCTTGCGCCGGAGCGGTGAGCGCGCGAACGAGCGGATTGAGCGCCGGACGCCCGTTCCACTCGCTGACGAACAAACCGGCCCGGCGGCACGCGGCGAGCATCTCGTCGTCGAAAAGCGTGTGCCCGGCGAGCAGTTCATCCAAAGCCGCGGCGACCTCGCGCGCGGCACCGCCGCGTGCTTCGCCCAGAAGTTCGCGCAATGAACGCTCGTGCGCGCGGCGCCAAGCCGGCAGCGCGTCGACGAGCCGCAGTCCGTTCGCGGCCGCTGTTCGGCAGGCGCCGGCGACCGCGATCGCCCAGCCGTGTGTCGCCTCGCGCAGTTGCGCCGCCGCGCGCAAGCTCTCTTCGACGCCCAGCGACGCCGCGAAGTGGGTGATCTCGTTCGTATCGAACGCCAGCAGCGCCGGATCGCAAACATCCACCAGACCGTTCGCGCGCCCGCGGTGCAGCGGCACCGCGTCTTCGGAGCGCGCCAAGTAGAGGAACGTGGCGCCGTCCGGAACGTCGAGATAGATCCGGCCCAGCAGATCCCGCGCTTCGGCGGTCGCGCCGTCGATGTTGTCGACGATGATCTCCAACGGGGCGAGTGCGGCCAGTGCGTCGACGAGTTCGGCGTAGGTTTCGGCATGATGTCCGGCGCACGCGGCGATCTGGGCGATCAGTCCGGCCGGAGTTGCCCCCGGCGTCACGGCGACGAAAAGCACCGCGCCCGGACGGCGGCGGGCATACAGCACCGCGCTGGTCGTCTTTCCCGAACCGGCCGGCGCGCACAGCAGCCGAATCGCCGTTTGCGCATGGCGATCCAGCCAAGCTCCAACGCGCTGACGCTCGAGCACGGCCGGCGCGATTTTCGGTATGCGCAGAGCCATTACACGGAATCCATCGGCGATTCGACCACAGGGTTTAACCCCCGGCCAAGCTTCGGCCGGCGCGCGGGAAGCGGCCAGGGCGGCTTTTCGGCGCCGGCTGCCAACCACGCCAAACCGGCGAGACAAGCGGTGAACGCCACGATCGTCGGCAATTGGAGCACCAGAAACAAGCGGTTCGGCCCAACGTCGCGCCAAGCGATGTAGCGGCTCCAGGCGTCTTCGGCCAGCGGGTTCGCTCCCGCGAGCGCGACGAACGGGCCCGGCGCGGTCGCCGTGGCCGTCAGCGCCGCAACCGCGAACAACACCACCAGCAGGCCGGCCGAAGCCAGTCCGAGCTTCAGGCCGCTGCGCGCGCCGTGCATCTCGCGCATATACGCAATCGCGAGGACGACGAGCGCGAACGCAAAGGGCGGGAAACCCGCCAGCGCAAGCCAGGGCACGGCGAGAACGAAAATCGCGGCGGACAGCGGGCGCGCCTTCGGCATTCGGCCTACCATCAACAAGTACGCCGGGATCGCCAGCACGAGCCCGCTGTAATGAACGTACAATCCGCCGAACACCGCGAACGCCGGCGGAACGAGGGCCAACGCGGCGATGCCGAGCGTGCGCCGCAGGCGCAGCGCCGTGCAGATGCCGGCTACGGCGGCGCAGCCGTACCAAATGTTGCCCGCGACGAGTGCCGGGCGGCTCGCGAGTCCTATCACCCAGGCGAAATGCGTCGTGCTGAATTGCGATCGCTCGGCGACGTTACCGGCGGCGTGCAGGTGCAGCACGGTGCGCACGTACTCGAGATTCGTGTCGGCGCCCAGCGTCAGCAGCGCGAGCCCGATCAGCGCCGCAGTTCCGGCCAAGAGCACGGCGCGGGTCGCCGGCACCGCGACGAACATGGTCGCGCACAACACCAAGGCGATCGCGGGATCGGCCGCCGTTGCGAGCGCGCCGAGCGCCGCGATCCGCGGACGTCCGGACGATAAACCATACGCGCACAGCGCGATCGCGCAGCCGACCAAGGGCGCCGTCTGACCGAGCGGCAACGCGACGACCGCGGCGGGCAGAACGATCGCCACGGCGATTGCCGGCACGGGCACTGCGACGACTTGCCGCAGCAGCACGATCGAGCCGAGCAGTGCCGCAAGCGATGCCGCAAGCCAAAGCGCCACCGCGGGACCGAACGGCAAGCACGAGAGCAGCGCGAAGCCCGCCAGCACGTAGGCCGGCAGCGGTGCCGGCACGGTGGCGCCGTCTTTGTTCGCCGGCATCCCCGGGACCGTCGTGCTGCGTTCGCAATCTTGCAGCGGATGCAGCCGATACGGATCGGCATGCGCCCGGATTGCCGTTCCCGCGCAGTAGAACGCGCGGAAATCATACAGCCGGACGGGGGCGAAAGGCAGATACGCAACAATCCAGACGAGCGCGACGGCCAGCGCGAATCCGTGCGCGCGCTGCAGTTTCATAGCGCCGGCGCAAGCCGTAACGATGCCGCGCGGGCGGCGTCGAGAATCGCGCCCAGCATCGCGGTAAAACCCAGCAGCGTCGGTATTTTCGCCGCGAGATACCAGGCCTGGGCCGGCAACGAGGTTGCCGCAACGAACGAACCCCAGGCAACCTCGGCTAGCGGATTCCCGCTGTGCGCCACCGCGACGGGGATCGCCGGCGCGTTCGCCAGGGCGACCGCCACGAAAAGCACGAGCAGGATGCAGAGACTGCCCGCGCCGATCGCGAGGCCGAACGGCGCCGCTCCGCTGCAGCGCACGAAGGCGACCCCGAGCACCGCGGTCGCGAGAAACAAATACGGAAAGGGCGCCGCAACGAGCCACGGCATCGCCGCGGCAAACGTTGCGCCGACCAAGACCGCGCGCCGGTATCCGGTCGCGGCCGAGGTCACGAGCAAGAACGCCGGAACGGCGAGCGCGAGTTGTTGCAGGTGCGTGTGCGCTCCGCCGAAGACCGCGAAAGCGACTGGGACGTAGGGAACGGCGGCAACGCCCAAACCGGCTCGCAGGCGCAGCGCCGCGACGACGCCGGCGACGACGGAAAGCGCGTACCACGCGTTGCCGAGCACGACCGCCGGACCCGCCGGAAGTCCGGCGGTAAACGCCAAGTTGGCGAGGCTGAACTGCGAATACTCCGGCACGTTCACGAACGCGTGCAGCGGCAGCACGTCGTGGAGATACTCCCACTCGCGCGCCGGGCCGTAGGCGGCCGCGCTTGCCGCGAGCACGCCGATTCCGCCGGCGACCAGGACGACGCGCGCCTCCGCCACGGCGAGAAAAAGGCCCGCGCACACCGCAAGTCCGACGTGCGGATCGAGCGTCGTCGCCAGCGCGGCCAGCGCGGCCTGCCGCGGACGGCCGGCGCGCAGCAGCATCGCACATCCGGCGAGCGCGCACAACACGAAGATCGTCGGCTGGCCCAACGGCAACGCGACGACCGCCGCCGGAAAACCAAGCACGGCGGCGACCGCCGGCAGCCGGACCGCCGTCGAACGCGCGACCATCACGATGGCGGCGGCGAGGGCCAGGCACGAGGCCAACGTCCAGGCGATCGCGGCTGGTTCGAATGGCAGCCGGGCGACGAACGAGAAGATGGCCAGAACGTAGCCCGGATAGGGGGCCGGAATCGTCACTTGCGCCGGCAGCGGCGACAGCAAGCGCGACTGCAGCGAATGCTCGCAGGCGTGGAGCGGTTCTTCGCGATACGGATCCGCGCCGGCGAGCACGACCCGGCCCGAGCAATAGAACGCGCGAAAATCGCTGTAGCGCTGCGGGAAGACGGAGAGAAACCCCGCCAGCGACAGGCCGATGAACGCCGTCACGAGCAGCGGCATGATGCCGCGGGCCGCTGGTTGCAAAACCCCACTGGTACGCGCCGGAGAAACCATCCCTCTTCTGCATCGGCGCTCACCACGCGTGGGATTAGCCGAGCGGCGCCACAGCCGGCTCGGCACGGACTAGCCGGCTTGCGGCGTGCAGTCCGGACAGGACGATCCGCTCAGATACGTCCCGGTATTGTTGTACTTCAGACCGCACTTGCGGCAGACGAGCGTGGGCGGCGGACGTCGCGACACCCCCGCATCAATCGCTTCCAGCATGTCGCTGACACTGGTCCGGTCTAGTGAAGGAGGTTGCGGTGCAGTCGCTTCCGAGCCGTTGAGAACTCTGGATAGGAACTTCCACATCCCAACGGACTTGTCGCGTTCGCAATCCGTTCCTATCGAGCCAAGGTAAAGTTTCGCGCTCGTCGCGCCGACCGTACGCGGGACGCTCGCCGAAATTGCTATCGGCCGGTGAAGACCGGCGTATTGTCCGCTGGACGATCCCGGCTAAATCGGACCGGCTGCGCGGCCGATGTAGCAAGCGATACCCCACGCTTTGCATGTGTCGAAGGAACGGCGCCGATGCGGTCTGTCACTGAGATCCGCTCGCTTACGGGACTGCGTGGGCTCGCGGCGCTGTACGTCGTCGTGTTCCACTATTTCTTCGGTCTGCCGAGTTCGAACGCGATCACGACGTTCATGGCGCATGGCTATTTGGCCGTCGACCTCTTCTTCGTCCTCAGCGGCTTCGTGATGGCTTTGAACTACGCGCATCTGTTCGCCGGCGGTCCGTCGGCGGGCGCATACCGAACGTTCTTGGGGCGGCGGCTCGCGCGCATCTATCCGCTGTATCTCGCCGCCACGGTAGCAGGATTCATCCTCGTGGTTGCGGGCGGCCTGCGCTATCCGCATATCCCGCTCGTTCCCGCGCTGGCGGCGAACGTGCTCGCGGTGCAAACGTGGGGCTTCGTGCCGAGCTTCGACCAGCCGGCATGGTCGATCAGCGCCGAATGGGCCGCGTATCTCCTGTTCCCGATCCTGCTGATCCCGACGCTCTTCCGCAAGCCGGGCACGGCCTGGATCTCCGCGGCCGTCTGCGTCGCGACGCTGGCCGCACTGTGTCTGCTGCCGCAAGCACTCGTCGCCGGCCAGCACGGTGCGGACGCGCCGCTCGACTTTCATCTCCCCTGGCTCGCTCTACCCGTTGCGCGTTGCGTTCCCGAGTTCGTCCTGGGCTTGCTCGCCTATCGCCTCGCCATGACGTCGACGGGCCGCGTGCTCGGATCGAATCGCTGGATCGTTCCGTGCATCGCATTGCTGACGCTCGCTTTGCTGACGCTGCTGCGAACCGACTTCGCCGTCATCCTGCTCTTCGTCGTCATCACCACCGGCCTGGTTGATTCGCGCGCTAAGTGCTGGCAGTCAGCGCCTCATCAGATCGGCCGGCTTCTGGCGTCAGCCCCGGCCAACGTTCTGGGCAAGCTGTCGTACAGCGTCTACCTGACGCACGAATTGCTGGCCGCGGCGCTCAATTGGTTTTCAACCACGGTCCGCGTCCATGCTCCGGACATCGCGCGGCAGGAGAATTTCGGCGTCGCGATCGGACTTGCGCTGACGTTGCTCACGTTCCCGATCGCCTATGCGGCGTACAAAACGATCGAACTGCCCGGCCGCCGTTGGCTGCGCGCGATTCTCGAACGCCGAGCGGCCGAACCGATCGAGTGGGTGTACCGCGGTTCCGCCGGCTAATCTTCGGCTTCGGCGCTGCAGACCGGACATGGAGATTTGCGCAAAAAGGTTCCGGCGTTGTTGTAGTCCAGGCCGCACGCGCCGCAAGAGATTCGCGCCGGCGGAAGGCGCGAGAATCCCTCGTTGATCGCGTCGAGCACCGCGATCAGCCGGCTGTGGCTCAACTTGCCCTGTTGCCACGTTATCGACTCCGCGTCGTCAAAGACCGTCGAATAGATTTTCCACATCGTGCACGCCTTGCTCGCGAGTAATTCGTTGCCGAAAAGTTGCCCGAAATCTCCGGGCTAGAGGGTCGACTTCGTCGACCCGTCGCGTTCGGGCTTCGCCCAAGCCGCCCGTTGCGTTTGGGCTTCGCCCAAGCCGCCCGTCGTCACGTGTCGGGCTATACCCGACACGCTCCTAGTGAAATTCCCTGTCACCACAAAGCAGTCATGCGAGCGCTCGATAGTGTGAGGCGGGGCGCACCTCGTAGTGCCCTTCCCGTACCGGCGCGCGCTGGCGGTGCAGAGCGCCGGGCAATTCCGCCCAATCGCGCTTGGGCTTCGCCCAAGCCGCCCGTCGCGTTTTGCGTTTGCCCAAGCCGGAGGTGTACCGAGCGAAGCCGAGGGCACCCATCAGGTCGGCTCGACCGGCGGCGCGGAGCCTTCGACTGCGTGGATCGCCAAGGTCAGTTCGCGCAGAAATGACGACGCGTCCATGACGATCCCCAGCGTCTGGTGCGAACCGCGATCGGTGAGTTTCGTCACGCTCGCGGGATTGATGTCGACCGAGATCGTTTTGCACGTGGACGGCAGCAGATTGCCGACGGCGATCGAGTGCAGCAGCGTGCAGACCAGGAGCGCCATGCCGATTTCCGGCACGTGGCGCCGCATGGCGCGTTGGCACTCGACGACGTCGGTGATGACGTCCGGGATCGGACCGTCGTCGCGGATCGAGCCCGCCAGCACGACCGGAATCTGCTTTTTGAACGCTTCGTACATCACGCCGCCGGTGAGCAGACCGCTCGCGATCGCGTTGGCGATGCCGCCCGCCGCGCGGATCCGATTGACGGTGCGCAGATGGTGCACGTGACCTTCTTCGGCCGGAAACGCGTCGTGCAGATTGACGCCCAGCGACGTGCCGAAAAACTGCGCTTCCATATCGTGCACGGCCAGCGCGTTACCGGCAAAAATCGCGTTGATGTAACCGTCGCGGATGAGCTCGGCCAGATACGGACCGGCGCCGGTGTGCACGATGGCCGGACCGCCGACGAGCAGCACGCGTTTTCCGCTCTCGAGCACCGCGATGAGTTCACGCGCGACTTCACCCAGCAGCGCTTGACGCGGCTTCTCACTCGACACGGCGCTGGCCATGAACTCGAACACCGCTTTCTTGCGCGCGCGTTGCGGCATCTGCACGCGAACGCCTTCGTGGCCGACGACGACGCGTTGGCCGGGGCCGACGTCGGATGGCGCCACGGTGCGCGGCCCGCTTTCATCGATGACGATCGCGCAATCCATCTCGGGCAACGCGACGGGCAGCCACGCGCCGCCGATCCGCACCTCGGTTGGAAAATTCGTCGTGGCGTAAAACAGGTCGGGCAGAACGCCGTCCGCGGGCGCCGGTTCGGTGCTGACGTCGTGATCGGTGAGCACCGTTGCACCGACGTCGCGCAAGCGGTCGAGCAGTTCGCGCATGATCGCCGCATCGTTCGCGAGGATGCGCAGCCGCGCGTACGACACGTCGTTCTTCGTCTGTCCGGTTTCGAATTCTTCGATGTAGTACCAGGTCTGCTCGTAGTCGGTGAGCAGGCCCAGGACACGCGCGAAAATCCCGCTGTCGAGGATGTGTCCGCGCAATTCGATCAAGCGCACAATCGTTTGCGCTTCGCGCGCCGGACCGGTGAGCATGCTTCTCGTGTTCGTGCCGGCGGTGCGGGGCAACTTCCACGCGAGCGGCTGCGCGCCGCCGCGCGCCGAAGCCGCAGACATGCCGCTCGTATTCGTGCCGACGCCGCTGGGCAATCTTCGCGACATCACGCTGCGCGCGCTCGACGTGCTGCGGGAGGCGACGCTGATCGTGGCCGAGGACTCGCGCGTGGCCCGGCGCCTGCTTTCGGCCTACGACCTGCCGGGCCGCGAACTCTGGACCTATCACGAGCACAATGCGGCGACGACGACGGCCGCGATCGTCGAGCGCGCACGCGGGGCGCTCGTCGCGGTGGTCACCGACGCCGGAATGCCCGGCATCAGCGATCCGGGAACGGCGTTGGTGGCGGCGGCGCGCGCGGCCGCCGTCCCCGTCGAAGTGCTCCCCGGACCGACCGCGTTCGCCTGCGCAGCCGTGCTTTCGGGCTTCGATCTGCGGCGTTTCGCCTTCGAGGGCTTTCCTCCGCGCGGCGCCGGTGACCGGCGGGCAGCGTTTCGGGCCGCCTTGGGTCGCGCCCAGCCGACCGTCTGGTACGAGGCCCCGCACCGCATCCGTGCCGCCCTGGCCGATCTCGCGACCGTCGAGCCCGGCGCTCGCGTCTTCCTGCTGCGCGAGTTCACCAAGCTGCACGAGCAGCAAGTCGCGGGGACGCCGGCGGAGGTGGCCGCCGCTTTGGGCGAGCCGGTCCGCGGCGAAATCGTGTTCGTGCTCGACGGCGGCCGGCCGGAACTCGCCCCCGCGCCGACGTCGGCCGAAGCGCTCGACGACGCGATCGCGGGGCTCGTCGAGCAAGGCTTGACCACCTCGGCGATCGCGAAGCAGCTCGCCGAGCGTGGTCTGGGCGAGCGCCGCCATCTCTACGCACGGGTCAGCGAACGCCGCCGCGCAGGTCCCGCCGCGACCGAAGCGTGAAGGCGAAGCGGATGGACCGCGCGTTTTTCGTCACCACTCCGATTTACTACATCAGCGGCAATCCGCACATCGGCCACGCCTACACAACGATCGCCGCCGACGTCCTGGTGCGAACGGCTCGCGCGGCGGGTCCCGCCTACTCGCTCACCGGGACCGACGAACACGGCCAAAAAGTCGCCGCCGCCGCCGCCGCCGCCGGCCAGACACCGCAGCAATATGTCGACGAACTCGCGCCGCGCTGGCGTTCGCTCGGACCGACCTTCAACGCGCGCTTCGACGACTTCATCCGCACCACCGATCCGCGCCACGTCGAGGCGTGCCAAGCGGTGTTCGAACAGCTGCGCGCATCGAACGACATCTACCTCGGAACGTACGAGGGCTGGTACTGCACGAACGACGAGACGTTCTGGCCCGAGTCCAAACTCATCGACGGCCGCTGTCCGAACCCCGAATGCCGCCGGCCCGTCGATTGGCTTTCCGAAGAAGATTGGTTCTTCAAGCTCTCGGCGTATCGCGACCGGCTCATCGCGTACTTCAAAGAACACCGCGATTTCGTTCGTCCGCCGTCGGTCTGGAACGAGATGATGGCGATTCTCGAAGGCGGTCTCGACGATCTTTCGATCTCGCGCACGAGCTTCGACTGGGGCATCCCGCTGCCCGGCGGCGTGATGTACGTGTGGTTCGACGCGTTGCTCAATTACATCACGGCGACGGGCTGGCACGACGATCCCGAACTCTTCGCCCGCGTTTGGCCCGCGAGCGTGCAGCTCATCGGCAAGGAGATCGCCCGCTTTCATACGATCATCTGGCCCGCGATGCTTTGGGCGCTCGGACTCGAGCCGCCCAAACTCGTCTACGCGCACGGCTGGATTCTCAGCGACGGCCAAAAGATGTCCAAGAGTTTGGGCAACGTGTTCGACCCGTTTGCGCTCGTCGACACGTACGGCGCCGATTCGATTCGCTATTTTCTGTTGCGCGAAGCGCCGTTCGGCAGCGACTTCACCGTGTCGGTCGACAAGCTGCGCACGCGCCACAACAGCGACTTGGGCAACGACCTGGGCAACTTGCTGCGCCGCTCGCTCGCGATGCTTTCGAAATACCGCAACGGCCTCGTTCCGCCGGCGACGGAATCGCAGATCGGCGAACGTTTCGCCGATCTGGGCACCATCGTCCACGAACGCGTGACGAATCTGCAGTTCCGCGAAGCGCTCGACGCGATTTGGGAATTGGTGACCGCACTCAATCGCGAGATCGAAGAGCAGAAGCCGTGGACGCTGCATAAGGAAGGCTTGGGCGACCGGCTCGACGCCGTGCTCTACGATCTGTGCGAGGGATTGCGCTGGTTGGCCATCCTCATCTATCCGTTCATGCCCGAAAAAGGGGCCGAGATGTATCGCCAACTCGGACTTTCGGGCCCGCCCGAAGTTCTCTGGCGCGACGAACTGCAGTGGGGCGGCCTGGCGGCCAACACCCAGACCGACCCAGGCGCCGCGCTCTTTCCGCGTATCGAAGCAGCGGCCGTCGCCTAATCTTCGAGCGCCCGCATCAACGAGTGAACGACTCCGCGACCGGATCCACGGCGTGGCGTCGAGTCTCGGCAATCGAGACATAGTGGACCGGCGCCGTCGTGGTGAAATCGAGGGCCGCAGCCCAGGCGGTAACGGTGCGCACGAGCCGGCGCAAGCGGTGCGCCGAGGTGATCTGCGTGGCGGCGTATCGGACGGTAAGCTGCATCGGCGGTGCTCTCGGGTGAGGGGATTCACCCATTGTGCCGGCGCGACGGCTGCCGCACCACCGACAGGACTCGGACAGTTTCAATCGTCCGGGTCGGAACTGTCCGGGTTTCGTTAGACGCGCTTTAGTTAACCCTGGCCGGCGCTTTGGACGAAGTGCGCGAGAAACGGCTTGAGCGGACGCATCAACCGAAATCCCGGCGGGGGCAACTGCAGCGGTATGAGGTGAACGCGCAGGGCGAAGAGATCGTGCTGCACGGGGTAGTGGAACGGCCACGGGATATCGTCGTCTTCGAGGTGTCCGTCCGGCCACATGTAGGTGTAGTGGGTGTAGTACCAGATGGTATCGCCGATCCGCCGGCCCATCGTCGTGGGCTCGATGTACCCCTCGCCGCGCCGCAAACTCGCCTGCAGCCCGGTGAATTGCATCGGGTAGTGCTTGACGGCGACCGGACGCTCTTCGGTTTCCTTTTGAATCGTCGCCAAATCGATGTGCGTGGCGGCGATCGTCTGGGAGAACTGCGCGTTGAGCTGCGCCAGCGCAGCGGCCGACAGCATTTGCCGCGCCGGGGCCGCCGGGCTTCCGCCTGCGGCCGCTTGCACGCGGTCCGGTCTTAGCCGCTCGCGACGCGGCGCACGAGGCGGCGCGCGGAGCGCGCGATGGGCGATCTCCGGCACCGCCGACGGTAGCGGTTCGGGCGTGTGTTTCGACGCGCTCGTCGCCGCCGGGCGCGGAACGACGGCGATTGGTTTTTCGGCCGGTCTGGGCGGACCCATTGCGACGTGCGGCCGGGGCTGCGGACGCGGCCGGCCGGCCTGCGCGGGACGCGGAACGGTGCGCCGCTCGAGGTGAATGACGTCGGAGGTGGCGACCTCCTCACGCGGCTGCTGTTCGGGCAAGCGCCGCGTGATCTGCGCGACGAACCGATTCGCGTGCGCCCAGAGCGCGCCGCCGAAAAGATGGATCAGCACCGAGAGCACGAGCGCGACCGCGAACAGGCGCTGCGTTCGCGGTGCCCGGCGGGTGCTGATCATTTGGCGATACCGCCTCATGGTGGTGTCAACTGGTGTTCCGCGAACGGGGCCCTGCGGAAACGTTCCGAAACCTTTGCGCAACGATGATCGATTCGCACGCCCATATTCACGACGCGAAGTACGACGCCGACCGCGCGGCGATGCTCGACCGGGCTCGAGAAGCGGGGGTCGCGACGATCGTCACGATCGGCTGCGACCTCGAGGATAGCCGACGGGCCTTAGAAACCGCCGAGAACCACGG
>Ga0182013_10006214_pt1 | contig 13623 bp, 13 predicted proteins | sample 612S2MmetaG_FD_120487 | JGI IMG/M metagenome (GOLD analysis project Ga0182013, IMG submission 120487) | Permafrost microbial communities from Stordalen Mire, Sweden - 612S2M metaG | ecosystem: Environmental > Terrestrial > Soil > Wetlands > Permafrost | place: Sweden: Stordalen | collected... | reverse complement strand
TTCACCAACTGCGAAGCAGGCCAGAGCCGGTAAATCCAAATGATTCGATTTGCGCTGGAGAACAGGTAGGTCTCGCTCGCTGAATCTCGGTAGCAGAAATGGAGCCTCCATTATGGACGAGAATAAGCACGATGAAGAATCGGTCGAGTTCGAAGAACTTCCTCCGCTCGGCCCAGGCCAGCTTCGCATCACGAAGGAGATTGCAGGAAAGCGTGTGCGATCCGTCTACATCAGTTACACAGACAACTACAACGTGGTCGAGGTGGACTTTGTCGATGGAACCTCGCTATCGGTTGAACTTTTCCCGATGGTTGAGTTGAAAGCCGAGTTCAGCAACTGGAAGGTGGAGAACGGTGAGGTACTGAAGCGCTGGCCACGAATGATTGCCCGCTGACAGGAGAATTCCATGGGGAAAAGGGAAAAAGACAAAGAGACCTTCAGCCGGTTCGAGGTAGGCAACCATGGCGGATGCGAAGCGTCTCTGTTCGAATTTCGCGAAAGTGTGCCGTACCAGGAAACAGAGCTTGCTGGGCGGGAATCGCCGCAACCGCCGGAGCGAGATACCGTACGAATCGCGGCGACGACTTTTGACCAAGCGTTGGCCTATCTACGTTGGACAGAGCCTGAGTTCAAGATAGACAGCGTGCAGAATCTGGGAATCATCCTTCTGATTTCCGGTTCGCCAGTCGATTGAATCACGCTTTGGAGGATGCGATGCCGAACAAAATCAAAAGACCGGATTACGACAGCGACTTCGATTCTCCAGAGGAGATCGAAGACGTGAACGAACGGGAGCAAATGGAAAGGCGCGCCAAAAATGTCCCCCCGAAGCTCGGCCTGAACTTCACCGAAGCCGTGGGCAAGGTCGTTGCCTTCGTCAACGTGATCAATGATCCTCCAGAATGGCAGGCTCTGGAGATCCGATTCACTGACGGCACATTGCTCCATTTCGAGTTCTTGACCACGCAAGTCCAGATAAAGCCAAAGTATATGGAAGCCAGACGCGGAGACCTGGAGCTGATCCGTAATTACGGCGTATTGCCAATTGATGACCAGCAGCAGGAGGATTCAGGGACGATTTCACCGTGAATTGTTGGGCACAAGGGCGGCGATCATGGGCCGCAACACCTGTGAACATGTTTTTGGGGCTTCGCTTCGCCTATGTAGTCTTCGGAGTCACTTGATTCTGCAAGCATCATTCCGTCAATACGCCCGGAGTTGCCTTCTCGCTGCGCTCGTTTTGGAGATAGACACCATCCCTAAGCCTCACGGCTTAGGATGCCACACCAGATAAGCCTCCACTGAACGAAAATCGAACAACATCGAATGGTGTTCGGAGTTGTCCGAACGCTGATCGATAGCAAATCGACAATTTTTCAACAGATTACCTCTTCAGGTTGAAGCAAATGGACCCTACCACGCTGAAAGAACAGCAGGAGTAGGGATAGTGTAGGATATTCTGTGCATGGATTTCTTTAGCGTACAAGCGGCGTCCATGCTCGATAACCGCATGTGCAGAATGCCGGGAGTCCGACTCGTGATCTCTCGCGAGCTTCGATTCAAGGAGAGGATTTGATGAAGTATATTCACGTACTTGGCTTATTCTTTTGCGGCTTCTTGCTAAATGCTCAAGCTCAGACACCGACCTCCGCACCTGACGCGCCAGTCCCGCAAGCCATCCTTGGAGCTAAAACGGCTTTCGTTTCAAACGCGATGCCTATCATCTCGAATTTGAGCGGCGGTCCGACCCGAGGATACAACCAGTTCTACGCGGACGTGAAAGCTATGGGGCGATATGAACTGGTTGATGACCCATCAAAAGCTGACATTGTATTCGAACTCCAGGCTGTTCCATTCGACAGCATCCGGACGGGCCTTGAGGGTGTTCGGCTCGTGATCTACGACCGCAGAACCCACTACATACTGTGGACACTGGTTCATCCAACAGGATCCTGTGCCCTAAAAAAAGGTTGTGACCGGAATTTCGATGCCGCAATGGACAGCCTTATTCGTGATCTGAAAGCACTCTGTCGCCAATCTCCATCACCAACTACCCCTGAGCGGTGATGCTCTATATCAAAACTCACTAACTAATCGGTAACACCATCTGCTACCCAAGCGCAGTCCATCTTGAGGGCTCCATTGTCGTTGAATACCAGCCCATTGAAACGTAGCACGCTTCCAATAGCTATGGGGCTAGAGTTCAACAGTTGAGCGCTGCTATCCACATAGACGGCAATGCTGCTAGGATTTGCAAGTAATGTCGTTTGTCCGGGCTGAACGGCGAGGGTCGGAAAAAGATCGTAGGTAGCAAGTGCAACGGTATAGGTCATAAAGTCGCCACTGGAGGACATCGCGCTAACCGTTCCGTTGATAGTTTGCGGCAACAAAGTGATCGTGGCCGCTGGTACATATACAGGGGCTGGATTAGCAGTCAATGCGTGCGTGCTAATCAATATTTTCTGGCCTGCGACCATATTCTTGGTTGTGAAGCTGGCAGAGAACGGGAGACTCTGCGTATTGGCGAACTGGCCTGATATTTGGGTAACAGCATCGCCAAAGCTAAAAGGAGCCGCTCCGATCGACCCCGGCAAATAGCCCTGAGCATCAGCAGCAGACGCAGTTAGAGTCTCTTGCGATTCCGCTACAGAAAGAAGTGATCCGCTCGAAACACTTAGATCCTTGGTGTTCGGATCGTAGATAGCCACCCTTGTGGCCAAAAGCGAACCACTCTTTTGTATTGTCACGTCCATATCAACGGGCATGCCAGCGGCGAGCTGAGAAGATCCGGTTATCCCTTGATACATGGTGATGGGGCTCATCAAGACCTGCCAGTTGGGACCAACTGCGTTGACTTCCCACGCCGGAATATTGGCGGCTGTTACGCTGAGGCCGGTCCCTCCGGCATTTACGGAATTAATGATTCCTCGAAGGCCTGTCACTTTGCCGTTTACACTATTCGTGGGTTCTGTGGCAATAGTCACTGGTCTGATGTCAAACGTCGGCGTGATGGAATATGGCTCGATGCCATTTTCATTGCAGGTTATCCAGGTTGCTGAGCGCGACACAAGTAGATCAAGTGAAAGTCCCATTGCCGTGCCGCTGACGACTATCGGTGATGGCAAATTCGCGCTCACATTGGCCGACGGTGTTTGGCCATAGCCATATTCACTAGAAGAAACGTTGCCATTGGAAGGATCAAGGGTTTCGCAGACAAAAGAGGAGGCCCCTACGGATACAGCAGCGGATGTGTAAGTGCCTTGCGGAATGCTGACTGTAGTGATGGGTTCCGCCATTCCATTCACATGAATAAACTCCGCACTGTGAGGCGTGGTGAACAGGGTGATTTGTTCCCCGGTGCTGTTCGTCAACGTCATGTTATTCAGAGTCAGGAAAAACTCTGACAATTGGTCATTTGCAGTGCTGGAGGTGAGAAGAGTGACCGAGGTATTCCCGCTCAAATGCGAAACGGATCCTCCGCTGCTACCGCCACAACCCGCCATAGAGCCAGCGGTGAAAGCGATGATGAATAGAACTATTAAGCGGGGAACAACGTACCAGGAGTGCCCAACCGATGTGGAAATCATAGAAGGCCATTTCATTGAAGTATTTTAACGCGCATTCGCATTGGCAATTACGAGCTTTCAGTTTCACGGTCGCTTAGCAGAGTTGCGCGGATTCTTCGATCTTAGCCTTAAAATCTTGGAATCCGCACAACGAGTAGAACGCAACTGACCGTTTACGGTTTAGTTCGCCGCGACAGGGTAAACCATGAACGTCCCATAGATGTTATCGACATAGACGTTGAACTCATCCGGTCCACTGTAGGAACCAGTTGGCCCCACTATCTGGACTGTAGCGGATTCTCCCGTCATGCTGGTCGTGGATTTATTCCACTGATCTATCCACGTAAATGTTGTGGATTGTTTCAGGTCATAGCTGACGGATTGCCAGAAAAAGCCCCCGGAGAATTTTTCCTCGACAGCAAAACCGTCGGAGTAAGTAGTCTTAGCGCCCTGCCCCGTAGTTGTCGTGCCGGTATAAGACCAGTTGTAAGCGTTTTGTTGTCCTGGCAAATACCAGAGCTCTTGATTTGTCGTCAGCGTGAAGCGCTTATCGGAGGTGGTTTGGTAATCGGATCCAAGTGCGACGGTATAGTTGGGGTCCGAAAATGGGTCTTGGGCAGCAATGGCGAGCAAGTCCTGATTCGTGATGCTAGGTCCGCTCCCGTCAACGTTGGTATGCGCCCATGACCGCGCAAGACGTCCCAGAGTATACGAGTCAATCGTGGAAGGGTTCTGTAACTGACTCAACCTGAGCGGTATGACCTCCATGTTGTTTGAGTCATCGCTCAGGTCATAGGTGTATCCGTTCCACTGGAGTGGGGCGCTTTGGGTTGTGACTGTATACCATACGTTCGGATTAACCCACACGTAAATGACGTCGTTTGCGTGATCAAGTACAGGCCCCGTCAAGGGATATAGCTTATCAACAAAAGATGTCGTTTGGTTGACAGCAAATGAGGACGAGGTGTCCGACTCTTGCGTAAAGGCGTTTGTGTATGTGCCCGTGACAGCAACTCCATTTCCTTTTCCGCACACGTCTGATCCTGTCGAACCGCATATCGTTTCACTTGTCGTCACATTGGTTGAAAATGAGTTGGAAGTCGAGCTGCTGGTACCCAGCATGGTGGTATCTGTGTATTGGACATAGCTTGATGTCCCCGGTACGGCATAGGCGATTCCGACCACCTTGTATTTGGGGTTGATATAGCCGGTGCTGAATGGATAGGAGTAGAGTTCGACCGTAGAAGTGAAAGAGCCGCCACTGCCGTATCCGCCGCCGGCTTCGAGGACAGTACCGTCATTGAGTCGGGTAGCAGTTTGACCCCCTCGTGGTGTCACCATAGCCGCTGAAGTTGTAAAGGTGCTTGTAGACGGGTTGTAAATCTCCGTTGAGCCAGTATAAGGCCCGTATGGTGTCGGAGAACCAAGGGTCGCAGTTGAGCCACCCGCAATGAGAACCGTGCTGTCCCTAAGCAACGTAGCCGCTTGCAGCGAGCGCGCAGTATGCAAGGAACCTACGGCAGAAAAGGAGTTCGTTGCTGGATTGAAAATCTCGGCAGAGGCGATAGGCTTGCCTGATTGAGCAGTTCCCCCGGCGATCAAGATCGTTCCATCGTTCAACCGTGTCGCTGTGTGACCGCAGCGCGCGGTGGTCATATTCCCAACAGCGGTAAATTTTCCAGTTGAGGGATAGTATCGCTCGGCTGTGCTTACCACCGTCTCGCCGGAATAATTTTGTATTCCACCGGCGATGAGAACAGTGCCATCGGAAAGCAACGTGGCGGTTTGAGAGACCCGCTTGGTTGTCATCGTTCCGCTGGTGGCAGCGAATGTTCCAGTGGTTGGGTTGTATATTTCAGCAGACGCGGTCCCCGTCTGAAAGACGCCTCCTGCAATCAGAACTGTCCCATCATGGAGAAGGGTTGCAGTTGCATAGTTTCGCCCCGTCGTCATAGAACCTGTTGTGGAGAAAGTCCCTGTAGCCGGATTATATAGTTCGGCGCTAGATAAAGTACTGCCTCCGCCCGCAATCAATACCTTCCCACTGTTAAGCAGGGTTGCGGTAGATGCATATCTTTTCGTGCTCATCGCTCCGAGCGTAAGCGCAAACGTGTTGGTACTTGGGTTATAAATCTCGGCCGTATTCGTTTGCCCTCCATTAGTAGCACCACCAGTAATGAGGACTGTGCCATCCTGTAGTAGGGTAGCTGTATGATACGCCAAGACTAAATTTAGGTTACCGGCAGAAGAAAAAGTCTGAGAATAGCCGAGGTTGATGCCTGAGATGGTTAGCAACGCGGCGCAAACAATGGACCATCGTTTGGATCGAAACGAAAGCATAATACATCCTCCGTGATGCTGCTTGCGAAGACCGGACGGAATGTGCATGGGGCAAATGCGGGAGCCGTCCACCGAACAACAAGCAATGTCAGTTTTGCTCCTCCCGAAAGCGGGAATTCAGCGATCACGTGAACCTTAGTAACACCGAATGGTCATTCATAATACTAGCGGCGGACGTTTGTCTTTCGAAACAATGCTTTCGCAGGGAATTTGAGACGATTCCAAAGGCGGTTGTCACTGGGGGGTTCAGCATGGGGCCCTTCACAGTTCGACACCCTTAACGCACCGTGGTAACGCGTTTAACGCGCACTAGTAATGCGTCTGATGTTACGACAACGCTAGGCCCGCGTCTAATATTTGTCAAGCTCCACGCGGCTTCGCCAAATAAATTATTCCGACATTCACAACTACTGTTTACTACTGTGCAAATAACTTGAGCAGAGCGCTGAGTGTTGCCTGCGTGGGTATCGTCTGAGCTGCTTACCCGCGCCGGTGGACAGACGGTCAGATTCGAATGCGGAGACTCAGCGCATAGTGTGCGTGTCTGGGCTCTCTCAGTGCGGATGAGTGCACCATTCTGCGTGAGAGTCCATCAAATCGCGGGTCGTTGCGGCGACCAACGCGACAGTAATGACTGATAAGAATTGACTATCATTTCGGCAATTCCCGGTTATGTGGGATGTTGCGCCGTTTATCAGGAGAGGCAAGTCCGAACTCACACAGGATGAACAACTGTACGCTGGCTCGATTGAGAACTTCGTCCTCAATGGCCGACGTGAGCCACGGACACGCAGCGCTCGGTGAAGGGCGAGGTTATTTCTTCAACCTTGGATGAGCAGGCTGCAACGCCCGCGCCACGGAAGGACGATTCTTCAGCAGTGGCGATTTGAGAACGCTCTCCCTTGATGTCAGGCTAATCGGGTGTTTCCAGTTCCATTATGAGCGATAGCGGGCCGTCTTTATCGCTCATGTTCAGGGTCGTTTCTTGGTCTTACTCGGCTATCGTGGCGCGCCTTTAGGCTACCAGCCGATACACCATTGGCCTGTGGTTCCATGCCTGAAGTTGGTTGCACTACAGGTGACGTCGGCGACGCCGTTGCAGCAGAACCTGAATCCCGACATCCCTGTATTTCGATGCCGCCAACCAATCCGATCAACATCGCCGCCCCGGCAACCAGCGGAATCCAGATGCGCAGCAAATCACTCTTCCACTCGTGCAGGAGCGTGTCCATAGTTTTCGCCCTACTCTCCAGGGAATACTCCAGTCGCTTGTTGGCATATTCCACCTGAGAAACAACGCCGCCATGTGAATCCGATAGATTGTGCAGCGCCGTTGTGAGTTCCATCTGTGCGCCCGTCAAGGCCGCACTGGTGGCTTGCAGCCCCTTTACGGTTTCTGATACGCCTGATTGAATAAAGTGCTGGCGCAGGCTCTCGCCGAGCATCTTTGCAATTTGTTGAGGATCAAGACCGGCCTTGATTTCTCTTGGCAGATCAGAAATCCGTGTCTCCAACTCGCGGACATAGCCAAGCATCTTATGTTGAGCCTCATCCGAGAACTGCCGATGAAGTTCCAGCAACTCTTGAAAGCGCTCGCGCTCGTCGGCAATATCTTTCGGGGTGTGGCGCGTGAGCAGCGCCAGAATGCCCATCGCTTCGAGAATGCGCAGCATTTCATCGTCGGGACTGAGGGTTCGCGTATGCGCAAGAACGCGATAATATGCGGTCTGCAATTCTTCAGGCACAAGCCGAGCGAGAGAGTCGAACAGCGTCGGCTCTCCCTCCGGGACAACTGCAACGTTGCATGAAACGGGAGTTACACTCATGGCAAGAACACCTGCCTAGCCCGGTCGAATTCAGAGAAGAGCCGCCGCCGGTAGCTTTGTGCGCGCATGACCAGGGACGCGCGTTTCAGCTCATCTACCACGGTTTTGCGATCCGCCACTTGGCCGAGTTGAATTCCATACTGGCGGAGCGGGTTTTCGAGTTCAGCCAAGCGGAACTCCATTTGGAGAACCACTGGCGCGAAGACTTCACGGAAGCGGTTGGCTTGTTTAGTGGACCGCCAATACGTGAAATCGGCCAGGGCGCTGGTTGCGTTTTCGACAATCACGTACTCGACCCGATCCTGAAGACGGTTTGCCCAGGCAAGAACGCTCTCGACGCTGGCGGGGTCTGGCGTTACCACGCCGACCGCCGTAAACCGGACGCCAGTAGCTGTGACATCCTCATACATCGAATCGAACCAATCAGAGGCGACTTGCCCGGCTCCGGCACCCATGTCAGCGAGGATGATCGGAGCGCCCCCATCAAGATGATCGACGAAAGCGTCGAGACCCGCTGGCGTGTGGACATCAACTTTGGTCACTGTGCCATCGAAGAAGTGCTTCAGCGAGCCACGGGCCTTGTTCTCTGTATCGAGATCAAGCAAAGTGACGGGAATCTCGTTGGCTTGAAACCATTCGGCCAGGGCAACAACAATGCCGGTTTTGCCAACCCCGCCTTTGCCTCCCATGGTAAAGACAACACGTTTTGAATATTCTGTCATTGTTCACCTCCGTTGTTTGTGAGGGTCAGAGGTTCGTTCTCGCGGAAAACGAAGTGGGCCGACTTCGATTTCTGCACGACAGGCTTCGCTCGGAGAGCAGCAACGCGGTCGAGCGTTGGTGAGGTGGCCGAGGAGAGTTCCAACGGTGGCAACTCGAATTGAGTTCGCTTGCGGTGTTTGGCGCGGACCTTCACGAAGGAGTGCAATGTGCTGGGTGCGACATACAGTCCGAGGCGCTCGTAGAAGAGCTGCGCAACTTCGCGGTATGTCCGCCCCTTGCGGCGCAGTTCACGGATCAGTTCGTGGTGGGGTTCGAGTTTCGAGCGGTACTGCTTCTCTGGAAGAGATTCGAGGATGAGTTGGTGCGCCGGTTCCATAAGTCATGGCTCCCGAGCACCGCAGAACATTGTTCCAATAGACGTCCTATAAGCGGCTCCGACTGTGCCTAAAAGTGCCTTATTGCGCTATCCATGCCACCTAGTTTCAACAAGTTACCAGGCGCTGAGCCACTTTCACGGCGATAACACGGGTTCAAATCCCGTCGGGGACGCCAAATAAAATCAACAATTTACGCCAATTCAGACACGAAACGGGAAACCTCCCTGAGGCACCTGTGAGGCACGGAGCCCTAAATTGGCCTGGAACTCCCTACCCTCCAGACCCGCACTCCAGCTAGACCGTCGGTCGTGGCAGCCCTCCGCCCGTAATCTTGTCCCTCTGGTGCCTTTGGCCCTAGAGCTGTCCGGCCCGACGTGCTGAGTTGTCCTAGGTACGCGCTCGTGGATGGCTATATCGCCTCCTGCCCCCGAGGTCAGGCTGACGAAAAACCGGCCTTGCGTAAATCCGAAAATCAACATTTTAAGTTTGAGCGCAGAAAAACAAATTGCGGGGAATTCAAGAAATTGGATTGCGGTATTTTTTGGGATTGGGGGATTCTGAAAAGCGCAGGAATCGAGCAGGAAATTCAGGGGTGGTCGAAACCATGCTGGGGTTCCTTCTCGCCAAGCCTTCCGCCGTCCATGCACAATATGGGAGCACCCACGTGAAGGTCACAAGGGTCAGCCCGGTGAATATGGGTGCCTTTGCCGGGACCGAATCAGTCACCGGCTCAGTGATTGGATTTCGTGCACCAGCGACAGTCAAAGCTCGCAATGCTCTATCGCAAGCCAGTAAGACCCCTTAGCCATCTTTTCAGACGGCACGAGCGAATCGTGCCCCCGGCGCGACTGGTGCTAGAATTCGCATCGGACTCCCATGGCACTCCACCCCGACTTTCCGCGCTCTCCCTATGAGCCGCTCCTCCCGGAGTTTCGCTGGTTTCCGGCTGCGGAGAACCTCCGCGCCATCGCCTATGACAAGTTGCTGCCGCCTCTGGTGGCAAAGGTATCCGCAACCAACCGGAACGGCAAGCTGACTGCGGGCGGTGTCCCCGAGTGGTAGGGACTGTTGGCGTCAATCGAGAATCACGCCACAGATCGGCGGACACCCGCCGACATTTCGGGAGTAATCCGCGTCGAGGGGTGGCTTGGCGATTTAGCGTCAATCTAGAAGCTGGAGTGAGCTGAGGTTGTCGCTACTTATCGGCCGACGAACTCAACGCGCCCTCGATCCACATCTTGAGGCTGAATTTGAGGCTAGTGGACGACTGCGACGCGCTAAGGACCCCGGCCTCGCGCAGTACTGCCAGGCCGTGGAGGATTGCCCACAGTGCGAGCGAAGCATCCCAGCCACGTTTGTCCCCGTAGACACGGGTCACCTGCTCAAGGAAGAATTCGGTATTCCGGGCGCATAGCGGGGTGCACTGCGGGATGTTCGAATCAGGACGGGACGTCTTCAAATAGAGTGCAAACACTCGTGGCTGTTCGTGGGCAAAGCGGAGGTATGCTTCCGAGATTGCCCGGATCGACTCCGCAGGGCCCTTGCGTCCAACAGCCTTCTGCATCACCTCGAGCATCTCCCGGCGTGCCTCTTCGGCCACGGCCGCCTTCAACGCGGCTAGGCTTTCGAAATAGCGGTAGAGCGCGTTCGGTGCCAAGCCAAGCGTAGAAGCAACAGAGCGGATGGCGAGGCTATCCACGCCCTCGCTTTCGACCTGCTTCATGGCAGCATGCAAGATACTGTCTCGATCGGTCTTGGACGGATGTGCCATAAGGAACACTGTACATCTTGACGCGGGTCGAAGTAATGTGTACGCTGTACATAATTGTGATGGACAGTGTACACCTAAGGTGGGGCCGTCCGTAAATCAACGCCGTCGCGAGGAGAAGTTATGGAAAAGGTTGTTTTGGTAACGGGAGCAAACAAGGGCATCGGGTTCGAGGTGTCTCGCCAGTTGGGCCGCGCCGGCTTTACGGTCCTGCTGGGCGCGCGCGACACAGCACGAGGTGAAGAGGCTGCCAGGAAATTACGTGGCGAGGGTCTTGACGTTCGCTTCGTTAAGGCGGACCTGAATCAGGCGGTCGAGAGCGGCATGGCCCTGGCCAAGCAGATTGGCGAGGAGTTCGGGCATCTGGACGTGCTGGTGAACAACGCCGGCCTCGCCGACCGCGAGGATGGGCCCGCCAGCAGCGTAGGAATTGAGACACTGAGGCGCACCTTTGAAACCAATTTCTTCGGCACGGTTGCGTTGACACAACCGCTGCTTCCATTGCTACGCGCGGCTGAGCGTGCACGCATCGTGAACGTGTCCAGCGGGCTCGGTTCGATCGCCATCAACAACGATCCCAACACGCCCTTTTACCACGTAAAGATCCTCGGCTACAACGCCTCTAAGGTCGCTCTGAATATGTTCACCGTAGACCTTGCATACGACCTGCGCGATACCAAGATTAAGGTTAATTCTGTCTCCCCAGGCTTTGTCGATACCGATATGAACAACCATACCGGGACGGATACGGTCGAGGAAGGTGCGATCGCGATCGTGCGCCTCGCTCAACTGCCTGACGATGGGCCGACTGCGAGCTTCATGCACAAGGACGGCACATATCCCTGGTAGTCCCAATCTCAGCTAAGGTCCAGATCGGAGGAACAGCGGCTTCGAGCAAGCAACGCTGAAGCCGCTGTCCTTCCATCAATTCTCTATCAGCTTGCCACGAGGTAGTCATCCGAGACAGGGCTTGCTGCTACCTGCTTTCATTTCAGTTAGGACTCATAAGTCGGAGTGTGCCTATTACCGCGAACGCAGCGATAGCTCAGCTGGCGACTTCAGGCCAATGCGCTCATCGAGACGGCCTGAAAGCCAAATCGATGGGCACACCTCCAATCGGAATTTGCGGCAAGGATATAGTTCCACCTCCGCAGAACTACCCCGTGCCAGGCCTTGAGTCATTTGACAGAGATTGGGAAGGCGGCAAAGATATGCCTCCACGAAAGACTAAGTTATGCTGCAAGTGACAGCCGGAGGACTTTGACCATGATGGATCCCATCAAAGCTGAGATTACAGTTGGAGAGCCGCGGCCAGTGTGCCGAGTCAAGACCAGCTAGACCTCATCCGCTTCTTAGAAGCACACAAGATTAAACCAGTGCTTGATCGCGCATTCAAGATGGAAGACTTAGCTGAAGGATTCGCGTACCTGCGGTCGGGAACGCATTTTGGCAAGATCGTGATCGACCTCTAACTGCTTTCGGGGGGCCGTCATAGGTGACTCCCCGGTTTACGGCTGTCAGAAAGTCGCGCACACAGGGTCTGGATCAGGTCGACTGCATCGGCGAGGCGTTCGCTCGGAAGTCCGCTCCCTAACGCCTCGGCCCGCGAGTTCCGCAAGGGCTGCCTTGCGCTCCGCGTCGATCTGCCGCCTATAAGCCAGCGCGCTCTTGAACGGAACCCGGCGATGCGTTCCAACCTTGTGGAATTCGATCTTGCCTTCACCGAGTAGGCGAATCAGAGTCGGCCGCGAGACATTCAGCAGATCGGCAGCCTCCTGCGTTGTGAGTTCCGCGTGAACCGGGATCAGCTTGACCGCATTGCCCCGGCTCATCTCATCCAAAATCTGAACGAGCAGATATGCGGCATGGGCAGGTATCTTGATTGATGGCTCTTTGAGGGGGTTGATCGCCCGAAGATCGAACGGCGAGGTCGAAGTTAGGCGCGGAGCCAGAATCTTTCTGGCTTCCCTGGCGAGCTTGACGTCATCCTCCGAGGGGATGAAGGAGATGAGATGCGCAGCAGTTGGCAGGGCAGTAAACCTCAACTGCGATCATATGCAATCGAAGAAATCGAACGCAAGCGAAATAAACGAAAACTGGCGAGGGGCGGGATCTCTAGGCCACCATCCAACCAAGCACCCCTTGGTCATATCCCGGCGCCCTGGTCAAGCAGCTCAGATGCCTCCCCGTTGCCGTCAAACAGGCGAATCGACTGCGCCCACACAAAAATATATTCGCCCGGAGTCAGCGCGAGTTGCTCAAATCTCCGCCGGCTCAGCTCCGCCGCCACCGGCCTGCCGCTCCCCGCAATGCTCAGCTCCAGGCGAACATGCGGTCCCGCGGCATTGATGCGAGCCACGCTTGCCAAAACTGCCTTTTGGCCTTCCGGCAGATCGCGCGAAATCTCCAGTTCGTGTGGACGCACAAATCCAATCACACTTTCGATATGATCGCCGATTTTGTCTTGCCGCTTGTCGAGCGACAACTCCGCCAGAACCCGCCCGTGAAAGAGATTTACGTTTCCCAGGAAGTTGTAAACAAACGGCGAGGCCGGCTGGTCGTAGATAGCTTGCGGCGTGCCGATCTGCTCCACTTTGCCGTGATTCAGAATCGCCACCCGGTCCGCGACTTCCAGCGCTTCCTCCTGGTCGTGCGTCACCAGCACGGTGGTCACATGCAACTCGTCGTGAATGCGGCGCAGCCAGTCGCGCAGATCCTTGCGCACCCTCGCATCCAGCGCGCTGAAAGGCTCATCCAGCAGCAGCACCTTCGGCCGAACCGCCAACGCGCGCGCCAGCGCCACACGCTGTCTTTGCCCGCCAGAAAGCTCTTCGGGATACATCTTCGCCAACGCTTCCAATTGCACTAGGCGGAGCAACTCCTGCACTCGCTGACGAATCTCCGCGCGAGAAGGCCTGCTGGCCGCGGCCTGTACGCGCAGCCCAAATGCGACGTTCTCAAAGATCGTCATGTGGCGAAAAAGCGCGTAATGCTGAAAGACAAAGCCAATGCCGCGCTTCGAT
>Ga0182013_10006210_pt1 | contig 13625 bp, 8 predicted proteins | sample 612S2MmetaG_FD_120487 | JGI IMG/M metagenome (GOLD analysis project Ga0182013, IMG submission 120487) | Permafrost microbial communities from Stordalen Mire, Sweden - 612S2M metaG | ecosystem: Environmental > Terrestrial > Soil > Wetlands > Permafrost | place: Sweden: Stordalen | collected... | reverse complement strand
GCGAGATGATGATATGCAGACGCAGATTTCTCTGGTCGAGAAATCCGTCGATCGAGGAATGGCTGGAATCATAGTCTCGCCAATCCAAACGCTCCCCATGCGAACTCCCATCCGCAGAGTTCTTACGCAAGGAGTTCCGGTCGTCGTCATTGACACGGAACTTGGCATTCCATCCGGCCCCAAACTCAGTTATGTATTGAACGATGAGCGAGTCGGAGGACAGATTGCCGCACGCAGAATTGGCCTGATCCTTCAGGGAAAGGGCAACATCGCCATCGTGGGTATCGAGCCGGAGCTCAAGAGCAGTACATTGCGAGAGCGAAGCTTTGAGTCCACACTCAGCCGTGAATTCCCGGGAATTCACGTTGTCGCCCGCAGACTTGGCCTCGCAAGCGTGCCCCAGGAACAGCACAATGCCGAAGAGCTTCTTGCCGGCAGCGACTCACTGGACGCCATTGTGGCACTCTCGCTTGCCTCAACTCGGGGAACTTACTACGCCCTCGCTGAGTCTGCAAAGGTTGGCTCGATCAAGCTTGTGGGATTTGACCAGGACCTTATCCCCCCCATCCGGAACGGAGGTATTGATTCTGTCGTTGTGCAGAATACCTTTGAGATCGGCCGCATTGCGATGGAACTTATGAACCGAGAGATCCACGGAACGTCCGGTTCCGCAGAGGTTTATGTCCAACCGGTCCTGATGACCCGCGAAAACGTGGACTCGGCCGAGATACGTCAGATCGAGGATCTGTCGTGGTGGCCACCTCAATGAGCCGCGCGATCGCAAGACGCAGTCTGATCCTCGCTCTGCTCACAGCGGCGGTCCTGGCTTTACTGGTTATTGCTGTAATTGTGTATCGATCGTTCTTGCGCAGAGGACCGACGCAACACCAAGTCATTTCGCTCGAGAAACAGGATGATTGGCAGGCATTCGGCGGCGCTTGGCAATATGCGGACGGCGTCATGACCAATAACTCCGACGAGCGCGGAGCTAAGTTGATGACTGGCCCCGAATACTGGACCAACTACTCGGTTGAAGCTGACGTGCTTTTGCTCGGGCAATATGGCGATGCCGGGTTGATCATTCGCGCAAGCGACGAAGAAACGGGAGTAGATGCATACCACGGCTACATGGCTGGGTTGCGCGACCTTGATAACACTCTGATGATGGGTCGGGCTGACTATGGGTGGAAAGAATACGCTGCCAAGTCCGTTTCGCCCCGCGTCTACGCACAACAGTGGTATCACCTCAAGTTCCTGGCCTTTGCTTGCGATTTCGCTGTAAGCGCTACGTCTCAAAAAGGTGAAACAACCACAATCGCAATTCGGGATCCTGGCTGCATAACCTCCGGACGAATTGGCCTCAAGTCCTACAACACCGGAGCGCAGTGGAGAAATGTCGAAATTCGGCCGGCTACGCAACTCGACCTGACTGCGATGATTGGTGATCAACAGCCTCAATTGGCGGTGCCGAGCCACATTCCATCCGGAATGGAGCCTGCTCCCTATAATCGGTTTCTCGAACCTATTGAGCGTGAACTCCAGGCACACCGTTCAGACGTTGACGTGCAGGCAATCAGCAACCTTCGACTCTTATCCTCGGATGTGTCCAACTCCGTGAAAGTCCAGGGAGTCGTTACGCTTACCTCGCCAATGCTATACATACAGGACTCGACAGGAGGACTTGCGATTTCCAGCAGTCACCCACATGCCCCGTTGCAGATTGGGGATGAGATTGAAGTCAGAGGGGACTCATACTTGCATGATTTCAGCTCGGAGCTTCGCAATGCGGACATCCATCTGCTCTGGTCCCACACCCCGGTCTCTCCAGTCGCAGTTGCAGCATCACAGGCAGCAACCGGAGCTTTTGATGCGCAATATGTGGAAGTACAGGGGAGACTTGCAGAGAAACGCGAGGATGGCAATGGAACGGAGACGCTGACGTTGGAGGATGAGAGCCAGTCGTTCACTGCCGTGGTGAATGGGCTTGGGCGCTCGCCTCATCTTAATTCGCTCAAAGAGAAAAGTAAGTTGCGATTGCGAGGAATCTGCGTCGTCGATTCCAGGTACACTCATGACCTGACCGCGTTTGCACTCCTTCTGCCGTCCTCAGGCGATATTGAAGTTCTTGAGGGCCCACCATGGTGGAGCCCGGCTCACATTCTTGAACTCGTGATCTGCATATTCCTTCTACCCTTCGCCGGGATGACGGCGTTCTTCTTTGTCGAGCGCTGGCGTATGCAGGCGGTCCTTGACGAGCGGCAACGCCTGGCTCATGAGATGCACGACACACTTGCCCAGAGCTTTGCTGGTCTCGGCTTTCAGCTCCAGGCAGTGCGCGATGACATGCAAGACGGAATCGATATCATGCCTCAACTCGAAGTCGCACAGGATATGGTTCGCACTAGTCATGACGAGGCGCGTCGCAGCATTTCGGCGTTGCGCCCGGAGCATCTGGAGTCTGTTGGGTTGTTATCAGCGCTCGAAGTGTGTGCTCGTCGCACGATTTCTAATAGCTCTTCCATCGAAATAACAACCACAACTTCAGGGACTATGCAGAATATTCCGCTGCGCGTCTCAGACACACTGCTTCGAATCGGTTACGAGGCGATTGCTAATGCAATCCGCCATGCCCATTGTTCGCGGCTGAATATCACACTTGCGTATGGAAAGTCCACGGTGGAGATGATTGTTGAAGACGACGGAGCGGGGTTCGTCGTTTCAAGCGATTCGGCGGGATTTGGCATTCGGGGAATGCACAAACGCGCGGAGAACATATCGGCGCATTTCAGGGTCGACAGTGCGCCCGGAGAAGGAACTGCGGTTCACGTTTTAGCTCCATTACCGCCCACTTTCCTTAAAACGCTCTCGCACAAATGGATGATTCGGCTACAAATGAGGAAGATGCATGACAAAAGCACCAGAGTCTAGAGCAGTCATTCGAGTTCTAATCGTTGACGACCACCCAGTTGTTCGCGCCGGATTGGCTTCACTCCTTCGGAGGCAAGTCGGGCTAAAGCTGGCGGGAGCAGCACATTCCGCGGAAGAAGCGATAGAAATACTTAAGCGCACTTCTGTCGAAGTCATGCTGTTGGATTTGCGCATGCCGAGTATCAACGGCATCGATCTGCTGAATATTCTAAAGACAAATGAGCACCAACCTAAGGTAATCATTCTGTCAAGCTACGAGTACGAAGAAGAGATCTACCAGGCAATTAAAGCAGGCGCGCGGGGCTACCTTTCCAAGAATGCGCCGCGTGAAGAGATAGTGGTCGCTATTGAGACAGTCGTCGCTGGAGGCACCTTTTTCCCTGAGCGCATCAGCAAGTGGATCGAGGAGCGGGAAGCTCGATCGGGCTTGAGCGCCCGGGAAATTGAAATCCTAAATATGGTCGCAAAAGGGCTCACAAACAAGGAGATCGCCGGGGTTCTTCAAATCAGTTTTTATACGGTACGCAATCATGTAAACCACATCAGCTCCAAGCTTCAAGTAGCGGACCGAACGGAGGCTGCGACAGTCGCCATGCGTCAAGGTATCATCGGCGGTGGATAGGCGATTCCAGTCAGCCACAGGTTCTCCATGCGACCAGATTATGCCGGAGAATTATTCATCGGCCAAGCCATTCGGGCTGCGGAAATGTTAATCATCGGGCAGAATCCAGCCTCTACCTGAAAACTCGGCCACACGATGTTCGGGGTTTCTACCTGTGATTCGGGCACCCAGTCTTTCTCGTCGAGCGGTCTTCCCGTGATTTTTCCAGTATTTCCGTTGGCGCTGGTAACAGGAGCACTGTTCACGCAGTATTGCTGTCCCGCGCGCTCAATTTCAAACAAAGCTCGGCACTGAGTATTCACGCAGATGCCAATATCGCGAGGTTGAAGCAACTCTCGCCTAAGTACGCCACAAAGTCTGCCATGAATAAATTTACCGATGTACCCGCGTCTCCGGGTTTGGGGGTCGCGACCGAAGTAGATGCGGACCAGCCATGTGCTCGATCCACGGCGAATGATTTGGCCAAGCTTACGCGTCATTTTTTGTCTCCTAAGAGGGAAATGTGGCACACGTGGCCGCTGCTTAGGGTCGATTCTTACGAGTGAATCTGGATAGGGGAGACCGACGGGGGTTCAGCACCTGCTGTTTGCCTAAAGGCCCGCGGGTTAGCACGCAGTCAGACACACAACCAGGACACTGGAGCGGAGGAGATCGGGTTCTATAGGGATTTGAGAGTGGTGTTACGAATCTAGGAATTCATTTCCAAATTACTGCACCTTGGTCTCTGGCGCATTGGAAGCGATCAACGAGGACTTCGACGGCCAGTCTGAATGCTGGCTCCATTCACGAGCCAAAGTGGCGCTTCTTGCCCGATCCCAGCACACAAGTCGCACACTAGGCGTGGTGGAGGTCATGATTCAAAGGGGGTCTTGAGTGGTGTCACTGATCGGAAGTCTCAGTGTCCGTAGATGTTTCTGGACTACGCCTGAGTCGGGTTATGTCGGGGAACGTACCCAGCGTGCCTGCCCGTTGTCTTGCACACACGATCCATTGTCATGCAAGATGGCCCCATAGGACATCCTGGCCCGGACAAATACCGACAATCCTGACGAGGCGGAATCATTTTGAGTTACTTTTCTCTCTGCGCTATCATTGAAATCAATCGGATGGTGACACTGGCGACCAGAGGCAGATTCACTAATCCGGGCGGGAATACGCGTCCATAATGCGCATAAGCTCGTTGTAGTTTCAGCCTTCAACTACCAGCAAAACCTCAAAGTCAATTCTCGATAGGGGTACTTTTGGGGGTATTTTGTTGACCTTATTACCTATCTATTTAATTAGAAATGGTTTATATGGCGATATGGATCCCACTCTCTCATAAGCGTCAGATAGAAAAGAGCTTACGCGACATTTTCTCCCTCGCCTTATTCGCCATGGTCGCTTTAATTCCCACATTTACCCCCGATTTGCACGACAAGGAGACACTTGTACGACAAGGGCGCGCTGTAAATATTATTCGCCTTTCCCCCACCCCAAGAAACTGGACCCAAGCCACGTCAGGCTGATCGTCATCGTGCGTTCATGCACTTCCAGTACTGCAGGGCTGGCGTTGCCAGTTCCTCGAGCAGGATTTGGAGCCATCGCTTTCCGCAGGATCCGCGAATATGCGACGCAATCTGGAAATCATGTCTCGGGAGTACAAAGCATTGCCGAACAGTGCTGTTGCGGATAATCGTGATGCGATAGGTGGCAATCAGAGTCCCCGCATTTATGCTTGTGTGAGCACAGCTGCCTTGCTCGTCGTTCATGGTCAAATGCTGATCCCTCGGACCGGCCACTTGGATCGCGGTCAAGACGAATCCATTCTGTGTCGCATAACACGGCAGGGAATCAATCCGCTCTAGTTTGCAAGCGCTGGCTTTCCGGGGCAAACCTTCATTGGGTCTCGCAATCGGCCTCGCGAACGTTATACTTCCGTGAAACCGTTGCCGAAAAAGGAGATTCAGGACTACATGGCAAACGAAGCGAACATCCGTCAGCTCTCAGATGTCATGTCTGAATTACAAGTCGAATTGCAAGTCATCACGTCTGCGACAGATTGGGAGGCGACTCGGCCTACGACCAAGACTGGCAAGACCGTTCACCGGGAACTGTGCTGCTGTATAACTCGTTGAAAGACATATTTGAGAGGGATCGGCCGGTGCGATTTGATTTTGGTGCGGGTTACAACGAGTACAAACAGGTATTTGGCACTCAGGAGGAGCGGCGCGGAGGCATCCGCGTCGGCATCACTATGAAGGGCAGTTTAGTCGTCGGCCTTCAGACTTGGTTAGACTTGGTTTTCAGGTGGAGTAAGGTCTTTTTGGACAGGACAGGTTTTCCTGGTTGGATAAAGAAGAAAATTCGGAAGGGAAAATGAGGCAAGCTGGGGCATTCCCTTGGTGGAGAAAAGCGGTCAAAGCCGTGGACGCCTGTCATTTGAAATCAATCGGCCGTCGAGACCACTTTGGCGCATTCCGATTCGCAACGTTCGCCCCACCCCTCCTTCGTTGATCCGAATGACAGGACGCTTTCTGTTCCGCAGTACGAGGGTGAGCAAAGAACACAACTTGGAAAGGCTTGCGGAGCGGTGCATTTGCCCGTCTGTCAACAATTGGAGAGGACCATGTGCAAATCGCATTCGAGCGGCTTTGCCGAGTTTCGATGAGCAGATTGCATATTCTTGGGTCCGGCAAACTCGGGATACTGGTCTTGCAACGCTGACGAGCCTTGATCCTCAATATCCCGATCTTTATGAGCCCGAATGTTCCATTCGCCACCTTCGAACATCCAATAGGAATTTCCCTTCTAGTTCATCACCATGGTCGTCCAGAGCAAACCATTTTGTGAACACTTCCGGCGCCCAGGCCTGCGATATGCAGACATCTCACATGTTCAAAGTCGGGCAGACCGACGATACTGAGTTAACTTTGGTCTCCCGGCTCCCAGCTGCCATTTTCAACTGGCCCACAAGGTCACTTTGTCCAAGTTACGCGGGATGAACCGACAAGTCCGCCGGGGGGCTACAACTCTTGTGACATTCAAGAATTACCTTGGTGATCCAGATTACATGACTTTGTGGTATTCCTAACCCACGCTTTTCGCAGATAATTCATTGTAATCCCGATCAAGATCGGCAATTCTTAACACACCTGGTTAAGAATCAAGAAAAACTTTGAGGAAATGTGCAATGAAAGTTCTGCCTGGATCTCTCTCTGCGAATTCCGACTCTACCGAAGTTCGGCGTGCCTTTGCCCCCTCTCCTAAATTGCGGAGTTTGCTTGCCGACTGGCAACTGGCAGCATTCATTTGGCGTAATCTTTCAATGCGGAACGCGGGCCACTCGCGGAGTGCAATGCGCAAAAGAGGCTTTTTTGTCAGTTTGCTCAAAGTAACAGGTCTGCTCTTCTTGATCGCCAACTGCCAATTGTCCTTTGGCCAGACCGCCACAAACTTCGGTTCAGTGAATGTCGGCAGCAGCAGTGCATCTGTGACAGTCACCGTAACTTTTCAGCAAGCGGGCACGTTAGGTACCATTTCTGTGCTTACACGAGGCGCAACGGGACTCGATTTTACCAGCGCTGTAACAGGAACGACATGCACAGTGAGTACAGCCTATGCGGCCGCAGCAACCTGCAATGTCGGTGTGACCTTTTCGCCGAAGGTCCCTGGAACCCGTTATGGCGCAGTGGTGCTGGCTGACTCGTCGGGCAATTTGCTGGCAACAGGAAATCTGTATGGCACAGGTACCGGCCCGCAGGTGATCTTCACATCCGGTCCCCTAAGCACAATTAGCACGGCCTACTACGCTCCCGACGGCGTTGCGGTGGACGGAAATGGAAACCTCTTCGTTTGCAACGAGATCAACTCCGTTGTATATGAGCTTATGGCCGCAGGTGGCTACACCACGGTGCGAACTTTGGGAAGTGGCTTCGTCGGGCCGGGCTCCGTTACCTTGGACGGAAGCGGAAATCTCTACGTTGCAGATTACAAAGGTAACGCAGTCTATGAGTTGGTCGCTGTTGCTGGCAGCATCCCGGCCACTCCCGTCATCAGGACACTCGGCAGCGGCTTTATTCTCCCTACCTCCGTGACGGTGGACGTATACGGAAACGTCTTTGTCGCCGACACAGGCAACAACGCGGTAAAAGAGCTGGCGGCGGTCAACGGCGTCGTTCCCGCCAATGCCGTGCCCAAAACACTCGGCAGCGGCTTCCTTCTTCCCGGCGATGTGGCTGTGGACTTGAGCGGGAATGTCTTCGTCGTAGATGAAGGGAACAACGCGTTGAAAGAGATGGTGGCGGTCGGAGGTGTGATCCCGGCCAGTCCCACAATCAACATTCTCGGCAGCGGATTTGACTACCCGATTGGTCTCGCGATGGACGGGAACGGGAACCTCTTTGTCGCGGATACCAAGAATAATGCGGTGAAGGAAGTACCAGCTGCAGGTGGTTATAGCACTGTCATTGTTTTGCCCGCCAATTCCAATTCGCCATTTGGCGTGACTGTGGATGGAAACGGTAATATCTACATCGCCGATACCGGCAATAGCGCTATAAAGAAGCTGGATTACTCCGATCCGCCGAGTCTGACTTTTGCCCAGACCACTATTGGAACAACCAGCAGTGACAGCCCTCAGACCGTGACGCTCGAGAACAACGGCAATGCCACACTGACTTTCCCGATTCCTGCGACCGGAAACAACCCAAGTATCGCAACGGGCTTCGTCTTTAATAGCACCGGGACGTCAGCCTGCCCACAGCTGTCTACAACTTCGTCTGCGGCTGCGACACTTGCCGCCGGCGCCTCCTGCCAATTACCTATCAGCTTTGAACCAGGGGCGCTGGGAAATTTCAGCGGCTCGTTAGTTCTAACGGATACTAACCTGAATGCCGTTGCGTCGACGCAGACCATTACGCTGAGTGGAATCGCTCGATACACACCCACGGTGGTAGTGACACCGGCTTCATTTAGCGTCACGACAGTCGTGCCGTTGTCAGTGACGGTGACCGTGAGCGACCCCTCTCCCAACCCGACCCCCACTGGCACGGTCACACTCACCGGTGGAACCTTCACCTCAACGGCAGCGACACTTGCAAGCGGCGTTGCCACGATCATCATTCCCGCAGGGTCGTTGCCGGGTGGCATCGATACGGTGACGGCGACATACACACCGGACACCACCAGTTCAGCAACTTACTTCACCGCCAAGGGCACTTCCTCGCCGGTGACAGTAACGACAGTTGCGCCGACAGTGACGGTAACACCGACTCCTACCAGCGTCACGACTGTCCAGACGTTGTCGGTAACAGTCAGCGTCAGCGGGGGAACCGGAGCCCCGACGGCAACCGGAACGGTGACGTTAACAAGTGGCACATACACCTCAGCGGCAACTGCACTTGTGAGCGGCAGCGCCACTATTAGTGTTCCCGCCGGATCGCTGGCAGCGGGCAGCGATACGCTGACGGCCACCTACGCTGGGGACACTGCCGGTTCTTTAATCTATAGCGGCGCCACAGGCACCTCTTCGACGGTGACGGTAACGAAGGTTACGCCGACAGTGACGGTAACACCGACTCCTACCAGCGTTACGACTGTCCAGACGTTGTCGGTGACAGTCAGCGTCAGCGGGGGAACCGGAGCCGCCACGGCGACCGGAACGGTGACGTTAACAAGTGGCACATACACCTCGGCGGCAACTGCACTTGTGAGCGGCAGCGCCACTATTAGTGTTCCCGCCGGATCGCTGGCGGCGGGCAGCGATACGCTGACGGCCACCTACGCTGGGGACACTGCCGGTTCTTTAATCTATAGCGGCGCCACAGGCACCTCTTCGACGGTGACGGTAACGAAGGTTGCACCGACAGTGACGGTGACGCCAACTCCGACCAGCGTCACGACTGCGCAAGGGGTATCGGTAACGGTTAGCGTCAGCGGCGGAACCGGAGCTCCGGCGGCGACAGGATCGGTAACGCTTAAGAGTGGCAGCTACACCTCAGCGGCAACAACTCTTGTGAGCGGTGGCGCCACAATCAATGTTCCTGCCGGGTCGTTGGCAGCAGGCAGCGATACGCTGACCGCCAGCTACACTCCGGACACTCCCGGAGCCCAAGACTACAACAGCGCAACAGGGACCTCCTCGACGGTTACTGTGTCGAAGGCTACGCCAACGGTAACGGTAACGCCGACTTCAACCAGCATCGCAGTTACCCAGGCGTTGTCGGTAACGGTGAATGTGAGCGGTGGAACCGGCGCCCCGATAGCAACCGGCTCGGTGACGCTGACAAGTGGCACCTACACCTCGGCCGCGGCAATTCTCGGCGGCGGCAGCGTAACCATCAATATTCCCGCCGGGTCGCTCGCGGAGGGAAGTGACACGCTGACAGTCAGCTATACCCCGGACACACCCGGCTCCCAGGACTACAACAACGCCACAGGCACCTCCTCGACGATTAATGTGTCGAAGGCTGCGCCGACAGTGACGGTAACGCCGACTTCAACCAGCATCATAGATTCACAGTCGTTATCGGTCACGGTCAGTGTCGGCGGCGGAACCGGAGCCCCGACGGCGACTGGATCAGTGACACTGGCAAGTGGCAGCTACACCTCAACCGCAACGACTCTGAGCAGCGGAAGCGCCACAATCAATGTTCCAGCCTGGGCACTGGCCGCGGGCAGCGATACGCTGACTGCCAGCTACACCGCGGACAGTTCCAGTACCCTTAACTACAGCAACGCTTCGGGCAACTCCGCTGCGGTGACGGTAACGAAGGCCACGCCGACAGTGACCGTGACTCCCGCAACGGGCAGCATCACAGATTCACAGTCGTTATCGGTGACGGTCAGCGTCAGCGGCGGAACCGGCGCCCCGGCGGCGACAGGTTCGATGACGCTTACAAGTGGCACATACACCTCCTCGGCAGCGTCACTTGTGAGCGGCAGCGCCACTTTCAATATCCCTGCATGGTCTTTGGCGGGCGGCAGCGATACGCTGACAGCCAGCTACACTGCGGATAGTTCCAGTTCCTCAACCTACAACAACGCCACGGGCACCTCCTCCGCAGTTAGCGTGTCGAAGACTACGCCGACAGTAACAGTCACGCCGACTCCAACCAGCATCACAGCGGCGCAGTCTTTGTCGGTAACGATCAGTGTCAGCGGCGGAACCGGAGCCCCGGGAGCAACTGGATCGGTGACGCTGACAAGTGGAAGCTACACTTCAGCCGCAACGACTCTGAGCAGCGGAAGCGCCACAATCAGCGTTCCCGCCGGGACGTTGGCAGCCGGAAATGATACTTTGACCGCAAACTACCAGGGCGATAGCAACTACGCCGCCGCCACTAATGCTGGCGCCTCCACAGTCTCAGTTCAAGGCCTCACGCTCAGTGGACCGGCGGTTTCCGTCGCCCCTGGCGCAACTTCGGGAAACACCACGACCATCACAGTGACACCGGTTGGCGGCTTTACCGGCAGCGTAACGCTGGCAGCGGCCATCACTTCCAGCCCGGCTGGGGCCCAGTATGTGCCCACGTTGAGCTTTGGTTCGACAAGCCCGGTGAGCATTACCGGCACAACCGGCGTACCAGCCACCCTCACCGTCTCAACCACTGCGGCGTCGAGTGCCTCTCTCGCGTATCCCAACCGCCCTGGGATACCGTGGTACGCGACTGGCGGCGCCACTCTTGCATGCCTGCTGCTCTTCGGCATTCCGGCCAAGCGGCGTAGCTGGCAGTCGATGCTTGGAATCCTGTTGTTGCTCGTCGCTCTCACTGGCGGCGCGGTGGCGTGCGGAGGCAGTGTCAGTGGAAGCAGCGGCTCAAACAAAAGCAGCAATCCTGGTACCACGGCAGGAACCTACACCATAACTGTGACCGCCACGTCCGGCGCAACGACGGCCAATGTGCCGGTGACTCTCACCGTACAGTAGTTCGCGTGGGAACGAAACGATCGCACCGTGTCGAGGAGTGCGATCGCCGGAGTTTGACCTTCGCCAATCCGTCAATCGAACGGATTGGCGAAGTTCCGTTTTATATTTCATTCGAAACTGGACTGCTTGTCACACTCAGCGGCTCTGGCCCGTATCGAATGGACAACCGATTGAAAGGTCTCCCTCGACGTCAAGCTCAAATCGGGATTCTGGGGATATTCCTCAGAGTTTACTCCCACATTACATTCATAAATATATACTTAGGTCTTGATAGGAATTCCCCCGGCTATCGTCTCAGAATAGCCAGGAATGAAAGACAACAGGGGCAGATGCAAGAGTAATCGTCATTCTGCGACGATGGGAGCTTCAAAGAGTCCTGCCGTTCAGATTGTCGGTTCAAAAGTCAGAATGCGCGTTTAGGCGACCAAACGACGAAACCGGCAAGTCACCAAAGACAGAAGATGCGCTCGCACTCCGGGAAATTCCCAAATTCCTCCCTTGGAGCGGAAAAAGAACAAGCCAGAGCAGGGATCGATGGCGTATATTCATCAGTATCCCCCGGCACGATCCCAAGCTAAAAGGAAAACTCCATATATGGATCAACCGCTCCACTCACCGGACGAAATGGCCGGCTATGTGGGTTTCTTGATGCACCGCCGAAGGGTTGAGAGTAGCGACTCTTTGCTGCAGCACTTTGGTTTTCAGGAAGACCCGTTCAGGGTCAGCCCCGATCCCCGATACATGTATCCCAGCCGCACTCATCTTGAAGCACTCGCATCGTTGGAAAACGGCTTCTATAACAATCGCGGCTTCATTGCCATGATCGCGCCTCCGGGAATGGGAAAAACAACGCTCTTGTACCGTTTCCTCGAGGACACCCGGGAAACCGCACGCAGTGTATTCCTTTTCGATATCGACCCCGATTGCAAGCCGCGTGACTTCGTTGGCTACATCTTGCGCGAATTCGGCGTGACTCCTGCTCAGACCAGCTCCGAGATGCACAACCAACTTGGCGAAGCACTGATTAATGAGACGAATGCAGGGCGGAAATGTGTGGTCGTGATCGATGAGGCTCAAAACCTCTCGAACGCGGTATTGGAACGAGTTCGCCTGATCACAAACTTCGAAACGACAGAGGGCAAGCTTCTGCAAATAATCTTGTCTGGGCAGCCGCAGCTCACTGATAAATTGCTGCAGGACTCTCTTGTACAGCTTCGCCAGCGCGTTTCGACTTTCTGTCATCTTGATTTGCTTACCGCGGAAGAGACCGTAGAATACATCGATTTCCGCTTGAAGCAAGCGGGCTATGCGGGCGATCAACTATTCACAGAAGATGCGCTTGAGTTAATAGCCGAGAGCAGCAAAGGTACACCCCGGTCAATCAACAACCTGTGCTATAACTCGCTGGCGCTCTGTTGCGCAATGAAGAGCAATCAGGTGGACAGTGACATGGTGGCCAAAGTAGTGGCCAGCATGCGATTGGATCCCCTATCCAGTGAATCCGAAGGAACCCCCGGTGACGCTGCTGATCACCTGCCCAGCGCGCTCAAATTGTGGAAGCAGTTTCGGCAAATGCTGACGCTCTTGGGTCAAAAAGTAGACAGCAAAGTGCCGCTTTGGGTTCTGGCAGCGGCGGCAGTTCTGCTTTTGTCTGTCCTGGGAGTCCTCCGTCTCAGTGGAGTAGGGGCCACTCAGCCGCGCAACAGCGACGACGAACGTCCGATGGAACTAAAGGCCGCGACTGAGTCGGTCATCCCCTCCCCAGCCGCGGCAAAGAGCGGAAAATCTAATGTAGCTAAATCCCCTTCGAACACGAAGCCAATTCAACTTGGATCCCCGGCGGCCCATCGAGACTCCGCACCGCTATCAGCTGCCGCACAGCTTAGTCCGGCTCCAGCCAGACAAAGTGGCCCACCGGCGACACCACCAAATCTCGGTCAGGCATCGTTGAACGTCGACTCCAGCCCGGCTGGCGCTGATATTGAGATTGACGGCGCATTTGTCGGCAACACGCCCTCAACCATCTCTGTAGCTCGAGGCAGCCATCAGATCACCCTCAAGAAAAAGGGCTTCATCGGATGGAGCAAGGCGCTTAGTGTCACCGGTGGGACAATTCACCTGAACGCTGATTTGGAACAGGAATCCCCAAGCCAGTAAAGAAGGCCG
>Ga0182013_10006209_pt1 | contig 13627 bp, 5 predicted proteins | sample 612S2MmetaG_FD_120487 | JGI IMG/M metagenome (GOLD analysis project Ga0182013, IMG submission 120487) | Permafrost microbial communities from Stordalen Mire, Sweden - 612S2M metaG | ecosystem: Environmental > Terrestrial > Soil > Wetlands > Permafrost | place: Sweden: Stordalen | collected... | reverse complement strand
GAGCGCCCTCGATGCCAAGGATCAGACCAAGTTCGATGCTTCGCTGAAGCAAGCGCAATCGACGCTCGAAGCACTGAAACCGACGTTGCAACAGTACACGCTGCATTTGACCGGCAATTCTCATATCGATGCGGCATGGCTTTGGCCCTGGACCGAGACCGTGGACGTGGTGAAGCGCACTTTCAGCACCGCGCTGCAATTGATGAATGAATATCCGGACTACACTTACACGCAATCGGCCGCACAATACAATGCATGGCTTGCCGACAAGTATCCGGAGATCAATGAAGAGATCAAGAAGCGCATCAAGGAAGGGCGCTGGGAGATCGTCGGCGGCATGTGGGTCGAGCCGGACTTGAATATGCCCGACGGCGAAGCGCAGGTGCGCTCTATCCTCGTGGGCAAGCGCTGGTTCCAGAAGGAGTACGGCGTCGATGTGCGCATCGGATGGAATCCCGATTCGTTCGGATACACGTGGCAGTTGCCGCAGATTTATAAGCGTTCCGGCATCGACTATTTCGTAACGCAGAAGATGACGTGGAACGACACCAACCAACTGCCGTTCAAGCTTTTCTGGTGGCAGTCGCCCGATGGCAGCAAGGTTCTCACATATTTCCCGCATGATTACGCCAACGACAATCTGAATCCGGTTCGTCTCAGTTATGACTTGGCGCAGGCGCGCGAAAGAGCGCCGGGCATGCACGAAATGATGGATCTCTACGGCATTGGCGATCATGGCGGTGGCCCAACGCGCGCCATTCTCGACGAGGGCATGCACTGGGCGCAGTCGGACAAGGTTGTGCCGCAGATGAAGTTCGGCACGGCGCAAAGCTTCTTCACTTCTGTTGAGAGCAAGATTGCAAAGGACTCGCCGGTGTGGAACTACGAGTCCATCGCCAAGGGTTACAAAGCGCCGTCGACGCCTTCCGAGGGCGAGATTGCGATTCCGACGTGGAATTCGGAGATGTACTTCGAGTATCACCGCGGGGTGATGACAACACAGGCCAACCACAAGCGCAACATGCGCGACAGCGAAGAGCAGGCCATCAATGCGGAAAAACTGGCCTCGCTGGCGTGGCTCGAAGGCAAGCCGTATCCCGGCAACGAACTGACTGAGGCATGGAAGAAAATCACGTTCAACGATTTTCACGATCTTGCTGCCGGTTCGGGCATCGGGATCATTTACAAGGAAGCGCAGAAGGACTTTGACGACGTGCGCTGGGCGACCAACGAGATCGATGCGCAGTCGATCAAGACGCTGGCTGCGAATATCGACACGCACGTTTCGGGCGGAGTGCCGGTGCTGGTCATGAATCCATTGGCGTGGGAGCGTTCCGGGCCGGTGACGGTCGATGTTCAGCTGCCGACGGCTTCGGCGGGCGGCGTTTCAGTGCTCGACCCGGCGGGTCACGTGGTTCCTTCGCAGGTTCTGAAGGGCGATGCAAAGACCAATAGCTACCAGCTTTTGGTCGATGTGCGCGATGTGCCCTCGCTGGGGTACAAAGTGCTGCATGTGGTTCCTGGAACGAAGCAATTCGCAAGCGACCTGAAGGCGGAGGGGTTGACGCTTGAAAACTCCAACATCAAGGTAACGGTCGACAGTCAGACGGGCTGCATTACCAGCTTGTACGACAAGAAAACCAAATTCGAATCGCTGGCGCCGGGCGCGTGCGGCAACCAGCTTCAAACCTTCAAGGATCTGCCCAAGGATTACGACGCCTGGAACATCGATCCGGGGACGCTCGATCATTTCACGGCGATCGAGAAGGCTGACTCAGTTGAACTTGTCGAAAAAGGACCGCTGCGCGGCGCCATTCGCGTTTCACATACCTGGCAAAAGTCGAAGTTCGTTCAGGAGGTCACATTAGACGCGGGCGCGGACCAGGTCGATATTGTCAATGACTTCGACTGGCATGAGGAGCACGTTCTTCTTAAGGCCGCTTTTCCGCTGGCGGCGACAAGCGACAAGGCTACATACGAAGTTCCGTATGGCAGCATTCAGCGCGCAACCACGCGCAACAACACCTGGGAGCAGGCGCAATTTGAAGTGCCTGCGCTGCGTTGGGCGGATCTCGGCGACGGACAGCACGGCTTCAGTTTGCTGAACCACTCAAAGTATGGGTACGACGACAAGGACAACGTGCTGCGACTCTCGTTGCTGCGTTCGCCAACCTCGCCCGATCCTGAGGCGGACCGCGGCCACCACCACTTCACGTATGCGCTCTATCCGCACGGCGGCGATTGGAAGCAGGCGCTCACGGTGCGCCACGGGTATGAATTCAATTACAAGCTCGCGGCTACGCAGGTGGAAGCGCATAGCGGCGCCATGCCGGCGGAGTTCGCCTATGTCACCGTCAAGCCGGAGAACGTGGTCCTGACCGCGCTCAAGAAGGCCGAAGACAGCGATGCATTGATCTTCCGCGTGTACGAATGGGCGGGGAAGAGTGGAGACGTTGAATTCCACGTGCCCAAAGGTGCTACGGAGGCGACCGTTACCAATCTGTTGGAGAAGCCCGAAGGCTCGGCGCTTAAAGTGGCGGATGGCGTGGTCACGGCGCCGATTCATCCGTTCGAAATTCTGACCGTGCGCGTGGACTACCCCACTCGCAAGTAGCCACTTGATTAAAGGAAAGTTGTTGCGGCGCTTCGATCTACCGGGGCGCCGCTTACTTTTGGTGGTCAGGAATTTGCGGGTGTGCAGCCGCAGGAGTTGCGCTGGATCAGGCAAGTCTTCAGCTTGATTTGGCGGGGCTGTTTGGAACTCGCAGGGCTGGATTTGTCTCCCGCGTAAAGCTGTTCGAAGAGAATCTCTGCCGCCTTTTTGCCGATCTCATCGACTGGCTGCTGAATGACGCTGATGGACGGGCGGACTGTGGAAGCTAGCTCGAAATCGTCAAAGCCAAGCAGGGCGATGGTTTCAGGAACGGCCACGTTGAATTTTTGCAGCGCCTCGAAGGCATAGATGGTGGTGCTGTTTTTGAGGGCGAAAATCGCGTCGGGCGGGTTCGCGCTATCGAGCAGTTTGCGAATCGCAAGCTCCGCCGAGTGATAGTCCTTGACCGAGGTATCAAAGATCGGAGTCAGGTGTGCGGCTTCGATTGACTTGCGGTAGCCGTTCATCCGCTCCCGAATGGTGTAGAGACCGCTTTCACCCGTGAGGCAAACAATACGTTTGTAACCGTGATCGATAAGGTGCTGTGTGGCCGTCATCGCGCCGCGCAGGTTATCGGCCACAACCGAAGTGATAGAAGAATTGCCAACGGGCCGGTCAATGGAAACGACCGGTATGGCCACTCGCTCGAGCAGGTCGCGGAGCGCGTGATTTTGCGAGTCAGCCGGTACGATTATCAGGCCGTCTACACGGTGGCGGATCAAAACATCGAGGTTATCGAGATCGTTGCTCGGCTCATTGCCTGTCACTGTGACAATGAGAAGGGAATCGTTGGCGCGCGCAATGGCTTGCACCGCTTCAGCGCAACTGGAAAAGAACGGATCGGCAATGCTTGGAACGACCAGCCCGATCGTTTTGGTTCGATGCCCCTTGAGGGTTCTTGCGGCCTGGTTTGGCATATAGCCAAGCGTCTCGATTACGCGCCGAACGTGCGCAAGGGTTTTAGGACTTACCCGATCGCCGCCGTTAATTACGCGGGAGACTGTCGTGGTACCGACGCCCGCTTTTCGAGCAACCTGGCTGAGGGTTGGGTGTGCATTACTCTTCGCCATTTGAGAGCGGCTAAATTGGAGGCCGTTGCCGTAACACAAGTCTATTCTGCGTTCTCCTAAAAGTTAAGGCTCTGGGCGAGAATTGTGTCGATTTACTGGCAGAAAAACAGCATGAAAGTCTTTCCTCCGGTAACCGGCTTCGAAAAAGAGGTAACTGCCCCAGGAAAGCTTTGCATGACGCGCAAAAATGGTGTCTCGTGCGTCTGTTTCGAGCAGGTTTGCGTCAACTCAGAGCAAATGGCAACGCAAAGGTTGGCCGCTATCTCGCTGCACCCTCCCAGGGTCGATTCATGATCGAGTTTGCCTTCGTGAGGAGGCCGCACTGAGCGCTAAAAATTGGCGGAGCAAATTCGGTTTGTACTATCGTCATGCATGTGGTATCGTTTCCATTTACAGAAGTTGGGGTTGTCAGAATGCAGCCGCCGTTCAGTCGCCCACGATGTGGAGATTGCGCGATTATGCTGCGAGCCCCTTCGGCGAGTTTTGATCGCATCCAGGCAGGTACGGTGACACGGAAATGGCCACGCAGAGTCCGCGGGTACTGACAATCGGCATCGATTTTGGCGGTACCAACCTCAGGGTTGCGGCATACCAGCCGGAGAAGGGCGTTCTGGATTCCATTGCGCTCGCAACGCGCCTGCACGCTGGGCCGCAGGCAGTGGTTGAAGATATGTGCGACGCTGTGCTGCGATTGCTCGAGAAACACGCACATGTGGGCGAACTTGCGGGCATTGGAGTGGGCTCCCCAGGACCCCTTGAACTCCCCGCCGGCCGGCTGCATCACCCTCCGAATCTTCCTGGATGGGACGGATTTCACCTGTTGGGCGAGATGGAAAAGCGACTGCGTCTGCCTATAGCCGTGGAAAGCGATGCGAATGTTGCGGCGCTGGCCGAATATACCCTTGGGTTGGGCAAGGAGCTGGGAGTTGATTCGCTGTGCATGTTGACCCTGGGCACTGGTGTGGGTAACGGAATCATTCTCGATGGAAAGCTCTGGCATGGCTCCACCGGCATGGGCGGAGAGGCGGGCCACATGACCATTGAGCCTGACGGCGCGCTCTGCGGATGTGGAAACAACGGCTGTCTCGAGGCCTGCGCATCGGCTACCGCGCTGGTGAATGCGGCGGAGTTGCTCGTCGCCACAGGCAAAGCTCCCGGCCTGGCGAAACTCAAAAACGGCGATGCTCGGTTGACTGCTCTGACAATTGCCGAGGCTGCCAGGCTCGGCGACAAGGCTGCACTCGCCCTTTATGTGAAGACTGGTACCTCCCTTGGAGTTGGATTGGCTGGGTTGATCAACATTTTCAATTTGCCCCTCTATGTGGTCGGTGGAGGCGTGGCTGAATCGTGGGACCTGCTGTCGCCGTCATTGTTCGAAGAACTGGAACGGCGCAGTTATGTCTACTCGCTAACTGCGCCAGGCCGGGCCGCTTCCGCAGCGATGCCGGGTGGCGGGACGCGCGTGATGAGAGCGCGGCTCGGGCCAGAGGCAGGCCTGCTCGGCGCCTGCATTCTTCCCCTGTACCAAGCGCGATCCAATGCGTCCGAGCCCATCGGGATCGCGACGCGAGTCCACTGACGAAGCTTGCTCCGAATTGGGTTTTAGAGGAGCAGAAGCGGAAGACTGTCCGACCATCCCGATACTGAGGCTCGGAATTTGCTTCTGCGCCTTGGAATCTAATGGCAAATTCGGGCGCATTGATTTGAATTGAATTGCGAGAAGGCGCGCAACTTGTTCTGGTTCGCATCCTGCTGGGTTGGATACGATAGAGCGTGGGAACGCGGGAGGATGAAGCATGAAGGCATTGGTGAAGAGCCGCGCTGAACGCGGACTTTGGTTGGAAGACGTTCCGGAGCCGACGATCGGCATCAATGACGTCCTTGTGCGCGTGCGCTATGCGGGGATTTGCGGCACGGACGTGCATATCTATCAGTGGGACGATTGGGCGCAGAAAACGATCCCCGTGCCCATGGTAATCGGGCATGAATTCGTCGGCCAGATCGTCGAGGTGGGTTCGAACGTCAACGACTTTTTCCCAGGTGACATTGTCAGCGGAGAGGGGCACGTGGTCTGCGGCCGATGTCGCAACTGCCTTGCCGGGCGGCGCCACCTGTGTGCGCAAACGCAGGGTGTTGGCGTCAATCGTCCCGGCGGGTTCGCTGAATTCATTTCGCTCCCCATGACCAATATCTGGCGGCACGATCCGAAGATCAACCAGGAAGTGGCGGCCATCTTCGATCCGTTTGGCAACGCCGTCCACACGGCACTCTCGTTCCCGGTGCTGGGTGAAGACGTGCTCATCACCGGCGCGGGTCCAATCGGCATCATGGCCATTCCTGTGGTTCGCCATGCGGGCGCGCGGCATGTTGTGGTGACCGACCTGAACCCCTTCCGGCTCGATCTGGCAAGGAAGATGGGCGCGACCGTTGCTGTCAATCCGGCTGAAACGCCCATCGCCGAAGTGCAAAAGCAGCTTGGCATGGCCGAAGGATTCGACGTAGGCCTGGAGATGTCGGGCAACGGACACGCGTTGCGCGACATGATCGGCAATATGTGCCATGGCGGGAAAATCGCGATCCTCGGCATTCCCGCCAAGGAAATGCCCATCGATTTGCGCCAGGTTGTTTTCAACATGATTACGATTAAGGGAATCTATGGGCGGGAGATGTACGAAACCTGGTATAAGATGTCGGTGCTTCTCGAGTCGGGAGTCGATATCTCGCCGGTGATAACTCATCGCTATTCGTACAAAGACTTTGAGTCGGGTTTCGATGCCATGATCTCAGGCCAGACCGGTAAGGTTGTTTTGGATTGGACTAGCCTTGCCTGAGTCGGATTATTTGGGAAGAACTTAGCTAGCGAGCACGCAAATTCGATCAAGAAGCGAGGAGATATGGGAACCGGTCTCCGTCTTGAAACCATCGGCCAGGACCTGCGCTACGCGTTCCGTCAGCTGCGCAGAAATCCCGGGTTTGCACTCACGGCAATCTTTACTCTTGCGCTGGGAATCGGCGCCAGCACAGCGGTTTTCAGCGTTGCCTACGGCGTACTGATCGATCCTTTTCCCTATAAAGACGTGCATACACTGGCGACGCCCAAGCTCTGTAATCCTGACTGGCCGCGTTGCGGTTGGGGCGGCTATTCGCCGGCTCAATTCAATGAGATTGTTGAAAAGACGGATATCTTCGATGGTGTAACTGCTTCCACTATCAGCGATGTCGTTCTTACCGGAGGGTCGGAGCCACAAAGGCTGCGGGGTAATTACATCACACCTAATACCTTCGACGTGTTAGGCGTGCAACCGATTCTCGGCCGCGACATCAGCGAGAACGATGTTACCAACAGTCATGACGAAGTAGCTCTGCTGAGTTATCGCTACTGGCAGGCGCATTACGGAGGAAGCCAGTCGATTCTTGGTAAGGTGTTGAACTTCAATGGGCATCCTCGCACCATTGTCGGCGTAATGCCACCGAGGTTTTTGTGGCGCGGGGGCGATGTTTACCTGCCCATCCGCATGACCAGCGAGACGAAAGTACAGGGGCAGCGCTACTTCGCCCTCGTGGGGCGGCTCAAGCCGGGTGTGACCGAGGCCCAAGCCACGGCAGAGTTGACACCCATTTTCGACGACTTCCGGAAGACGAATCCTTTCCGGTTTCCCAAGGGTCTTCGCCTGGGCATCATCACGTTCGACGAAATGTTCCAGTCGAACCTTGCCGGCGTGCTTCACCTGCTTCTTGGCGCCGCATTCGTGCTGCTTTTCATCGCATGCGTGAACGTGTCGAGCCTTATGCTTGCACGCGCGGTCAACCGCGAACGGGAGTTTGTGATTCGCGCCTCGGTCGGGGCTTCGCGCAAGCGGCTGGTGCGACATGCGCTCACCGAATCGCTGGTTCTGGCAATGACAGCCATGCCTATCGCACTGATTTTCGCGTGGGCAGGGCTGAAAGCCACGCTGCGCATCGTTCCGACGGAAACCATTCCCGACGAAGCCGTGATCACCATGAACGTCCCTGTGCTGCTTTGTTCCCTGGCGATTGCGCTGGGAACAGTGCTGATCTTCGGGCTGGCTCCGGCGTGGCACAGCGCGAGCCCGCACCTTGCCGCGGCGTTGAACCGCATTCGTTCTTCAGGCGGGAAGGCTCAGCGGCGCTTGCTCAGCGGATTTGTCGTTACGGAGATTGCGCTATCGCTTGCGCTGCTGATGCTGGCGGGGCTGATGGTGCGATCGTTGCTGGCGGTAGAATCGGTGCCGATTCCGTTCCCGCCTGACCGCACGTTGATGATGCGCCTGCCGCTCACTGAAGGCCACTATCCAACACCCGAAAAGCGCAATGTCTTCGTGCGCGATCTTCTCGATCGCGTGCGAGCGATTCCCGGTGTCAGTATGGCGACCGTCGATGCGGCATTTCCGTTTCTCGATATGGATGGCGAGCGCGTACAGATTACCGGCCAGCCCGAAGACAAGCGCGTGGTGTCGATGCACCTCACCAGCCCGGAGTTCCTCGCGCTCTCAGGAAGAAGCATGCTCCAAGGACACTTTATCGATGCGCGCGAAGTCTCAGTACAGGCGCATGAGATGGTGGTTTCTGAAAACTTTGCTCAGCGCTACTTCCCCGGCGAAAACGCAATTGGACGCACGGTTCATCTACCCGACTTCAAGCCCGATGGCAAGAGCAAGTTTGCCGACGACGCCTTCACGGTTGTTGGCGTCATGAGCGATCTGCCGTTCTTCATCGATGCGCGCGAAAACTATCCACACATCTTCATCCCTTATTCCGTGGCGCCGGGTGCGGCCGATGTACTCGTCGTCAACACGGCGCTGGCGGCGGGTGAACTTGTCAATCCTGTACGGCGCACCATTTATGCGGTCGACAGCGAACAGCCGATCGTGGATGCGATGACCCTGCGGCAGATGCTCGACATGTATGGCTACGCTGGGCCGCGCTTCTCGCTCGCCCTTTTTGGAAGCTTCGCTGCGGCTGCGCTGCTTCTGGCTCTGGTCGGCGTCTATGGGGTCCTTTCTTTTGTCACCTCGCAGCGCACGCAGGAGATTGGCATTCGCATGGCACTCGGCGCCAACCGCACCCACGTGATGTGGATGGTGCTGCGCCAGGCACTTCTACTCGCTTTGCTCGGTGTGGCTGTGGGCCTTCCGCTGGCCTTTGTGGCGGGGAGATTCGCGCAGGACCAACTGGTGCAGACGTCGCAGCACGATCCGTTTGCGTTGGCCGCAGCCATCCTGGTGTTGCCGTTGCTGGCGATTGCCGGAACGTACATTCCTGCGCGCCGAGCCTCCCGAATCAATCCTGTGACGGCACTGCGGTCGGATTAGCTAAAAGGCAGATGACGACTATGGCCGGTCTAAAAAAAGAAAAAAGGGGTATATCTGTAAAGAAGCCGTTTAGTTTCAACGGGATGGAGAAGATCAATCCCGCTAAAAATCAGATTCTAAACGAGTTATTTGCAGAATCTAGACAACAAAGGAGTTACGGGAGCAATTTTCGCCTTTTTGGAGGCGGAATGGCGGCCGGCCCGATGTTGACGGATGTTGGGCATAAATCCATTGTGCACGTTTTGCGTTAATTGCATGCAACTCGAAATTGAGAAGACGAGCAAGGAGGGGTTCGTGGTTTCCCACCCTCCCGCGATGAGACTGCGGAAGGATGGGGCACCCAGTTTCGGGGCGGTTGGAGGTGATCTTCGTTGCTGGTTTGGGTTCGTGGATTCCCACCCTTCCGCGATGAAGCTTCGGAAGGGTGGGAATCCCAGAATCGCAGATGCCGTCAAAGAGGGTCGTGCTTTCCCACGCGGCTATTGGTGATAGTTCGGATACGCGGGGTGTTCGATCTGGGTCTGCGGGTGCTTGGCGAGGTCTTCGAGCGCAATCGAGACGGCTTTCTCCAACTGCGGATCGTGGCCCTCGCTTACGGCTTTGGGATCCTGGTCGACAACTACGTCGGGATCGACGCCATGGTTCTCAACGTCCCACTCGCCTTTGGGCGAGAAGAAAGCCACGCTCGGCGATGTGACGTTGCCGCCATCCATCAGGACAGGAATGCCGCTGATGCCGACCAGGCCGCCCCAGGTGCGCTTGCCAACAAGCGTTCCCAGCTTGGCCTGCTTGAAGAGCCAAGGCAATGCGTCGCCGCCGGAGCCCGAGAATTCGTTGGCGATCATCACTTTCGGTCCGTAAATGCCAGCGTTCGGCGTGTGTTCGATATGGCCATAGCGGGGCGACCAATAGGACTCGATGTGCCGGGTCATGACCTCTACAAAGTAATCGGCCACCTGGCCGCCGGCATTGAAGCGCTCATCGACGACGGCGCCCTGCTTGTCGGTCTGCGCGAAGTAATAGCGGTTGAAGTTGGTGAATCCACCCTGACCTGTGTCGGGCAGGTAGAGGTACGCGAGTTTGCCGCCTGAAAGCTGATCCACTTTTTGCTGATTGCCTTCGATCCAGTCGATGTTACGCAAATTTGCTTCGCTGGCGATGGGGGTTACCGAGAGATCGCGCGGGTTCTTGCCATCCGCCGATGTGATGCGCAGGCTGATGACATGGCCGGCTGTGCCTTCAAGCGGCTTTTGAATATCGGTCGAGGCGTCCAGGTCGAGTCCGTTGATGGCGACGATGCAATCGCCTGCGTTTACGTTTAAACCCGGTTGCGCGAGCGGAGCTTTTGCCTGCGGGTTGAATTTGCCGCCTGTATAAATCTTGGCCACGCAATAGCGGTTGTCTTTGACGGTGTAATCGGCGCCAAGCAGGCCACCGGGAACGTGTTGGGCTGAAGGAATGGTTCCGCCGAATCCACGCAAATGACCGACAGAAAAGGCTCCGAGCATTTCCTGAAAGATGTAGTTGAGGTCGGCACGCGAGGCGATAGATGCAACGTAGGGTTCGAACTTTTTTTCGTCGGCAATGGTGTCGGTTCCGTGGAAATGCGGATCGTAGAAGAACGACCGCTCGATGCGCCAGACCTCGTGGTACATCTGCATCCACTCTTGCGATGGCACCACGTGGACTTTGAGGTCAGCAAAGTTGAGCGATCCATCGCCGGGCTTGGCCGGCGCGTTGGCCGGAACGATCACCCAGCTTGGCGGGGCGCCGGGGCCTTCCGCATCCGGGTGCCGGTTCGAAATACCGAGCAGCATCTTTTCGCCGTCGGACGAGAGGGTAAAGCTCTCCACGTGCTCGGCAAGCTTTTCGGCTTTGCGATCTTCGAGGACCCAGCGGCTGAGCGTGGCCTCTTCGCCTGGGCTGCCGGCGGGCCTGGTACTCTCGAGGAAATAGATGCTGCCTTTTTTGCCGGCCGCCAGCGCCTCGTATTGCGCGGTGGGTAAGGGCAGGGCAACGATGCGGCCCTGAATTCCGGCAAGATCCACCTTAATCGGCTTCACAGGTTTTCCAGTTTCAGCCTTCGATTTCTCATCGCTTGGCTTGCCAGCGTCCGCTTTCTTCGAAGTATCGTCGTTCTCTTTCTTGTCAGCGTTGTCTGCGTCCTTCTTCTCGTCTTTCTTGTCGTCCTTCTTGTCTTCGTCTTTTTTGGCTTCGTCTTTCTTTTCGCCGGCCGGTTTTTCATCGTCGAGTTCGGGAGCGATGGGCGACGCCTGGTCGGCGGCGAGCACGGCAGCGTAGATGTGCGATGTGGGGTTGTAGAGGTCGCTGGTCATGTCGAGGCCGTCTGACGTTGCGCCGGAGTTGGTGCTGGCCAAGAAGTAGAGGTATTTGCCGTCGCGATCGAACGCGGGTTCGGTGGAGTCGGCGATTTCGTCGGTCACCTGCGTCGATTGGCCTGAATCGATTGAGTAGAGATACAGGGCATGGAGATGATTGGCGAGCGAGCGCGGATAAGCGATCCACTTCGAATCGGGCGACCAGTCGAGATCGTAGTTCGCGTTGGAGAATCCGCCGTATTCGTTCTTATCGAGGATGGTTGTGAGTTTGCCGGTGGCTACTTCGAGCATGTAGATATGCAGTCGATTGTCGTGGAAGGCGATGCGCTTGGAATCGGGCGACCACTTTGGATCGAAATAGTAGGCCGGCTCGGAGGCGAGGGGGATTTTTTTGATTGCCGCAGCACCGGCTACGGCGGTGCCTGTTTGCGGCGCGACATGCAGCGCATATAACCCTGACTCGTCGGAGAAGTACGCGATGGACTGGCCGTCAGGGGACCACACGGGGTCGCGTTCCATAACGCCCGGCGTGCTGGTGATGTCGCGCGTGGGGCCATGCTTGACGGGCACGGTGAAGATGTCGCCGTGTGCTTCAACGACTGCGCGCAGGCCGGTGGGCGAGATAGAGATATGGTCAATTTCGTCGCCCACGCTTTGAATGTGGGGCCGCACCTCGGGCAGGTCAGCGTCCATCTCAATCGGCACCAGTTTGTCTTTGCCGCTAGCCGTGTCGTAGAGGTGGATTTCGCCCAACTGGTCGTAGACGAGCGTGTCGCCCTGGCCGGCAAGGGAGCGAATATCGGGGCCGTTGTTTGCGAAAGCTTCGGTCACCGTTTTCGATGTCGGGTCGTACTTGAAAATGCCGATGTGCCCTTTGCGCCCAGAGAGAAAGTAGAGTTTGCCGCCAGCGTAGACGGGCGAAAAATCGGATGCGACCTCGTGCGGAATCTGCGTGGATTCGAGGCCCGGCAGGGACGTAAGCCAGATGACGCTGGCTCGTCCGCCGCGATAATTGCCCCACGAAACGTAGGACGTGTAATCGAATCCGAAGGCGGGCGGCAGGGGAGTATAGGCAATCTGCTTGCCGTCCGCGGAGAGCTGGCCCTGGTAAGCCATGGGCAGCGGCAGCAGCGTGGCGATGCCGCCTTTGGCCGGGACGGAGTAGAGCTGGGTGTAGCGGCTGGCCGACTGGCGGGTGGAGCGAAAGACGATGTCCTTGCCATCGGGCGTCCAGGCAACGGCAAAATCCGCGGCTGGGTGGTACGTGACGCGATAGGGAACGCCGCCTGTGACCGGAATGGTGAACACATCGGTATTTCCGTCGTAGTCGCCGGTGAAGGCCAGGGTGCTTCCATCCGGAGAAAACACCGGTGCGGTTTCGATGCCCACGCCGACCGTGAGGCGCGTGGCTCGACCGCCATCGCGAGGCACAGTCCACAAATCTCCGGCGTAGCCAAACGCGATGGTGTCGCGGCTGAGTGCGGGGCGCTGGTAGATGTGCGGGCGGGAGTCGGCAAAAGATGCAGCAATGCCTGCACTGAAGAGCAGGATCGCGAACGCAGCGGATGCGAGGATACGGAGTGAGCGCACGAGGGCCTCCGGGGATGGAGTAGGGACCAATCCATCTTAAACGCCGGCAAGAGCGTTATGCTCCGGAAAGATGCGGGCTTCGAACTTCGCGGCCGGGTTTCCGCGCATCTAAACGAGATCAAGGCGGGTTGAACGTGCAGCGCTTCTTGAACGGATTTCTGCTTGTGCTTGGACTGATGCTGCCCTGGGGCGGCAATGCGCGCGCCTATTCGCTACTCACGCACGAGCAGTTGATCGATCTCACCTGGAAAGACTCCATTGTCCCGTTGCTGCTGAGCCGCTATCCGAATCTGACGGAAGCCCAACTCGACGAGGCGCGCGCCTATGCCTACGGCGGGTGCGTTATTCAGGACATTGGCTATTACCCTTTCGGCGACCTGAATTACTCCAACCTGACTCACTATGTCCGCACGGGCGATTTTGTCATCAACCTTTTTCGAAACGCGCACAATCCGGATGAGCTTGCGTTTGCTGTCGGTGCGCTCTCGCACTATATCGGCGACTCCATTGGGCATCCTGAAGCTACCAATCGGGCAGTCCCCATCGAATTCCCCAAGCTGCGCGCAGAATATGGGCCGGATGTGAACTACGCCGAGGGCGAGCATCAGCACGTGCAAGCGGAGTTCGCCTTCGATATCAACG
>Ga0182013_10006207_pt1 | contig 13631 bp, 9 predicted proteins | sample 612S2MmetaG_FD_120487 | JGI IMG/M metagenome (GOLD analysis project Ga0182013, IMG submission 120487) | Permafrost microbial communities from Stordalen Mire, Sweden - 612S2M metaG | ecosystem: Environmental > Terrestrial > Soil > Wetlands > Permafrost | place: Sweden: Stordalen | collected... | reverse complement strand
GTGTGGCGCATAGAACGCCCAGGCTCGCGCAATCTGGCCGACCGCAATCCAGGGATTTTGAGCGTCGATTGTGTTCAGGCCGGAAGACTCCAGCGGCACCAGTGCGAGAATATGCTGCGCCTGAAAGAAGCAGACGGCCAGAAAGGGCACACCGAAGATCCAGCGCCAACCTACTTCAATCGCAATCAGCCACGGCCGGCTGAAGACCCATCCCATGTAACCGACCACGGACTGGGTCCCGCGCAAGGGAGCGGTCATCGCACCACCAGGTTCACGAGTTTGCGCGGAACCACAATGATCTTGGCTACGGTTTTGCCTGCGATGCGGCCCTGAATTTTCTCGTCGGCGAGAGCGGCGGACTCGATGGCTTTGGATTCGGCATCGACGGACGCCTTGATGACCGTGACGAGCTTGCCGTTGATCTGCACGGGAATCTCGAGTTCGTCTTCTTTGGCCAGTTCCGGATCGCTCTTGGGCCAGGGCGCACGCAATACTGACCCTTGCTCGCCCAATGCTTCCCAGAGCTCGCAGACGAGGTGCGGAGCGAATGGGGCGAGCAGGAGGATGAGCGATCGGAACAGCTCAAGCATGATCGGCGCGGGCACATCGCCCGCGGCGAGCTGCGCATCTGCCGCCTGCAACTCGTTGACGAGCTCCATAATCGCGGCGATGCAGGTGTTGAAGTGCCAGCGGCCCTCAAAGTCGAGGGTGATCTTGGCGATGGTCTGATGCAGCTTGCGCAGCAACTGCAGAGAGATGCCGGAGGGCGGAGGAGATGAAGCTTGTCCACGGCCCTCGCGGGCCACAGACGCGTACTTTGTTGTGAGCCGCCAGACGCGCGCGAGAAAACGGCTCACGCCGGCAACGCCATCTTCCTGCCAGTCGAGATCGCGATCGGGGGGCGCGGCGAACAAGGCGTAGGCGCGCGCGGCGTCGGCGCCGTAACGGGCGATCATGTCGTCGGGCGAGACCACGTTGCCACGCGACTTGGACATTTTGGCGCCATCTTTGATGACCATGCCCTGCGTGAATAGGCGCTCGGCCGGCTCGTCATTCACAACAAGGCCGAGGTCGCGCATGACGCGCGTCCAAAAGCGCGAGTAGATGAGGTGCAGGATGGCGTGCTCAACGCCGCCGATGTACTGATCGATGGGGAACCAATACTTGGCGATTGCGGAGTCGAACGGCGCGGTCGCATTGCGCGCGTCGGGATAGCGATAGAAGTACCAGCTCGAGTCGACGAAGGTATCCATCGTATCGGTCTCGCGTTTGGCGGGACCACCGCATTTGGGGCAAAGCACGTCGACAAATTCAGGCATGCGCGCAAGCGGTGAGCCGCCCTGCTGCGTGATTGCGATCTTCTCGGGCAACAGCACAGGAAGTTGATCTTCGGGCACAGGGACGACGCCATCGCGCTCGCAGTGGACCATGGGGATGGGCGTTCCCCAGTAGCGCTGGCGGCTAACGCCCCAGTCTTTGAGGCGGAAGGTGATTTTGGCTTCGCCGAAGCCTTTGGCGGTGGCGATCTGCTGAAGTCTTTCCTGCGCCTGGGTGCAGCTGAGGCCATTAAACTCGCCGGAGTTGATCAGCATTCCCTCTTCGGACACGAAGGGCAGAACAATGGCGAGCGATTTGTCTTCAGGATGAATGACCTGCTCGATGGGAAGGTTGTATTTGACGGCGAACTCGAAGTCGCGCTCATCGTGCGCGGGCACGCTCATGATGGCGCCCGTGCCATAGTCGGCCAGGATGTAGTTTGCAATCCAGATGGGCACGCGGGCGCCGTTGTAGGGGTTGATGGCAAAGCGGCCGGTGGGTACGCCGTGCTTTTCTATGGCGCCCAGATCGCCGGCTTCGCGCGCTTTCTTCTGTTGATCGAGCAGCTCCGCTACTTTTGCGTTCAATTCAGGATCTTCGGCCGTAAAGGACGCGACCAGCGGATGCTGCGGAGCCAGTTGCACGCTAGTGGCGCCGAAGATGGTGTCGACGCGTGTGGTGAAGACACGAATTCTTTTTTTCGTCTCGGCGGAGCTCTCGTCGAGGAAGAAATCAACTTCGGTGCCTTCGCTGCGGCCGATCCAGTTGCGCTGCATGGTGCGCACTTTTTCGGGCCAGCCTTCGAGCTTGTCGAGGCCGTCGAGGAGCTCCTGTGCGTAGGCGGTGATGCGCAGGAACCATTGCACGAGGTCGCGCTGCTCGACGATGGTGTCTTCGTGCCGCCAGCAGCGGCCATCGATAACCTGTTCGTTGGCAAGAACGGTGCAACACTCGGGGCACCAGTTCACGTTGCTCTTTTTGCGATAGGCCAGCCCTCGCTCGTACATGCGCAGAAAGAACCACTGGTTCCAGCGATAGTAGTCGGGCAGGCAGGTGGTCACTTCGGTGGCCCAGTCGAAGGCCATGCCGAGGCGCAGGAACTGGCGCTTCATGGCGGCGATATTGGAGAGGGTCCACTCGCGCGGCGGCACATTGTTTTTGAGGGCGGCGTTTTCGGCGGGCAGGCCAAAGGCGTCCCAGCCCATGGGGTGCAGGACGTTGTAGCCGCGCATCCACATGTGGCGGGCGAGTGCGTCGCCGATGGCGTAGTTGCGAACGTGGCCCATGTGCAACTGCCCGCTGGGATAGGGCAGCATTTCGAGGACGTAATATTTGGGCTTGCCGCAGCTTGGCGGCTCAGCCGCGTAGAGTGTGGGGTCCGCGGCCCATCGCTGCTGCCATTTGGGTTCAATTGTCGCCGGGTCGTAGCGCAGTTCTTTGTCGTCGGCCATTCCTCCCAGTGTAAACGGAGGCGGGTGACGGGCTGGTTACGCGGCAGTGGTGCCGATTGAATGCGCATCCCCTCGGGGGCTGAATCCCGCGTTCTATAGGGCGGAACATACGGGCTGAAGCCCGTACCCTTCACGCTTCGCCTTTTCGGATGTGCCTACTCCTTGCAGGGAACCATCTCCTGGTTGACGATCTCGTAACCCTCGGGGATTTGGAAGAGCGCGGAATCGGGCTCTCCGCGGGTGAGACTGACCAGTTCCTGATCCAGTTTGCCGGTGCGCGGGTCGTCAACCAGACGGCGCACTTGGAGGCCGAAGCTGGGCGCGTTCCAGTCTTCGATGACGCGCGTGAGCGGCTGGTCGTTTCCGGCCGCGCCCGCAGGCGTTAGGTATGTCGTGCGCATTCCATGCGCTTGTACACCCTGAATCGTTGTGTAACCCAGGTCCTCACGAACCGGCTTGGGACGTTCCACTCTCATCGCAGAGATGCCGACAGACGTGCTGCTTTCCCGGTAACCGTCAGGAGCCTGCCAGCAGCCGCTGCGCTGATCGGGTGGCGGATGATGAACGACGGTGGCCTTCTTCTGGACAGCATTCCAAGTTGTATGAGTGCCCGCTACTGGGTCGTCGACATCCGTGGAGGAATGCGTCTCCTGACCGTCTTCGGACAGTTTCGCTTCGATGAAAACGGAGCGCCCTTGCGCGTCCCGTGCCCGCGTCTGCTTCGTCACATGAGTGATGGTGGTGCCGTTGGCCAGCGTCTGGACGCGCGTAATCTTCAATTCGGCCGTGTAGGGCTCGGGCGGATGGTAGACCTTCTGAACCTTAACCTGCTCCTGTCCTAGGACGGATTGGCTGAAGGTAGCGCCGACCACCAACATACTGGCAAGCAGATACGAGAAACTCCTTCGCATGGATGGATTCCCTCCCTGAATTGAACACCGCGCATAAACGACCGCGGGAAGTATGCCAAAAAGGAATGCAGAAGGCTTATTTCTTGGGCCGCGACTCAGGGGGGACCATTCCGGCCACACGGTAATAGACGACGAGCTGCCCATAATGCTCGCCGGAGTGTTCAACAAATTCCCAAGCGCCATCGGAAAAGCGGGTCTGCTTGCCGGGGGAGAAGGGATCGGCGTAGAGGTCGTTGAAACCGGCATCGCCTTTGCCGGCAATCAGGTCAGTGCCCTCGGCAAAGGACTTTTTGACGTAAGCTACGACGGCAGCCTTGGTGGCGTAGTCGGCACGTTTGGGGTCGCCCGCCGGCGGCTTGAGGCCCTTGGCCGGGTTGATGAAGAAGTAGTTGCCGCCCGCGGCATGCAGGAGTTGCTCAGCGAAGGAACGCTGGGCGGGATTGGGCTTGAAGTCGTACTTATCTTCAGGAAAGTCTTCGGCCATGGCGATGAGCTTGCGGCCATTGTCGTTCCAGTTGGCGAGAAGGACCTTGGATGCGCTGGTGGGTGGCTGGGGCGCGGGGGCCGGCGCGGGAGCGGCTTGGGAGAAAGCGCGCGGAGCAATGAGCACAAGAGCAAGAGCGATGGGAAGCAGCCGGGGAAGAGTTCTCAAGGATCGATCTCCTTCGTGGGGGATTGAGCCTGGAGGATACTCTCTTGAGCAGACGGCGAGCCAGTGAATTTCGATCAGGCGCGGGTGGTTTTTGGCCGTGATGCGGGCATCTTTTCTTTCACCGCATGCTCCGGTTCAACCAGGCTCTTGAGCACGCGCACGTTGCGTTCTTCGTCGCCTGGCTCGTCGACGGGGGTTTCGGCGATGAAGGCGGCGTGGGCGAAGCGCTTGTCGTTGAGAATGCGGCGGAAGGGTTCAACGCCCATGGTTCCCTGCCCGATGTGCTGATGGCGATCGAGCTTGGAGCCGAGCGGGGCCTTGGCGTCGTTGCAGTGCCAGACGCGGACGGCGTCAAACCCAACGGTTGCGCCGATGAGCTTGATGGTGGTGGCGTAGCCTTCGTCGGAGACCAGGTCATAACCGGCCACGTGCGTGTGGCATGTATCCAGGCAGACGGCAACGGGGGCACAGACCTTGAGGAGTGCCACCAATTCGGCGACCTGCTCGAAGCTGCCGCCGAGAGAGAACTCGGCGCCGGCGGTGTTTTCGATGAGGATGGTGACCTTACCGTCGCAGTCCAGGCCATCGATGGCGCGGGTGATGGATTCGGCTGCGAGCTTGAGGCCTTCGTGGCGCGAGAGTCCCTTCCATGAGCCGGGATGGAGGACGAGATAATCGGCGCCGAAATCGAGGGCGCGTTCCACCTCACCGCGAAAGGCGGCGATGCTGTTGGCGCGGACAGTTTCGGTTTGGCTGCACACATTGACGAGGTAGCTGGTGTGAATGACGACCGGGTTCACATCGAGCTGTTGGCGCAGAGTTCTCATGCGCTCGGCCTGTGCGGGGTCGACTTTGGGGGCGCGCCACATGCGCGGGCTGGAAGAGAAGAACTGAAAGGTATTGGCGCCGATTTCGCGCGCACGTTCGACAGATTTCGATGCGCCGCCGGCTGTGCCGAGGTGGACTCCGATTCGCTTGGCCATGGACTTAGTTTAGATGGGTGCCACTGGTGCGACGCGGAGAAAGCAGGTCCCTCGACTCACCACCCCCACGCTGAACAACGCGCGGGGCCTCGTTCGCTCGGGATGACCGCCGGGTTTTTGAAAGCAACTCCTGTCAGCTCGTAGCCGAGGCCGTTTTCGGTGCGAACTAGTCGTCGTCATCGAGGCGTTTCTTCTTGCGCTTCTCCGTGATGACGACGGGCGGCGGAGGCTGATCGCCCATTGCGTCTTTCCAAAGGATTGCGTTGAGCTTTTCGGCGGGGGCGCGGTCGGCGTGGCGGAAGTCCATCTTCATGCTTTCGGCGGCGCCGGGCGCGGTCTTGGCGTTGGCCGTGTAGATGAGTCCGTTGTCGCGATTGGCGTAGTCGGCCGAATAGGCGGGCTGGTCGCCGGGGCCGGTGAAGAGCGTGGAGATGAGCGAGCAGAGCGCGTCGTTGTTGTTCATGGGCGGCAGGCCGAGCACTGTTTCCATGGTGCGGATGACGCTCACCGTGGAATAGAAGCGGCTATCGACGAAGGGCTGGCCGTTGGAGCCGTGTGGCGCGTATTTGCTGATGACGAGAGCAAGGCTTCTGTGCGCGTCGACGTGATCGCCGCCGTCCTGCGCATCGTCTTCGAGGATGAAGAAGGCGGTGTCATCCCAGAAGGGCGAATGCGAGATGGCATCGACGGCGCGACCGACGGCAAGGTCATTATCGGCGAGTGAAGACTTGGGGCTGGGCCCACCGGGGCGGGTGCCTGCGGTGTGATCGTTCGGCAGGCGCAGCATAACAAAGTTGGGCATGGTGTCTTTGCCCTGCTCCTTGTCGGCGAGCCAACCCTTCAAATGGCGCAGGAAAATTTCGACGCGTACCTGGTCGGGAATAGAGAGCTCGAAGTCGGGCGCTTCGGGAGCGAAGTGGCCCACCAACTCCGGCTTGGTGGCGTGGTTGCTGGCGATAAGTGGAATCGGCCACGCCCACTTGTTTGTTCCGCCACCCCACTCTTCAGGCAGGGACTGGCCGGGCGCGATCGAGCCTGGCTCGCACTTTTGGCCGGCGAGAGTTGGCCCTTGCGTCGGGTTTGCGGATTGCTTCTCATTGCAGAACGTGCTCGCGATGTATTCGCCGAAATGATAGTAGGTCTTGTTGTGCGCGGCGAGGTTTCCCCACAGATAGCCGCTTGCCGGCTCGTTGACATCGGGAATGTTCTGTTCGAGCGGAAGACCTTCGGCGACGACGCCTTCGTAGTCGTAACTGCGCTGGCTGCCGCGATAGGACTGCTGCCAGGTTTTCTCGAGATAGTCGGTGCCGATGGCGGCGTTGGACCAGACGTGGCCTTCGCCGGAGACTTCGCCAGAATCGTAGAAATTATCGAGCACGCCGAATTGAAGCGCGAGCTTGTGCAGGTTGGGCGTGATCGATGCGCCGTACATGGTGAGCTTGGGGTCGCCATTGCCGACGGGCTTGCCGTCCTGCTTGAGATCGCCAAAGACCTGATCGTAGGTGCGGTTTTCTTTGATGATATAGATGACGTGCTTAATGCGGCTGTCGGTTGTGCCTGCGAAGGCGATCTTTTCCTGGGCGGCCTTCATGCGGTTCGATTCAAGAACGACGTTTGTGAAACTGCGCAAGTTGCGATCGATTTGTTTGGCGTCTAGCGTGGCGATGGAGCCATGCAGCAGTGTGCAGATGTAAGTGTAGGGACGGATGAAGCGCTGTCCCGGCCCGGTCGGCTTCATGGGCGCGCCGTTGGCGGTGGTCCCGTGGCCCTTGGCCGTGGCGACATACAGATTGCCACCGGAAGCGGAGGGCAGAAACGCCATCGACATGGGCATCCAATCGGTGGGGACAAAGCCGATGGGCTCGACCATTCCTTTGGCAGCAGCTTTGTCGGTAAGCTTGCGCGGATCGATGACTGCGATGGCGTCGGTGATGGCGTTGGCGACGTAGAGACGCTTGCCGTCGGCGCTGATGGCGAGGGCCTCCGGTTCGGCGCCGAAGTAGCTTTGGTGCGGCAGGCGCGTGTCAAAGTAGCCTTTGACCGCGAAGGCACTGCCTTCGACGTTGACCGCGGCCACGGCGTCGCGATTGGCGAGCGCGACATAGAGCGTAGTGGCATCGGGAGAAAACTGAAAGGCGCAAGGATGAGTTCCCGCGGCAATTGGGTTTGACGGCTTGAGGAGCGGGAGCTTGCGTCCAATGGTCTGGGTGGAGAGATAAATTTCGACAATTTCCGATGCGTTCCAGAGAGCGACGAAGGCGCGCGTGCCGTCTTTCGTCACGGCAAGCGCGACGGGATAGGTGGAAGGGACGGCGTTGCTCTCGGCGAGATCGAAGCGCTTGAGGATAGCGCCGTTGGCGGCGTCGAGAAGGAGCACGTCGTCGGAGAGGTTGTTGGCAACGAGGAGGCGCTCGCCGTTCCCACCCACGGCGGGGAGCACGGCGATGGCCGCTGGGAATGGCACGCCTTTGGTGCCTTCGTAGCCGCCGATGAGCTTGGTCTTTCTTCCTGGGGCCAGTTGTTGCAACGGCAGGTGCAAAAAGCGGTCGGGCGCGATCTTTCCATCTTTGAAGCTGTAGACCACGATGCCGCTGCCGGTCATCTTGTCGCCATCGCCTTCAGGGTTGGTGAGCGAGGCCATGCTGGCGTAGAGATGGGCGCCATCCTGGCTGAAGGCGAGGCCGGAGTAGAGCGTTTGTTTGGCGTTGACGAGGGTGCGGCTGTCGGGGAAGTCTTCGACCTTTCCCGTCAGCGTGTCTTCGACGGCGAGCGACTGCTCGTAGTTCGACTCGATGGACCCATAACCCGCGTTGACCGTGACCACGTAGCGACCATCGGGCGAGACGGCCATGGACATGGGCAGGTTGTTGAGCTGCTGGGGATGGCCGGGGATTTCGCCGATCAGTTGTTTGCTTGTGGACAGGTTGACGGTTTGTGCATGAAGGAGCCCGATTGCGAGAAGGCAGGCGAGGCTGCTCAGTTGGACCAAGGCTCGCGAGGCTAAACCGCGAAGGGTCGGGAAGCGGAAGGAAGTTCGCTGCACTGGAAAACGCGTATGGGAAAGACGGCGCTGCATGGCAAAACTCTAACAAAGCGGACGGCTCGGCGTTTGAAGAAAGGTTTTCGGACGGCGGGACTGTCTGGAATTGGAGCAATAGAGCTGAGTGGCTGACACGCCCATTACCAATGCGCGTTCCGCCGTAATCAGGCAGGTTTCATCTTTTCTGCATAGAATTTCTTCATGGACGACTCATTCGATTCACTTGCTCTTTTGCTTTCCGACGTCATTCTCCCCACGCTGAAATCGGTACAGAGTCACCAGGCCGAGCAGATCGCCGCCAACGATCGCGTCGAGCAGGCGATCGAGGACCTGCGCGCTTCCATCGAGTCGCAATTTGGGTTGCTCTCGAGCCAGTTGACCGCCTGCCGCATCGAGTTGCAGGCTACGCAGGCTGCGCTTCGTGCCGCGCAGGCAAGCAACCAGGTTTCGCAGATGAAGCTGATTGTCCACTGAGCGCTTGCGGTAGTCTTTTCTTATGCGCACGGTGTTGACGGCAGAGAAGCTCTGGGATGGGACACGGTGGATCGAGCAGCCGTTTGTCTCCTTCGACGATGGGCGGATTGAGACGATTGGCTCGCGACTGACGGACAAGTTGCCGGCAGGAGAACATGTCGAGCTCCCGGGCGCGATGCTTGCACCGGGGTTCTTCGACGTTCACATTCACGGCGCGTCTGGGCACGATGTGATGGAAGCGACCCCGGACGCGTTGACGAAGGTGGGCGGAATGCTGGGCAGCCACGGCACCGGTGCCTACCTGGCTACGACAGTGACGGCTACGGTCGACGCGACGCTGCGCTCGCTCGAAGGGCTTTCCAAGCTCATTGCGCGCGGGCCGGAAGAAGGCAGCTCAGTTGCGTGGCCGGTGGGCATTCACCTGGAGGGGCCGTTTCTATCGCATGCGAAGCGCGGCGTGCATCCGCCGGCACTGTTGCAGGCTGCGGATATTGGGTTGTTCGACAAGTTCTGGGAGGCAGCGGACGGAAAGATTCGTTTGATGACGCTGGCGCCAGAGTTGCCGGGCGCTGTGGAATTGGCGAGACATGCAACGGCCAAGGGCGTGCGCATCTCTGTGGGACACTCGGACGCCACAGCCGCAGAGACGCGCGCTGTAATTGCTGCCGGAGCCGTGAGCGCGACGCACACATTCAACGCGATGCGTGCGCTCGATCATCGCGAGCCGGGAATCCTGGGCGTGGTGCTGACGGACGACAATCTGTTTGCCGAACTGATCTGCGACGGCATTCACAACACGCCGGAGATGGTAAAGATCTGGTGGCGATCAAAGGGTCTGGAGCGGGCGATCCTGGTCACGGACGGGATGAGCGCTACGGGCATGCCTGACGGCGAGTATCAACTGGGCGAAATCACAGTACAGGTGGCCAACGGCCGCGCCAGCTTTGGCGATGTGCTGGCGGGGAGCGTGCTTACACTCGATCGCGCGCTGACGAATTTTGTTGCCTTCACTGGAGCGACGGTGGAGCAGGGCCTGCGGCTGTTGACGGCGAATCCAGCGACGATGACGGGATTCGACAGCGGCATTGGACGGCTCGAGGTGGGTGGCGTGGCCAACCTGGTGGCACTGGATGGATCAGGCCGGTTGAAGGCTTCGTTTGTGCGCGGGCGGAGAGCGGACCAGGGGATCGGGCGATAGATGTTCGTGCTTTCCCGGGTTTCAAGATCGAAACCTGGGGCACCCAGCAGTCTCTTTTGAGAGAGGCCTACTTGACGGAGTCGGCAAGCCGCCTGGCGCGCCAGAGGGCGCCGTCGAGCGAGACGACACCCTCGCTGCCCACAGGCATCTCTGGAGCGGCCGCCTTGAGGCCGGCGAAGAATGCGTCGCGCACGATGTCCATCTTCTCGACCACGCCGCCGGTCCACGCGACAGGCACTTCACCCTGGATCTGATGGTTGCGGCGGAGCTTGCCGCGGACGAGGAGCACGAATTCGACGAGGTCTGCGGCGGCCTGTTTGAGAACGGCGAGAGCAACTGGATCGCCGGCTTCGGCGAGTTCGTTGATGGCGGGGGCGAGCGCGGCAAAGTCGGGACCTGGCGTACCGTCACCCAGGTTTACCAAATCGTCGATGCTACTGGTTCCCCAGATTTCGCCAACTTTATCGAGGATGCGCGTGGGCTGTTCGCGGTCGAAGGCGTGCAGGCCGCGACGGACTGCGTTGAGGCCGATCCAGTAGCCGGAACCCTCGTCGCCGAGGCGAGAACTGTAGCCGCCGGCGCCTTCGCGGCTGCCGTCAGGGGCACGACCGATGGTGTTGGAGCCGGTGCCGGCAATTTGGAGAATGCCGGGGCCACCCTGAAACGCAGCATCGAGGGCGATGACTTCGTCTCCGACGACTTCAGAATGCTTGGCGCCGAAATCCTTGAGGACGGCGGTGATCCACTCGACGGTGCCGGGCAGGCTGCAACTGGCTACGCCGACTGAAGCGGCAAACACACCCTTGATTCCAGCTTCCGCAAAGACATCCTTCAGCAGTTCGCGCAGGTTGGCTTCAGCTGCTTCCTCGCCCACGCGGAGGCGCTTGATGGAACCGTTTTCACCATAGGCGAGCACCTTGCCGTCGTCGACAAGCGAAGCCCGGGTCCGAGTTCCTCCCCCGTCCACTCCCAAGACTGCGTTCATTCTTTCCGAGCTCCTTCAGTGCTTCGCATCGGCCGCTTCTTTTTCCGGTTCAACCCCGCCATCGCGTAACGTGCCGGCCAGCACATTCAAGCTCCCATCGGACTTAGGGGGAGTAAGGCCGAGCAGGTGGGCCAACCACGGGTACAGGTTCACGTTTTCGAAAGGCTGAACTGTCTTCCCCACAACTATATCGGGTCCAGCAGCAAAAAAACTTGCCTTCATCTCGGGGATGCGCCTGGGATCGAATCCGTGCATGCCGGCAGTCGGCGGCCGATCCGGCTTTCCTTCCGGCGGACCGTGGGCGCGAATCGCGTAAGGCCCTGCCGCGATGACCACCGGATCTCCCTCACGCGGATTCTGGCTGTAGTTGAGTTCTCCGGGAACGTCCTTGCGCCGGTAGACGACGAACTGTGAGGAAGCGTGCTTGAGCTTTTCGTACACACGGGCTCGATCCTCTTCGGTTTTGCCGTAGAGCAGGTAGCCCGCGGATTCAAAGCCGGTGAGATCGGCGAGCTGATCGAGGGTGATCCAGGGACCCTGGGTTTTGACCATGCCATGGTCGCTCACGACCACGAGGTCGATGGGAAGACCGGTTGCGTCGAGACTCTCTTTCAGCTTCCCGATGAGGCCGTCGACCTTGTGAATGGCCGCCTTGGTTTCGGGTGCTTCGGGACCGAATTCATGGCCTTCGTGGTCGGGCTCGGAGTAGTAGAGGGTTATGAAGTGGGGGCGGTCGGCCGCCGGCAGGCTGAGCCAGGCAACAATCTGATCGATGCGGGCAACTTCGTCGATTTTATCGTCGAATTTCAGGTAGTAGGTTGGGCGGTATCCGGCGATCTGGGCTTCAGACCCGGGCCAGAAGAAGCAGGCGGTGCGCATGCCCTGGCTTTCGGCCAGGCTCCAGAGCGGAGTTCCGGAGTACCACGAACCGTCGGACACGGCTTGGGAATCGTTGATGGCGTAACGCGCCTGTTTGGTTTCGTCGTAGAAGCTATTGGCGACCAGTCCGTGATGTTCGGGATAGAGGCCGGTCACGATGCTGAAGTGGTTGGGAAAGGTCAGCGACGGGTAGCTGGGGATCATGCCTTCCGGTGCCCAGACGCCATGCTTTCCAAGTGCCAAAAGGTGCGTGGCGCCTTCGCGTTTGGCATAGTTCCAGCGGAAGCCGTCGAGCGAGACCAGCACGACGTAATGCGCGCTCTGCGCGGCCGCCGTGTTCTGCCCGTTGTCGGCGTGGAGCACCGGCAGGGGTGGATTGGGCGCCTGCTGAGGGGCGGGCTGCTGAGCTCCCAGGCCAAGGAGGCCGAGCGTCAGGATGAGGGTCGCGAGAGTCGCCCGTCCCAGGGCGCGAAGACGCATGGAATCGATACCTCTCGACAAGCTTACCTCACTCCCAACGTGGTTTGAAGTGGTATAGGATTTCGGCATGGTTCGCCAACCGGTTTTTGCCGTTGCAATTCTTGCCTGCGCATTCTTCTCTGCCTCTAACCTGCCTGCACAGAATGTCGCTGCCGCGCCACCGCTGGGTTGGAACAGCTGGGATGCGTACGGGCTCACCATTGACGAGGCGGACTACCGCGCCAATGCCACGGTGCTTGGGCAACTGCGGGAGTTCGGCTGGGAGTATGCGGTGATCGATGAGGGTTGGTACATGGAGAATCCCTTCGGGGATAGGGTGCCGGACCGCAAGTATGTGTGGGACGCGAACGGGATCCTGATTCCTGCTGTGAATCGCTTCCCTTCCTCAGCGAATGGTGCGGGATTCAAGCCGCTGGCCGATTGGGTTCATGCCAAGGGATTGAAGTTCGGAATTCACATTGTGCGCGGTATTCCACGCGATGTGGTGAAGGCGAACCTGCCCATTGCGAAGACGAACTTTCATGCGGCTGATGCCGCCGATATGACGTCGCCCTGTCCATGGGACGAGGGCAATTGGGGCATCAAGGACAACGCGGCCGGGCAGGCTTACTACGACGACATGCTGCGCAAGTACGCGGCGTGGGGGCTGGACTTCATCAAGGTGGATTGCATCAGCGATCATCCCTACGTTCCCACGGAGATTGCGCAGATCGCACTGGCGATCAAAAAGACCGGCCGTCCGATCGTGTTGAGCCTTTCGCCGGGACCTACGGCATTGAATCATGCGGCGGAGATTGCCGAGCATGCGCAGATGTGGCGCATCTCCGATGACCATTGGGATTTCTGGCTGGACGAGCACAAGCCCGGTGCCGGCGAATTCCCTTTTGGCACGCGCGAGGCGTTCGATCGGCTGGCCAAGTGGGTTCCCTATGTTGGCCCGGGGAGCTGGCCCGATGAAGACATGCTTCCCATCGGCTACCTGGGGCCGCATCCGGGGTGGGGCGACGCGCGGGAATCACGGGAGACGCCGGACGAGGAGCGAACGGAGTTCACGCTTTGGGCTGTGGCTCGTTGCCCGCTGATTCTGGGAGCGAACCTGACGAAGCTGGACAGCTATACGCGGACGCTGATCACCAACCAGACGTTGCTCTTCATTGACCAGGCATCGTCGCTGAGCAGGCCCGTCGACTCTGCAGGCCTTCCTGCCGGCTTTGAGAACGCGCGTGTGTGGCGCGCGACCATTAACACGCCGGGCGCTCGC
>Ga0182013_10006206_pt1 | contig 13631 bp, 3 predicted proteins | sample 612S2MmetaG_FD_120487 | JGI IMG/M metagenome (GOLD analysis project Ga0182013, IMG submission 120487) | Permafrost microbial communities from Stordalen Mire, Sweden - 612S2M metaG | ecosystem: Environmental > Terrestrial > Soil > Wetlands > Permafrost | place: Sweden: Stordalen | collected... | reverse complement strand
TGAAGACGAATTGGCAGTCGCCTGCCGCACGTGCGATACGGGGAAACACCGCGTCGAATTGGGGCAAATATTTGAACAGCGATTGACAGCACCAATAGGCCAAGGCCGTCGAGCGCAGTCCCAAATCCCGCCGACCAATCGGGACCGGCGGCGGAACGATCGGTTCGCAATAGGCCGACAGATTGGGCAGCCTGACCAGCCGTTCCGTGTAATGGTCCTGGCCGTCTGCCGGCTCCATCAGTTCGCTCGAAAGGTAATAGTCGATGGTCGGAAAGCCGCTGGTCTCGGGGTGGCCCCAGGAATTGCACTGCACCAGGGCCAGCCGCTGGGCGGCAAGCGCTGCAGCGGTAGGGTCCATCCCGATTTCCGGATAGATCAGAACATGCGGGGCATCGGTCGCTATTTCCGTGCGCCAGCCGTCGGTCGGCAATGGCCCCTGGACAAAGCGATCGCACAAGGCTGCGGCCGCCTTGGTATCGTCGTCCTGCACGCTCCCCGTGTGATAACCGAAGATTCGAAAACGCCGCCGGTCCAATTGGCTGAGCCAGCCTCTGACCGGAAGCTTCCAATTGGAATGGTGCCGGAAAAACCCGCTGACAAAGCCGACGCGCACCGGCTCCGTCTCTCCTGGCGGCGGGGCAAGCGTCGCCGGCGGGTGGCACTGGGCCATGACCCGGCAGACGACGGAGCCGTAAAGGGCCTGAAGGTCGTGATCGTTGTAACCCTGATAAGCGAGATAGAACGGTTGGTTCGAGCCAACTCCTTTCGCGAGTTCGGCGACAGTGGTGCTGTGCTCGCCGGCCTCGCATAGGGCGCGAAGGCGCCGTTCATAAGCCTTGCGCCGCACGATGATTTCCGGCTCGTCCATGTACAGGATCGGCAATTCCGCCATGCACAAGCCGAACTCGGCCTCGCCATAGTGACGTTTGAGCGCGATGGCCCTTTCGTAGCTCGCCAGCGCCTCGTCGGGCCGATTCAGCGCCCGCAAGGCGCTGCCACGATTGACGAACGCATCGGCCAAATCCGGCCGCGTCGTGAGCGCGCGGTCGTAGCTCGCCAGCGCCTCTTCGTAGCGCCTCAGCTCCTTCAAGGTATTGCCGTGGTTGAACAGCGCCTCGACATAGTCCGGGCGCACGGCGAGCGCGCGGTCATAGCTCTCAAGCGCCTCGTCATAGCGCTTCAGCTGATGCAGGGCGTTGCCGCGGCTGAAAAGCGCGTCGGCAAAGTCCGGCCGCGCCGTGAGCGCGCGGTCGTAGCTCGCCACCGCCTCCTCGAACCGCTTCAGCTCATGCAGGGTGACGCCACGATTGAAAAGCGCATCGGATGAGTCCCGCTGCATGGCGAGCGCGCGGTCGTAGCTCGCCAGCGCCTCCTCGTAGCGCTTCAGCTCCTTCAAGGTGTTGCCACGATTGGAATGCGTCTCGGCCAAGCCCGGCCGCACGGCAAGCGCATGGTCGTAGCTCACAAGCGCCTCCTCGAACCGCCCCAGCTCGTGCAAGGTGACGCCGCGATTGGTGAGCGCCTCGGCATAGTCCGGCTGCACGGCGAGCGCGCGGTCGTAGCTGTTAAGCGCCTCCTCGTACCGCTTTAGCTGATGTAGGGTGTTGCCGCGATTGGAATGTGCCTCGGCAGAGTCCAGCCCCGCGGCGAGCGCACGGTCGTAGCTCTCGAGCGCCTCCTCGAACCGCCCCAGCTCGTGCAAGGTGACGCCGCGATTGAACAGCGCCTCGGCAAAGTCCGGCCGCATGGCGACCGCGCGGTCGTAGCTCGAAAGCGCCATGTCTTTCTTGCCCAGACTTGTTTGCACCACGGCAAGAAGATGAAGCGCATCGAACAGATCTGGCTTTGCATCGACGATCTGTTGGCAAAGCCGTTCGGCCTCGCCGAGATTTCCGGCATGGTACGCGGCGAACGCCTGGCCGAGCGCCTGCGACAGAGGGAGCGTGACGTTTGCCATTCAAGCGATCCAGCGCCCGCGTTGAATGTGTTCGGAAAGGGCAGCACGAACGCGCGCGATGACGCTATCCCACTTGCGCGTTTCATCTTGGCGAAACAGCCGGGCGGTCGGGTACCAGAGGCTATCGTCGCGATCGAGCGACCAACGCCAGTCGGGCACGAATGTCAACAACACCCAGACCGGCTTTGCCAAGGCGCCAGCCAGGTGAGCGACGCTGGTATCCACCGAGATCACCAAGTCCAGATTTGAAATGAGTGCTGCCGTGTCGGAGAAATCCGACAGCGCATCGTCAAAATGGAAAAGATCGCTTCGCTCCTTCAGCGTCGTCAAGTCATTCAGCACCGCCATATCGTCGGCGCGAACATTCCTCTGCAAACTGACAAATGTCGCGTCGATATCCAACAGCGGCATCATGGAGCGCAAGCTGATCGAACGATTGTGATCATCTTTGTGCCCTGGGTTTCCCGACCAGACAAGGCCAATTCTGGCTCGGGTCTTCGGTCCGAACCGCGTTTGCCAGTTGTTCCGAGCCCGGACCGGTGTGCACAGATACGGCGTCAGCGACGGAATCGTCTCACGCCGCGTTCCGAATGCCAAGGGCAGGCTGAGCAACGGGCATTGCAAGTCGAAATCGGGTAGAGGATTGCCTTTGGCTACGACCTGGGTCGCGCCGGCAACGGTGGTCATGAGCTCCTGAAGCGGCCTTTCGACCTCCAAAATCACTCGTGCACCACGCGCGGCGACGAGCGGCACATAGCGGCAGAATTGGATCGTATCGCCAAATCCCTGCTCGCTATGAAGCAAGATGGTCTTGCGGTCGATCGCATCGGCTCCAAGCCAAAGCGGTTGCGAGAAATTCCGCTTTGGCGCGGCTATCGTCTTGTTCTTCCAGCGCCACTCATATTTGACCCAGCCGCGACCGAAATCGCCAATGAGGAGTCTCAACAAGGCCTCGTTCCAATGCGCTTCGGCATAGTCCGGCCGTGCGGCGAGCGCGCGGTCGTAGCTCGCAAGCGCATCTTCGAACCGCTTCAGCTCCTTCAAGGTGATGCCGCGATTGGAGAGCGTCTCGGCATTGTCCGGCCCTAGCGTGAGTGAGCGGTCGTAACTTGCCAGCGCTTCCTCGTAGCGCTTCAGCTCGTGCAGCATAATGCCAAGGTTGTGGAGCGTCTCGGCGTTGTCCGGTCGCACGGTGAGCGCGCGGTCGTAGCTCGCCAGCGCCTCCTCGTAGCGCTTCAGTTCCTTCAAATTGTTGCCGCGATTGGCGAGCGCCTCGGCATAGTCCGGCCGCGCGTTGAGCGCGCCGGCGTAACTCTCGATTGCCTCTTCGAAACGCTTCAGTTCCTTCAGGCTGTTGCCACGATTGAAATGCGCGTCGGCAAAGTCCGATCGCACCATAAGCGCGCGGTCGTAGCTCGCCAGCGCTTCCTCGAACCGCTTCAGTTCGTGTAAGGCGTTGCCGCGGTTGGAATGCGCCTCGGCCAAGTCCGGCCGTACGGTGAGTGCGCGGTCGTAGCTCACAAGCGCCTCTTCGTAGCGCTGCAGCTCGTGCAGCGTAATGCCACGGTTGTAAAGCGCCTCGGCATAGTCCGGCCGCACGGCAAGCGCGCGGTCGTAACTTGCCAGCGCCTCGACGTAGCGCTCAAGCTGATGGAGCGTGTTACCGCGATTGGAATGCGCCTCGGCAGAGTCCAATCCCACGGCGAGCGCACGGTCGTAGCTCTCAAGCGCCTCCGCGAACCGCTGCAGCTCATGGAGCGCGACGCCGCGATTGAACAGCGCCTCGGCAAAGTCCGGCCGCATGGCGAGCGCGCGGTCGTAGCTCGAAAGCGCCGCGGCTTTCTTGCCCAAGCCCGATTGGACGACGGCGAGAAGATGAAGCGCATCGAAGAGATCAGGTTTGGCACTTACGATTTGTTGGCAGAGTTGCTCGGCCTCAATAAGCCTTCCGCCATGGTACGAAGAAAAGGCGTGGCTGAGCGCCTGCGATAGGGTGAGTGTGAGGTTTGCCATTCAACCGATGCCGTGGCGCTTTTGCATTAAATAGGCAGAACGCGATCATCAGAAAGCGAAGGCTATCCTTTCAGACAGGGAGGTCAATCGGCTGGCTATTGGGCTTTGGAGCCGGCGCCTGTCGCCGTCAAATCGAAACATTCCGGAGACGCCGCTCATGCAAGGCAACGGGCAAAGAAAGCTCTAGCGCCGCTTCCCACACCGTCGATGCGCTCTTTCGGCGATCGGTTAGCTCCTCGGAGTGTTCACGCCCGAGGAATGCGCCAACTATTTCCGAAACGCAGGATATGCACTAACCTAAATGCATCGCGCCCTAGCGCACTGCGGCGATCGCCCGGTCGACGCCCTTGATCGACTGGAGATTGATGTTGAATTCGGCGCCGTCGGCTTTCCAGAACGTGATCGCGGCAGGGCCGTTGGCGGCGGCGATCGCTTCTCTCAAGAAGGCATCGTCCATCGGAAAGGTCGATTCACAGCGTTGCGGATTACAGTCGACATAATTGATCTTGCGCGGCTGGCCGTTGCCGAGCTTGAGCTCGATGCCGCGCCCGACCAGCACGCCGGCGTCGATCTCCGGCGTCTGCACCACCGAGACCAAGGCGCCGTCGGTGTTGTGGGCGATGATCCAGGCGCCGATGGTGATGCGCTGATTTTGCTGCTGCGCCACCATGGGCAGCGTCGCCGAACAAATCTTCTTGCTCTTGCCGTCTGCGGTGTCGCGGCACGAGACGGTCCAGGCATCGTAGGTAATGGTCTCGGTGCGCACGGGCGCGCTGGATGCTGCGGGCGGGGCGGCCGGCGCGGCCGGCCGCTGCGGTACCGGCGGCTTTGGTGCCGGCGTCGGCGTCTGTGCGCCGGCAGCATACTGATCGGCGGAATAGAGCGCGGCCATAAGCGCGACGACGCCCGCTATGAAAACGGTGCTCACCACCGGGATGATGTTCCGAACGCTCATTTCATGTCCCGCTCTGTTGCCGCCAAGAAAGGTAGCATCCCGACCCATGCTTGGCTACCGAAACAGTCCGGCTGCGGCATCGTTGACGGTATTGTTGTTCGGCGCGGTGCTGCAGTGTCGTTACGAATTTTTCAACGGCCGGGCTCAAGTCGCGCGCCCTGCGAAATAAATGAGAGAGCGGCCATTCGCACCAGCTGCAGGGCCGAAGGGCAGCGACAGATTCCACGTCTCAGAGAAGAATAACGCAACCCGGCGACACCGCTTAGGCGTCGGCGGGGCACGATCCAGGTCATAAAATTTCAAGGAGAAAACAAAAGGCCCGCCAACGGCGGGCCTTCGTATCCATCACGCAAGCTACCAGCAACAGTCCCAGTAGGGCGGCAGCGCGTAGTAATATCGACGCACCGGCCCAGCCCACTTGCCATACATCGGATATCGCGCGCCCAAGTCGTATTCCGGGAAGCCCCAGGGATAGGGTGCGTAGAGCCTCTGGAGCGGCGAATAGATCATGGGGAAGGGGTAGACCGCATAAAAGTCGTGGGGGTTATAGTGCCTGTGATTCCATCCTGCATTGGCCGAACCGGGCAGCAGGAACACCAGCAACAACGCGACCGCGGCGATGGCCGAGTAAATTCTAGCTACTGACATATTTGATTCCTCCAATTCAGCATCCCTGAGCCCAGAACCGACTGTTACCACTGATAACGGACGCCGGCGTTACCGGTGACTGTGGTCGCCTGCCCGCTGAACTGTATGCCGCTGTTGACGATGGCCGACCAGCCGGTCGCTTTGCTGATGATGGTGGCGCTTCCCGTCAGCTCGCCGTAGACCTGGGATACCTTGTCGTTGAGCGTGAGCGGTATCGCGTTCGGATCCGGATTGGTGTCGATAAAGGTGACCGGATTACGCACCCAGAACTGATCCCAAACCTTTCCGGTAATCGAGGTGTCGGCCTCGTAGACGGCGGTGTTGTACCAGTTTACGCCGAGGCGCGTTCCCACCGCGCCGCGCAAGTTCTGGCCTTCGCCGTATTGGAGGGAGGTCCCCGGTACGGTATAATTGTCCACGTGCGTCGCGACATAGGACAATGTGCCGATCGGCTCGATGTAGAACAGCCGACTGAGATCCCAGCGATATCCGATATTGACTACGCCACCGGCATTGATGACCCCCTGCCGCGGGACTGCTATGCCGAACTGATCGAGCGTCGGGATGTTCGCTTGCAGCTCGAGGAAGTCGGCCTTGATCAAGCCTTCGGCAAAGAAGTTTCCAGCCAGATACGTGCCCGACAAGCCCGCTGTTCCGCCGGTAAACTTGTATGTCGTGGGCGACGACTTGAAGGCGAGGTTCGAGTCGATGTAGCCGCCCATGATGCCGGTGACCCAGCTATCGTAGGGGCTGAAGATCCTTTCCCCTCCGATGTCGACGCCACCGTACTGGGCGAAGGTTCTCTGCTTATAGCTGAGGTCGTATTGCGGCAGCCCTGCCGTCATCGAGAAGTCGGGCCCAGCGGGACCATTGATCGTGCTGCCGGGGTTGAACGTCGTGGTCCGGTCGGTCGAGGTTCCGAGCGTCTTCATCCAGACGCCTGGACCGCCTTCCGGGCACGCGACCGGGGCGGCCTTCAAGGCCAAGTCGGCTCCCCCGCCGTAGGCGTAGGCCGCCCGGCACTGACCCCATCGCATCCAATTGCGCAGATCGTCCTGACGATCGAGCCAACCCAAAGTGGTGTCGTTGAAAATGCTCTGCGCGGCCGTGGTGATGATCGGCTGCTGGGTGGCCTCGATGCTGGGCACGCCCACCAAGGCATAGCGGCTGCCGGCCGGACTGCCCGCCAGGGGCAACTGCACCAGCGCGTCGACGAAGAAGCCCTTCTGCAACGCACCCATCGGGCCGAAATTCGGCAGGTATTCGTCGTGGTAGGCGCCCTGGGTCTGATGCAGCGGGTTGGTCTGACCGGCGAGATAGAAGGCGTTGATCGAGGCCCCGTTGACCGCGGCCAGCGTGATGCCGATCGGGTTATAGGCGCCGCCCTGGAACGTGCTGGTATCGTAGACCTGAAGGTAAGTACGGTCCGCCGTGCCGCTGATGATCAGGCGATCCGACGACGTGCCGGGCGCGCCGACATTGGTGTCGAGATAGACCGTATTGTTGCCCGCGCCCACCCAATTATACGCGGGTCCGAACGTGTAGGTGTAGTTCAAATCCGACGTTCCCGTCGTGGTCGCATTGAGCGCGAGATAGTCGGTCGGGTTCAAGTTGCCCGGGACATAGGGGCCAATGGCATGGGTGCTCGCCGGGAACGCCGGCGTGCCGATCGGCGGCGTATCCACGGTCGTGCTTGGTTCTTGTGCCAACGCGTTGGTCCGGAACAAGCTCATGTCGACGATGCCGCCTCCGGAGTTCAGGAAGTTCGATGTCGCCGCCCCGGTGAAGGTGGTGTGGCCGTTGATCTCGATCACGCCGGTATTGGTTACCGTCTGCACTGCGCCCGTCGTGGCGTTGAAGTTGATCACCGACCCGAGCGTGCAGCCTGCCGTCGCTTGCGACTCGCACGGCGCATTGCCGACATACATCGTGCCGCTATTGAGCAGATTCTGCAGTCCATTGATCGCCGCGGTGGGGCCGCTGATCCAGACGCTATTGCTGCTGGAATTGTTCAGCGTGTTGGGGCCGGTTCCCGTTCCGAAAGTGCTGGTCCCGGTGAATGCCCAGACGCCGCCCGGCAGAATGTTGAAGTAGTTGCCGTTGGTGGCGGCGTCGAGCGAGATATCCCCGATCACCGTTCCGGAATTGTTGATGACGGTGGAGCCGAGCGCGGCCGGAGTAGAGGTCGCGATCGCCAGGGCGCCTACCGACGCATTCGGCAGCAACGCGTTGCCGATGTACCCGCCGGCATAGTTGTTGATCGTCACGGTGCCGGGGGGAGCGGCGGTGTTGCCGATCGAGATCACCGGATTGGCCACCGTGCCGGCGCCCGTCACCTGGCCGTAATTGTTGATGAAGCCGTTACCGGTGCCCGCTCCGGCGCCGTTGGTATTGAGCGTGATGCCCGCTGCCGTCGTCCCGCCCGTCACCAGCGTTGCCGCCGAGACATTGACAGTGGCAGTGCCGCTGCCGGAGCTGCTTGCCGCAATGCCGCTATTGCCGGTGCCCGTTCCGGTGATCTGCGCCGCATTGGCGTTCACCGTTGTCGCGCCGTTCACCCCGGAGGCCGAGATGCCGTCCCCGGCGAAGCCGATCACATTGCCGGTGGGCCCGGCCGCGGTCGTCACCGTGACGTTGCCGAAGCCCTGCGCGGAAGCAGCGATACCGGTCCCGCCAAGCACCGTGTTACCGGTGGTCACCGAGACATTGCCGTTGCCGCCCGTCTGGCTGGCGGTGATGCCGAAGTGGCCGGCGGCCGTGTCGGCTATCACCTGACCGTTGGTCACCACCGAAATCGCCCCACCCGGGAAGCCCGCAACGCCCGTGGAGACGGCGTCGATGCCGTTGCCGAGGGAGGCGGTCACTGCGCCGGTAACGATCAAGGTCGCACCGGCCTGGGCGCTCGTATCGATGCCATCCGCCGTCAAGCCCGTCACCAAGCCGGCGGTCGAGTTGATGAAAATCGAGCCGGCGCCGACGGTGGTGGCGCTGATGCCGGTTCCACCGGTCACCGGCCCGCCGGTGGTGATGCTGTCGTTGCCCGAGGTGGGACTTACAAGAATGCCAGTGCCCCCGGCGCCGCCGATCACCTGGCCCGCCGTCGTCGTGATCGTGATTGTGCCGGTGCCCGCGGTCGAGGTCGCTTTGATGCCGTTGACCGCGCCCGTCACCGCCAGGGCCGTGATGGTAATCGCGCCGCTGACGGTCGTGGCGTCGATGCCGTCGGCTGTCGTGCCCGTCACCAAGCCGGGCGTCGCAATGATGGTGATATTGGCACCGTTCTGCGCGTTCGCCGCAATGCCCGTCGCGCCCGACACCGTCCCGCCAGTGGTGATCGAGATGCTTCCGCTGGAAGCTGCTCCAGCCGTGTTCTGGTCGGCCACAATGCCGGTGCCGGTGCCGCCGTTCACATTGGCCGTGGTCACAATCGTGATGGCGCCGTTGGTGCCCCCGGCCTTACCAGTTGCTTGCGCATTTATGCCGTTGACGGCGCCATTCACCGCCGCGGTGGTGATGGTGATCGCGCCATTGACGGTGGACGCGTCGATGCCGTCCGCCGTCGTGCCCGTCACCAGACCGCCGGTCGAATTGATGGTGATGCTGGCGCCATTCTTCGCCGTCGCCGCAATGCCCGTCGCGCCCGACACCTCGCCACCCGTGGTGATGGAGATGTTGCCGCTGGATGCTGTTGTCGCCCCGTTCTGGCTGGCCAGGATGCCGGTGCCGGTGCCGCCGTTCACATTGGCCGTGGTCACGATCGTGATGGCGCCGTTGGTGCCGCCTGCCGTGCCGGTGGTTTGCGCATTAATGCCGTTGACGGCGGCATTCACTGCCGCGGTGACGATGCTGATCGCGCCATTGGCGGTTGCCGCGTCTACGCCATCCCCCGGCGTGACCGTCCCGCCCGTTACCAAGCCGCCAGTCGTGTTGATGGCGATCGAGCCAGAGCCGCCAGTGTCGGCGCTGATGCCGGTGGTTCCGCCGGTCACCGCTCCGCCCGTGGTGATGCTGATGTTCCCCGATGTGGTGGGGTCCGCAAGAATACCGATGCCTGTCCCGCCGATCACCGCGCCCGTCGTCACGATCGTAATCGCGCCAGTCGTTGACGCCGCATTGATGCCGTTCGTCCCACCCGTCACCGCCGCGGTGGTGATGCTGATTGCGCCGTTGACGGTCGTCGCATCGATACCGTCCTTCGCCGCCGCCTCGCCCGTCACCTGGCCGAGAGTCGTATTGATGGTGATATTGCCGTTGTCCTGCGCCCTAGCCGCGATGCCCGTTCCGCCCTCCACGGTCCCGCCCGTGGTGATCGAGATATTGCCGCTGGCGATCCCGGCCGTGTTCTGACTGGCGATAATGCCGGTATCGGCCGCCGCCGCTCCACCATTCACATTGCCGCTGGTCAGGATAGTGATCGCGCCGTTATCGCCCGTCCCGGCTGTGCCGGTGGTCTGCGCATTGATGCCGTTGACGGCGGCGTTCACCGCCGCTGTGGTGATGCCGATCGCGCCATTGACCGTGGCCGCATCGATGGCATCCGCCACCGTGCCGGTCACCAGGCCGCCGATCGTATTGATGCCGATCAAGCCATTGCCGGTGGTGGTTGCGCTGATGCCCGTTCCCGCCGTCACCGGTCCGCCCGTGGCGACGCTGACATTGCCCGAGGTTGGATCGACCAGAATGCCGGTGAACCCGGTGCCGCCAGCGTTCACCGCGCCAGCCGTTGTGATCGTGATTGCGCCCGTGCCCGTGGCCGAGATCGCAACGATGCCGTTTTTAGTGCCCGTCACCGCGCCTGCGGCAATGCTGATCGCGCCGTTACCGGCCGTCGCATCGATGGCATCCGCTACCGTGCCCGTCACCAAGCCGCCGATCGAGTTGATAAAGATCGCCCCGCTGCCGGTGGTGGTGGCGCTGATGCCCGTTCCCGCAGACACCAGCCCGCCCGTCGTGATGCTGACGGTCCCCGGGGTGGAATTCACAAGAATACCGGTAAAGCCCGTGCCGCCGGCGTTCACTGCGCCCGACGTCGTGATCGTGACTGCGCCCGACGTCGTGGTCGCATCGATGCCATTCTTCGTGCCCGTAACCGGTCCAGTAGCGATACTGATCGCGCCCGCGGAAGTCGTCGCATCGATGGCATCGGCAAACGTACCCGTCACCAAGCTGCCGGTCGAATTGATGATGACAGCGCCGTTGCCGGCCGCGGATGCATTGATGCCGATGCCGGCGGTGACCTCGCCGCCGGTGCCGACGGTAACGGCGACGCTGCCGTTCCCGCCGCTCTGTGCCGCATTGATGCCGATGCCGCCCGATCCGGTGCCGCCGTCGATCGCATTGCCCGCCGCCACCTGCACGGACACGCTGCCGCCGCCGGACGTGGTCGCATTGATCGCCGTCACCCCGGCCGAAGTTGCCTTCACAGCCCCGGAAGTGATCGAGATATTGCCCAGCACCGCGGTCGCGTTGATGCCGTTGCCGACCACGCCAGTCACCAAACCACCGGTCGTGTTGACAGCCACGTTCGCGTCGGTCTGCGCCGTGACGGAGATGCCCGTCCCGCCATTCACCGGTCCGCCGGTGTTGATCAAGATATTGCCGCTGGTGAAGTTGGCCGTCGACGTAACCTGGGTGGCGACGATGCCGTAATGGGTAGCGGACGCCGTATCGCCGTTCACGCTGTCCGTGGTGGTGATCGTGATCGAGCCGTTGTTTGTCGTACCGGTGGTGACGGCCTCGATGCCGTTGGTGGCACCGGTCACCGATGCGGTGATGATGCTGATCGCGCCGTTCACTGTAGTGGCCTGGATGCCGTCGCCGGTCGTGCCCGTCACCAAGCCGCCGCGCGAATCGATATCGTCCGCTGCGCCGCCGACCGCATTGGCCTGGATGCCGACGGTGCCCGTCACCGGGCCGTCTGGTCCGTTGGTGGTGGTGATCTGAATGTTGCCGTTTGCGGTCGTCCCGGTCTGCTGGGCCAGAATGCCGACCCCACCATTCGCCAGAACCGCACCACTCGCCGCGATTGTTATGCCGCCGGCACCGCTGCCGGTGTCGGCCGTTTCCGCCTGGATGCCGTTGGTCCCGCCGGTCACCTGCGCGGCGTTGATGGTGATCTGGCCGGCGCCGCCGGTCGCGGAAATGCCGTCGCCATGGCTGCCCGTTACCGCCCCGGTCACATTGACCGAGGTCGTGCCGGCGCCGGTCGCCGACGTTAAGATACCGGTATAGCCAGACACCGTGCTGCCCGCCGTCACCGAGACGTTCCCGCTGGTGCCGCCGCCGGCGTCGATGCCAGCAGTTGCAGGCGTAACGCTGCTCCCCGACACCGCGCCGGTGGCTGCAACTGTCACATTGCCGGTGAGCGAGACTGCAAGGATTCCATCGCCGCCGGTGCCCGTCACATCCGCGGCGGAAATGTTGATCGGACCGCTACCGCTGGCCGCGCTGATACCATTGACAAGGCCGGAGACCGACGCCAGCGACAGCGAGACGAAGCCGGTGGCCGAAGCGGCATCGACGCCGTCCAGAGTCTTGCCGGTGACGGTGCCCGCCGCGGAGACGGTGACGTTGCCGCTGCTCGTTGCATATGCCGCGATACCGGTGCCGCCTTGCACGGTGCCGCCCGCGGTCACCTGTACATTCCCGCTGGTGCCGGTTGCCGAAGTCGACCCGCCTGCGAGTATGCCGAAATCGGCGGGAAGTGAGCCGCCGCTGACATTCCCGGTGGCCGAGACCGTCACCGAGCCAGAACTCGATGTTGCCTTGATGCCGTCGCTGCTGCCCGTCACTCCGGCGGCGGCGACGCTGACCGCGCCTTTGGCGCTGAGCGCGTCGATGCCGTCTCCAGCGGCGCCCGTCACGTCTCCAGCCGCCGCATTGACCGTCACAGTGCCCTTGCCTGCCGCGGACGCATTGATGCCGGTGTCGGCGCTGACGGTATCGCCCGTCGTCACCGTGACGTTGCCGTCGCCGCCGGCCTGCGTTGCGTTGATGCCGAAGCCGCCGGCGCCGCCGGCCACTGGTCCGTTGGCTACCACGGTCACCGAGCCGCCTGACGTGGTGGCCGCGGTAATGCCGGTGACGGTGCCGGTCACGGCCCCGCTGTTGATCGAGATATTGCCGGTGGTGGCGCCGGCAGAAATGCCCGCCGTCTTGCCGCTCACCCCGGCCAGATGCGTGTCGATGAAGATATTGCCGCCGGTCGAGGTCGCGGCGATCGCCGCTTGGGTGGCGCTTTGGACCGAAAGATCGCCCGCAAGAGCACCCACCCCGGTGACGATGTGGATCGCGCCGGTCGTGCTGGTGGCGTTGATGCCGTAGGAGTTGGCATTGATCGCGCCGGCCATATCGATTGAGGTCACGCCGGCGCCCGAGTTGGTGACGATGCCGCCGAGGGGAGCGGTGACGCTGCCGTTTTCCGTGCCGCCGTTGGTGCCTTGACTGATGACCGAACCGACAATGGTCGTGACGTTGATCGCGCCGCCGCTGGTCGTCGTCGCCTGAATGCCGATGTCGTTGGCGGTGATACTGCCGTTGGTGCCGATGCTGATGTTCACGCCGCCGGCGCCGCCGGTCATGCTCGTGCCGATGTCGGTCGGATCGATCGAGCCATTGATGCCGACGACCACGGCGCCGGTGGTGCTGGCGGAGATGCCCTTGCTGCCGCTGCCGGTGATCGCGCTTTCGGCGTCGAACAGAATGTTGATCGCGCCGCCGGAGCTGCTGCTGGCCGAGACGCCGGTGCCGCCCGAGCCCGTGGTAATGGATTCGCCGGTGATATCGATGCCGATGACGCCGCTAGTCGAGCTCGAGGAAATGTTGTTGCCGCCGCCGGTTACGGTCAACGCGCCGTTGGCGAGGAAGATATTGGTCGCTCCGGTAGCGGCGGTGGTCTGGATCGACGTGGAGCCCGAAACGGTTGCACTCGCCGGCGATCCGTTAGAACCGATCGCAATGCTGCCGCTGCCGATGTTGGACATCGTGACGCCGCCGGTCACGTTCAAGCTGTCGAACAGCAACACGCTGCCGCCCGAGCCGGTCACCCCGAGGCCGCTG
>Ga0182013_10006204_pt1 | contig 13634 bp, 7 predicted proteins | sample 612S2MmetaG_FD_120487 | JGI IMG/M metagenome (GOLD analysis project Ga0182013, IMG submission 120487) | Permafrost microbial communities from Stordalen Mire, Sweden - 612S2M metaG | ecosystem: Environmental > Terrestrial > Soil > Wetlands > Permafrost | place: Sweden: Stordalen | collected... | reverse complement strand
TCTCCATTGACAGCGCGGAGATAAATCCCGGCAGACACGGCAGCGCGCGGCTCGCCTTGATTCTCATGAAAGAGGATGCGTGGAAGCCGGGCCACGACCCGAGGGCTATTAGCCACATCATGAATTGCTGATCGAAGCAGCCGATAATTCTCACGTAATTCTCGCAGGACTGAACTGCCGGACGCCGGTTGCGTCTCTCCTGTTGCTGTATTTGCGATGCGCTGTGAGGCGAGTTGCTTCTCCATCTGCTTGAGTGCATCTCGGGCGGCGCGGAGGCGTGCTGGGAAAGTACTGGCTGAGGTCGGCCTGTGCAATATTTTCCACGAGGCCGCGGCGCGTGCCGCTTGGCGAAGATGTTCGAGCTCCTCGCTGGCAAGCGCCTTTTGAGAATTCGGAATTGTGGCAGTTTCATTCATCGTGTCTCATCGATAACTTGCGGCTTGCATCTCAAACATGGCGGCATATCGGGCTCCGAGCGCAACGAGTTCAGTGTGGCTACCTTCTTCCACCAGGCGGCCAGCTTCCAGCACAACGATGCGGTCTGCCATGCGGACAGTAGAAAAGCGGTGGGAGATAAGCAGCGCCATTTTGCCGAAGGTGAGTTCAGCGAAACGCTGGAAGACTTCGAATTCACTACGGGCATCGAGCGCGGCGGTGGGTTCGTCGAGGATTAGCAACTGTGCGTCGCGGAGATAAGCTCGCGCCAGCGCCAGCTTTTGCCATTCACCGCCTGACAGGTCAACGCCGCCTTCAAACCGGCGGCCGAGCATCTGATCGTATCCCCTTGGCAGTGTGGCGACAACTCCAGCGGCCATACTCTTGTCTGCCGCGTATTCGATCTCTTCTTGCGAGTGCTGGACTTCGATGCGGCCGACGGCAATATTTTCCCGGGCGGTCATCTCATAGCGCATGAAATCCTGAAAGATCACGCCCATTTCGGAATGCAGGGCGGCCAGATCATATTCGCGAAGATCGACGCCATCCAGCAGAATCTGACCCTCGGTTGGGTCGTAGAGCCGCGTAATGAGCTTGACGATGGTTGTCTTGCCTTGACCATTTTCGCCAATCAGAGCCACACGTTCTCCGGGGCGGAGAGTGAAATTGAAGTCGCTAAGAATGCGCCTGCTGGTTCCGGGATAGGCAAATGAGACATTGCGGAATTCAAAGCCGCGCGTCACAGGGTGTGGAACGGAAATGCCTCCGGCCTTGGATTCGACGCGCGGCTTCATCTCGAAAAAGGCGATCAGGTCGGTGAGAAAGAGCGCCTGGTCCGCAACGCCGGAAGCGGTGGAAAATGCTTGTTGAATATTGGCCATGGACTGCATGATGGCGGTCGTGATGAGGGTAAGGTCGCCAACGCTGTAGCGGCCCTGGATGGTGCAATAAATGCTGTACGCATAGGCGCCGTAATAGCCGAGTTGGCCGAGGATTGCCAGGAGGCCTCCCCAGAAAAGACGGCGCCGGTTGAGTGAGACGTTTTCTTCGTAAATCTTCTTAGAGAGTCCCGTAAAGCGGTCGGTCAGGTAGTTGCTCAAGTTGAAGAGCTTCAGCTCTTTGGCGGCCTCTTTGCTTCCGCCCACTTGACGCAGATAATCCATCTGGCGGCGCCAGGGTGTCTGGTGGAAGTTCTTGGCATAAGTGAGAAAGGCAAAGTGACTTTCACCGAGGAACGCGGGGATAATGCCGCCAATCAGCAACAACAACAGGAACGGAGAGTACCGGACGAGCACGGCCGAAAATGCTACGGCGGAAACGGTCTGCTGGATGAGTCTGCCCATTTGCTGGATCATTGCCAGCCGATCAGTGGCCTGTACCCGGGCACGTTCGAGACGATCGTAGAAGACTGGATCCTCATAGGCGGTGACATCAAGAGATGCAGCCTTGCGCATGACCTCCACGCTTACGTGGTGAGTGTAGCGGTCTGCGAGCAAGCTATCGAAGTAGTCCACCACGCGGGAGAGAATGCCGGTGAGCACCGCCAGCGCCAACTCCGCGGCTACCAGCCACCAGAAGTGTTGAGGCAATGGGCGGTGCAAACGGATGTTGTTGACCCCGTCGATGATGAAGCGGCCGATAATGCCGATGCCCACAGGCAAGAATGCGACGAAAACTCGGAGAGCGATGTTCCAGAAGACGATCCTGGGCCCTGACTCCCAAACGAAGTGCAGAACCGCAGGCACGTTCTTGAGCGCGCGCACGCGGTCGCCCCAGGCGTTGCTTGGACTTTGAGCACGGTCGGCTTGTTGTTCACCGGACTCGCTGGTGGACATCGGGTCACTCACGGTTGCGGACATGCACCTCTCAGTGGTCCTCCAAGAACCTTGATTTCAGAAAAGTGACAGGGCCCTGCATTGCAGATCAAGGGACGCGGCCGTCCCGCTCAATTCTTATTATTCGTGCGCTGGAAGTTAGGTTTAGCTCCTTATTTATTCACGTACTGTGGCTTGCTCGCTGGTCAAAATTGACCGTTCGTCACCACTCATCGGTCTTTGGAGACAGTGTGCTTGTAGGCCTTGAAACCTGCCATCTCCATTCCCCGTTGTGCCTCGGGGTTCTTCATAAAGGTTTCCCAGACAAACCCAGTGCGGGCATTTTCCGCCATCAGCATTGTGATCCCGGTGTCAATGCCGATCACGTCTGTGTCATACCAGTCCTCCAACGGATTGAAAGCATCCACAAAGCCATAGCGGCTCCATGCCTTTGGATAGTGGTCATGAATGGTTCTCAATACACGCATGGTTGCGTCCGGAAGGAACGGCAATGAACCGCCCGCGGCCGCTGGGACGATAGTTCCATCGATTGGCCCCATGGCCGGAGGCCCGCCCCAAATCACATAGCCCTTCATTGAGTCCGAGGCGGTGATGCCCCAAAGTGCGTTACTGTAGTCGGAAAATTGTTCATTCAGTTCCAGGCAGAATCGGCGATGCGCATCGGTGGCTATCACTGAGTTCTCGAAGTAGTCCGCGTAGCGGTCCTTCTTGTTGCGGAAGTCGAACCATGCCTGGGAATACTGGTGCACAAACAAAGGCGCAAACGAGCCTACGTAGCGCAACCCATCATATTCAAAGACTGCTCGTTTCCATGAGGACCATGCTTCGATGTTGAGGGGGTGCGATGTTGACCCCAATCCCAGCAGATACATCATCATCAATTCGCTGTAGAAGTCCCACTTGGAAGGCAGGAATCCGAGTTCGGGCGTCCACCCCTGGGGCAGCAAACTCGTGTCCTCTGATAACCAGGTCCAGTCCACTCGGTCAAAGATCGCATGCGCCAACTGATTGATCGCTTCATCCTGAAAATGCTGGCAGCAGGTCAGGATTCCGCAGAGCAAAATAGCGGTATCAACGGAGGAGACTTCAGAATCCCAAACCCTCTCCCCCGAATTGATATTGGCAAAGTGATAGAAGAATCCACGATGCGTCGGCAACTTGTGCCAAAAGAACGATAGCGACGCGATCACACGCGAGCGAGCGTCGGAGTTGCTCACAAAGCCACGCTTTTCTCCGATACAGATTGCGGTCAAGCCAAAACCGGTAGACGCAACGCTCGATACGATAGTTGTTTCCTTGGTGCGAACATTGCACCGGTCCCGGACCAATCCAGTTTGCGGGTTGGCCTGCTCCCAAAAATAGAGGAAGTGGCAGTGCTCGAGCTCATTCAGAAATTGATCATCCTGGGACGACAAAGAGGTTGGCGCAGGTGGTGCGGCGGGATGAGTGTGTGTTGGCGTCCTCTCGGATTGTGCCCCTTCCTCGACAACAAGGGACAGACCTTTCAGTTGCGCAAGCGGCAGACCCATAGAGATGCGGACCATCTGGCGCAACAAGTTGCGGCGTGTCCTTTCACCGTCTCCGCAGTGCTTGTTTTTTTGCCTCGGCGGCAGTATCAATTTGCACACTCGAATGAGCTCATCAATGTTCCTGATTGCATTTGTATTCCTCGCGTGCTCATCATGAAAATGCAATTGCCCTCGGGCCAAAACACGCTCAAGATGCTAAGGACTTGGATGCAAGATCAAATGAAGTGGAGTGAGCGCCAGACGGCAGATTGAACCAATCGTGCATCAAATTGAGTTAAAGGAAGTCACATTTGTGGAACTGAAGTGAAGCGGAGAAAGCTGTTTGTCTGGGCTGTCATCGCAGCCGTTGCGGGCGCAGTAGCGATTACGCTCGCGGTTCGTGTGCACCACTGGAGCTCAGGAACATCGAGAATCAAGGGCGCAGTCGTCGTTCGTGACGACGATAGCCGAAAGCAATTGCCGATCGCTGACGTTACGATAACGGTATCGGATGGCGCAACGAGCGCCACGACACAGTCGGACGCTTCGGGCTACTTTAACCTACCGTTTCACAGCGGCGTTTGGCCGGGGCAGACCGTGACCCTGAGCTTTCGACATCCGGACTACGAACCTCTCGATATCAAACTGCAAACCAGTCTCCGGCTGTCGGCCAAACAGCTGTGGGTTGCCAGGATGGTGCCCAGGCATGAACAAGTGAGCGCAGATCTGGGCAAACCCCCGGTCGTTGTGTCAAACATCAGGGTGAGATACACGGTCAACTTCCCAACCGAGGTAAATATTGGCAGCGCGGTCAAGACCTTTCAAGTTGTCAATAAAGGAAACGTACCCTGCGTCCGAGGCTCGCCCTGCTCTCCGGATGGAAGTTGGCAAGCCGCGTCAAGTTCAGAATCGCTGGACGCTGGCCTGGGCAATGAGTTCAAAAATGTGAGAGCTTCGTGCATTGCCGGACCGTGCCCCTTTACGCGAATTGACTCGAGCGGGTTTGTGAAAGGTGGCCGCAACATCAGCGTCACCGCCTTCAATTGGTCAGACACCACAACATTTTTGCTTGAAGCTGAAGTCTTTCATACCGCAGTCAGTTCGAACGTGCGTGAGTCTTATCCTGTCGTATTCGGGCGAGCGCTTAGTTTCACCCTGCCGGCAACCGAAGAGGGTGTGAGCCTCGAGGCCGAGGTCGACGGCACCCACATGGTCTTTCCGCTTGGGCCGGCGCTCTACTTAAGCTGGGCTACTTGCACGGCTCGTACCAACGCCGAGGAAGAGAAGACCACAGTCTATCGCTGCGAACTCAAGCCAGGTTACCGGTTTTGAACCGTTCTTGAACGGATTCCTCCAAGCCGTATGGAAACGTGAAATCCGATACCGGAATCCGCGGCTTCTGCCGTGAAAGAGTCAAATTACTATAAGAACAATAGAGTTACGAGCGATTCTTTGACATCCTACGGAACCATAAGTCCTTTAGAGAGCATGGGGGCGAAGAAGTTGTACCTTAGTCAGGAATTCACACGTCCGTTAATATTCGTCTTATATTCGCCTACAGTGGATCAGTAAGCAGGAACTGAGTGCAATGATGGGCGAGATGAGGCGGGCTCCCGACCTATCGAGGCAATCCATGGTCTGAGAAGATGGAGCACCGGGCGGGAATTGAACCCGCGAGTATCGGTTTTGCAGACCGACGCGTTAACCGCTTCGCCACCGGTGCTTATGAGGGCTCCAACCGCGGAGACATATCCACGGTTGGAGGTTTCGGGAGTACTAGTTGAAGTGAACCTTCACCATGTTGATTCTTCCGGTGAAGGAATACAAACTCTGACAACCGCAGCTGACGGTTGGAGAAGTTCCTTCACAGAGTCGAGCCTCTTCCGCGTAAAGCCGGAGATAGGCACCAAAGCTACTGGTTCTCCGCGCCCTTGGTTATATCTTTCACGGCATCGGCAAATGACTTTGAGTCTTTAGTACGGTGAATTCGTCCATTCAGTACATCGTCCCAAGTGATGTACGGATAGAGATTGTGGGCTTTGGCCTGCTCTTCAAACTCGGCTTTCAGTGCAACCAGTTTCTCTGGGTACTTTTTGGCCAGATCAACTCGCTCCGTGTAGTCCTCATTCAGGTTGTAGAGCTCCCATGCGTTTTCATCAAAAGGCTGGTGGCTTTGAGCATTCCCAGTAATAAAGCTGCTCGGGTAGGCCAATTCAGCTTTCCAACCATTGTCATAAATTGATCTCGAACCAAAGATGTAGTAGTACTGCAGCGTGTGACGGGTTGGCGCATTGGCATCGTTAATCGAGTATGCCAATGAAGTTCCCTCAATCGGCTGCTGCTTGATTCCCCTTATTTCTTCAGGCGCCTTGATACCCACTAAGTCGAGGGTCGTTGGAAGAAGATCAATTACATGACTGTACTGGGTGCGAATGCCACCCTTTTCCTTGATGCCCTTGGGCCAATAGACAATAAGTGGATTGTGAGTGCCGCCCTCGCTGTTTGCGTCCTGCTTCCAGTACTTGAACGGCGTGTTGGCAGCCTGCGCCCATCCGAGCGGATAATTTCCGTTGGTGGCGGCGGAGGTGCCGATCTCACCAATCTTATTGAGGTTATGGGTAATGTTCTCCTGTGCCGACGCGGGTGAGGCTAATAGGCCCTGATCTACGGTTCCGTTGAGCGTTCCCTCTTTGCTCGCGCCGTTATCGCCAATCGAGATGAAGACAAGCGTATTATCCAGTTGGCCTGTCTCTTTCAAGTGATTGATCAATCGGCCAATTTCAAAATCCGTGTACGTCAAATAGCCCGCATACACTTCAAAGAAGCGCGCATAAAGCTTCTGCTCTTCCGGCGTGAGCTTGTCCCATGCCTTGATATCCGGGTTGCGATCGGGAAGTTTTGCATCGGCAGGGATAACGCCGAGTTTCTTCTGACGTTCAAAAACCTCCTCACGGTAGGCATCCCAGCCCTTGTCGAACTTACCCTTGTATTGATCGCTCCAATATTTGTCTACCTGGTGCGGAGCATGAGTGGCGCCTGGCGCGTAATAGAGGAAGAAGGGCTTGTCTGGCGCTGTCTTCTTCTGACGATCGATATAGAAGATCGCCTTGTCGGTGATCTGGTCACTCAGGTGACGGCCATCGGGGCGGACATGAGCCTGATCTTCAACCAGGTCCGGCCTATATTGATCGGTTTGCGAACCAAGGAATCCGAAGAAGTGGTCAAAGCCCTTGCCTGTCGGCCAGTGATCGAAGGGACCGGCGTCGGTGGCCTCTTCGTCCGGCGTGACGCCATACTTGCCAACCGCAAAGGTGTTGTAGCCGTTGTCACGCAGAATCTCGGCGATGGTGCCGGCCGTGGCTGGCACACGGCCATCCCAGCCAGGGAAACCGGCAGACATAACAGTGTGTGAAAATCCAGACTCGTGCACAGAAGCGCTGTTACGGCCAGTCAAAAGCGCTGCGCGAGTTGGAGCGCAGATTGCGCATGTATGGAAGTTCGTATAGCGCAAACCATTTTCGGCCAGACTGTCGAATGTGGGAGTTTGAATCAACCCACCGAATGTGCCGGCAGCACCAAAGCCCACATCATCCAACAGTATCCACACTACGTTGGGGGCGCCTGCAGGCGCTTTCGCAGGTTCCGGCCACCATTCTTTTGACTCGGCAAGGGTTCTGCCAACCACTCCCTGATACGGCTGTGTTTCTTGAGCATGCAATGGAAGTTTCGCACTCATCGCAAGGATTAGCGTCGATGTCAACGCCCTCATTACGCTTTTCTCTTTCATAAAATTCTCCTATTGGTTTAAGTCATCCAGGGACGACTCGGCTAAAAGGTTGTTTACTGGGCAACGATATTCAATCGCCGCGGTTTCGCAATCAGTGAAGAAGTCATCTATCTTCTGGCTCTGGCCCACTCCATCACCCGCGCCGGCGCTCGATTCTGCTTGAGTTCCTCAGCCATGAAGCGCATATACGGGTCGATGTGATGGAAGAAGTGCTTGTACCCAGCGCAGAGGTAGTTCAGGCCATACTCGCCGGCCGCTGTCTGCGTGAAGCGATGCTTAGGACACTCGCCGTTGCAGGCAAAACGTACATCGCATTCACGGCAATCTGTGGGGAGAGCAACTTCCTTTGCATTACCAAAGCGCCTTTGCTGCGGTGAGTCCACTAGGCTCGACAAAGTCCTCTGCATGATATTTCCGAGCTTGTTATCGGGGTAAACGAAGTGGTCGCAGGAATACACATCGCCGTTGTGCTCGACAGCTAGAGCGCTTCCGCAGGTAGGCGCGAAGACGCAGAGTGTCTGCGGCACTCCGTACCACGACTCCAGCGCGACGTCGAAGACCTGCACGAAGACGCGCCCCACATCCTGAGTCACCCAATCATCGAATACCTGCTGCAGAAATCTACCGAATTGCAGCGGCTCGACAGACCACTCCGAGACGGTGGATTCCTGCCGTGAAAACGGCTTCAACAAGACCAGCCCGTTTGCGTCCGGCTGCTTACCGACCTGCTCAACGATGGGAATAAATTGCAGATACTTGCTGCCTATTCCTTTGAGAAAGCGGTAGACCTCGTGCGGACGATATGAGTTCTTGCGGTTGATGACGGTGAGCGTGTTGAATTCAACGCCATGCTTCTTGAGAATCCCGAGGCCGCGCATCACTCGGTCAAAGGTTGGCTTGCCACCCTTGTCCACACGATATGCATCGTGAATTTCTTCAGGCCCGTCAATGGACAACCCGATCAAGAACTTGTTGCGCGCCAGAAACTCACCCCACTCATCGTCGAGCAGAGTTCCGTTAGTCTGAAAGGCGTTGTCGATCTTCTTGCCAGCCGCATACCTCTTCTGCAACTCGATGACGCGCTCGAAGAACGGAATCCCAAGTAGTGTTGGCTCGCCTCCCTGCCACGCAAAGCTGACTTGCTTTGCGGGCTGCGCTTGGATGTACTGGCGAATGTACGTTTCGAGAACATCGTCGGTCATCCGAAAATCGCGCCCGCTACCCGAATAGAGATTCTCTTTCTCCAGGTAATAGCAGTAGGTGCAATCGAGATTGCAGATTGGCCCGTGTGGCTTGGCCATGATATGAAACGGTCTCATCCGAGCTGATTCCTGATTTCGGGCGAAGGGGCCACGCCCCAAAAACGAAACCCACGAGTTCGACTCGTGGGTACGCTTTTCTCAGGATCGAGTCCAGATTGACGGCCTAAACCGTCAGCGCAATTCCGCAGAGTCGCTCAACTGTCTTGGAGGGAGACAGGGCGACAACAACATTTGCGAAATTGGAACTTCTGCATCATGCTGACTTATTCTCGCGAATTCGAATTGAGTTAGGCAATTCGGCTAAGAGTTCTTCCGATGTTGCATTGAAGAAGATTCCATGTCAAGCGCAAAAGCGAATTTGGTGCTCGCTGTCGCACTCTGTGAGACGCGGTTGACAAGTTTTGAGTTCTATGGCCTCATACAGATCATGCAAGGCAAGACACTATTCAGATCAACGGTCAAGTTTACGACGCCGGCTCTCCGCCGTGCGTGCGGCTGTTGTTGATTCCCGAGCACTCAAGAATTCCTGCCAAATCCCAAGAGTCACTGCGATAGCTGTGTCGCTGCGTGAACGTGCATTGCCAAGATGTACGGCAATCGCTCTGTTATCGCGGATCACGGTAGCGCACTTACTTATCCGAGGAGTTAATCCAATGATGATTCACCGTTCTTCTTCTTGTTGTTGCTAACTTTCCCTCCAAGAAGCTGAGTCGGCCCTTCACTGCTTGCTGATTCGCTAAACATTCATAGGACGCGGGAGCCACGAGCCAAAGTGTCCCGGCGTGCGGCCGCGGTCGTGTGCCTATTTCCGTGCGATCGCGCGTCGATCGCATCCTGGAGGCAGAGATGTTGTTGTCGAGATCCAATGAGTTTCAAGCGCGAGGAATTAGGCTGCTCTCGCTCATCGCACTTTTGTTGATTTTCGTTGCGAGCCATCGCGGCTTCGCGCAGGTTGAAAAGGGTGTAATCACCGGAGCCGTGAGCGACTCTTCCGGAGCTCTGGTGACGAAGGCGCAAGTTTCCATCACGAATCTGGCCACTCGAATCGTGACCACAGCAACCACAGACAGCGAAGGCATCTTTGTTTCACCCCCGCTGAGCGCGGGGAACTACGAGGTGAAGATCGAGGCGCCAGGATTGACGGCGGTAGTGAGGAATGCCCGCGTTGAAGTTGCACAACGCGTCCGGATCGACGCCGCATTGGGTGTGGCCTCAGCGACCCAGACGGTTCAGGTCGATGCCGGTACTATTCAGTTCGATACCGAGACTCCAACTCTCTCGAATCTACGCACGGAAGAGGCTGTTCACAATCTTCCTCTAAATGGACGGAACTTTGCTGAACTGCTGGGATTGGGCGCCGGTGTCGTTCCTGGACAATCGCAGCTGACAACGAGCATTCCCTATACCCAGCAGCGGGGGCCGACAACGTATGGTATCGACGGCCTGCGCATGACGGACAATCGCCTTCTGCTTGATGGTGTAGGCGACAATGAGAATCACAATGGCCTTGGAATCATCGTCTTCCCGCCAATCGATGCGATCGAAGAGTTCCGCGAGGAGACTTCCAATCCCGATGCACGATTCGGACGATTTTCAGGCGGCGTGATCAACCTGGTGTACAAGTCTGGCACCAACCACTACCACGGAGAGGTTTTCAACTTCCTGCGCAACTCCGCTCTCGATGCCAGGAACTATTTCGATGCCAAGAAGCCGGGGTTCCGCATGAATTCGTTCGGAGCGACCTTCGGCGGGCCTGTTATTCCGCAGAGTAATCCCAAAACATTCTTTTTTGCCGATTATGCTGGCGAGCGGCTCAGCCAGGGGCTTACCTACATCGATACAGTGCCGGTGTGGGGTCCTCAGGGTGTGGGCGACTTTTCGCTCTATCCCACAGTTGTTCGCGACCCATTAACTCACGCAGCGTTTCCAGGTAATGTTGTGACCCCGGCCTACTTAGCAACAGCTGGAGCCCAGGTCGGGCAGAAGGTGCTTGCTCTTTACACAAAATATGCGCAGCCCAACGTAGCGGGTGCAACGATCTCGAACAACTTCCGCTACACGCCGCAACGCATTGATAACAGCGACGCGTTCGACGTGCGCATCGATCACACATTCTCGCAGAGCGACAGTGCCTTCCTGCGCTACAGCCATTCGTACGACGACATCGTGCAACCTGGTCCGCTCCCCGCACCGCTGGTGGGTGGCGTCGTCTCGGGTCCGGCGAAACAGCCTGCTCACCAGGCAGTGCTCAGCGAGACGCACCTGTTCTCACCGGCTCTCCTCAGCGTCGCGCATTTTGGGTGGTCGCGCATCTTCATCGACACCAAGACCTTTGATCAAGGCCTCGGTTTGCCGGCGCAGCTCGGAATCCCCGGTGTAACCAACCCCAACGACGCGAGCAATACAGATGGCCTTCCATTGATTTCTGTTGTTGGCTTTACCACGCTTGGAGATGCCCCCAACAGCCCTTCGCAGATCGGCACCAACAATTATCAGATCAACGAGAACATCAGCTGGTACAAGGGCAAGCATTCATTCGATTTTGGAACGGAGATCTTCCGCCCGCAGTACAACATCTTCCAGACTCTTTCTGAGCACGGTGTGCTCGTCTTTCCGAACCTTTACACGGGCTTTTCCTTAGGTGATCTGCTGCTCGGCGCCCCTTACCAGGGATACCGCCAGTATCAGCAAGGCACACGTGGTTTCCGCCAACTCGGTCTTTCGTTCTACGCGCAGGACAACTACAAGGTAAGCGATCGGCTGACCTTGAACCTGGGTGTGCGTTATGACAATTTCCTTGGCTGGCCGTGGACCGAGGTCAAGGACCGCATGTATCAGTTCGATCCTTCGCTCTCAACCACCCAAGTCTTCCAGGTTGGAACCAATGGAGTGAGCCGCAGCGGTGCAAACGGCAACAATCTGAACTTTGCTCCACGTGTTGGCGTCTCTTACCGGATTGCGCCAAGGACGACACTTCATTCCGGGTTTGGAATCTATTATGGCGCCCCGAACGTGGCCAACTCCTCGGGCCTTTCGACCAATGCCCCTGCGGACGACTACTGGGCGTTTTACAATGGCACATACGGCGGGAGCGGATTCAACTATCTCTCCAATGGTTTCGTGCACACCGTCGCAACGACCAGCGCGCCGGCGCTTGCACCGCTCAACTCTGTGTATCCAAATCTCAAGACGCAGTACAGCGAGCAGTGGCACCTGAGCGTGCAGCAGCAGATAGGCGCAGAAAACCGCATCACCGTCGCCTATGTGGGCAATCATGGCGTGCACCTGGACGCTCTATATGACATCAACCAGGCGACGCCGGGTGCTTCGGCAGCCACGCTGCAGGCACGACGGCCCTATCCGTATTTCGGACAGATTAATCAACTCCAGACCAACCAAAGTTCCAGCTACAACGGTTTGCAGGTAACGGCCGAGCGCCGCTCGAAGAACCTATCCCTGCTTGCCTCCTACGCCTACAGCCATACCCTGGACCAGAACTCGGCAACATCCCTGGGCATCGGCAGTGTAGTCAACTACTACAACCAGGAAGCCGACTATGGAAACTCAGATCTGAACATTCCGAATCGCTTTGTGGGTAGTGTGACCTACAACCTGCCATTTCACGCTGCCAACTGGCGCAAGCCACTGGTGGCGGGATGGCAGTTGAATGCGATCGCCAGCTACTCCGATGGTCTGCCTTTCTCAGTTCTGGCGGGCGCCAACACGCTGAACGTCAGCGACAGCATCGTCCCGCGCGCCACTCTGCTGAGCGGCAATGGGGCGCTCTCGCCCGGTCAGCGCAACATCAAGCAGTGGTTTAACACGGCGGCCTTTAGCAATCCAGGAGCGCAGCAGTGGGGCAACTCGGGACGCAACATCCTGCAGGGACCGGGGACCAAGAATATCGACTTCTCTGTCTTCCGCGAAATCCACCTGCACGAGTCGGCGAACCTGGAGCTGCGCTCGGAGTTCTTTAACCTCTTCAACACGCCGCAGTTCAACAATCCCAATGCGACGGTGGGGACGACAAACTTCGGGACAATCTCATCGGCCGGCTCGCCCACTACGTTGCAGAGGGTCTCGCGTGAGATCCAGCTGGCCGCGAAGATCATATTTTGATCGGAATTGACGTAACGGAACACAGGGAACGATGGGCAGGCAGAATTGCTGCGCTTGTCCATCGTTCCCTTCTTCAACTTTGCGGTGTACGGATCCAAGAAGACACCTTTCGAGGAAACGACTATGAAATTGGCCTTGACCCGGGTTGCCGCGTATTTTCTGCTGGATACGACCCTCTTCCTTACGCCTCAGCTGTCGCGAGCACAAACTGCATCCCCCGCCGGCGATGAATCGATCCCCGGATGGAAACACTGGACAAAGCAGATTGAAGACCTCGACTCGACGATCATTGCGAGGCTTCCGTAACGACTGAAAAGTGATCCGCAGGTGAGAGAAGAGGCGGGACGCCTTTTGTTGGAGACCGTAGCTTCCGAGTTGATCTCTGCAATCGGCGCCGATCCGGATCATCCCGTATTCCTTCCGGCCGTTAACTTCTATCTGAACGTCAGGCAGCCGAATGCAGATACAACGTATCGCACCGCCAATGTGGATGGAGCGGGCTCGTACAGGATTCGCGGTGAGATTGGTTCCGACCGCATTCTGCGCGTCGGCCTCTTTCGCCCGATTCCGAAAGAACGACTCAAGGGCTCTCTGGCATTCTGTTTTGCACTTGCCTACCCCCCGTTTCTGATGAACACCCTGATGAATGGACAACTTGCATCGGTGGCGGTTTGCTGCGTTTGTCTTG
>Ga0182013_10006200_pt1 | contig 13643 bp, 11 predicted proteins | sample 612S2MmetaG_FD_120487 | JGI IMG/M metagenome (GOLD analysis project Ga0182013, IMG submission 120487) | Permafrost microbial communities from Stordalen Mire, Sweden - 612S2M metaG | ecosystem: Environmental > Terrestrial > Soil > Wetlands > Permafrost | place: Sweden: Stordalen | collected... | reverse complement strand
TGAGGCGCATACATGGTGCCCCTCCGGGACGGTGGGCAGCGTTGCCTTCTATCCTCTGGGAGATTCGGTTCCGGTGCGAACCGATACGCTAGCCTCCACTACAGACGGCCAGCACATCCTGGGCGCGACCCTTGTCGGTAGCGGGATAACTCTCTACGACATTGGAGTCACTATTCCCAGCTCGACCCAGTGCCCTGGGGCGGGGTCGAACACGCTCACGCCGCTCACCATTCAGCACACAGTAAACCAGGCGGCTCTTAGCTTGGTGAACGCCACCGCGGTCGACCAGGTGGTAGCATCGCCCGCCTCGAACCTGGCCTTCATCACCTATAGCGGATCGACAGCCGGCGCTACGCTGCCATATTATGTGCCGGGCACAGGAGGCGCGGTGGGCATGGTGGGTTCCGTGCCGCTGGGAGGAGGCTCCGCGTCTGCGATCACCGCTCCCGTAGCGGGCGCCTTCACGCCGGACGATACGCTTTTCTTCGTCTCAACGGCGGGCGACAATCTGGTTCACTACATCAGCGTGCCGCTGGTTACCTCCAATCCGGCGAAGGCCGACACGCAGCAGATCGCTCCCAACCTGCCGGCGTGCACGCCCGTTGCCCAAGGGGGCCTGGACCCCGGTTGCGCGCTTGCCGCGCCCACCACCAACCCAGTGCCGGCGACGGTCATTGTCGTCAAGCCGCGCTCCACGACGTAGGCTTCGATCCAAGGAAGCAAACAACAGGATGGGCCGGTCATGCACCGGCCTTTTTCTGTAGATGGATGCGGTAAATCGCGAGACAGTACGGCCATCCCCGCACGATAGAATCGAAGCATGATCAAGGGAATCGCCTTTCTTCGCCCGGCAGGCAGTGCCGGAGCCTATGAGCGGCTGGCCAGCTTCTTTTCAGCGTTGGGGTTCGCTCCCGGCGCCGGATGGCAGAAGGAGGCGAGCCGCGGTGCGGCGTTTCTGGCGCCGTTGGGCAACCTGGAGTTTGTCGATGGCGAGTTTCCCTCGACCGCCGATGTGCTGGTTGAGGTGGCGGCCCTCGATGCCGTGCATCAGAACACTGGAAACTGGCTGCGCGCCCAAGGCGGGGATGAGGCCCTGGCTCGCCTCTCGGCCATCATGGAGACCCACTGGAAGTCGCGCATCTTTACCGTAGAGCCGGAGCCGGGGTTCGCCTTTTCTTTCTGGGCCTGGACCGATCCTGTCAAAGGCAAGCCGGTGGCCGTCGAAGGCGATCTCTCCGCCGAGGGAATGCGCTTCGCCATTGTCGTATCGCGCTGGAATGCTGTGATCACGGAGCGGCTGCTGGAGGGTGCGTTGGACGCTTTGCTGCGCAGCGGCGCCAAGCGGTCGGCGATTGAGGTGGTTCGCGTTCCGGGCGCATGGGAGATTCCGGCGGCGGCCCGGGTGTTGGCCGAATCGTGCTCCGTGGAGGCCATCGTAACGCTGGGCTGCCTGTTACGCGGCGAGACCGCACATTACGAGGCCATCTACAACGAAGTGGCGCGCGGCATCGGCCAGTCGCAGCAGGAGACCGGCATTCCGCACAGTTTTGGCGTGCTGACCTGCGAAACGCTGGAGCAGGCGCTCAACCGGGCAGGCATCAAGGCCGGCAACAAGGGCTTCGAGGCCGCTCTAGCCGCCATCGAGATGGTCAGCCTGGCTCGCAAGCTGAAGCAAAGCCAGCACCCCCAGGGACAGGTCTTCGTCCCTGGGGTGGAAGGCGGCCCCCTTTGACCGCCGGAACGCGCCGCAAATCGCGTGAGCTGGCCATGCAGATGCTTTTCCAGGCCGACATCGGCAAGCAGACTCCCGAGCAGGTGCGCGCTACCTTCTGGAAGGCCGCCGACGAAGTGGAGCCGGAGGTTCGCGGCTTTGCCGAGGATCTCTTCCGCGTGGCCACAACCCACCAGGAAAAGATCGACGAACTGATCGTCAAAAACTCCAAGCACTGGCGTCTGGAACGCATGCCGGCTGTCGATCGCAACCTGCTGCGCATGGCCGTGGGTGAGATGCTCGGCTTCAAGAGTACGCCCTTCCCCATCGTCATCAACGAAGCCTTGGAGATAGGCCGCCGCTTCTCCGCCCCCGAGTCAATCAACTTCCTCAATGGAATGCTGGACGCCATCGCCCGCAGCCTCATCGCCAAATAACAGTCGAAGCGTACCAAAAGCCGGCTGTGACGAGAGAGCGCAGGCGAAAAGGCTGGTTTCGCCGCTTCCCGCTACCCGAAGCCCTTTGCCGCCCGTCAAACAGAGCAGTGCTATACTTTAGCCCTGAGACTGCCGATTCAGGCCAGTTCCTGAGTGCCTGCCGCGTCGCCGTCTGGAGGTTTCTCTCGCCTATGACTCACCGCGCCCGCCGCGCACTCCTCGCCGTAGCTCTCTTTTTCTCCATCTGCGCCGTTGCGGGCAGCTTCCTGCAGGGCAAGGTGGGGGCGCAGTCGTCCTCCGACGAGAGCCAGCTCCGCGACAACCTCAAGGACTTTACCGGTGTCTATTCCATCGTGGAACAGAACTACGCCGAACCGATCGACGGCGACAAGGTCGACGCCGCGATCTACGACGGAGCCATCCCCGGCATGCTGCGCGTGCTGGATCCGCACTCCAACTTTTACGATCCCAAGGCCTACGCCAAGATGCGCGAGGAGCAGCACGGCCGTTACTACGGCGTGGGCATGACCATCCAGCAGCCTTGCAGCACCTGCAAGGTCTATTGCGTCTTTCCCATGGAGGGCGCGCCTGCCTTCAAGGCGGGGATTCATCCAGGCGACGTCATTGACGCGGTGGACGGCAAGAGCACCGACAAACAGGCCTCGGACGTGGTGGCCAAGGAGCTGAAAGGTCCCAAGGGCACGCATGTGCAGGTGAGCATGATCCGCGAGGGCCAGCCCAAGCCGCTGGTCTTCGACTTGGTGCGCGACGAGATTCCCAACCCCTCCGTCGACCTTCAGTACGAGATTCGGCCCGGCGTGGGTTACATTCACCTGAAGCAGTTCCAGGAGACGACGGCGCAGGAGGTCATCGAGGCCGTTGACGGCTTTGGCAACCTCAAGGGTCTGGTGCTGGACCTGCGCGGCAATCCCGGCGGCCTGCTGAGCCAGGCGGTTGAGGTCTGCGACCACTTGCTCAACAAGGGCCAGATCATCGTCTCGCAGAAGGGCCGCGCTTACCCGGATGTGGTCTATACGGCCACACACGGCAACAGCGGGCATGCCTTCCCTATCGTTGTCCTGGTCAACCGCACCACGGCCTCGGCGGCTGAGATTGTGAGCGGCGCGCTACAGGACCATGACCGCGCACTGATCGTAGGCGAGACCACCTTTGGCAAGGGACTTGTACAGACGGTTTACAACCTTAGCGAGAATACCGGCCTGGCGCTTACCACATATCACTACTACACGCCCTCGGGCCGGCTCATTCAGCGCAACTACGCTGGCGTTTCGCTCTATGACTATTACTACAACCACGCCGGCGCAATGCCCACCGACTCCACAAATCGCGAGGTCAAGCTGACCGACGCGGGGCGAACGGTATACGGCGGCGGCGGTATTGCGCCGGACGAGAAGATCGAAACCCCCAAGAGCAATCGCTTCGAAGATGAGTTGATCATTAAGGATGCTTTCTTTCTCTTTGCTCCCGTGTATGTATCCAAACACACCGTGGATGCGAACTTCGATGTGAACGACGCGGTGCTGGGCGAATTCAAGCAATACCTCACCAGCCAGAACATTCCCTTCACCGACGCCGACTTCAGCGGAGCGATGGACTGGCTGAAGATGAACATCAAGGACAAGATCGTCACCATCCAGTTTGGAGAGTCGCGCGGCCTGCGCACTCGCGCCGACTGGGATCCGATGATCCAGAAGGCGCTCTCCTTTCTGCCAGAGGCGCAGGCTCTTGAAGACAACGCCCACAAAGTACTGACGCAGAAGGCGGAGGCGCGGAACGAACCGAAGTAAGCTCGGGTTTTAGTGAGACGTAAAAAGGCCGTCCTCACGGGGACGGCCTTTTTACGTCAGCTTCGGAAGAGTTGCAATTCGGTTCCTCTTGAGGCGGTAATTAACTCCAGGTGCGGATGCCGATCACTCCCCAGTAGGCAAGATAAGCCGCCGCGATCAGCAGAGCGAAGGTCACCGCGATCGAATACCAGCGGACGGTCCTGCGAATCTCAAGCCTCCGCGCCTGCCACAAGGCGACAGCGCTAGCCAAAGAAGCCAAAGCGAAGATCGATGTGGTCACGGTGAGGCCGAAGGACCAAACGGTCAGGTTCCCTAAGCGCGCGATTGCGTCACTGCCAGCCAGGATGGCGCAAACAATAAATGCCAGCAGGCTCAGCACCGCAATAAGCGGCCATATGCGCAAGGCGCGCTCAGCCGGGCGGCGGCGTCTCTTGAAGCAGCCGCCGATCATCCAGAACGGCGCATACAAAAGGACCGACACTACTGCCAGCAGGAACCAGGCAACCAGAGCGATTTCAGAGAATGCAAGCCAGGTGGGGATGCGCTTCAGCGTTCCACCGACGAAGACAAAGCGTCCCTCGCCATTCGGCTTGAGCAGTATGGCCGTGGCGACCGCTTCGGGAGCTCCCTTCTTTGGAAGGTAGCGGAACTGCTCGCCGCCGACAGGCACGAAGGGCTGATCGATCTGGCTGAGGCTTGAGATCAACAGGTTGCCATTCGCGAAACGCATGCGCTGTAGCGCGACCAGATGCTCAATAAAGTACATGAACTGATTGCGCGGCGAGGCAGATTCGTACCAGCCGGCATACTGTTGCGCATCGGCGGGTAGCGGCGCTGCCGCGGGCACCACGGGTTTGGCAAGGCCACGCGTAACGTACGCGCGGATCGCATCGCCAATCTTGCCGAAGGCCGCGCCATTGCCGGTGTTGATGCTATAGGAGTAGCCCACGCCAAATTCGGGCAGATAGGCCATGTCCGTCAGCCCGCCGTCCACGCCGCCATCGTGCCCATGGTAGACAAAGCCGTCGTAGAAGCTGGTGTAATTACTCAAACCGTATCCGGTCTTCAAGCCTTCCTGCGCCGGCCATGCGCTTGTCGGCGTCTCCATGCGATCGATCGCGGCGGCCGGCATGACCTCGGTCCCGGCCACAGCGCCGCGATTCAGATAGAACTCCACATAAGCCGCCATGTCTTTGGCGGAGGCATTGATGGCGCCGGCAGGGCGAAGCAGGATGTTCCAGTAGGGATAGGGCGTCTTGCCATCGGGGTGATAGAGGGTCGTCAATTGCGGCGAAGGCTGCTCGAAGTAGGTGGCTGTCTTCATGCCGATGGGCTGGAAGAAGTTCTGAGTCACGTAATCTTCAAATCGCTGCCCGGTGATCTTTTCCACGATGTAAGCAGCGACCGGAGGGCCGGAGTTGCAATAGGCCATGCGCGTGCCTGGCCGCCAGCGGGAGACGCGCGAGTGGTGGTCGTAGTCCAGTCCGTCGCGCAGGGTCATGCCTTTGGCGTTCTTGGCATACTCGCGCATGTGCATATCGTCCCAGCCGGTAGTGTGTTCCAGCAGGTCGACCACGCGCACCGGGTCGGTTGCCTCCCAGCGATTCTCGAACCATATCTCGGGCGCGAGTTTGCGCACCGGATCCTGAAGCGACAGCTTGCCTTCATTCACCAGCTTGAGGATGGAGAGCGAGGCGAAGGCCTTGGAGGTCGAGCCGATGCGGAAGAGGGTCTCGTCCGTAGCGGCTTGATTTGCAGCCACGTTGGATTTGCCCAGCCCCGCGACCCATTCGGGGCCATCGCGGTGCACAATCGCGATAGACATGCCGGGCGTATGCGTGTCCTGAAGGATCTTCTCCAACTGCTGGCGCAGCTCCGCGATCGACTGCGCCGGCTTGGGCGGGTTATCCGCTTTGTTCTGAGCGGCGCAGGATGCCGCGAACAAGCAAAACAAGATTGCGCGAGCGATGGATTTCATTCCAGGACCACCTCATGATTCAAAAAATTGCTTTCAAGCGGCGCGCAAACCGCGCCAAATTCTCTTTGCCAGGAAGCCCAACCATCATAGTCAACGACAGCGACAGCCGCAAGGAAAGCCAAAATTGTTTGCAGAACAATCGCATTTTAAATCGAAGGCGATCGCATTGGGTATACTCCGTCGCGGATAATCTTCGTTCAGGAGGGACGACATGAGGTTAGCCCAGGGCAGTAGCCCTGGATAGGCCTTTCGCTTGTAACCGCCGTCACAGCGCGGTCTCGCCGCGATCCATAGGCTCTTTATCGGAGTATAGGAGGAGTATTCAATGCCGGTAATCGCCGCTGAAAACGCCATTACAATTCAGAATCTTCTGGCCGCCTTCGAGGGCGAGTCGAATGCGCACGCCAAGTACACAGCCTTTGCGGTCAAGGCCGATGCCGATGGGTTGCACGGCGCCGCCAGCCTCTTTCGCGCCGCCGGGCGCGCCGAGCAGATTCACGCCGCCAATCACGCGCAAGTGATCAAGCAGTTGGGCGGCGAAGCGAAGTGCGAGATTCACGCGGTCGAGGTGAAGAGCACGCTCGAAAACCTGAAGGCCGCGCTGAGCGGCGAGCAGTATGAGGTTGACGTCATGTACCCCGGCTTCCTGAAAGAGGCCGAGGAGCGCAAGAATGGCGCGGCCATCCGCACCTTTACCGGAGCGATGGAGGCCGAGAAGACCCACGCGCGGCTCTACGGCGAGGCCGTTGCGCTGCTGGTTGGAGGCAAGCGGGACTCATGGATCGGCGAGGCGCGCGACTTCTACGTCTGCCCGGTTTGCGGCTACACCTCGGAAACGGAAGAGGAACACGAGCGCTGCCCGGTCTGCAAATGCCCATGGGAGCGCTTCGAGATCGTCCGGTAAAACCGAAGATTCAATACGAAAAACCCAATCAGGTTCGCCGCTTGGCAGGTCCTCATCTGTAGCGGCGGATGAGGTCTGCTCTTCCGCTGTTTTAGATAGCACGCGGAGATTGCAGAAATGTACTTGGCGAATGCAGGCCGGACGGTGGAGAATGCTTTAGTGCTGTGGTCATGAGAATTCGCAATTCAAAAAGAAAACCTGGGTGCCCCAGGTCCCTCGCATTTGGGGACCTGGGAAAGTACGAAATCATCATGACGCGGTACTAGTCCGGCAAATCAAAGAGTGGTTGCGCCACGCCCGTCGGATCCCCTCCCCGCCACTTCGAGCGCAACCGCAAGGAAGCTGTTATGCATTCGGTCTGGATGGGCGAGTTTATGGGCACGCTGGTTCTGGTGCTGTTGGGCAACGGGGTTAGCGCCGGGGTAACGCTGCGCAAGTCCTATGCTGCGGACTCGGGCTGGATCGTCGTCACCACCGGATGGGCGCTGGCGGTGCTTTGCGGCGTGCTGGTGGCGCAGGCCTTCGGCAGTTCCGGCGCTAACCTGAATCCGGCCATCACGCTGGCCGTCGCGATATACAGCGGGAGTTATTCGCATCTGCTGAGCATGTGGTCGGCGCAGTTACTTGGCGCCATGGCCGGCGCCGCGCTGATGGCCCTGCACTATGCGCCGCACTGGAAGCTAACTCCGGGACCGGCGGCCAAACTGGGCGTCTTCTGCACCAACGCCGCGGTGCGCAGTCCGTTGCTTAACATCGTCAGCGAGGCTTTGGGAACGGCAGTGCTGGTGGTTGTGGCCGGGGCGATCTTCTCGCACGGAGTTTCGGCAAACGGGCCGGCGGCGGGAATGGGGCCGTGGCTCGTGGGTAGTCTGGTGTGGGGCATCGGCCTATCGCTGGGTGGAACCACGGGATACGCTATCAACCCCGCGCGCGATCTGGGTCCGCGCATCGTTCATTGGCTCCTGCCGATTCCCGGCAAAGGTGGATCGAACTGGCGCTATGCGCCGATTCCGATCATCGGCGACCTTGCAGGTGCGGTGCTGGCGGGGCTGCTGCTGCGTTATGCGCATATTTGATTCACGTCAAGCCGCAAATCGCCGCTTCATGATAAGTTTCTTTTTTGAAACAGCGCTCGATGAGAGCTGAGACCGAATGAGAACTGTCGATCGCATCCTGGCGTGGATTCTTGTCCTTGGCAGTGTACTTCATGGCGTGGGCTCGAGCCTTGGCTACAAGCATGAACCTCTTACATTGCTGTGGGCGCTTTCAGCCTCGCTCTTCAATCTGGAGACTGCGGCCATCAACCTGTTGCGAGCGCGACGGCCCTCGGATCGGCCCCTTGCGTGGATAGCCTTTGCGGGGAGTCTTGCTCTGGCGGCGTCGGCGTTTACGTTCGGCGCACTGATCGGCAATGTATTCGACTTGCGCGCGCTGGTGAATGGATTTGTGGCACTGGCGCTAGCGGGCTTCAGTTTGAAGATGGCGCTGGGAGTTGCGAAAGAAAGGGCCTGACTGAAATCGATCGGTGGTCCCTTACTCAAGGCACGAAGCCACCACCGCAAGCGCGGCGATGGCTGCCGTCTCCGCGCGCAGAATGCGCGGACCAAGCGAAGCGGCCTGCCAGCCATTGGCGTCGAAGAGCGCTTCTTCCTCAGGCGCCCATCCGCCCTCTGGACCGATGGCGATCTCCAATCTGGGCATCTCGTCGGAGGCCGCGGAAATGGCCTCATTCAAAGCGTGGCTCAAAGTGGTGGTGCGCTCCTGCTCGGCCAGCACGATACGCGAAGTCTGCGAAGATGCACGCACGCGCACGGCCAGGGGGACTGGATCGTAGATCAGCGGAATGTCTGAACGGCGCGACTGCTGAGCCGCTTCGTGCACGATGCGGCGCCATCGCTCCACGCGCTTCTCAGCGGCCAGAGCCAGATGCTTCTCACTCCGGCGCGCGACAACTGGGGCCACCGCGGCAACGCCAAGTTCAGTGGCCTTTTCGAGAGCCCACTCCATGCGATCGAATTTATAGATGGATAAAACCAGCGTGACCGGCAGCGCGGGATCGGCTTGCAACTCGGCGATCAGATTGAAGCGAACCTCGGCGGGAGTGACGGCTGCAACCTCGGCGTGAAAGACATGGCCGCCCGCCACCACATCCACATCCATCCCCGGTTGTGCGCGCAGCACCCGCGCCATGTGTTCGGCCTGCGCGCCGACAATGGTTGCGGTCACCTCATCCCAATGTTCGGCAATCCAGCGGCGGCGTGTCACAGGTCTCTCCGCAAGGCTCCTTGCGCCTACAAGTCTACTCCATTTCCAGAAACACCGAGGGGGATGCTTCAAAAGCATCCCCCTCGTGTGTTGCCTTGTGTTGGTTGAGCGATCCGCTACTTCTTTTTTGCGGCCTTCTTCGCAGGGGCTTTCTTTGCGGCGGCCTTCTTCGCGGGTGCTTTCTTGGTTGCCATTTGCCTATTCTCCCTCTTTGCTGATGTTCAGCGATTCTGCAACAAATCTATTGCAGTTGAAGAATGTATAGATTCACTCTTCATCGGTGTCAAGAGAAAAACGCAGCGATGGTGGAAAAAGGGTCCACAATTTCTCAACACGGAATCGCGCATCGATTCGAACACACCGATTCAAAGGGAGCGAGAAGAGGATGAAACCGTTGCTTGAGGGACCGTTCATCACTTGTGGCAGGCCACATCGGCGCGCTCTTTAACAAACTGCGCCAGCGTTCCGGCCGCACGCCGCTCGATCAAATCGTCAAGATAAGATTGCCGGTCTTTGGGTTTGGCCTTCAGCAGGACCTCATATATTTGCAGTACACCTTCGACACCGGCCTGATACTGCGCCAACTGATCGTCCTGCTTATGGGGATTCCGGAGCACGAAGGCGGTCTGCGCAAAGATCATCGCCGTGAACAATGTCAGGCCATCCTTCTTATCGCCCTTGGGGAGCCTGTCGAGGATCGCGCAGAGATCGACATGCACGTCAGGGATTTCCATCATCCACTGCACAACCCACTTTTGTTCCTGTTTAAGAGCTGGATCGAGCGGATCGGCCTGGAATCGCTGGATGATATCGAGCGCCTGCTTCCGTTCTTCGGTAGTTGAAGGTCCGCGATCGGCGGCGGTTGAGGCGGCGGGTGCAAGCAGAAGCACGCAGCCGGCGAGAGCAGCAGAGATCGAGCGCAAGAACATGACCGTAATCCTCGCAGGCAAAGTTACAGCATTCAATTGAATGTGAGCAAGAATGCACACCTCGCAAACTCATTCGATTGGAATCTGTCGAAGTTGGTTTCCATGTTCCCCAGTCCCTAGTCCCTTGTCCCTGTTCCCTTAGTCCCTGGTCCATGGTCGTTAGTACCCTGTTCCCCATTCCCCGCCGTCTGCTACACTCGCTGCAATCTCAATCATGCTCTTCAAGGTTCTCAGCGCGGCAGTCTACGGCATCGACGCCAACCTCATCGAGGTCGAGGTGGACTATAGCGGAACGGTCTCAGACCAGGATCACTTTCACACCGTGGGCCTGCCGGACGCCGCGGTGCGCGAGAGCCGCGACCGCGTACGCGCGGCCATCAAGAACTCCGGTTATCTGATTCCGCCCACGTTCATCACCATCAACCTGGCTCCCGCCGACATCAAGAAGGAAGGCGCGGGCTTCGATCTGCCCATCGCCCTCGGTATCCTGGGCGCCTACGGCGCGCTGCAATCCAACGATCTGAGCCGCTTTCTGCTGGTGGGCGAGCTGGGACTGGACGGCAGCGTGCGGCCCGCGCCGGGAATGTTGCCGGTAGCTATCCTGGCTCGTGAAAAAGGCATTCCCAACTTGATCGTTCCCGCGGCCAACGCCGCCGAGGCCGCAGTGGTGGAAGGTGTGAACGTCTATCCGGTCTCGTCGCTGCTGGATGTGCTGGAGCTGCTCAACAGCCAGGTCGTCGGCGTCATCCAGCGGGAGCCTTACCGCGTGGCCACCGAGGCGCTATTGAACGAACTGCAGCACTTTCCCGTGGACTTCAAAGATGTGCGCGGACAGCAGACGGCCAAGCGCGCCCTCGAAGTGGCCGCTGCCGGCAGCCATAACATTCTCATGATCGGGCCACCTGGCTCGGGGAAGACCATGCTGGCCAAGCGGCTGCCTTCGATCCTGGCTCCGCTCACCTTTGAAGAGGCGCTTGAGACCACAAAGATTCACTCTGTGGCCGGAGTGCTGGATGCGGCCGCGGGACTGGTGACGCACCGGCCCTTCCGTTCACCCCACCACACCATATCTGATGCGGGTCTGATCGGCGGCGGCATCGTTCCCCGCCCCGGCGAGGTGTCGCTGGCGCACAACGGGCTTCTCTTTCTGGACGAGCTGCCGGAGTTTCCGCGCAATGTGCTCGAAGTGATGCGCCAGCCGCTCGAGGATCACACCGTGACCATCGCGCGCGCCGCAATGACGCTCAGCTTTCCGGCGCGTTTCATGCTGGCCGCGGCCATGAATCCCTGCCCCTGCGGCTTCTTCAACGACAAGTCGCGCGAGTGCATGTGCACTCCGCCCATGATCCAGCGCTACGTGGCCAAGATTTCCGGCCCGTTGCTCGACCGCATCGACATACACATTGAGGTTCCGGCGGTGCAATACAAGGAACTGCGCGGATCGGCGGCGGCCGAGGGCTCGGCGGAGATTCGCGCCCGCGTGATGGCGGCGCGTGAGAGGCAGCGGGAGCGCTTCAAGCGGGCCGGCGAAAAAATTTACGCCAACGCGCAGATGACCACGCGCCAGATTCGCGCCCATTGCGAGCTGGGCGTCGATGCCGAGCGGTTGCTGGAGCGGGCCATGCAGCAACAGGGCCTGACCGCCCGCGCCCACGACCGCATTTTGAAGGTAGCGCGAACGATTGCCGACCTCGAAGGCGCCGAGCATCTCAGCGTGGCCCACCTGGCCGAAGCGATCCAATATCGCACGCTCGACCGCAGTTACTGGGCGTAGGGATCAGGGGTCAGAGATCAGTTTGTATGCCTCGACGTGCTCTCTGAATGGTCAGAACCAATCCTCGATCAACCAATCTTCTGAGCAGAACCTACGAGGGCGGAATTGGAAGCAACCTGGTTGCGCGAGGATTCCCAATGACCGCCGATCCCAGACTGCTGATCCCTGATCTCTGACCCCTGATCCCTGTTCCCTGCCCCCAAAAAACTATTGACCTGGAATCCAACTCGTTATACATTCATGAGAGCCATCCACATAGGGCAGAGAGCGCTATGCGATCATATGCGCGTTTCTGCCGTTTCCCGCATCTAACTGATTTGTGGTTCATTGGTTGATGCTCCGGTGCGTTTTTTGAAGTTTGCCGATAATGGTAACGCTGACGTGTGGATTCCCAAGGTGGCGAATTGTATTCCGGTACGGAACGAAATCTGTTCCCTGGCGTACTATTCTGTGTGAAAATGTTGAACTTGGCGCACATTTCAAACGTCTAAGTCTTGGGAATGGAGATTTTTTGGGAGCTGCCGATCGCTTTGGCTTCCATGCCGCAACAGGTGCGCCGAGCAAAACTGGCCGGGCGGCAGCTCAAGAAGGAGAGATTTGCAATGCGTTCCGATTTAGTATTTGGGGCACTTTCTCACGTGTCCAATCGCTACCAGCTCTGTCAACTGGCTAGCAAGGCAACTCGCAAGCTGCACAAGCCGAACACACGGCTGCAGGATACGACCAATGAAGTCCTGGGCCGTTTTCACACCACCAATCCTGAGTCCGCGATGCGTGTAGCGGCATCCGCGGCCCAGCCGGCGGAGCACCGTCGCGCCGCCTGAGAGCCTTCGCACGATGTATAGTTGAGTCAGACAGCAGTTTCAACGCGGCTTCCAGTCGAATGAGGCTGCTCTTGGCTGGCCCATCGATATTACCCATGAAATCGGGAGATGCTTCAGACGCGGCCCGCGCCGGCAGCATTTGGTACTCCCGTCCGGCCTTTCCCTGGAGTACCTCCTCATCTCAAATCCCTTCACAACCATCCCCCCTTATTGCAGGTGAACATGACCATCGCAGAACTCAAAGAGAAGAACATTACCGAACTGAGCCGCATCGCGCGCACCCTTGAGATCCAAGGAGCCAGCGGCCTTCGCAAACAGGACCTGATCTTCAAGATTCTTCAGGCACAAAGTGAAAAAGAAGGCCACATCTTTGCCGAGGGTGTGCTGGAGATTCTGCCCGACGGATACGGCTTCCTGCGCTCGCCCGACTACAACTATCTGCCCGGCCCGGACGACATTTACGTCTCGCCGTCGCAGATTCGCAAGTTCGACCTGAAGACCGGCGACTCGATCAGCGGCAATGTGCGGCCGCCGCACGAGGGCGAGAAGTACTTTGCCCTGGTCAAGATCGAGGCCATCAACTTCGAGTCTCCCGAGGAGACGCGCAACAAGATTCTCTTCGACAACTTGACCCCCCTCTATCCGCAGGAGCGGATCAAGATGGAGACGGTCCGCGAAGGCATCAGCGGCCGGGTGATGGACCTGCTGACGCCGGTGGGCAAGGGCCAGCGCGGCCTGATCGTTGCCCCGCCGCGCACCGGCAAGACCATGCTTTTGCAATCCATCGCCAACTCCATCTCCACCAACCACCCCGAGGTGGTGCTGATCGTCCTGCTGATCGACGAGCGTCCCGAGGAAGTGACGGATATGCAGCGCTCGGTGAAGGGCGAAGTCATCAGCTCGACCTTCGACGAGCCGGCGGCCCGCCACGTGCAAGTGGCCGAGATGGTCATCGAGAAGGCCAAGCGGCTGGTGGAGCACAAGCGCGACGTGGTGATTCTGCTGGATTCGAT
>Ga0182013_10006198_pt1 | contig 13644 bp, 15 predicted proteins | sample 612S2MmetaG_FD_120487 | JGI IMG/M metagenome (GOLD analysis project Ga0182013, IMG submission 120487) | Permafrost microbial communities from Stordalen Mire, Sweden - 612S2M metaG | ecosystem: Environmental > Terrestrial > Soil > Wetlands > Permafrost | place: Sweden: Stordalen | collected... | reverse complement strand
GCCTCCACCACCACAATGGCGTCATCCACCACCAGGCCAATGGCCAGAATCATGGCGAACAGCGTCAGCAGGTTGATGGAAAAGCCCAGCACAACGAACGACGCAAAGGTTCCAATCAGTGACACCGGCACGGCCAACACCGGAATCACCGTGGCACGCACGTTGCCCAAGAAGAGGAACACAACGAAGACCACCAGGGCGAGCGCCAGGGCGAAGGTGACGAAAACTTCCTTGATGGACTCGGTGACGAAGTTCGTGGTGTCAATCACCACGTCGGCCTTCACCCCGGCCGGAAAGTCCTTGCTGAGTTCCTGCATTTTCTTCTGCACGCCGTGCGCCACGTCCAGGGCATTCGCCTCCGGAAGCTGGTAGATGGCGAAGGCCGCGGCGGGTTGTCCATTGTCGTAGGTGCGGCTGCTGTAGGACTGGCTGCCCAGCTCGGTGTGCGCTACATCCTTCATGCGCACGCTGGCCCCGTTGGGCCCACTGCGCAGAATGATGTTGTCGAATTCACCCACGGTCAGCAGGCGGCCATGCACACTGGCCGAATACTCAAAGTTCTGCCCTTTGCTGGCCGGAGACGTGCCAAAGCTGCCGGCGGCGGCCTGGATGTTCTGGTCCTTGATTGCCGTCAGCACATCGCTGGTGGTAATGCCCAACTGCGCCAGTTTGTCCGGCAGCAGCCAGAAGCGGATGGCAAAGTCCTTACTGTCGAACTGCGAGGCGCCGCCCACTCCGGGCACGCGTGCCAGTTCGTCCAGCACATGCACCGTGGCGTAGTTGCTCAGGAAGGTCGCGTCGTAGCGGTTGTCCGGCGAGGTCAGCGTGACGATCTGCACGATGCTCGTGGACTCTTTCCGCACGCTAATGCCGGACTGCACCACCTCCGAGGGCAAGAACGGCTGCGCCTGGTTGATGCGGTTCTGCGTGTTGACGGCCGCGATGTCGCCATCGGTGCCAACCTTGAAGGTCAGCGTCAGGTTGTAGGTGCCGTCGTTGCCGCTGGTCGAGGACATGTACAGCAATCCCTCAACGCCGTTGACCGCCTGCTCAATGGGCGCGGCCACCGTCTGCTGCACCGTGTCAGCGTTGGCACCCGTGTAGTTAGCCACCACCTGCACGGTGGGAGGAGCAATCTGCGGGTACTGCGCCACCGGCAGGATGAAGATGCACAGGCCTCCGGCGATGGTGATGACCAGCGATACGACGATGGCCAGCACCGGGCGATGAATGAAAAACTTTGCCATTCCGCCTACCGCCCTTCCGCCGTCGGAGTTACAGTGGCACCGGGGCGAACCTTTTGCAGTCCTTCCACGATGATCCGCTCGCCGCCCTTTAGACCACTGGTCACAATGAACTTGTCCTGATACTCGCCGCCCAGGACCACCGGCTGCATGGCAACCTTATTGGTGGAATCCACGGTCATTACTACTTTCTGGTTCAACAGGTCGCTGACGGCCTTCTGCGGCACCAATACGGCGTTTTCCACCGCCTCGCCACCAACTTTTACGCGGGCAAACTGGCCCGGACGAAGCAGGCCCTTCGGGTTCGGGAAGGCTCCACGGAGAGAGAGCGTGCCGGTTGTCGAATCAACCGCACGATCGGCAAAATCAATGCTTCCCTTCTGCTCAAACAGACTGCCGTCAGAGAGTTGCAAATCCAACTGCGCCACCTTCTGCTTGCCCACCACATGCTTGCGCAGGAATTCGGTTACCTGGCCTTCGGGCACGCTGAAGTACACATAGATGGGCGTGTAACTGGAAACCGTCGCCAGCAAGGTGTTGTCGCCTTTGCCCACAAGGTTGCCGCGCGTCACCGCCAGCTTGCCGATGATGCCGTCAATCGGCGAGCGCACAATGGTGTAGCTCAGGTTCAGGCGGGCATCGGCCAGCGCCGCCTGGTCGGCCTTGATGGCCCCCTGGTTGAACTGCTCGGCGGCCACCGCCGTGTCCAAGTCCTGCTCCGGGGCGGCCTTCGCCGCGGCCAGCGGACGCAGACGGGCCACATCGCGCGAGGCCTTCGTCAGGTTCGCCTGGTCTTTGGCGAGCTGCGCCTCTGCCGAGGCCACCGCCGACTGGTACGTGCTTTGCTCAATCTGGAAAAGCACTTCTCCGGTACGGACGTGCGAACCTTCCTGGAAGTTCACCTTCTCCAGAAAGCCGCTGACGCGCGCGCGCAGCTCCACCGTCTCCTTGGCGCTGGTTTGGCCAACGAACTCACGCACCACCGGAACCGTCAGGACCCCCACGGTCGCCACCGTCACAGGCACGCCTGCCGGAGCGTCGGCGGTAGCCTTGTTGGCCGTGCAGGCCGCGGTAAGCAACATGCCGGCCACGGCTATCAGGAGGAGAGTGGTGGGCAGCCGGTGGCCGGCGCTGGATACAGGTTCGAACAACATGATGACTCCATTTCTATGTAGCGCCGGGATAAAGCGTTTCCTGGGGCCGAGCGGAAATTCAATCATACGACTTAGATTGATTATTTCCGGAGGCCGCAAAAAATGCAAGCCTTTAATCACTCTTGGTAGTATTATTTACACAGACCCAGTTAGAGAGCTTGGATTCCGCCATGTCCTTGGATAAGTTTACCCTGCGTTGTCGTGTAGGCCGCCCCTCGGTGGCCGAGGCGAATCTGCGCACTGAAACTTTACTGGAAAAGGCGGCCGAGGTCTTTATTGAGCACGGCTACCAGCGCACCAGTATGGAGGAAATCGCCCGCCGCGCCGGCACCACCAAGCAGACCCTGTACGCCCGCTTTCCCACAAAGTCCGATCTTTTCAAGGAGATCGTCCGCGCGCAGGCGGAATGCATCCGCAAGGGCTTTGCTAGCGCGCTGGGCGAGGACGAGGCGCCGGAAACGGCACTGATGCGGTATGCCGAAAGCACCACCGACCTGCTCAGCCGGAACGACCTCTCGGGCATGGTCCGCACCCTGATTGGCGCCCTACCGGAGTTCCCTGAAATGGCAAGCTACTTCTGGACCTCCGTATTGAGTTCGCAGCGCGAGGTGCTGACCAGCTACTTGGCAGCCCAGCAGCGCCTCGGACGCCTTCGTATTCCAGACCCACGGGAGGCCGCAGAATTCCTGGAGGGCTTGTGCATTGGTCCTTTTATGCTGCCCTCTATCATCGGGCTGAACGTGACCCTGCCGCCGTCACAGCAGCACCGCCGCCACCAGGAAGCTCTGCGAATCTTTCTGAACGCCTACGCCGTGCCGACATCTGCCACCCCCTCCGTCTGATCGCTTGGCAGGCAGTCGGCAGGATTGCGAAGCAAACGGCTCGAGCTTAACGCCCAACCAGCTTCTGTAAAGTCTCCGGATAGCGCGCACCCTGCACGTTGACCTTCGACGTTGCCTCCGTCAGCCGGCGATTATCATCTACCGACAGTTCGACGCTGGCCCCGCCGAGATTCTCTTCCAGACGATGCAGTTTCGTTGTGCCGGGGATCGGCACAATCCATGGCTTCTGCGCCAGCAGCCATGCCAAGGCGATCTGCGCCGGCGTCGCGTTCTTTTGTTTTGCGAAATCGCCGATCAGTTCGACCAGCGTCTGGTTGGCATCGCGATTCTCCTGCGAGAAGCGCGGCACGATGTTGCGGAAGTCACTCTTATCGAACTCGGTATCCTTGTTGATGGCGCCGGTAAGAAAGCCCTTGCCCAGTGGGCTGAATGGGACGAGGCCGATGCCGAGCTCTTCAAGTGTCGGAATGATCTCCTGTTCGGGCTCGCGCCACCACAGGGAGTATTCGCTCTGCAGGGCGGCGACTGGCTGCACATTGTGCGCGCGGCGGATGGTGGTGGCACTAGCCTCGGAGAGTCCGAAGTGGCGCACTTTGCCTTCGTGAATCAAATCTTTCACCGCGCCGGCAACGTCTTCAATCGGAACGTCGGGATCCACGCGGTGCTGGTAGAAGAGGTCAATGTGGTCTGTTCTTAGCCGCTTCAGCGAGGCTTCGGCCACCTCCTTGATGTGTGCCGGGCGGCTATCCAACCCAGCCTGCTTGCCGTCCTCGATCTTGAAGCCGAACTTGGTGGCAATCACCACCTGCTCTCGGAAAGGCTCCAGTGCTTCGCCAACGAGTTCCTCGTTGGTGAAGGGGCCGTAAATCTCGGCCGTGTCAAAGAAAGTCACACCGCGCTCCACCGCTGCACGAATCAGCGCGATGCCCGCTTGCTTCTCCACCGCTGGGCCGAGGCCAAAGCTCAAGCCCATGCATCCCAGTCCGAGAGCTGACACTTCCAGATTGCTGCTACCAAGTTTGCGTTTTTGCATCTTGTATCCTCCCGCGGTGCCTATGGTGACCGCCGCGTCTGCGCTTCGACCTACTGGAATGGGTTGTATCCCGGCTCTTTGTAGAGCTGCTTCCAGTGAGCGCGAATCTCGTTCTTGTAAACCTTCTCTGCCCAGTCCTCGCGCGGCACCTCTTCGAGGGCCACGGAGACCGCACCTTCGTCATAGCCAAGCGTGGCCATCACGTCCTTCACAATCGCCGCGGCCAGGCGGGACTTCTGTTCCTCGCTCTTGCCCGGCACCAGCTTCACCACTACGTGGGGCATTCCTCTCCCGTCTTCTTCGGCTGACGGCCGGTCACCTTTTACTTGCGGTATTCCTCGGCCGTGACCTGCTCCAACCAGTCCACAACCTTTCCGTTCTGCTGCTCCTGAATGGCGATGTGCGTCATGCCCGTGGTAGCCGTCGCGCCGTGCCAGTGCTTCTCTCCGGGAGAGAACCAGACGACATCTCCTGCGTGAACCTCCTCCACGGCCGCACCCTCGCGTTGCACCCATCCGCAGCCGGCAGTGACAATCAACGTCTGTCCAAGGGGATGGGTATGCCAGGCCGTGCGCGCTCCCGGCTCAAAGGTGACGCTGGCACCCTGCACCAGCGCTGGTTCGGGAGCCTGAAAGAGCGGATCAATCCGCACCGCGCCGGTGAACCAATCCGCCGGACCTTTGATGGAAGGGTGCGTGCCAACTCTGGTGATCTGCATGAAGAAACTCCTTTGCCTGACGGCCTCTCGGGGTCGCCAAATGCTCTGCCGCTTGAGCGAAAACCTGGTTTATGGCCTGCCGCCCAAAAGCGGATGCTAGATGATTATGATGCGGCCTTGCTGCGCTGCTGATCGCGCCAGCGAGCCGGGGGAATTCCCTCCCATGTGCGGAAAGCGCGCACGAAGGAATTGGAATCCTCGTAACCGAGCAAATAGGCTGCTTCGTTCAACTCGAGCACCGAGTTGTTGAGGTAATGCCGCGCCAGATGATGACGCGCCTCGTCCAGCATTTGCTGAAAGCTCGAATCCGCCTCCTGTAACCGGCGTTGCAACGTGCGGGTGCTGACGTTCAGCTCATCGGCAACGTCATCCATCGTCGGGCGCCGTCCGGTGAGCCTTTGCCGGATGGCGCGCCGCACCCTGTGCGCAAAGGGCTCGTCAACCTCCTGCTGCTTCAATTCCTCTTCCAGTTGCGGCGCCAGCGTGGCGAGCAACTCTGCGTTGCGAGTGACAAAGGGACGCTCCGCATCGGCAGCATCAAAGACCAGGGCGTTGCGCTCCGCGCCGGTAAGTACCGTGCAGCCAAAGTGGCGCTCCATGGCCTTGCGATGGACTCGCGGCTCGACTAACTCCACGCACTTTGGCGAGATGCGCGTACCCGTACCGTGGCGCGCGATGGAAAGCACCCAGGCGAAGGCACAGTCAATCAGCACAGCGGGTTCGGACTCATCGGCCAGCAGCCAGCGGAACTGAATGATCCACTCACCCCGTCGCTTCTTCTGCAGAATCTCTTCCGGGCAGGTGAGTTGCTTGTAGCGCGCCATCCGGCCGAGAGCCTCACCGAAGTTTTCCGACGAGAGCGCGGCAAGGCCGGTGGCAGTAAAGCGCTCGGTCTTCGTCTCTGCCCCGAGCAGCAGGCCGATGGCGGGGTTGGCACTCACCTCTCCGATAGCGCGCCAAAGCGCGAAGAGTTCTTCGGTCTTGAGGAGGATCCGCGCATCGGCCACCATGGCCGGCGAAAGCCCAGCCCTGCGCAGCACGGCCGCGGCGGAGACTCCATGCTCTTCGAGTTTTTGCAGCATGCTACCGGAGAAGCGAAAGTGCTTGTTCATCGTCTTATTCGGCCCTGAGCGACGCCATGTCAATCGAGAAGCGGTACTTCACATCCTGCTTCAGCATGCGCGCATATGCTTCGTTGATCTTCTGGATCGGAATGACTTCGACGTCGGCGGTGATGTTGTGCTGGCCGCAGAAGTCGAGCATCTCCTGGGTTTCGGCAATGCCGCCGATGGGCGACCCGGAGAGGCTGCGGCGGCCCATAATCAGGCTGAAGGCCGAGACCGGTAGAGGCTTTTCCGGCGCACCGACAAGGGTGATGTTGCCATCGCGGCGCAACAGGTTGATGTAGGCGTTGATGTCATGATCGGCGGCCACGGCGTCGAGGATGAAGTCAAAGCTGCCGAAGTGTTTGGCCATCTCATTCGCGTCCTTTGAGAGGACGACCTCATCCGCACCCAAGCGCAGCGCGTCATCCTTTTTGCCCGGCGAGGTAGTGAAGACAACGGTGTGCGCGCCCAGCGCGTGGGCGAACTTGACGCCCATGTGTCCTAGGCCACCCAGACCGACCACGCCGACCTTCTTCCCCTTGGTGACGCCCCAGTGCCGCATTGGCGAGTAGGTGGTGATACCGGCGCAGAGCAGCGGTGCAGCTCCGGCCAGGCCGAGGTTCGTGGGAACGCGCAGGACGAAGCGCTGGTCCACGACGATGCTATCGGAGTATCCGCCGTAGGTGACTTTGCCCGTATGCTTGTCCGGCATGTTGTAGGTGAAGACCGGCTTGTGACAGAACTGCTCCAGGCCGGCCTTGCACTCCGGACAGGTGCCATCGGAGTCCACCATGCAGCCGACGGCCGCCAAGTCACCGGGCTTGAAGCTGGAGACCTTCGCGCCAACCTTGGTCACGCGGCCGACAATTTCGTGTCCGGGTACGCAAGGGTAGACGGTGGGCATGACACTGCGCCATTCGTCGCGCGCCTGGTGAAGATCGGAGTGGCAGACGCCGCAGAAAAGAATCTCCATCTGTATGTCGGTTTCGGTTGGATCGCGCCGCACGATCGTGGTGTGGGCTAGCGGCGATGTTGCACTGGAGGCGGCATAGGCTTTTGCGTTGTACATGGAGATACTGTAGCCCCAGACAGGAGTCTGCCGATATGCAAAATGCGCCAATCTATATGCAAAATGCGCCACGCCGTTTCCTTCCGATCACAAAAGACGATCCCCCCGGTAAAACCAGGTTGCCGAGATTAAGTAGAACTACGCGGCACATTCTTACTGCGCGGCCAGGTCGTGAGAAGTTGTGGGCGCCGTAGATGCCTGCTTGATCAGAGGCTTCCCCCTCCGGATGAGTGGCACTGTTGATATCGAAGACGCCGGCGCCTTTCGCAGTATTGCGGCTGTGGTCAATATTGGCCAGTAATTCTGCGGCTGCGGCCTGATAGTTGAACCCTCAGGACTTCCGATCACAAAGTTGAGGCTCGGAAGGTTTTCTGCGGAGGGTTATCACAATGTTGAAGATCAAGAGCACGGTCCCTTGGGCATACAGGCTGGCAATGTGCGGCCTGGCACTGGCTGGTATGGCAATTCTGTTCGCGTCTCCGGTCGTTGTGCCGGCGGCCAGCGCGCAGGTTGTCATCAGCGTCAATCCGCCCGTTTGCGTATACGGATACTATGAGTATGAGCCGTACGGCTGCGCGCCCATGGGATTCTACGGGCCGGGCTACTTCTACAACGGTATCTTCCTGGGCGTCGGTCCCTGGTCTAACTGGGGCTATAACCACGGCTGGGGCGGTCATCGCTTCAGCGGCGGCGGCGGCGGACGTTACGTAGCGGGCCACAGAGATGGCGGAGCTCGCCCTTCGGCCGGACGCGCGGGTAACCGAGGTGGTGCATCGCACGCATCAGCGAATCGTGGCGGAGCATCGCACGCGACGGCGGCCCACAACAATACGGCACACGCCTCTGGTGGCGCATCTCATGCCAGCGCGGCGCACGCGTCAGGCGGCGGAGCATCGCACGGCGGCGGAGCCTCTCACGGTGGCGGAGCCTCTCACGGTGGTGGCGGTGGAGGACATGCCGGCGGCGGCGGTGGAGGACATCGCTAGACCGTGGCCCCAATAGGCTGACTGCACTTTGAAAGACCAGTGATTGACCAACAGTTGGCATAGTATATGGCCGCCGTGCACGCATTCCTGCCGGCGGCTTTTGCATTGGACTCCGAACGGAAACCCTCCGTCATGCATGTATCAGAACCGGGAATCGAACACCAGCGGCGGTCGAATGAAGAGAGGACATAGTCATGAAATGCAAGTGGATTGAGTTCCTGATTGTGCTAGCAGTGATGGGAGCGGCCATGGCCCAGCGTCCGATTGCCGTGACCGTTGAGGCACAGGACCACCTGGGAGGCGGTGCCAGCCAGCTCGGCAGCTCGGCCGTACGCATCCTGCAACCACGGGCAGACCAGGTCGTAACGCACAACTTCGTCAACCTGAAGTTTGAGTTGGTGCGGCCAAATCCCGCTGGGGGGAATAGCAACTTCATCCTCCGGCTGGATGCCCGCGATCCGGTCAACACATCCTCCACCGAATACACATTCACGGAAGTGCGCGACGGCGCTCACGTCATTACGGTGATTGAAGTGGATGCAAATGGGACACCGTTGCCGGATTCCTCCGCAGAGGTTCACTTCACCGTGAAGGCCACCGCTGGCGGCACCGACTCCGAGGAGAGCGGCCAGTCAGCATTGAGCATAAAGAAATGAAGGCAACGTCCATAGGTAAGACTTCCTGGTTATGACGACTGGCGCCGTGGTGAGGGATAAACGCCAACGGCACCGGCGACCGGGCAAGAGCCGGGCACCACATTGCCGGCGAACGGGATGGGATTTACAAGGGAGACTGTCATCGCGCTTCCCATGCTCTGCAACGAGACTTTCACTCTACCGTTGACCCGGGAGAGTTCACGGTAAAGAGCGATGGGCGCGACCATTTGCCGCAACTGCTCCAGAAACTACTGCGCATAAGATGCCTGGGCGGGAGTCTGCGGTGCTGCTTATGCCAACACCTGCAAAGCCACGAAGAAGAGGGCGATTGCCCAGGTAAACATTCGTAAGCCCAATCGAGGCCAAGGCGTGCCGTACAGATTCGTATCCATGTTGCTGATCTCCTCCGTGACTTCACACGCGGCCAGACGATAAATAAAGGCCCGTTCCACGCATAGCTTCCACGATAAGCGGGGTCCGTTACGCAATCTGCTCATAATTGCTCAGCATTTAGAGTCGGTCACATCCATCGCTTCGATTGAGCAATAGTGGACAGCTTTTGTGTTACTCCTCGGCCAGAATCGCAAGGTGACAGAAGGCGTTGATGGTTGCACAGTCTGCAGCCATGCACACTCGCGACACTGAGCGTTCTTCCACCGACGCGCGGCATCTGTAGTGTGCCCAGGGAGATTCTAAAAATGAAGGTAGGCCGCGTTGCACTCTTACTAACCGTTATTTGCGCTGGCTCCCTAGTGGTATGTGCGCAGGCCCCCGTTGCGCCGGCGCAAATACCCGGCCCGGTGGAACTAAACGCGCCGGAGCCGATTGACCTGACCTATGTACGACCGACGCAGGCGACGAAGCTGCGTAATTACGTCTTTGACGCCTTTGGTCCCTATCCCATCGCCGGTGCTGCCGTGATAGCCGGCATCGGGCAGGCGGAGAACACTCCATCTGCGTGGGGACAAGGCGCGGCCGGCTATGGCAAGCGGTTTGCCTCCGATTTTGGCATTGCTGCAGTCACCACGAGTACGCGCTACGGCTTGGCCGAGGCACTGAAGGAAGATACCCTGTACTACCGTTGCGAATGCAAAGGGCTCCTACCGCGGCTGGGCCATTCGGTGCTCTCATCGGTAACGGCGCGCCACGGAGCAGACGGCCACCGGGCATTCTCGGTCTCGGCCTTTGCCGCACCCTATGCCGGCACTTTCGCAGCGGTTTACCTCTGGTATCCCGGAAACTACGGCGCACGCTCCGCCCTGCGGCTGGGCAATTTGAACCTGCTGGGCGACGTTGCCCAGAATGTTCTGCTGGAATTCTTTTACAGTGGCCCTCACTCCAGACTGTCACGAATGCACTCCAATCCTCAGGCCTCGCAAACGGCCCCGGCGTCAACTCATGAGTGACACCCCCTCACTCGCACTCGACGGCCAAACTCCCACGCCGCCCGGGCCACTTCCGATGCACAACGAAAGTGGCTCGAAATGGATGATCACCATCTTCCTCGAGTGGTTTGGCGACTTGGGCATCTTCGCCTGGCGAGTGCTGCGCGCTGCCGTTACTCCTCCGTTTGAGTTCCGCGAGTTATACCGGCAACTCGATGAGATCGGATCGAAGTCGCTGCCGCTGGTCGCCCTGGCGGGCGCTGCCATTGGCGCGGTGCTTGCCATGGAGTCCATGGAGAGCATGACCCGCTTTGGCGCCCGATCGCTCCTTCCATCCGCGCTGGTGTATTCGGTCGTGCATGAGATTGGCCCTATCATCACTGCCCTGGTCGTAAGCGGCCGCGTGGGCGCTGGCATTGGCGCGGAACTGGCGTCCATGAAGGTGACGGAGCAGATTGACGCCATCGAGGCCTCGGCGGTGAATCCGTATCGCCTGCTGGCAGCGACGCGAATACTGGCCTGCATCCTGATGCTGCCTCTGCTGACACTGGCCTCCGACCTCTGTGGACTGGTTATGGGCTGGGCTGCCTTGGCACTGGTTGAACCACTCTCCTTCCACCAGTTCATCACCAGCGGCTTTCGAGGCTCGGATTTCAACGATCTACTTCCACCCACGTTCAAGACGGCCATCTTTGGACTGATTATCGGTACAGTTTCCTGTTACCAGGGCATGCGCACCGGCGGTGGAGCTGCGGGAGTGGGTCGCGCCGCCACCAGTTCCGTGGTGCTGTCTTCCCTCTTCGTCATCCTGGCCGATGTGGTGCTCGTCAAACTCATCATCATCTTTTTCCCGTAAACGACCATGACAACCATCGCAAACATCCCGAACAAGTCGCAAGCCGTGCAAGCCAGCAGCGTGCCGGCCATCGCGGTTGACAACGTCTTCAAGTCCTTCGGGGATCAAAAGGTTCTGATCGGCGTCAGCCTCACCGTCGGCCGCGGAGAAACCTTGGCCGTGCTTGGGCGAAGCGGTAGCGGCAAGAGTGTTCTCCTGCGGCTGATCATCGGGCTGCAGTCGCCGGATTCGGGTTCGGTGCGAATTCAAGGCAGCGATATTGCCGGACTATCGCTCGACCAGCTCGGCGTCTATCGCGAGAAGATGGGATTTCTCTTCCAGCATTCCGCGCTCTACGATTCGTTGACCTTGGAGCAGAACGTGGCCTTCCCCCTGTTGCACCACAACAGCGGCATGTCAGCCTCCGAGCTGAGCGATCGCGTTCAACAATTGCTTAAAGAAGTCGGGATGGAGGGACATCTGGATAAGATGCCGGCAAACATCTCCGGCGGAATGCAGAAGCGGGTGGGACTGGCAAGGGCGCTGGCGCTTAGTCCTGAAATCCTTCTGCTCGACGAGCCGACAGCTGGACTCGACCCGATCAGCGCATCCGAGATTGACGATCTGGTCCTCAAGCTGCAGACCGAACATCACATGGCCTCCATCGTCGTGACGCACGATTTGTACAGCGCAAAGACCATCGCAGACCGGCTCATCCTGCTGCACGGGGGCAAGGTCGCGGTGGAAGGAACATTTCAGGATCTTCAGGACAGCCACGACGACTTTGCGCGTGAGTTTCTGAAGCATTCGTAGGAGAACTATATGTCCAGAGCAGCGCGGTTAGGGGCGTTCATCGTCTTTACGCTGGCGATTCTAGTGGTCGGTATCTTCATCATTGGAAGCAAGCAATATCTCTTTCATTCGACGTACCAGGTGAAGGCGCAGTTCAGCAACGTCTCCGGACTGGACGTGGGCGGAGAGGTGCGGATTGGTGGAGTCCACTCCGGGACCGTGCATAGCATTCAACTGCCGCATGACGCCAGTGACAAAGTGACCGTGGTGATTGATCTTGTCAGTTCAACCCACGAAATCGTCAAGAAAGACTCCGTGGTCACCATCGAAACGGAGGGGATGCTGGGCAATCAGTATCTGGCGCTCTCGTTCGGCTCGGCTGGATCGCCCGAGGTGCGGAGTGGCGATATGCTGGCCAGCCAGCAGCCGCTGGAGATGGCGGATCTTCTAAAGAAGGCAGACGTGATTCTCGATAGCAGTCAGCAGGCCATCGAAAACACAACGTTGGCAACGGCCCACTTAAATTCCATCACCGGAAAAATTGACAGCGGCGAAGGCACCGTCGGAGCACTGGTCAACGATAAGCAGCTCTACAACAACCTCCAGCAGACGACAGGAGCGATGCACGACACCATGCTCCATGCACAGACCGGCGTCACGGACTTCCAGGAGAACATGGAAGCACTGAAACACAATTTCCTGCTGCGAGGATATTTCAAGACCAGAGGCTACGAAGATTCCTCGGAAGTGACGAAGAACGAGATCACCAAGCTGCCTTCCGATGCGCCCATCAAAGAGTTCACGTACTCAGTAAAAATGCTCTTCGATAAGAAGGAGAGTGCCAAGCTGAGCCAACCGAAGCCCCTGCATGACAGCGGTGAATTCCTGACAAGCGAACAGTTTGGGCTGGCTGTAATCACGGTCTCCTCCGGCAGCGAGGGTGACACGCAGAAGGAGACCGAACTCTCAGAAGCCAGGGCGATGGTTGTGCGCAATTATCTGGTGGAACACTTTGGGTTTGACGACCGCCTGGTAAAGACCCTTGGTCTAGGCAAGCAGACAGTCTCCACTGGGGGCGATGACTGGGGTACGGTGCGCGTGGTCGTCTATCCACCTGGCACAGTGGTCCCCGCGGGCAAGACGGCGCCAAAGGAACTTACTGCTGCAGGAGCGGTCGTTCTGTCCTCAGAGTCTGTTTCAGCCGGCGAGCCGAAGGTCCACAACTGACCAGCTCTCTAACCTTATTGACGTATGTGGGCATGCACGACATACCGCCTGGGCGCGGGTCCGACCAGATAAAATGGATAGCAGGTCACAAGTGTGAGTGTTGATGTATCTCCGGTCGTTTCCAGCACCGAGACATCGGCCGGATCAACCACCTTTACCCAGTCCACTGCGTAGCGGAGCACTCTCTTCGGCGTCTGCAAAACAATTTCATCACTGCTGTGGATGTCCTTCAAGCCTCGAAAAAACGTATCCCGGTGCCCTGCGAAGGCGCTGTTTCCATTCTCGCCAGGCAATGGCGTTCCCTCAATATGCCCGGCTCCCAGGCGCAATATACGCGGGCTGGTGCCTTGCAGCACTGGCACGGACAGTCCAAGCCGTGGTATGTCCAGGCGACCCATGACGTCACCTCGATGGAGCGGCACAAGCGGTTGAGGCCCATGGCTGCGATCGGCTGCCTCGCCTGCAGTGGCTATTACCTGATCCGCGACCGCGAGGGTCTGCCTTGCCTGCACGAGTGTGTATCCAACGTAGGTGAGGGCGATCACTCCAAACAGAAACAGGAGATCGCGCACGCATAATACGATGTTCCACTTGCGT
>Ga0182013_10006195_pt1 | contig 13646 bp, 12 predicted proteins | sample 612S2MmetaG_FD_120487 | JGI IMG/M metagenome (GOLD analysis project Ga0182013, IMG submission 120487) | Permafrost microbial communities from Stordalen Mire, Sweden - 612S2M metaG | ecosystem: Environmental > Terrestrial > Soil > Wetlands > Permafrost | place: Sweden: Stordalen | collected... | reverse complement strand
GCTTCTCCAGGGATGTGTGAGAATGCCCACCTACAAAGGCTCCCTCATTTTGCTGTGGGCAAATCGCCCGCTCAAACATCGAAGCGCAGAGGACGAGCTGCTCGAAGAGCTGGATACGAACCGATTCGACAGCTATCGGCGTGAACGTTGGCCGGGCAAATAGCGAGGCCAGGCGCCTCATGAGCGAGAACGCCGCAGGCCTAGCAGGAGTGGAGCAACCGCGGGCGTCGGACGGACCGCGCAGCTTGGGTCGCGAATTGGGTCAATCGCGAAGCGATTGAGACGTTTATCGCGCAAGAGCATGTAATCAAGCCGAAGTGATTTGAGAGGTTCTCTGTGATGACGAAAGGTGTCTACTCAACAAGTCATCTCAGATCAGCTCGGACACAATGCGGGGGTTAGTAACGAAAAACGTTAGCAGTGTCCACGAGGACGGAATCTTCAAAGCAGCCCGACTGGAGCTGGACGAACTCGGTGCTCTTGTCGGGTGCATCACGTCTCGACTCTGAAGCATGGGATTCCTGCAAGGCATCTCAGGGCAACGAGTACCATGAACCTTTGCCGGTTCCATGCCGGGCAAGATGTTCCTTTTCAACCAAGCTGAGGAAATGGTCCTTCAAGGTGTTGCGGCTGGCGCCGGTCACGCGAACCAAGTCGGCCATTGTAGCGCGGCCGTGCTGCCGGACGTAGTCGATGATCTGGAGGTCCAGCTCGGGCAGGGCGGCAATCACTACCCGCTCGCGCTCCACCTTGGCTGCCAGCCGTCGTTCCTGCTGCTGCAAGACCCGCAGAAAATAGATCAGCCACGGCTGCCAGTTCGGTGCCGCGCTGCGAAGTGTGCCTTGCGTCTGGCGCAGTGCAAGGTAGTAGCCCTCTTTGCTGTTCTCGACCGCGCTTTCGAGAGAACTATAGGGTACATAGGCATAGCCGGCCTTCAGCAAAAGGAGCGTGGTGAGCACACGGCTCAGGCGGCCGTTGCCGTCCTGGAAAGGATGGATCTCGAGAAACATATCCGTGAATATGGCGATGACGAGCAGCGGATGAAGCCGCTTAAGTTCCTGGGCCTCCCGGAGCCAAGCGATAAGGTCGGCCATCAGCCGGGGTGTGTCGAAAGGCGAGGCGGTCTCGAAGACGACGGCAATCTGCTGACCGGCATCGTCGAAGGCTGCGACACTGTTGGGCAGCGTCTTGTACTCGCCGCGATGTCGCTCGTCCTTTTCGCTGTAGCGCAGAAGATCGCGGTGGAGCTGCTTGATGTGGTTCTCGGTGATCGGAATCTCCGGCCACGCATGGAAGATGGTCTCCATGGCCTCGGCGTAGCCGGCGACCTCCTGCTCGTCGCGGGTGGCAAAGGCCTTGATCTCCAGATTGGCGAGCAGGCGCTCTACGTCGCGGTCGGATAGCTTGCTGCCCTCGATGCGCGTGGAAGAGCCGATGCTCTCAATGGTCGCCACGCGGCGCAATGCCCTATTGATCCGGCCCGGTAATACTGTTACGCGGCATATGCGATGTTGGGGTCTTTGAAGAAGGCTTTGATTCTGTCTGGATTCTTTCGATGGCTGTCATGTGTTCCGTTGCTGCGTTGCGCAACTTATCTTTTGTTCTGCAAGGAACACGAGTCTCGATGGCATGTTTCAAGTCTCCATTGAGCCGTTCATCCGGATTTAGTTCTGGGGAATAGCTGGGCAGATAGAAGACCTCGATTTGTTTCATGTGCTCAGCCAGCCACTTCTTTACCGGGGCGCAGTGATGCACGCCGAGGTTATTGAGCACCAGGAAGACTTTGCGGCCTGCCTGCTTGATCAAAGCCCCAAAGAACTCGATCAGGCGCAGGTGGTTGAAGTTGCCGTCGATGATCATCCAACTTGTCTTGCCCTGATTGGTCTCGGTCGAAATCATCGATAGTTTTTGCCGTGTGCCGCCGACGACATAGGCCACCGGTGTTTCGCCTTTGGGCGCATCGCCACGGCCACGAACATCCGTATTGACCACCGCGGTCTCGTCGCCCCAGTGAATCTCGGCCTCCTCTTGTTTGGCGCGTTGCTTGATCTCCGGGTAGGCTTCGTCGAGCCACTTCTGTACAGCGACAGGCGACTTCTCATAGGCACGGCGAATCGGCTTTTGCGGGGTAAATCCCCAGCGTTTGAGATACTTTCCAACGCTGCGCACATGCAGTTTGATCGCGCACTCGCGTTCGATCAAAAGCATGACAGCGGCGCGCGTCCACAAGGCAAAGTCCATCTTCAATTGCTCGGGACGATGGTCCTTGATCAGACGTTGGATATGCTCTTCCTGCTCGGCGGTCAAGCTGCGACCGCTGCTTGTGCGCATTCCGCGCTGGCCTGTATCAAGGCCGCGAATGCCTTGAGCTTCATAACGCTTAACGATCATGCGAACGGTCGTGTAACTCAATCCAACTGCTTGCGCGATCCGATGCCGGTTCACTCCGCGCTTATAGGCGCGGATCACTTGCCGTCGGCGTTCATGCTGCGCTGCCGAACTCAACTTGCGAGCATCTTCTTGTTCCATGCTGATTGGATGCGAGCATACGCCCGAAATCGCAGTATTTATGGGCCGGATCTATAAAGACGATCTACATGAGAGACTACACTAGTGTAGTGCGTCACACGGATAGGCGATTATTCAGCGAGGCCTGAGCGCGGGTGACCTTTTCCAGGATGTCGTTTGCTTTGGCGGTCCAGATGAACGGCTTGGGATTCTCATTGTGCCGGTCGATGTACTCACCGATGGCCATGATGAGTTGTTCGAGATCCTGGAAGGCGCTGCGGCGGATGCGTTTGTCGGTCAGGTCGCGGAAGAACCGCTCGATCATGTTCAGCCACGAGGCAGAAGTTGAGGTGAAGTGCACATGGAAGCGTTTGTGCCTGGCAAGCCAGCGCTCGACCTTGGGATGCTTGTGCGTGGCGTAGTTGTCGCAGATGATGTGGACCTGTTTGCCGGCGGCAACGGTCCGGTCGATCATGCGCAAGAACTTCAGCCACTCCTGATGACGATGCCGCTCCTGACAGAGGCCATAGACCTCGCCGGTTGCGGTATTGAGCGCGGCGAACAGCGTTGTGGTGCCATTGCGTTTGTAGTCGTGGGTCATGGTCTGGCCTCGGCCTTTCTTCATCGGCAGGCCGGGCTGGGTGCGGTCCAGCGCTTGAATCTGGCTCTTCTCATCGACCGAGAGCACAAGCGCGTGTTCGGGCGGATTCAAGTAAAGCCCGACGATGTCCTCCAACTTGGCGGCGAAGTTCGGGTCGTTGCTGATCTTGAAGCTCTCGATGCGATGCGGCTTGAGCCCATGAGCGCGCCAGATGCGGCGCACGCTGGCCTCTGAGACCCCCACCTCTCGCGCCATCGTTCGTGTCGACCAGTGCGTCGCATTGTTCGGCACCGTCTGCGTCGTCTTGCGGATGATTCGTTCGATCGTCGATGCTGTAATCGACGGTGTGCGGCCGGGCCGGGGCGCATCTTTGAACAGACCCTGGATGCCAAGTGCGAGAAACCGCTTGCGCCACAAGGCCGCCATACGCACGCTGATCTTCAGTTCGGCCCCGATCTGAAGATTCTGCAATCCGTCGGCGGCGAGCAATACGATGCGGCTGCGCAGAGCTACCCGCACCGGAACCGAACGGCGGCGAGCCTGCTGTTGAAGTTCCTTTCGAGTGGCTTCATCAAGCGCAATGGGCGGGGCAACACGCATAATCGGTCTCCTCATCATAAGATGAGTCCCGACCATTACAGGACGCTATTTATGACGCACTACACTAGCGTGGGAAGAGGGAATCAAAGATCCTAACAAGTGTCTTGCTCAATGCCGCCTCGTTTTGTACTGCGTTACGTACCTCTAGGTTTGGCCTGCTATCACCTGTGTGAGCTATGAAATTCCGGATGCGTGCAAGAAGATGGTATTGGGATAGGAAGTTGCCATCTGCTCTCTGGGAAGCCAAGAGTACACGGTGAGCCTGTTCTAGGGTCTCTCCGGCATTGCGATATCGTGACGCACCAGCCGATAGGGCAAGTAGTGCGGCTCGATCGAAGTTCGCTATATCGAGCTGCCGTCTCGCCATCCGTGCGAGACGGTCCGCTTCGTGGCCATCTTCCCGTCTTGCGAGATATTCAATGAGGCGTGGCGCAAATAGCGCGCTCACTCCACGGACAGCGCCTTGCTCCAAAGCATTCGCGACTGCCCGCTCTGCCGGCCAGGCTCGTTGGTGATCGTTTATCCGGTTATAGTAGGACGCTTGATTGAGCTGGTCGATCAACTGCTGGACCAGACCATCTTGCTCTAGCAAATCCACGAACGCACCTGGATCTCCGTCTTTTTCAAAGCTGTTCAGGGCCGTATGCCAGCTGATCAACCTCAGTAGCCCAGACAAGTCAAAGACGACACCCCATCCAGACTCCGCATGATAGAAGCTGGTATAAATCTTCCCAATGGTCACGGATTTTAGCGATCGGAGATAGACAGCAGCCATCATGAGCAAAATGGGCAGATGACGAAAACCATGTGACAGATCGAGGAAAAGTTCATCGCCATTGTGAACGAGAGGTTCGATTTGCCGAAGAAGGTCAAGTTGCTCTTCCTCGGTGTAGCAATCGCCGATGAGCTTGAGGACAATCTTTGTTTCTAGATGCTGCGACAGGTCGCGCGCAAAGGGCGCGAGTTGTTCCTGGGTCACAGTCATCTCTGACACCGAGTTGACCAGTTGGTCGAAGTTCTCATAACGCTGTTCATCGGCCGGCTCAATGAGCCAATCCCACATGCTTCCGCGGGTACCTAGAACGATGACTTCTTCTGGCTTCAGAATCTTGCGAAGTTCCCACCCGAGGAAGGCTGTAGGTTCGGTCTTGCTATGATCGGGAAGCACGTACTGGGTCTCCCGGTAGCCCCCGCCTCTCTTCTCCGATCTCCCCAATAGAGTTATCAATACTCTGCGTGTTGCGGGCATCGCATCCATTAACCTCGCTTCGCAATTTGACAACCATCTCTGCTTTCAATCGAATATTCGCGCAGCGCCGCTTCTGCCTTTTCCATCTGCTCCCGCGAGAGCTCTTTGCCGCGCCACTCAAACGGAATCCGAAGTGAGAGGTGGAAGTACCGGGCACCGCGCAAGCACACTTCCGCGGCCATATTCACAGGAAGCGTGCCGAAGACAATGTCTCCCGGCTTCACATCTCGGGGATCTAGATGGGCAACGGCCGACTCCGCGGCCAGCCCATGCTGCGCAAGCCATTCAAGAGCCCCTGGGTGCCGCGTTACTGCCCATGCCGTCATACCGGCCCCTCGTAGATCGCCCGTGCCCTCGCTCGACCAGGAGTGCGATCCAGGTTCCACTCAGTTCCCCAGCGACCCTTGATATCGCGGAGCGCTTCTTCCTTCAGTCGAGCGTCAGGAATCATTCTCCAAGCTTCTGCCAGCGCCCTGCCAAACAGTGGCTCCTGTACTCCGGGTCGAGACAGAGCAATGATGGTATCGCTGACCCACTGGCATTCCATTGACGACAACTCCATCGCGCCGTAGCCCACGGCGGTCTTTGCGCCGAATCCCAGCCACGAGAATGCGTCGAAAAATAGATCTTCGACAACCTGCTTCCAGGATTTTTCGCCCAGGTCCAGCGTTATTCTCTTGGGATCGCAGGTTACGAGGAACGAGAACCGGAAGCCCGCCGGAACAACCAGGAACGGGATGGGAATGGGCTGCTCGGAGTCGTTGGGGGTCCCGGTTTTCTGAAGATAGTTGCTGTGGTGCGGAGTCATCACCTCGACCCTGAGTGCGGTCGCGCCATTTGGCATCGGCACAGGAAAGACGTCCCAGAAGGTCAGCGCGCCGCGAGTCAACTTTACATCGGCCGCCGCCCCGCCCTGTTCATCCTGCTCATTCTCGGTGCCGAAGAGCATCTCGACGAGCGCCTTATTGTTCGGATATCTATCCTCGGCCGCCTTGCGCAGCACGCCTTTGACGCCGCTGCCCGCCAGGTAGGGAATGCCATAGGGAGTGAGAAATGCAAAGCCGTTTTCAACCGGGTGCTCGATGCCGAGGCCGGTGGCGAACGGCGCAATAGACCGAGCATCGAGGATGAGGTGATTGTCTTCCGGAGTGGACTGGCAGGCTGCTCTCTGCCGCTGACGAACGGCGGCGCTGAGTTCCGCGACACTTTCAAGCGAGAGGCATTCCTTGAGCGCGGCGGACTTCTCCCTGTCGACGGACCGCCAGTTCTCGGCCCAGATCGCAAAGTAGATGGTGAACTGGTGCCCGGGCGCGCAACCGCGCTGTGCATTCGCCCACTTTTCCCGCACACATAGTGGTACTGCCGGATAACGAGCCATCATTCCCGCCTCTCTTCGGAGTTACTCTATCTCTCTGGCTTGAGCACGTCGGCGAACTGCCGCAGCCAGCGCAGCATGGCCATGATCTCCTGGGTGGCGCGCATGTACTGCGTCGAATTGGTATGCAGCAAAGCGTTCATGGTGTTGTTGAATGTCCCATCCGCTATGTATGCCCCATCTGGAAAAACCAGGACATTGGAATTTTGCAGCCATAAGAGCATGTCCGTAGCCAGTTTTTCGGCTTCGGTGCTGTTGTTTCCCGTCCGCGACTGGTAGTACGCCAATGTCTGCATGAGCCCGTTGGACATGATGAGAGCGCTCGCGCCCTTCGCCATGTTTGCGTAACCTCGCCCGTGCGGCGAACCCAGCCCCGTACCCGTCTGGGCATGTTCCCATGCAAACTGGGCCCGTCTTTGATCGAGTGTTGGCATAGCTACCTCCCTTCGGTGTAAGGCTGAGTCTGAATGGTGACGAAACCGCGCCCGGTGGTTGCATCGCCGCCCAACTGGACTGTCTTCCCCTCGATGCCCTCGTTGTTTTCAGGGCCCGACAGAAGCAGGTTCAGGATCGCCGCAGCAGCTCGAGGAGGAGTCCCTTTCCCGTCCGCGCCACGGCACTCGGCCTTGGCAAGAACCCTACCGACAAGAAGCGACTCGGGCGGCACGTTCTCTGTATAGAAGAGCCCACCATCGTCGGCTGTGCCTGACTTGTTGTCGATCCGGACGTGCGGCTCGACGATGGTGGAGTACTGCGCGAAGTGCAGGAAGCGGGCATCGCTGAGCACAACAAGATCTTGGCTCAGCTTGTTCCTGAAGTAGTCGTACTCCGGACCTGCTGGTAGCGCGTTCGCCGCAATCCAGTCGGCGATCCTGTCGATCAAAGCGTTACCGGGCATGCGATCAAACTCGAAGGCCTCGAGGACCAGCTTATTGTCGATCGTCAGCCGATCCCCGGCCCTGCCCAGAAACATGTCCCCTTCGACATTGGGGACGGCCCAGGCGGCGCCCGATCCGGCGGTGCGCTGGAGCCGCGCCAGAGCCGTCGGACAGGTGGCATAAGCAAACGTCTGCTTCAAGGTTCGCACCGGAAAAGCGGCCAGTTGGGCGTCGGTGAACGAAACCGCGCCCGCGAACTCCGAATTAGTCGATTCCGGATCCGGGCCGAAGACGCCGTACAAGTCGTCCTCTGTCCATGCACCGGTGAAGCGGTGGCGCACTGCGCCCTTGATGCCGGAGCCGTTGAAGCACGGGTGGCCGGTATGGACTTCGCGCTGCACCGGGTTATCGATGGCGCCGACAGTGGTGTCGGCTCCCATGTGCACGGGAGAGATGCAGTAGTAAAAGACGGTTCTCTGTTCCTGATACATCGCTGGTCCTTTCGCTATGCGGTCGGCCATGCGGCAAGCACGGCGCGGTTAAATCCTTCAACTTGACGTAGCAGGTCGTCTGGGTTGCCAGACCAAATCCCGTTCTTCATCCACTGCTCCAACTGCTCCAACTGCCCTTCGACCCGATCGAACCAATACACCGACCCGGTCGGCACAACGCGGCTTGCGGGCTTGGGCCGCCACTTGGCCAGATCCCAACCCGAGACCGTGTCATGCCTGCCCATTGCGGCGCAGGCCAGACGTGCGGAGAAACCGCCGATGCGAAGCATCCAGTTTTCGCCGTCACGCTCGACACCGTCCGGAATCCAGCCCTTGGCAAAAATCCCTGGCGAGATAATAACCAGCTTGAAGCGGCGGTCATTGCCGATCTGCTCTATTGGGGCAACGGCAGCGGTTTGATTCTCCATATATTCATACTGGGCAGCTCGCCCATCGCCGCCGAATCGCAGCATTCCAACGTCCGGCAGAAACTCGCGTCGCGCTTCCCCAAGTCCCTCGATGCCGACCAGGAAGCCAGCGTGGCCCTTCAAAGCAATTTGCTCGGAGCTGTACAGCATCCCCTTCCGGACAGTTCGTGAGCCATTATCGAGCGCGTTGCCCACGCGCGCGCTCTTTGAGTAAAGGAATTTGCATTCAAGCACGCTGGCCGGAATTTCCCCTTTGATATAACTGTCAAGAGCGGCGCCCGACAGCCAGCTACCCGACACGGGCTTGCCCGGCTTCGCGCTTCTGTGAACGGCGACGAGAGGCAACTCCTGCCGGACTTTCAACCCGGCGGGCGGTGCTTGTGGTTCGAGCATCGCAACTTGTCGGCCCTCCGATACCACCAGGTCTTCGGGGGCGGGAATGGCCGGCAGGCACTTCTTTTCCTTATAGGGCGTGGCGCCGGGTTGTGTATTTTCCGGCAACGCCATCGAGGACCACGTCAAACGAAAGTCGCCCGGCTTCTCGGGTGTGCCGAGGACGCGGCCAACCTCGCCATCGGGTTGCTTGCCGTCACGGCCAAAGGCGGCGAGCACCTTGGGATCTCTGCCAAGAATGGCAGACCGGAAAGCACCGGCGAAGAGAGACGGCCACGGAGGCATCTGCCCCTGGCCATGCTCGCCACTCATGCCGAAGCCGCGGTTGCCACGGATGGACAACTCTTCCAATGGGCGAACGAGAAAGTAGTCTGCCATCACCGATCTCCTGCGCGATGCGTTGGCCGGGCCAGAAACTCTGTGGTAGTCAATATGTCCTCAAGGACGCGATTGGCCAGGATTGCCGGATCCTCGATATGTTCGCCGCGCACCACGACGAACCTTTCCTTCTTTTCCTTCGCATGTTTTAACTGACTTACTGCTTCCCGCCACGCCGTGTTCGCCAGCGTCAAGGCAAGTTCGTCGGCGCCGTTCGCCGGCGCGTCATCCCGCCGACCTTTTTTCGATTGCCGTTTCATCTGGTAGGCAAGGTTCTTGGCGACGACCTCCGGCCAGATCGCGTGCGGAAGAGCTGGAAGCTCATTCAGCCAGGTCACGCAGTGATAGACCACCCGCCTTGAAACCTCTTCCCTCGCAAGCCACTCGCTCAGGCTGACTGCGGTTGTAAGTGTCGAGGGCAGGTTGTCGTCGCCATCGGAAAACGTGCCTTTGAATCCTGTATCGCCGCCGGCGCGCTTGAGTATCTGGATGCAGAAGGCATTCCGCCCGTGGCCTTTGGCCTGGTGTTCGGCCTGCCGCAGGCTTTCAAGCACGGCCAGCAGCGGGTCCTGATTATGCGCCACCACCGCGCCGATCGATGCCGTGGCCTTCTCGCCCATCATGCCAAGCAGGCTGCCATCCATGCCCACGTATCCCGATCCGATCTCGATATCTTGCGAACCGCCGGGAATCGCCGAGCCGCTGTAAGCGGCGCGTAACATCCGGATGGCGGACAGCAGATCGTCGACAGGCAGCATGGCAAGCACGTCGTCGCCACCGGCATAGATCAGGCGTCCCTTGTGGCGTTCCTCGATCACGTGGCGCACCACGCCGGTCGAGAAGTCGACGAGAGCCTTTGAGATAGCGGTGTGATAACTCGGCGAGACGATACGCTGCATCTCCAGAAATGGTTTGGCGGGGCCGTTCAATATGCCGTTATGTCCCGCCTCGCGCAGGTTCGGATGCAGCACGTCTGCATACTTGAGCGAATACTTAGGTTCCGAGCCCAACACCCAGGCGCCCATCCGGTCGCCATCCATAATAAGGAGCGCGTAGTAGGTTTCCGGTCGCTCGCCTAATAGCCGGGTCAGCGTCTTCCGTGCCGAGCCGCGCCCTTCGTCGCCGTTCTCTGCCAACCGATCGAGCAGCGCTGGAATCCTCCGCAGAACCTTGCTTTTCTCTGCTTCGAGCTTTGCGAGTTCGCGACTAAGTTTGCGCGGCAGCGCCACCGGCTCGTCCGAATTATCGAGAAGACCGCCGAGTTGTCTAATGATTGCGGCCCCCTCCTCGGTTCCGGCGGCCTCGGCGGCCTTGGCCAACGAATTCGTCAATGCCATGCCGTGCGTGCTCACCACAAACCGGCGCACCTCGTCGGCGCCAAGAAAGCCCTTAATGCGCTCGCAGAACAGAATCGGCCACATGCGCTTCAGCGTGCATACTGCGCAGAGGAACTCGCCTTTCTTGATTCCACGCTTCCCGGCATTTTCGTTCCAAAAGCTCTGACACTCTCGCCTGCGCCTGGGCGCCAGCGGCAGAAGCTTCCGATCTTCGGTTAGCCACTCGCGCTCGCCGCAGATGGTGCAGCGATAGCCCACCTGCTTCGCCTGCTTGAACGCTCTGGTCGCCTTTGAAGCGGCAAGAGAGGCCTCGCCCAATTCGGAGACGGCCGGATAAAGAACGCCACTGTTGGGCGAATACAGCTTATCGCCCGCCACGGGAACGTCTGCTTGCAATGTTTGCCAGCGACGATCGCCGAAGAGGCCCGGCTGATTCGCAGCGGATGTTGGGTAGAATGCCGCGAGCGCCGATTGCAACCGCGCGACGGCGGATTGGCTTAGCCCGGCATTCAGATTCCCATCCTCGGGAACCGGCCACTCGGCGACCGACCAACTGGAGTCGGGGAAACCGGCAAGCTGCGTTGCGATCTGCTCAGCGGCAGGCGAGCCCAGCCGACTGAGACCTTGCTTGAGTTGCTCGGCGGCCTCTTCCGCCCATGCTCTGGCCTTGCTCTCGATACGCTCTGCGACTCGTTTGGCAAGACCCTCCGCTCGGGCGGCGGGAACAATGGCCAGGAACTTGTTCGGCAAACTGGCGGCAAAGAGCGGGTTCTCATCGCTGGGCTTTCTGAGCCAGTGGACACCGGCAAAATCGAAGCGCGCTCGCCATTCACTATTTCGGTTCCCTTCTGGAACCGATTCGAGCATCCAGCGATCGACCGCCGCGACGCCCTTCAAACATGGATAGAGAATCGAGTCTGGTCCCAGTTCTTCGCAGAGCAGGCTCAGCCCTTCCCAAACCAGCGAGCTCAACAGATGCGAACCCGCCCACAGATCCGAAGTGGAGCGCGCCTGGGCGATGAAGGCCTGCACCGGGCCAATGCTCATGGTCAGCAGCGCCGGCTGGCCATCGTGCAGAACGCCGGCGAAGGCCGAGATCAACGAGGCACGGTCCCACACGCTCTGGTAGGGCATGCGCACGTCCGCCGGCAGGTGCGCCCACAGGCGCTTCAACTCCGGCTTGAGCAACTCCCGTTCCGAGGCGAACCGCCAGAGCGAAAGATGCGAAAACCGGCTATCGACCGATCCATCGACGGACCGCTCGATCAGTTGCTCGAAGACATCGGCTGTAAGCGATTGGATCTGGCGAAGTTCCGAATCGCTGAGCGCGTCCATCTTGCGCGCCACTCCACTCAGCGGATGCACCAGCGCGGGCGACTGAGTAAAGCTGACCTTGTTCCACGGTGCGCTTGCGCCGCCGTAGTGCCAGTTCGGCCAGTCCGCGCCGCCGGCAATCTGTTCGGCGAGCAGAACCGCAGGCGAGAGTTCCAGCCCCAGCTTGCCCAACTCCGCGACCGCCGCCTCGTCGGAGTAGGCGGCATTGGGATCACGTAACTGGTGCAGGGCCTTCCCCGCTCCGTAGATCCAGCCGGCGAGTTTTGTCTGCCAAATGTCCATCACGATCCTCTGTTACTGCTGGATTCAAATCAGGCGAACCAGATTCAGGGTCTTGTCGTTGAGCTTTTTGTGGACTTTATCCCATAGATCGATTTCCTGGGCGATAATGCCTGCCGTAGAAGCATGGATTCGATTGATCTCATGGTCCGGTACACGGCACGGAAGATGCACGATTTGCCCTACAAGTTGATTTCCAATGCGCACCACCTTGAACCGCAGTTGGCTTGGAATCCGAACTTGTGGAATTGTTTCATTATGTTCTCGATGCTTTTCCCAGTCATAAACCTCCAGGTTGGTGACAGGGTAAGAAAGCAGATTTCGGCTCTTCGGCGTTCTGGCGTCCGATGCCGGGGGAATCACTTTATTGATAGCGATTCGAATTTTGGCAAGCTCCTGTATCACAGCTTCCCATTCGATCCATGTGTTCTCTGGTGTTGTTTGCCAAACCAGCGGCTGGCCCTCGTCATCCTCGCCGATCGCCTGCGGCCAGTCGTTGTTCAGGCATTCGCGCCACGGGCGAAGATAATCCCTGAGCTTCGCAGCCGTGAGTTTGGAAAAATCGCCTAGCCAGTTGACTCGCAGCGGATTGTCCGGCGAAGGAGTAAACGATACGCTTCCCCATCCGTTGCGTGCGCGCGAACCCATGGTCCCGAACCAGTGAGCCAAACGGATCGCTTCATCTAGAGCATCGCCACCGCCCTCGATGCCGACAGACAGCGTTACCCTTGAAGGGCCGGGCTCAGGCTCGATCGCCGCGCGCTGCTCGTCTTGTTGTACCGGCCCATAACCCAGATATATGCCGGGGTTGGCTGGATGTCCGCCGCTATCTACCCTGTACGGATTGAGCCTCGTTTTGACATCCCTGCATGTTCCATCGTCCCAGCACGAAAGCCGCAGGCGCGCATTGGACTTCTGGCTCTTCTTTTCAGGGCCGTCTGCGGCAGTGCCGAACAGTTTGTTCTCTTCGTCGCGGAGCCTCCGAAAGTCGTATTCCAGCGCCTTGAGGCGCGAGATGCGCCACCACTCCCTGAGCAGCGCCTTGAACGGCGGCGTGCGCCACTGTCCCTGCTGCTCCGAGTTGCCCAGGAACGCGGGCGTCTCGAACTTCACGAGCCAATTTTTCGATTCCGTCACGCTTGTCTCTCCTGGCTCAAACCCGCGAGGCTGTCTTCTGGCTGAACCATCGATCCCCGGCCTCGCTTCCTCTCCATTTACCCCGCGGCAATCTCACTTTCCGCGGCTTCGTGCTCCTGCCTTCGAGCTCTTTCCCGCCGCGCCGGAGGCGGTTTTGGGGGTGGCAAGCGCGGGTAGAAACAGCGCCCTGCCCGAGTTCTCCGGCGTATTCTCCGGCTTCGGCAACGGCCCGTAACAGATCGCCTTCGGGTTCAGCTTCATCCTGTACCCCTCAGGCCGATCCTTGCCGCTGTCTTTCTCGGACCGATGCTTGACCTTATCGATCATGTAAGGAGCCGCCAGAACCCCCAGTTCATCCTGCAATGCCTTGTGCAGCCGGGTCAACTGCATCGAGAAGTAATCCCCATCCATGCCTTTTTTCAGGACCTTGCGAGCCTGATCGTTCAAATCGTCCACATGGTCGACGCACTTGCGCAACTCGGCGTAGTACCTGTTCGACCATTCGATATCTCCTACTTCCTTGTTTCCATAGCTCTTGGGCGGTGCAGCAAGCGCCTCTTCGCCTTTCATAGCCCGGCGCGCGAACACGCTCAGCATCGCGATCTGCGCGCGTGGAACATCGATGATTCTTCCCGCCGCGCGAACCCGGCCGCCCCT
>Ga0182013_10006193_pt1 | contig 13650 bp, 12 predicted proteins | sample 612S2MmetaG_FD_120487 | JGI IMG/M metagenome (GOLD analysis project Ga0182013, IMG submission 120487) | Permafrost microbial communities from Stordalen Mire, Sweden - 612S2M metaG | ecosystem: Environmental > Terrestrial > Soil > Wetlands > Permafrost | place: Sweden: Stordalen | collected... | reverse complement strand
TGTGGGGATAGTTGCCGGAGTCGTCTACGGCGTGATCGCCTACCTCCGCAACTCGCTGGCATTGCCGGCAGCAGTGGTTGAAGGCCTCCACGTTCGTGACGCAATGCGGCGTAGTAAGAACCTCGCCACCGGCAGCATTGGCCGTATCTTCCTCCTGCTGCTGCTTGTTTATGCGCTCTGGATGGTTGCCACGGTCATCCAACTGCCCCTTGTATTTCTTGCGACCCGCGCCGGAGCAGCGCAGCAATTCGTAATGCAGGGCGCGATCCTCGCTATCAATTTTGTAGTGACCACTGTGGTCGCACCCATCGCCGCCATTGGACTCTGCCTCTTCTACTTCGACGAACGCGTGCGCAAGGAGGGGTTTGACATCGAGATGCTTCTGCATGGCGCAACCGTATGCTTGCCGCCGGCCACGCTTTTTGTGGAACCTATCGCCGGTGCTTCCGAACCGGCAGCCGACCCGCACCCAGCGGCGGAGCAGATATAAGCGCATGGCAAACGGGCTCAGCCGGATCGTTTTACTGCTCGCGATCTTGCCGCTGCCGGTATTTGGGCAACTCAATGTACCCCTGCTGCAGCGTCCGCTACAGCAGATCACGCCCGACGGCTATCACGCTCGCCTCGAATCTTTGCGAGGCCTGGTCAGCGCCTGCCGCGACGATGCCAAGGCCTGCGACCCATCTGCGGTCGGAGACGACAATCGGATTCAGTCGCCCAACGACGGCTTCCAGATGCGCTGGCAGTGGCTCCGCAAAGTGATCGACGACGCCCAAAATCCAACGCTCGCTAGCCGCAGTACACTGCTCGATCAGGTGTCGGCACGGCTCGACGAGGAGTTGGCTGCAGCGAGTGGTGCGACGCCGCCGCCATCCGCTTTCGCTCCAGCTCGGGGCGCAGCGAACTCGATCCTTGCGAGGCCCGAATTTCGCATCGTCGGCAGCGAGTCGTGGGTCGACCGCCAGATGGGAAAACTTCTCTCGTTGCTGTATCGTTTCTTCACGGCGACCTCCGAGTTTGGCCATCATGCTCCCTGGCTCGCCCCTGTGCTCGAATGGAGCTTTGTAGGCCTTACTGTCATCTGCGTGGTCGTCTGGGTGGCGCGTACGATGGAGCGCCAGCGTATCGCCATTTCACTCAGTGCCATGATGCCAGCAGCAGATTGGCAGAAGGAATCCGCCGAATGGGCAGATCTGGCTCGCATCGAGGCCGAGGCGGGCAACTGGCGCGAAGGAATCCACTGCCTCTACTGGGCCAGCATCGTTGTTCTCGAAAGCCGCAGGCTCTGGCGTCGTGACTCGACACGCACACCCCGTGAATATGTCGACCTGCTCGAACGCGACTCGTCCCAACAGGTCACGCTACGTGCGCTCACTCGCATCTTCGAGCGGATATGGTACGGCCTGCGCGATGCTGCTCAGGAAGACTACGTCCAGGCGCTCGCTCTTTTCGAAGCCCTAAGGCACGTATGAAGCCAGCCAACCGCGAACGTAAAATTGTTCTGCTCTTCTGCGGCGCCGTTCTTCTGGTGATTGCCGCAGCAAGTTTTCTGGCACCGGCGAACGACGATTCCGACAAGTCGCCCACTACATACAACAGTGGGACCGCCGGAATCAGGGCGGCCTATCTGCTGCTCGGCGATCTTGGCCTTTCGAGTGCGCGCTGGGATCAAGCGCCGTCGGCGCTCGCGGGTATTGACGCTCGCCACAGTACGGTCATCTACACCGACCCAGAGGTTCCGCCGGAGAAACTCCAAGCGGTCCGCGCCGACATTTCGGCCTTCCTCCACCGCGGCGGCCACGTCCTGGCTAGCGGGCCGCAAGCCGCCAGCCTACTCCCCGACGCCGTGACCGCCCCACCCACCCAGCCGTTCGAGAAACTCTGCTTGAGCACGCCAGAAGGTCGCAGCCCACTCGCCCGAGCCGGACCGGTAGGGATTCCCGATCGCGCACGCTGGACCGCGTTCACTCCCGCCGTCCACGTCGAGCAGTGGTGCGGAGGCGATGCTGTGGTCGTCTCCTACCGGGTCGGAGAGGGCACTGCCATCTGGTGGAGTTCGACCATGCCGCTCACCAACCTCGGGCTCAAAGACGATGCCAGCCTCAAGCTCTTTCTCGCGAGCGTGGATTTCTCCAGCGTTCAGAACCCCAACCAGACGCCATCGCACGTCTACTTTGACGAGTACTTCCACAGCATTCAAGCTTCCCTGGCCGACTACACACGTGGTCTGCCTCTTACGCAAATCGCCTGGCAGGTGGGGGGTGTGGCGGTGCTCCTTATTTTCTCCTACAGCCGCAGGAATGGTCCGATACGGCTTCCCGTGCGCGTGCCACGCACCTCGCCCATCGAGTTCGCGGAGTCCATGGGGCAGCTTTACCGGAAAGCAGGGGCGACCCAGGCCGCTACTGAGGGTGCCCGCCGTCGCCTGCTTCGCTTCCTGATCGAGCGCCGCGGGCTTCCCCGCTCGGTTGCGCAATCGGACACGGCTACAATCGCCAAGACCCTCAACTTGCGCCATCCCGGCGACTGGGCCGAACTTGCTGAGCACCTCGGTCAGGCCGCCGAAGCCCAGTACCAATCTCTTGCCCCGCGCAGTGCGCTCGCCCTCGTCAAGGCGCTTGACCGCGACTTGAAGTCGCTAACCGAAATCACCACCCTACCGCACCGTCCATAATCTTCAGCCAGACCCGCAAGGAAATCGCCCTATGAGTGAGCAAGACCAATCCGAGCACGTCTCCACCGAAGCGCAGGTTCAATCCGCTTTTCAAGTCTTTGAGCAGGGTCGTACCCAGATCGGCCGGATCATCGCCGGCCAGCGGGAGTTCATCGACCAGGCGCTTCTGACCCTGCTGTGCGGTGGCCATGCGCTGGTCGAAGGTGTGCCCGGCGTCGCCAAGACCCTCGCAGTCAAGTCGCTCGCCCGCTTCCTGGCACTCGACTTCCGCCGCGTTCAGGGCACGCCCGATATGATGCCCGCCGACATCCTCGGCACTACGGTCTTCTCGCCCAAGACCAGCGAGTTCTCTCTCCACAAGGGGCCGGTCTTCACCCAGTTTCTGCTTACCGACGAGATTAACCGGATGCCACCGCGCACTCAGGCGGCCTTGCTTGAGTCCATGCAGGAGCGTCAGGTCACCATGGACGGCGAATCCTATCCACTCGACCCCTACTTTACCGTTTTCGCCACCCAGAACCCCCTGGAGTTCGAAGGTACTTACCCCTTGCCTGAGGCGCAACTCGATCGCTTCCTTATCAAGATACGCGTCCCCTACCCAACTCTCCCAGACGAGCGCGCTATCCTCGAACGCCACCACCTCAGCGTTGAACCATCCGACCTCGAACTCACCCCGCTTGTGCCCGTGTCGCCTGAACTGCTTGCCGCAGCCCGCCACGAGATTCGCGCGGTTCGCATCGAACCGGCCCTTTTCGACTATCTTCTCGCCATCGTTCGCCGCACGCGGGAATGGCCCGCGCTCACCCTCGGCGCATCTCCCCGCGCCAGTACCAGCCTCATGATCGTCGCCAAGGCTCACGCCGCCCGCGATGGTCGCGACTTTCTTATCCCCGACGATGTCAAGCAGGCTGCAATCCCCGTCCTTCGCCATCGTCTCGTCCTCCGCCCTGAGGCGGAACTTGAAGGCTTCGACACCGACCGCGTCATCCACGACATTCTCACCGCTACTGCGCTGCCAAAGTAAGCTGACGCTCCACCGGATGCAGACCCTCATTCCTGAACCCGTCACCGCCATCGCTCGTCCAAACGGACGTTTCGGTCGTACGTTCGGATTTGGCCTCACTCCGCGCGCGCTGCTGTTTCTACTCGCCGGAACGCTGCTCTCGATTCCAGCGTTCTTCCATGCGCATTGGATTTGGATGATGCTCGCGTGGGACGCGCTTTTCCTCGCACTCATCGCCTTCGATCTCGCTCAACTTCCACCTCGGGAGAAGATTACGATAACCCGGCGCTTCGTCCATTCCCCAGCGCTGGGCGACCCCACCGAAATTGTCCACGAAGTCCTACAGCACTCTAATGTCCTGCTTGTTATTCGCGTCACTGACGATCTCCATCCCGCTCTGACTGCCATACCCCAGACCCAGACCATCGTGGCCTACCCGCGTGAAACGGCAAGATCCGTGCAGATCTGCCACCCAAACCGCCGCGGGGACTTCGAGCTGGGCAAGGTCTTCCTCCGCTACCGAGGTTCGCTTCGCCTGGTCGAGCGATGGGGCGTTGCTGACCTGGAACAGCGCATTCGGATCTTTCCCGCAACCGAGCAGAGCACAGGGAATACTGCCATCTACCTCCTGCGCGCCCGTCAGATCGAGTTGCAAAAGCGCCGGCTGAGTCTGCGCGGGATCGGCCGGGAGTTCGAGAGTCTGCGCGAGTATCAGGCTGGCGACGAGTTTCGCAACATCTCCTGGACAGCGACCGCCCGCCGTGCCTACCTCATCACCCGCGAGTTCACCACAGAGCGCTCGCAGAAGGTCTGGATCGTCCTCGACGCGGGCCGCCTTTCGCGCACCGCATTCGAGATGCGGCGAAGTCAAACCGAGACACGCGGAGAAGTAGAACAGGACGCGGCCGAGCAGCATCTGTTGACGGTCACCCAGCTCGACCAGGCAGCGTCGGCCGCGGTCATGCTCGCCCAGGTGATTGCCGGCTCGGGCGACAAGTTTGCCCTTCTGACCTATGGCCGCAAGGTTCAGCAGCAGCTTCTGCCAGGTGCAGGGCCGACCCATTTGCGCCTTTTGATCGATCAGCTCTCACTGGTGCGCTCGGAGGCATCCGAGGCCGACCATCTTCACGCGGTCGCGCGCATCAAGAACCTGCAGCGCAGTCGCGGACTCGTCCTGTGGATCACGGAGATGGCAGAGTCTGCCGGCCGCCCCGAGGTCGTCTCGGCCGCAGCGGAACTGGTTCGCCGCCACCTTGTGGTGCTCGTCCTGCTCACCCATCCCGAACTCGACGCGCTGGCCCGGCGCGAACCACGCAATGTCGATGAGATGTTTGCCTCGACGGCTGCGCAGGAGATGCTCGAACGCCGGCGCACGACCCTGGCTCAACTTCGCCAACAGGGAGTCCTGGTGGTCGAAACGACGCCGGCTGAAGTCGGCGCCGCGGCAATTACCAAGTACCTCGAAGTCAAAGCTCAGGGGCTTTTGTAGCCGTCGTTTCGCCGGTATTCCGCTGTCTTCTTCCGCCTTCGCTCAACCAGAATCCCAACCCAGTCAGTAAGCACGCACAGACGGCGAATTTGAGCGCCACGGGTGCGTGCGTGGCCGACAGAAAAGCCTCCAGCAAGCCAGCAACGACCAACATTGGAACAGTCCCCGATATCAGCCGAACGGATTCGCTGCCGGCCACAGCCAGCGCGTCCTTCCGGCGCAACATTCCCGGAAACAGCAGCCCGGCTGCCAGCCGCAGGCCGGCACCACCGGAGATAAAGATCGCCGGCAGCTCCAGAGCCCCGTGGGCAGCAACGAAGCTCCATAAACTCAACGCCATGTGATGCTGCCCGCAAGCCACGCCAACGACGCCGATGTTCACCCCGTTCGTAAACATCAGGAATATGGTCCCCAGGCCGGCAATAATTCCGCCAGCGAAGGTGTAGAAGCAGACGCCGATATTATTGGTCATGATGGCGCTGGACGCCTGTGGCTTGGCGGTCAAGATCGATTCGGTCCACATCTGGTGGTGCTCGATCTTGTCGACCATGTCCGGACCAAGCATGGCGTGCATGAATGCCGGCCGGGCCAGGGTTGCCAGCGATCCCAGCAACGCGCCCGCTAACAATATCAGCAGTGCTGCAGTCGTATACGGAAGCAGGCGGCGAAAGATACGGGGATATCCATGGGCTACGAAGTCCCAAACCGTTGCTGGACTCATCTTTTGGCCCGCATAGATGTAATTGTGTGCACGGCTTACCAGTTGGTTTAGGTATGCTTCAAGCGTGCGGGAGGAATGGTCCGCCCGCGTTGCGGAAAGATCCGCGGCAGCCTGCCGGTAGAGCAAGCCGAATTCGCGCAAGTCATCGCTGGAGAGCGTCTTCAGGCTGCCCGTTTCGACAAGATGCACGATCGACTCAAGCCGGTTCCAGTTTTCCTGACGAATTTCAATCCAGCGATTCGAGATCATAGACGATGAACGATTCCGGTCCAGTCAACCAGCTTGACCAGCTTAACATCGAAACTCCGGAGCAAGTCGATCTGCTTCTCCCAGTTGCAGGAATAGGCAGCCGCTTTATCGCCATTCTGGTGGACACTGCCCTGCAGGTCATCGCGGAACTGGTTCTCGTTCTGATCTTTGTGCTGTTTGTCAGCGCGGCCCAACGAGAGCGCTTGGGCGATGTCACCGATACAGCAGGAAAGTGGCTGGTTGCTGCCATGTTCCTGTTCCACTTCCTGCTCTACTGGGGCTATTTCGGGCTGTTCGAAGGCTTCTGGAACGGCCAGACGCCGGGCAAACGGCTGTTCAAAATCCGCGTGATCAAAGACTCGGGAAGACAGATCACGCTCTTCGAGGCCCTTGCCCGCAACCTGATCCGGGTCGTCGACATGATTCCTCCGCCCCTCTATTTTGTTGGCGTCGTCTCTATGCTTTGCAATCGACAGCAGAAACGCCTGGGAGACTTCGTCGCCGGAACCATCGTGATCCACGAAAAAACGAGCGAGCAGCCATTGCTTGGAAACAACAGCCGCACCATCACCGCCGCGCTCTATCAACAGCCCAAGGTTGAATTTGTACCGAGGGCCGGAGCGTTTCAGCCTCCCGCCGATGCAGTAGCCCGGCTGAACTCGGAGGATCTCAACTTGATTGAATCTTTTCTTGCACGTGCTCTGGACCTCGATCCCACCACACGAGCCATTATCGCCAGCCGGATCGCAGCTGCGATGTTCGTAAAGATGAACGTGCCTTTATCTCCGGAAGTCGTCCCGGAGCGGGCGCTCGAAGCAATCTCCTATGCCATGCGGTCGCAAGCCAAGGTTTAGTGGGCGAACCTGCGGTCGACGTAATAGCGGGAAAAAATAGAGGGGCACGAATTGAATTCGTGCTCCTCTTCAACGGCGTAAGCCCATTTGTCGAGAAGGTGCAGGGTCCATCTTCATCTCCGTGGATATACCGATTCAACGATGCCTCTGCACCGCTATCAGTACACCTTGCAAGTTACTGAGTTGAACTCCCGAGCTCCTTCTTGCATGAATAGTGCACATATTCCAGAAAACGTTTCATAGAAAATCACAGATGTTTTAGGCGCCCGCATAGATCTGAAACGATCCCCAATAGTAAGGCTTGCGGAAGACATCGCCGTGGTGAATCATCGCCAGCTTCGCGGCACGCAACGCATCGGCCGGGCTCGCGCCACGGGCCAGGCCGTCGTACAGGTCGCTCATTAGACGCGGCGTCGATGCGTCGCTTACCTCCCAGAGTGCGCCGATGACATTGTGCGAGCCGGCGTGCAGAAATGCCCAGGTGAGGCCGACCAGCCCCTCGCCCGAGTATGACCGGACCCCCGAGCCGTAGCACGACGAAATCGTTACGAGGTCGGCGTGGAGCCGATCATTCAATATCTCCCGGGCGTATAGCTTGTACGAAGCATCTGCTCCCGGGTCAGCAGAGAGGATAACCGCGGAATCCAGCGGATCGACTCCGCCCCCCACGCCATGCGAGACGAAATGGATGTAGGCAAAGTCGGCTGGCCGGCTACGTTGGTACGCTGCAGGCGTTGCATCCGCTCCCGTTAATACCAGGCGGCGCGCAGGTTCGAAATGCTCGGCGACATCAGACATCTCCTCGCGAGCATGCGGCAGGCTCTGAAACTCGGACCTTGGGTACACCGGGTTGCCGATCAGCAGCAGCCGTCCTGACGAGCTTGCTTTCCGTGTCGCGGCCTGCCGCTTCGTAAGCATATGCAGCGAACCCGCATTTACCAGCGTCACATCTTCGATCCAGAAGTGTGGACGTTCACCTGGGGCAACCAGGGTTTCGAAATTGAGGCCGTACATGCCCTCGTCGGCTACGACGAATACCGCGGAATGCGGCGGAATGACACTGGCTGCGGGCTCGACCAGGTCGTGAAACAGTTGCGTCCCCGGGCCGTTCTCTGACAACAGCACATCCTGCGAGGACCGGACCGCGCGATTGAACCGGTCGATGAGGGGAAGGATCGTCTGCTGTCCAGGCAGGCGGAAGAAATTGATTTTGCCAGGGGACACGACCCACAAGTACGAAGTGCCCGGCCGAAGGCTGTACACGAGGATGGTCGCGTGGTTATGAGCGGCCAGCGATTTCGGGTCGACGATTGACGCTGTTTCGCCCCCCTGAGAGTTCAGGCCTTCGGCCAATGTCTCGGCTCGGCCTTCGTCGAGGATGCTCAATGCCTTATCAGGGTTACCTCTTCCGATGAGGTACTCCATGTAGCTCAGATACAACGCCTCGCCGTTCTCGATAAACGGCAGCCGCGAATCGATGCTTGCCACGGAAGACCTCTGGCTGCGGTACGTCTCGATCGCGCGGCGAAACCACGCATCAGCCGCGCCGGCGTCTCCCGTCTGTGCCGCAAGATTCGCCAGGGCGTTCTGCGCCTCCCAACGGACCGACGGCTTGATGGTAGATCTTTGCTCAAGCTGCAATAGTTGCTCATGCGCTGCCGACGTTTGCCCTTGCCGCTCGAGAGCCAACGCCTCGATCAGCGCAGGCCGTAGGGTATCCGAGAAATTGTTTCGCTCCACTGCAAGCTGCTTCGCTTCGCGCGCACGATCCAACGCGCCAGGCAGATCGCCCATCTCAAGCGAAAGCGTAGCAAGCGCGTCGAGCGCATCGTGAATCTCCTCGGTGTTTTGGATCGACCGCGCCAGCACGAGGGACTGCTCATACGAGGAGCGTGCAGCGCCAAAATCTCCCAATCGATACTGACACAGCCCTACGTCATTCAACCAACTCGCCTGATCTACCGGCACACCAATTGCCGCCGACTGCTCCGCCGCGAGTTGGGAGTTGGACAGCGCGTTCTGGTAGTCCCCCAGTTTGTAGAGCGCCCAACCTATATTCCCTGTAGCATCTTCGAGCTCCAGCCGTGCGCCAAGCTTTTTTGCGATTGCCGATCCGTCTGCGAAGCGGTCAAGAGCATCGTCATACCTCTCCTGCCGCAGCGCGACTACACCCAGGTTCAGAAGTGATTGCATGGCCAGGAAGTCGTCGCCACGGCTACGTGCGCTCGCCAGGCTCAACTCGAATGCGTGTGCCGCATCCGCCAGCCTGTCGTTCTCCACCTCAACAATGCCACGCGCCAGCCCCACCTCCCCGCAGGAGACCTCCGCGACGCAGAGCGACTCGGCCGCCGCAAGCGCCTTTATCGCATCCGCCGGTCGATTGACCCTTCGATAGGCGATGGACAGCAGGGTGTTTTGTGTCACAGCAAGAGGGCCGCTGGCCAGGCCGTTGGGCAGAGGAGGCTCTAGAATCGCCAGCGCCTCGCGATAGCGCCCCTGGTATACCCACACTTTGCCCCGCTGGATGCGAAACTTCGCGGACCACGCCATGCCAGCCGCATCCCCGAGCGGCACGGCACGGCTCGCCTCCGCGTCTGCCTGGGCGAGTTCTCCGGAGACAAAGCGCTGCTCGATGGACCGATATACATCTTCCGGGTTGCTCTGCCTGTCCCGACGTCCATCGACTGCGAGCAGCAGGAAGGAGGCAAGCAGGGCTGGAACCACTCTCATAAACAACCTCGATGCCGGCGTGGCTCGAGTGGAACCCGCCGCAAAGGCGAGTTCGCTGCTGTCTGGATATCGCAAATGTCAATTGGTGGGAGCGGCGCTACGGCACGGTCCTTCCGTTGGAGGATACGGTACCGCCGCTTGCGCTTCCCTGCCCCATGCTTCCCATCTCCACGCGCACCATAGTAAGTTGTGCGGAAAAGCGGCTGACCAGCAACTCGCCGAGAAAGACGTTGCCGAAGTCCGGAATGTTGATGATATGGCAGTAGGACCGAGCGGGTGCCTGTACCTCGGTTGTCTGCACCAAAGAACATAAGGCGCTGCCCTTCGTGAGAAGATCCTCTGCCGGATTAGAATACGCAAATCGCGGGCCAAGTTTCTCCACTCCGCTCAGTTTCAGCGCGAAGAATTGTTCCTCCGCCACCCATAGCACATCGGTAAACGGGATGCCCCCCATTGGCGTCGCCGGCGCGCCGTCATCCGCCGGCTTGCCGGTCAGCAGACGGCGGTCGATGACAGGTTGAATCGGCTCTCCGTTCAGGCGAAGGTTCTCGAACTTGGTTCCGTTCAGCGAAATCAGCGACGTGCTCTCGTCCTTCGGATGCAGCACCGAGAGTTGCGCAACCAACCGATCCGCGGTGACTACTTCGAAGATATTCAAGCCTTCGATGACCGCCGTGACGACCGTCCGCCAGCCCGAGCCCTCATGTTCCACACCGGACGCGCTGACCTGTGCGCTCTTTAATGACAGGGCTCCCTGTGCCTGAAAAGCCTCAATCTGCAGGCTATTGCTGCCGCCCGCCGGAGCAAGCGAAACAGAACCTGCCGATACTGTTTGTTGGACGGGATAATCCAGAACTCCGCCGAGCGCGCTTGCATCGGCGTGGTAGTAAAAGGCCTTCGTCTGACTTGCGTTCATCTTCCTCTCCACATAGTGACGGTTGAAGGTCTAATGCAGTTCAGTTGTTCAGTTTCCAATTTCGAGGGTAAATCTGTCTGTTGCGAGGATGTCCATCTTAGCATCCGGACCATTGCCAAGCACACCGCTGACCACCAGCGTGTTTTCTCCAGCCTTTGTGATCGCGGACGGAATAAGGACCTGCACTGCATCCCTGGCCTGCTCCGGAGTGACCCTACCGCTCCACACTATGCTACCGTTCGGCGCCTGGAGTTGGCAGAGATAGCTGGCATAACCGGTGCTTGTCGGTATATCCACCGACAGCAGGAATGAGCCGGCTTTTGGAGCAGTGACCTTCAGCAACTCCCCACCCCTAACCTGGCCGCCTGTCAGCACCAGCGTGTTCAGTACCGCCGGAGTATTTGCCTCCGCCATCTGCCTCCGCATACCGGGAACTACTATCGCGGACTGGTAGACAAGCAGGACGAGACACGCAGCCAGTGCCGGCAGCATCCACGCCGGGCTCAGCCAGACTGGGAAGAACCGCCGCCTCGCCGAAGCCGTTCCTTCCTGCAGGCTCGCGGCAAGTTCGCGCCGCGTCCCCTCCAACAGCGTGACCCCCGACTCTAGATCGGCAGTGCATAGCTGGCAGTCAAAAAGGTGCTCCTCAAAGACGTTTCTCGAGTCGCCGGAGAGTTCTCCCAGCAGATACTTTTCAACTGCCATCTCTCGAATTGCGTCCTCGTGGTTCATGCCGGTCATTACTCCCACTTCCGTATTGTGTTCTACAGGCCGGATTCGTTACAAAGCCGGGCCACCCTAATGGACTCTGGCGGATCGCTCTCGAAATGCCTTCTTTGCCCGATGTACCAGGACGCGGATGTATACGCGGCTGATACCCATCTCCCGGCAGACTGTGTCCTTGTCCCGCTCTTCCACAAACAACGATCGCAGTACATTGCGGTCTCTCTCTGGCAATCCGTTCAGCACCTCGTGGATGTCGGCGCGCGTTTCCATAGAAATCATCTGACCCAGCGCACTTGTCTGCCTATCCAGCAGGTTCACCGCTGCCTCATCGTCTAGAGGTTCTGTCCGCTTGCCCGCACGATAGTACTCAAAAAGAACGTGGTTGCAGATAGAGTTCACAAGCGCACCCAGCCGTTCGGCTTCGCGAATACCGCCCTCCTTCCGCAGCAAAGTGAAGAAGCGCGCAAATGTCTCCTGCTTCACATCCTCAATTGCTTCGGGAGACTGCAGACGCGACCTTAGCTTCAGAGTAATCAACTCGCCAAAGTAGCTAGCGAAGTGCTGTTCCGTCGCCTCGTCTCTCGAACGGAGCTTGTTCAGATAACTGGCGTCGAACGTCTGAAACTCCAACTATCCTACCTCCGCTCAAGATTGCACAGAGTCTAACACTATCGCGTCTCCGCAAGCCTGGGCGTTGCCAGCAAGAAGAGAGATGACTCTTTGTGTAACGAATCGGTCACTTCAGTCACTACTCTCCGTCGCTAAATCTCAAACGTATGCGGGAGGAGTGTCATGGGAAATGGAAGAATCGGGGAATTCTCAGAGGCGGCGAAAGCTCCAGCAGTGCTGTCCATTGTCCTGGAGGCATGGTGGAGGGTTGCGTCGACGCCAGGTGATCTGGTCGATGTCCTTGTCGCCACCGCAGGCGCAGGCCTTCTATCAGGAGCCTTCGGCAGCCGCGGCCCTTCGCAAAACGACGACGCACATCAACTCGGCGGCACTGGCGGGTAGACTCCAACACTGCCGAAATGTCTAATTGACCTCGACCTGCCAACCAGAAATGAAGTGGCATCTTGATCGTCTGGATGCGCGCGACGAGAGCGGGCTGCAATGACCTTGTCGACCTCGTAGCAGGCGATTACGACGCCGGTGTCCAACTCGGCGAGTTCACACAACGGGCATGGTTTGCGGTCCGTGTAGTTACAGAATTGCGTCTCGAGGTCGTCGGCTCTCTTGCATTCTCGAATCGAACAACCTCCCGAGATACCCGCAAACTTGATGGACCATTCCTGTATTGGCTTCCACTTCAGCAACGGCTGTCTACTGCTGGCTGGTTGAGAAAGACAGGAAGGCGCAAACGGTCAGCCCCCGAGGGATCAGTATCTGCTCGAAAAGATCAGGCCTATGGCGGTCGAGGATTGGTTGAAAAACCTCTCTATGGCTCCAAAGTCGAAGTCCCATATTCGCGGCGTGATGCACCTGATGTTCGAGTGCGCCACGCGCTGGGAACTCTTCAACGAACGCCGAAATCCTATCGCCTTGGTTCGCGTCAAAGGGGGCAGCAAGCGCCGGCAGCGTCCACTTGATCGTGTAGCGTGCCCCGCGCCCCTGACATTGCTTGGCATCTGAGTTGGCTGCGCGACTAGAAACAATCCAAGAAAGCACGAAGCCCTCCCGTCGACTCTCGAGACCGAAGGCCGCCTGGGTGGACGTCATTTAAGTAGATAGCGGCAGGACGGTCCCACTGTTCGGGATTTGTCCATTCCGGCCGTGATGGTGATTGCGCTAGGTAACTAAGAAGGCTCAGGATGTTTAGAAGGTTCATCTGCGTCCCCAAGCAGCCCATTATAGGCGAACATAAAGCGAAACTGCAACCTTGGCTCGACGCACCGACTTAGCCGAGGTGCTAGCAAACACTCACACCCCGGGAACGAATGTCCCCTCGCCGCTCATCCAGAGAATTTCACTCACCAGTTGCTCAAATGCATCCATCATTAGTGTTCTCCCTTTCTGCGCTGCTCACTTTGCAGTCGCTTTCGCATCGGCTTGTTGGATAGACCGCCCCGCAGACTCCGCGATGAATCTCGCAAACGGCTCGATGTTTAGGTCGCTGCTGGCGCGATCCAGGGCCGCGAGATAGGCGTTGCGATCCTCAACCCGGATGACCGTCCACGGATAGCCGCCAGATGCCAGCATCGCATTCATCAGAAACCGCGCCATGCGGCCGTTGCCGTCCGGGTAGGGATGGATATAGCCAAACATCCAGTGGCCGAGCACAGCGCGGACGC
>Ga0182013_10006192_pt1 | contig 13650 bp, 13 predicted proteins | sample 612S2MmetaG_FD_120487 | JGI IMG/M metagenome (GOLD analysis project Ga0182013, IMG submission 120487) | Permafrost microbial communities from Stordalen Mire, Sweden - 612S2M metaG | ecosystem: Environmental > Terrestrial > Soil > Wetlands > Permafrost | place: Sweden: Stordalen | collected... | reverse complement strand
GGATCGATCGAGCCGGCGACCCGGCCGCCGTCGAGCGGCAGCACCGGGATGAGATTGAACAAGTTGAGCAGGTAGCCGATGTGCGCGGCGACGACCCAAAACGGATTGCCGGTCGCGAGCCCGTATGCTTGGCAGATTCCCGACGCGGCGATGCCGACTGCCGGACCGGCGAGCGCCGATGCCGCGTCCTGCACGTTGTTGGCCGTCATCTCTTTTTGCGCCACGAACGCGCCGAGCCCGGGGATGAAATACGGCAGCGACACGTTGACGCCGAAGCCGCGCAGCACGACCCAATGCCCCATTTCATGGACCAGGATGAGGAGCACGAAAACGACGCCGAGCTTCCAGCCGAAGTACAGCGCGTAAAACCAAATCGAAGCGAAGATCGAGCCGAAGCTCAGCAGCACTTTGCTGCCGATGAGCAGCCATTTGAACGAGATGAGCACCGCGAGGATCGTCTTGAACTTGGCCGCGACGAGCGCCGCCGCGACGACGGCTCCGCCGGCACCGTTCCGCCAGCCCTTGCGCGGTGCCGGGCTGGGTGTCGATTGCGGCGCCGAACCCGGCGGCTGGTATTCGCCTTCGGTTTGCGAAGGTTGATGCTCGTGCATGAGCCTGCCATTCGCTCACAACCCGCGTCGGTCCGTGATTGGCGGCCGCAGCTGCCGGCCGGTACCTTGCATTCCGTCATGCTGCACTGGACGGGCGGCGACTATGAGACCGTCTTCCCGGCATACCATTTCTGCCTCAGCGGCGCATCGAACGTCCGCGTGCACGCCACTCACGATTTGCGCGCCAACATGCGCGACCTTCGAGCGGACTCAAGCGCTGCGTACGCCGCGCACACCGAAGGGCGCAACAGTTACGCCGCCGGAATCGCGGTGTGTGCCATGCACGGTGCGACCCCGGGGGATTTCGGCCGTTATCCGCCCAGCGCCCAGCAGATCGATGCGTTATGCATCGTCTCGGCGGCACTCGTGCGGACCTACGGGATCGCGCTCGCCGATGTCCGTACGCATGCCGAGGCGGCACTTATCGATGGGTACTTTGGTGCTGAAAGCGACGAGGCTCGCTGGGACATTGCCCGGCTCGAACCCTCGCGCGAGCCGCTGCGAGCAGAGGAAGCGCGCTGCGTCGGTGACGCGCTTCGCCACCGCATCGCGCAGCTGCTTTAACGTCTTTTCGGCGCGCGCTGCGTGGGCGGCGCGGAACCTGGGAATAGGGGAGTGTGCGACGGCTGACGATCGACCGCGATGCGCGCTCACGGGCTATCGCCGCGATGTTGTGGGCGTTGCTGTGGCTGGCCGCCGCGACCGTGGTGCTGATGATGTGGCATCCCTGGGTGATCGGTTCGCAAGCGGGATGTCCGGCTGGGCAGCGGACCGGCTGGGACGGACATTGTCGAGTCGTTTAATTTCATCCCGCTTATTTTGCCGGCGGGGGACATCGAGCGCCTCGCTGCCGCAAGCAGCATGTAATATGGTAAGGTACACAGACCCGGGTCGCTTCCGACTGACGGTTGCGCGGCTGACAAAACGTTTGAAACGTTTGTAGAAAGTTAGAATCGTCGAAGATGCCAATTCCGCAAATCGTTATCCTGGGGGGCGGGTTCGCCGGCGTCGCCGTGGCGCGACGGCTCGAATCGCGCCTGCGCGAGCACGAAGCATCGATCACGCTGGTGAGCCGTGATAATTTCACGCTGTTCACGCCGATGCTGCCGGAAGTTTGCTCGGGCGGAATCGAAACGCGGCATATTGTTTCGCCGGTGCGCGGCCAACTGCGGCGCACGCAATACGTGCTGGGCGAGATCGTGCACATCGATCTCGATGCGAAGCGCGTCGATTTGCAGCATACGATCACCGGAACGACGATGACGCTGGGATTCGATCAGCTGATTCTGGCGCTGGGGTCGGTGACGTCGACGTTCAACATTCCGGGCGTCGCCGAGCGCTCGCTGCCGCTCAAGACGATCGAAGACGCCGAAACACTGCGCAACCGCATCATCGCAACGCTCGAGTTGGCCGACGTCGCGGTCGATCCGATCGAGCGCTCGCGCTTGCTTTCGTACGCCGTCGTCGGCGGCGGATACACCGGCTGCGAGGCGGTCGGCGAACTCAGCGATCTCTTTCGCAGCGTCACCCGCTACTACAAGACCATTCGCCCCGAAGAGATCAAGATTTCGCTGATCGAGGCGGGCAAGAAGCTGTTGCCCGATTTGCCCGAGCGCATGGGCGAATACACGACGGAGCACTTGCGCAAGCGCGGCGTTCGACTCGAGATCGGCGACGGCGTCTCGCTCGTCGACGAAGACGGAATAACGCTGCAGAGCGGCCGGCGCATCGAAACCTCGACCGTCATCTGGAGCGCCGGCGTGCGCCCGGCGCCCGCAGTACTCGGCTTACCGGTCGAACACGCGCGCAACGGCGGTATTTTCACCGAGCGCGACATGCAGGTCCGCGGCCGGCCCGGCGTTTGGGCGCTGGGTGATTGCGCCTGGATTCCCACCGCGACAGCCGACAGCTGGTATCCGCCCACCGCGCAGCACGCGATTCGTGAGGGTCCGGCGCTGGCCGACAACGTCATCGCGACACTGCGCAACGAGCCGACGAAGCTGTTCAATTTCACCGCGCTGGGAACGATGGCGTCGCTGGGCGGCCGGCGCGGCGTCGTCGCGTTTCCCAATGGGTTCATCCTCACGGGATTCTTGGCGTGGGCGTTGTGGCGGACATACTACCTCGCGCGCCTGCCCGGCATCGACCGGCGCCTGCGCGTCACCGTGGATTGGACGCTCGACCTCTTTTTCTCACGCGACATCGCCGAATTCCGGGTCTACACGCAGCGGTCGCATCATAGTGCGGCGTCCGACGCCGGGCTGGTTCCCAAATAGCGCCGCGCGGCGCTTAGCGCCAAGGATCGTAAGGGCCGGCGTAGACGTCGGAGTAGAGGTCGCCGGCTTCCGGTAGCGGTTCGCGTTCCACTTCGTCGGTCACGGCATTGACGAGTTGCGTTACTTCGTCGCGCAGCACGCTCGCGCCGGCTGCGTCGAGGACGTCCGCATCGATCAAGCGCGCCTCGAAGGTCGGGAGCGGATCGTTGATGCGAGCTTGCGCGATCTCTTCGGGCGTGCGGTAGGTGCGATCGTCGTCGTCGGTCGTGTGCGAAAGGAAACGGTAGCACTTGGCTTCCACCAGGCACGGGCCCACTCCCGAGGCGGCCCCAGACCTCGCTTCGCGAATTGCCGCATAGACCGCCACCGGATCGAAGCCGTCGCACACGATACCGCGCATTCCGTAGCCGGCGGCCTTCTTGTAGACGTCGGGCACGACCATTTGTTTGGTTATCGGCGTCGAGATCGCCCACTGGTTGTTCTCGCACACGAAGACGACCGGCAGTTGGTGGACGGCGGCGAAGTTCATCGACTCGTGCCATTCACCCGTGCTCGTCGCGCCTTCGCCGAATTGCGCGAAGACGACCCCACCGGTCTTGCGGGCGCGCAGCGCCCACGCGGCGCCCACCGCGTGCGGCACGTGTGCGGCAACGATCGAGCTGATCGACGCGATCCCCGCTGCCCTGCTCGTCACGTGATTGATGATCGATCGTCCGCCGGTGCGATCGCTCCGCCGCGAGAATTGTGACCGAAAGACATCTTCGAGCGGGAAGCCGCAAGCGAGCACGAGCCCGGTATTTCGATAGTACGGGTAGAGGACGTCGGTGCCGCGTTCGAACGCGAGCCCGGTGCCGGCTTGCACGGCTTCGTGCCCCTCCGATCCCATCGCGATGGCGATCTTGCCTTGCCGGTTGAGTTGAAAACCCCGGGTGTCGACCGCCCGCTGGACGAGCATGTTGCGATAGAGCGTGAGCAGCTGCTCGCGCGAGAGCTGCTCGCACAGTGGACGCGCGGCGGCGGCATCGGCCATGCGCGCGTGCTTTGCCGCGCGAGCGCGAAATGCCCGGTGACCGCGGCCCAAGCGGGCGACGGCGCGCGGAGCTTGCGGGTTGGGCGGCCACGCTGCCGCGGGATTTCAGCGCCGCGCAGGCGGCCGACCGGCGCGGCTGCATGGGCGAAATCCTGGGGCGCGTCGCCGAAGATCTTGCCGCGTCGGAGGAGGTCGAAGTCGCCTCGCAAACCGACGATTGCCGCGGTCGTCCGGCGCGACCTACTGAGCCGGTGCGGCTCGAAAGATGATCGGGGTGAAGACGATCCCGTCGGTTCGGCCGCGACCATCGAGCGCGTACAACACCGAAACGCTGCCCGTGCTGCCCGTCGCGACGTACCGGTAGACCAGATCTCCGAGCAGCAGCGCAGCGGATTGATACTGCACGCCTTGCAGCGGGCCCACGGCGATGAGGTCGGGCGAAACGACGCCGACGACCGAATCGTCGTAGGTGCCGCCGGCTTGCGGCGAGTAGGTCTTGCGGTTGATGCGTCCGCGTTGCCACGCGTTGAATTCTTGCTGCACGCGGGCGGTGACGAGCGGATTCTCCGGCACTTGCGCGGCGGTCGGAAGCGGTGACGGCGAGGCTGAAGGCGAGTTTGAAGGCGACGGTTGCGCGCTCATCATCGGCGCCGGTGTCACGATCCGCGTGGGCGTCATCACCGGTGCCGGCGTCGTCAGGGGCGGGCCGGCGCCCGGGCCGGGCGTTTGCGCCTGCGCGGCGGTAACGCCCGACGCGAGCAGAGCGAAAGCAAGCCGGCCGGTCGCGGGTCGAAAGAACGTTCCCATATCGAGCTTCTTTGCCCGCAAGTGTGCGCTCTCACACGGTACCGCTCGCTGCCGCGGTCCCCCCAATCCAGCGGCCGCGAAGGTTCTGCTGCTTGCCGCGCGGGAATGGTGCGCACATGTACTTCCCCGAGGTTCAAGGCGAGAATCTGGCGGGTCGGCCGTTCTCATTTCCGGATGATTTTTACGGTTCGCACACCATCGCGTTCGTCGCGTTCGATTTCAAGCAGCGCGCCGACATCGACACCTGGGCGCCGTTCATCGACCGTATCGCGCGCAACGACGGAACGCGCACGCGGCTGTTTCCGGTTCTGCCGCGTGCGCTGCGCATGATGGAGAAGATGATCGTGATGACGCTGCGCAAAGATGTCGAGGAGCCCGCGGCACGTGAAGTGATCGTGCCGTTGTTCGTCGATCTCGACGAGTTCTGCAGCGCGCTCGAGATCGGCGACCGCGACCTCATCCACACCTTCGTGGTCGCCGCGGACGGTTCAATCCGCGCGCATGTCAGCGGACTGTACGACGAAGCGGCGGGCCGGGCGATCGAAGCGCACGTCAAAGGCGCGTGAGTCCGCAAGACGCGTTAGCCCGCCGGTGTGCGAACGCGCTGCTCGCGCGAGACCGTGCGGCGCAAAGCCTGGGCATCGTCATCGAAGAAAGCCGAGCCGGTTTCGCGCGCTTGGCGATGACGATCGGCGATGCCATGATCATGGGCCACGGCATCGCGCACGGCGGCGTATTGTTCACCTTCGCCGATACCGCCTTCGGGTACGCGTGCAATTCGCGCAACGTTTGCTACGTCGCGCTCGACGTCACGATGTCGTTCATCGCGCCGGCTCGCCTGGGCGATCGGCTCGTCGCGGTGGCGGAAGAGCGTTCGATGCGCGGCCGCACCGGCGTGTACGATATCACCGTCAGGCAGACGACCGGCGAAGTCGTCGCGGTGTTCCGGGGCACGTGCTATCGGATCCCGGGCTCGGTCATCGAGCCGGACGACGCATGAGGGCATAGAAAGCCTTGCGCGCGGCGACCGCAATGGGCATCGACCTCGGCCCGAATCTTTCGGTTCCCGGATCGCTGGCCACCGTGCTTTGGCTGATCGCGCTGCGCCGCGAGAGGATCGTCGTGAGCGGCTGGTCGTTCTTGTGCATGGGGATTTTCGTTATACCGCCCGCGCTCAGCGCGGCATTGGAGTGCCTCGCGCTGACCGCGCGCTGACGCGAAAAGGCGCAACTTGCATCCGCAAATTGCGCCTTCATGCCTCCGCGTGCTACCGAAGCTTTTACAACGCGGCGATACCGTTGGGAGTACCGACTCCGGCGGGCCCGTTGTAGCCGCCGCCGGCCGTGCAGAGATAGCTCTGCGTGCATGTCCCGTTGGATCCGGAAGCAACCCCGAAGAGGCCGTTCGCGTTTGCATACAGCGACGACGCTCCGATGAGTTTCGCGCCGTTTCCGGCCAGCGCGATGGCGCCGGCCACGATCGGCGTCGAGACGCTGGTGCCGCCCATCTGAATCCAACCGTTATCCATGAAGGAGTCGTACACGGCGACGGGAGTCTGCGGGTCGCCGACCACGGCGACGTCCGCCACGGTCCGCATCGAACAGCCTTTGTCGGTTTGCCAGGCGGGCTTCGCGGCGATCGTGCTGCAGCCGCTCGCGGTACCCGCCCAAGCCGTTTCACTCCAGCCGCGTGCCGTCCCGGCGCTTGCAACGAGCGTCGTCGCGCCGACGGCGATCGAGTTGGTCGCTGCGGCGGGCCAATTCACGGTCCCGTATCCGTGATCGCCGGCAGCGGCCACCATCGGAACGCCGGGGTGCGACCAGTAGGAACTCAACTCTTTCGGCGATTCCGGAATCGCATAACTATTGCTGACGACGGTCGCACCGTGCTTGATTGCGCCGTTCACGCCGGCGATGAGATCGGCGGCCTGATTTGTCGGCACCTCCACGACCACGAGCTTGCAGAGCGGACAAGCGGCGGACGCCATGTCGACGTCGATCGACACTTCGTGCGCCCAATTGACACCCGGGGCGACCGTGTTTACGCCGATGACTTGCGTCAAGCAGCCGTTGGCCGTCGTGCAGGCCGGGAGGCCGAACGCGGTGCGGTAAACGGCGAGATCGCTCGCGAGGTTGGGATCGCTGCCCGCGACGACGATACCGATGGTCTGTCCGCTGCCGGCGGTCGTGGACGGCAACCGATATGCCGATTGGATATCGGCGGGATGCAGGCCGGGAATTTGCGCGGCCGCGGCGGTCGGTCCGAGCGCCGTGCCTGCGAGCTCGAAGTTGGTACAGTTTCCGACTTCGACCACGGCCGCCGTCGACGAGCAGTTTGCGGCAAACGCGCGGGAACTTTGCGGCGTGCGTTCGCTGCTCGTCGTGGCGGCGGCACCGGTTCCGCCGCTCGTTCCGGGAAGTTGGCTCGACGTCGCGCCGGTGCTGCACGCCGGCAGTGTGAAAGCCGCCAATACGGCAATGCCTTGAGAAATTCTCGCAGACAACAAAAGTTCGCCCTGCCCTAAAGTCCACAGCCTTGATTCGTAGTGCTGATATTTTCTTATCGGCACTACGTAATGGAAATGTAAGGCCGCGGTTCGAGAATCTTTACGCCCGGCGATTCGGCCAGCCGGCCGTGCACGACCCGGATCATCGCTTCCACGACTTCGGGATCGAATTGGGTTCCGCGATGGCGCTCGAGCTCTTGGAGTGCGTCGGCCGGTGAAAGCGGGAGCCGGTACGCGCGCCGTCCGATCATCGCGTTGAAGCAGTCGGCGACCGTGACGATGCGCGTCGTCAGCGGGATCGCGGAGCGTGCGAGGCCGTCGGGATAGCCGCCTCCGTCGAGCCGCTCGTGATGACTGCGCACGGCCGGAACCAGCGGCACGAGCTGCCAAAGTCCGGCGACGATGCGAGCACCCGCGGCGGCGTGATCCTTCATGATCACCCATTCCCGAGCGCTCAGCGAACGCGGCGCATTCAGAATCACCGGCGGCGTTTCCAGTTTCCCGATATCGTGGATGAGCCCGGAGCGCGCCGCGAAGGTCACGTCGTCGTCGGATAGCCCCAGCGTCCGCGCGATCCGCTCGCACCAGGCGGAGACGGCGCGCGAGTGCTCGGCCATCAGCGGCGCGGTGACGTCGAGGCTTTCGAGCAGCGATTCTAGAGCCGCATCGATATCGTCGACGAGCCGGACGAACGCCGGTGCGCTGCGGCGGTACGCTGCCAGCACACGGCGAACGCGATCGAACTCCCGCACCGGCTCGCTGTCGATCGGAGCTTGCACGGCGGCCCACCGCTCGAAGCGCTCCGCGATAGATGAGCCGTTGAAGATCGAACCGGGCGCCGCATCGAGCCAGATCCGCAGCGCACGCGCGTCGCCGTCCGTCACGGCGGCAGCGAATTGCGCCGACAACTCGCGGCGTGCCAGCACGCCGCCGATCGTTTCAAGCGGGACGGCCGGGACGGCCGGGCCGGCTTGGCACGGCAGCGCCTCGATGAGTTTGGCAATTCCGCCGAATTCGACGCGGCGCAATCGCGCGAGTGCGTCCGGCAGGCGTCGTGCGAAGCCCCGGGTATCCGACCACGTTTCGGTCAGCGTCTCGACGACTTCGCGTAAGGCACGCAGGCGCGGTCCGGGTCCGATCGCAGCGTCACCGGCGCGAGCCGTCCAGTCGCGCGCACGCGCGACGTCGCCGGCGACCCAGGCCGCGAGCGCCAAGGTCAGGAGTGCCAGGCCGAACTGTGTCGTTCCGGCGTCGCACGCCGAAACTTCGGCTTCGGCCTTGCCGGCCGCCGCGTCCGCTTCGTCCACGTTGCCGGCTGCGGCGCAGTACAGGCTAATTTGTCCCCAACACAGGGCTTTGCGCGCCGGCGTCGCCTGATGCTCGGCGGTCGGCCGCAACAACCGTTGCGCCGCATTGAATTCACCGTTCCAGCCGGCTTGCAGCGCTTTGCTGGGGATGAGGCTCTCCATGATGCTCAGCGCGGAGTCGTGCTTGTCGATGACCGCGAGCTGGCGATCGAGCTCGGTCAAAGCGGCTTCGTTCCCGGCTTCGGCATCGAGTTCGTACAGACAGAGCATCACGTACGACTCGAGCCGCAGCGTGCCGGATTTGATGCCGAGGTCGCGCATGCGCCGCAGATATTCGCGACTCGCCGCCGCGTCGTCATCGACGTCGTAGGCGATCTGGTAGAGGACCGAATACGTCGATGCGGCGACGTCGTACAGCGATTGCGCGACCGCGAGCGGCGCGGCGATTCGGGCACGCTCCCGTGCCAGCGACATGTCGCCGCTTTCGAGCGCCACGTACGCCGCGCGCGCGAATACGCGAGCGCGCAGGGCGGGGGCGCAATCCGGTTCGAGCAGCGCTAGTGCGTCGGCGGTACGGGCGCGCGCTTCGTCATGCCGGCCGGCGGCGGTCAAGGCTTGCGCGAACGACGATTGAACGTCGGCGAGTTCGCTGCGCGCGAGGGTCATCGAGTCGACGAAGGGCGCCATGACCTCGCAAGCATCTTCACGCCGCCGAACCGCGAGTTCGCGCGCGTAGTACATCGCGATGGTGAGCCGCACCGCTTCGTCGTCGGCCTTCGCCAGGCCGAGGCGAAACCAAGCTTCAGCGGTATCGAGATGCCCGCGGCGCGCCTCGAGATACCCGTGCAACGCGCTGGCCGTCGCGCCCGTCGTCTCTTGCGTTCCCGAACAGGCCTGCAGCGCGTCGCCGATCACGTCGATCCCGCCCGCTTCGAGGATCTCGAAACCGTGCTCGTCGAGCAAACCACCGACCGCGTCGGGCAAATCCTGTTTCGTCGCGACCTCGAGCGCGTCGGCGCAGCGTCCGGCGGCCGCGAGCGAATGAACGGTCAAATGCGCGACGGTCGAACGGAAATCATCATCGCAACGCCGGAAGTGCCGGTCGAGAAACGCCCGAAAGCGATCGTGAAAAACAATGCCGCCGGCCGCGGTTTCCTCCCACATGAAGGGGGCGTCGTCGCGCATTGTGTCTCGGATCGCCGCCGCGTCGCTCCAACCGCACAATTCCAGCAGGCTGTCGTCGATGCTCGGATAGAGCGCGGCACTGAACAAGAATGCCCGCTCGCGGCCGGTGCGCCGCGCGAAAACACTCTCGGCGATGGCCTCGAACGTCGACGGCACGCCGCCGCGGGAAAACGCAAGCGGATCGCAGCGCAGCCGCGTCAGCGCGAACGCGAGCGCGATCGCGCAAGCGTCCGTCGCGGCGAACAGCACGTCGATTTCGTGCGCGTGCAGCTTGAGCCCGGACGCGAGCGCCAAAGCGCGGATCTCTTGCCGGTCGAAGAGCAGGTCGGCCTCGTCGAGCGGGCGATCCATTCGGCGCGTCGCCATCCACAGCGGAACCGGTAAAGCTCCGACGCTGCGTGCCGCGATCGTCAGCGACGCGTTGGGACGCAGCTCGGCGAGCTTTGCGATGAATGCGGCGATCTTCAAGTCGCCGGCATCGTGCAAATCGTCGATGACGATCCGCCCGTCGAGGCCTTGCAAGTGTTCGCACAACCAGTGTGCCAGGACGATCGGCGGCGACGGCGATTGAAGCGCTCGTTCCCACGCCCGGGGAAAGGATGCCGCCGCTCCGGGGGTAAGCGGCGCGACGGCTCGTGCGAGGCCATGGACGAAGCGGCCGAAGGTGGCGCGCTCGTTGCCGGCGCGAAAGTAGATGGTGCTGGGGTCGCTGCGGAACGGCCGCAGCAGTTCGCTTTTTCCCGCGCCCGGCGGCCCGAGCAGGACGGCGATGGGCGCCGCCGCGGATCCCGCCAAACGGCATTCCAGCCGTGGCCTGGCGATCCGCTCGACGGGTCGGACGTGGGGGAGCGAAAGTCGTTGGAGCTGCATCAACCGTTTCAGACTGGTCGACGTGCGGCCGCGCCGGCACGTTGATAGAGGGAGCCGCTGCTTGGGTTATCGGCAGATGTACCGCCGAATAACACAAGCGGCCGAAACGGGACGGCTCCGGGGGCGGCAAGTGCCCGGTGCGACGCGGCCGGAAGCCGGACGAGGCCGATGTGCGCCTACGGCTTAGCGACGAAGCGCGATTTGCCGGCGCGGGCATCGATGCGCTCGAAATATCGAATCAGACCCGGCGCAAGTCTTCCCGAGACTGCGCGCAGGCTTGATGAGTCGGGTGGCCCGAATGACCGCTGATCGGAAGTTGAACGCTGCCCTCCGCGTCGGGATGTGAGCGCGCGACATGGAATACACGACGCACGCGGAGGACCAGATGGTCGACCGCAACATCACCCGAGCCGACGTCGATGCCGTGCTCGCCGCTCCGACCAAAGAGGCCCCAGGGCTCAACGGCTGCGTAAACCTGTGGGGCTACGGGCCGAGCAAGAAGCGCATCCGCGTGACGCTCGACCCGACACGCACGCGCATTATCACCGTCGCAAATGCCGATTCGAGGAGAGAGAAATGACACAACCGATTCACGTGCGCGTTGATCTGGCAGCCCACGCCGCATACATCAAGTACGCGCCGGGACCGTCGGTGTCGACGGTCGATTTGAACGACACCGGGAGCGTCGCCTACGACGTCGATGCGGAGGGCACGATCGTCGGGATCGAGGTGCTCGAAATTCAGGTGCCCGAGCAAATCGCGCTGGCGCGCAAGTTCGCCGACGAGCACGGCCTCGCGTTTCCGCGCGACCTCGCCGGCAATCTCGTCGCGGCATGACAATGCTCCACGCGGTGGTACGCCGCTGAAGCTCGACGCGACGAGGACGACCACTCTCCACCCGGACCCGGATCCGTTCGTGCTCCGGCTCCGCAAGACGGATCATCTTCAAATTCGCTACGCGCCGCCTCGAACGGGCGGCCAAAACCGCGATGCGCGCATGGCGCTCGTTCGAGACGTGGAATCGGGCGACGTCACGAACCCGCTGGTTGGGTTATCGGCAGATGTACCGCCGGATATCACAAGTGGCCGAAACGGGACGGCTCCGGGGGCGGCAAGTGCCCGGTGCGATGCGGCCGAAAGCCGGACGATGGCCGATGTGCGCGAGACATTGTTGGCAACGCGAACGTACGGCGTGCTCATCGGGCGCGTCAAAGCCGGCCGGCTCGATCCCGGCGGCAATTCGCCGCACTATGAGGTTTGGATCGACGTCGGAACCGGCTACCGCGTCGCCGTCAACGTGCGTTCGGTCGACGGTTCCGAAGTGCTCGTCCACTACGATCCCGCCTACGGCTTACCGACGAAGCGCGACTTGCCTGCGTTGGCCGCCGGACCGTCCGGGTTCACGGCGCTCTCGACGGGTCCGGACGGCGTGGGCCTCGACTATTTTCGCGACGCGCTGTTTTCGCTGGCGGACATGCATCCGATTCCGCCCGACGGTACGGGCGTGACGCTGCAAAACCTGCTCGACGGTCAAATCCAGCGCGCGATCGCCGATCCCGCCGCCGTGGCGATCGCGTTCGGCGACGGCTTTCACGATCCGGGCAGCGACGCGACGTTCGGGTTTTCACCCGCGAGCGGCGTGCACGACATCCACATGATGCAGGGCAACAGCGGAACGTTCGCCGCCGACAATCGCGTCAACGGCGACGGCGCGCTGTTCGTGCGCTACGGCGACGGTGCCACGATGGCGCTCTTCATCCGTTTTGCCACCCAGTCGACGACGACGGGTGCCGCCGGCGCTCCGGCCTGACGCCCAAGCGCATTATCCCGCTGCCGGGAGTTCGGCCGGAGCAATCGTCACGAACCGATAGGCGTTCTTTCCGGCGGCTTTTGCGGCGTACATGGCGGCGTCGGCCTTGCGGATCAGATCGGCCGCCGTGCGCCCGTGCTCGGGGTATATCGCGATACCGATCGAAACACCGACGTGAGCGTGCTTCCCGTCGACAGCGAGGGGCTCGTTGATCGCCGCGATGATGCTATCGGCGATGCAAGCCGCCGGTTCGTGACCGCGCGTGTTGAAGAGCAGGGCCACGAACTCGTCGCCGCCGACACGCGCGACGAGATCCGTGCTCCGCGTGAGGCCTTGCAGCTTGCGCGCAACCTGCTCGAGCACGAGATCGCCAACGTCGTGTCCGAAGCGATCGTTGACGGCCTTGAATTCATCGAGGTCGATGAACATCACCGCGATGCACTGCGCCTCGCGCTCGGCAACGGCAATCTCGCCGCTGAGCGAATCGATGAGAACCGACCGGTTCGGCAGATCGGTCAAATGATCGTGAAAGGCGAGGTGCCGGATGCGCTCGATCTTGCGCCAGGCTTCGGTGGCGTCGCTGAAGACCGAAACGTACCGGACGCCCTCGTTATCCGCGTTGCGGATCATGCGGATCGTTTGGCGCTCGAGAAAGATCTCGCCGGTCTTGCGCCGGTTCCAGAGTTCGCCTTGCCAGCGCCCGCACGTCAGAAGCTCGCTCCACATCGCTTCGTAGAAGTGCCGGTCCTGGCGGTCCGACTTGAGGAAACGCGGGTTGCGGCCGATGGCTTCCGCTTGCGCGTAGCCGGTTATTTCGGTAAAGGCCGGATTGACCGAGAGGATCGAACCGTTCGCGTCGGTGACCATGATGCCGTCGGCGGCATACTCGAAGACGGTGGTGCCGACCTCGACCTGTGCTTCGGCGTCCTTCAAATGAGTGATGTCGCTGGCCAGGACGAAGAATCCCGCAGCGTCACCGTTCGGGTCGATGTCCGGGATGTAGTTCACGGAGAGATGTCGCACCGTCCCGTGCGGTCCGGGCGTGGTCCGCTCGAAGCACCGCTGGTCGCCGGCCAACGCTGCTCGAATATGGCCGAGGTTGGCCTGGAAGAAGTCCTCGTTCACGAGATTGCGGTAGTGTGTGCCCAGCAACGTTTCCGGCGACTTGCCGAACCACTCCATGCACGACTGATTCGCGAACCGGCAAATGAGATCGGGATCCCAATAGGCCACCGCTCCGGGGACGGC
>Ga0182013_10006189_pt1 | contig 13653 bp, 10 predicted proteins | sample 612S2MmetaG_FD_120487 | JGI IMG/M metagenome (GOLD analysis project Ga0182013, IMG submission 120487) | Permafrost microbial communities from Stordalen Mire, Sweden - 612S2M metaG | ecosystem: Environmental > Terrestrial > Soil > Wetlands > Permafrost | place: Sweden: Stordalen | collected... | reverse complement strand
GTGCGCTTCATCCACTTCACGGCCGCCTTCGTTTACGTCTTCAACTTCATGGCGCGCCTTTACTGGGGTTTTGTGGGCAACAAGTACGCCAAATGGAGCGCCTTCTTTCCGTTGAAGCCTTCGCAGCGGCAGGAAATCGTGGATGTCGTCAAGGCCGACGTGCTGGAAGTCAAAATGCACGGACCCATCTCGACCGGGCACAATGCGCTGGCTGGCTTGATCTACTTCTTCACGTTTTTGGCCTTTCTGGCGCAGACCATCACCGGCTTCGCGCTTTACTCCAGCATGAGCAACTCCTGGCTGCCGCGCATGTTCACCTGGGTGGTGCCGCTGCTGGGCGGTGAATTCGGCGTGCGCTTCTGGCATCATCTGTTCCTGTGGTTCTTCGTCACCTTTGTCATCGTTCACGTCTATCTTGCCTTTTATCACGACTACATCGAGGGCCGCGGCACGGTATCCTCGATCATCGGCGGATGGAAGTTCGACCGGGTGGAGAAGGGTGACGAATAACGCGGAGGCAGAGAAGCGGAAAACGACGCTGGTGCTGGGGCTGGGCAACGTCCTGATGGGCGATGAAGGCGTCGGTGTGGCCGTTGTGCGGGCTCTCGAACAGCACTCGCTGCCGGAAGGGGTGGAGTGCCTGGACGGCGGCACGGGCGGATTCGTTCTGCTGGAGCCGCTCGAGAGCGCCGGCCGCGTCATCCTGGTGGACGCGGCGGCCGACGGCAACCCTCCGGGCACCGTCACCCGCACCACGCCGCAGTTTTCGCGCGATTATCCGCCAACGCTCACCGCGCACGACGTGGGCGTCAAAGACCTGCTCGATGTCTTCTACATGCGGGGCGGAAATCGCAACGTCGTCCTCTACGCGATCGCCATCGACCCGCGGCAACCGATTTCGATGGAACTGTCCCCGCTGATCGCCCAGGCCGCCGAAGAAGCCGTGCAAAGAATCCTGGCGGAGTTGGAATCCAACCCCGCCGCCTGATTATCTTGCCCGCGCGTTGAGTTTCGCGATCACCTGCTTCAGCGCTTCGAGCTTCTGTCCGGCCTGGGCCAGCTTGCCCGCGGCCGTCAACTGCTGATAATCGTCAAAGTCCTTGCCGGCTTGCACGATCAACGCATTCAGATCCTGCTTCGCCGGGGGTGTGTTGGAGACCGAGGTCTGCGTCGCGGTCGTTTCTGTGGCCGCTGCCGGGTTTTCCGCCGCGCTCAACGACGAAGTACCTCCGCCGAACAAAGCCGACAGCGCTGCCTGGAAGGTGGGCGCGTAGGCGAGCCGGTCCTGAAGGGCTAGCACCACCAGGCGCAACTCCGGCATGGGACTGCGATTGGCCTGCAGGTAGATCGGCTCGGCATACAACAGCGCCTTGCCCGAGGGAATGACCAGCAGCGCGCCGCGCAGAACGTGCGAGCCCTGCTGATTCCACAACGTCAACTGGCCGGAAATCTGAGCATTCTGGTCGATGCGCGCCTCGATCTGCAGCGGCCCGTCCACCAGCTTGGTTTTGGGAAAGTCGTAGACGATCGCCTTGCCATAGTTTTCGCCGTCGCTGCGGGCGGCAATCCAGCCAATCAAATTGTTGCGATTGGCGGGCGTGAAAGGCAGGATCTCCACAAACTCGACGTTGGCCTCTCCCGGCAGCTTCATCAGCACGAAGTTCGGCTGCATCTCCTGCGTTGTCTGCTGCCCGTCCGCGTCCGTTCCGACTTCAGTGGCCAGGTTCCACAAGTCTTCCCGGTTATAGAAGACTTCGGGGTTGGTCATGTGATAGAGGCCGTAGACCTGGGCCTGCAACTGGAGCAGCAGTTCGGGGTAGCGCACATGTTTGCGCAGCCCGGCCGGCATGGCGGACGCATCGCGGAAAAGGCTGGGGAAGATGCGCCGGTAGGCGGCGAGAATGGGGTCCTGATTGTCGAAGACATAGAACGTCGTGGTGCCGTCGTAGGCATCGACGACCACCTTGACGCTGTTGCGCATGTAATTGACCGGCTGGCCGTTGACCATGTACTGCGTCGAGTAGGGATAGCTGTCGGACTGCGTAAACGCATCGAAGATCCAGGAGAGCCGCCCGTCGTCGCCGAGGACGAGATACGGATCCTGATCGAAGGTGAGAAATGGCGCCAGGGCTGCTACGCGCGTGCGCACGTCGCGCCGCATCAACAGCAGGCTCTGCGCGTTCACATCGTCGCTGAAGGGCAGCTTGGTCAGGTCGCCGCGGTCGAAGGCGATCAGCGCGCGGCGGAGGAATCCTCCCAGCGCGATGCCGCGATTGCCCTGGTAGGAGGTGAAGTTGTTGGTGTCGCCCTGCGGGTAGTTGAACTCCTGCTGGTGGGTCTTCACGTACACATCGCTCGAGGTCATCTCGCCGAAGTAGATTTCCGGCTGCGTGACGTTGAGTCCCTTCACCGTACTCTGCACCGGCATATTGCTGAGCAGCAGGTTGGGCAGGCCCTCGGGCGTAAACTCGTTCACCGGATTCATGGTGATGCCGTAGCCGTGGGTGTAAATCAGCTTGTCGTTGATCCAGTTGCGGCTGCTCTCGGGGAGTTTGTCCTGGTTCAACTCGCGCGCCGCCAGCATCACTTCGCGCATGGAGCCGTCGATGTCATAGCGGTCGATGTCGATGTCGGGAAAATCGTAGTAGGTGCGAATCTCCTGGATCTGGCGCAGCGCATCCTGCAGCGCATGCCAGTCCCACAGGCGGATGTTCTGGAGCGTGGCCTGATTGTTGGCTGGGTCGGCTGCATCCACGGTCGTCTCGGCGGGAAACTCGCGCCGCTCGAAGCGGTCCAGTCCGTAGGCCTTCCGGGTCATCTCGATGTTAAGAGCGATGTAGGGCCGCTCGCGGTCCAGTTGATTGGGCTTGACCAGGAAGCTCGACACATACCAGCCCACCAGCCCTACCGCCAGATAGCACAACACGGCCGGAGCGACAGCTATCGCCAGCCAGCGTCCGCGGGGCGCGAAGATGCCGCTCGCGGCGGCGACCAGGGCTCCGGCCACCAGCGCCGCGCAGACAATCAGCAGACCGGCAAGCGAGACATGCGCATCCGTGTAGGTGAGACCGTCGAAGATCGTATGGTGGCCGAAGAGCAACTCGAAACGGCTCAGATACACGCGAAGGGCGACGACCAGCAGCAGGGAGGCAACCGAAATGGAGAGCCCGCGCCAGGGAAGGAGCGCAAAACCGCCGGGTCTCTGCGCGAGCGCGCGTGAACCGCCGGCGACGAGCAGAAACAGGGCCGCAATTCCGCATGCAATCACGCTCAACATCGTCAGCCAGCCAACAACCAGTTGCCAGGCCGGCAGGGTGAACAGGTAAAAGTCGATGGGCAGCCCGAAGATCGGATCGGTCACCCCGCCAGCGGTTTGCGGCGCATACCACCAGAGTGCGAACGTCTGCCATGTCCCGGCCATTGCGCTGCCGGTGAGCATCGCCACGACCAGCGAACCGCCGACGGAAACCACGCGCATCACGGGCTTGAGCGACACATTGATCTGTTGGCCAACGATAAAAAGGGTGTGTTCGGTGGGCAAATCGTCGATGTGGGCCCACTTGAAAAGCGAAAATGCTCCATACAAGACAAGAAATGTGACCACTGCAAAGGCCGCGAAGACGGCCCATGCGATGCCCCGGGCTCTCCAGAAGACTTCTTCGTAACCGAGCGACCTGAACCACAGCAGGTCAACCCAGTAGAAAACCGCCGTCCTGAAGCCGAAGACAAAAACGGCAACGATGGCAATGAAAGCAAACAATCCTCGGCGTTGTCGCGGCGGCTGCTGCGTCAACCTGGGCCAATCAATCGTATCGGGCAACTCTGTGCACCATTCCTTCCGTTGCTGCGCATGCCGTGTTTCAGGAAGCCGTGAGCGCCTCAAAGGGGTTGCCGCCGCGCTGGCTGAACCGCGGACTCTCCGGTTCCTTCCACTTCACTTTAAACTTCTTCACGCCCGCCTGCTTGCCGCCTCCTCATACACCGCGGCGTATTCCCGTGCCGGCTGAGGCCAGCCATCATCGCGCGCCATGCCATTGAGCATCCGTTTCCTCCAGCTTTGCTTGTTCTCGAAGGCGCCGAGTGCGCGGTCGATGGCCTCCAGCAGCGCGGTGGCGCTCAGACCGCTGAACTTGAAGCCGGTACCAATTCCCTCGTCCGCGTTCCATTCGTCGATCGTGTCGGCCAGGCCGCCAGTCTTGGCGAATGGAACGCACTCCGAGGTAGCAAAAACAACATGCATGAAAAAATTCCCTGGCCGGCAAGTCAAAAATCCGGCGGAACCGGGCGACTTGCACAGCCAAAGAGCAAGTCTACTACCCGCCTCTCCTCGGTCTACGGTTCGCCCCTTGAACGCTCACCGCTCCACGGCCGGTGCTGCCTTTTGCGGCGCGCCGGGGAGCCATCCGCGCTGGTGCAAGGTGGTCAGCTGGCGGCGGAGAACCTCGGCCTGGCGTTCGAGCCGTCCAAGCTGGCGTTCGCCGGGGTGGTCCTCGGACTCCGGCTGCGGCAACTCGCCCGCGTCCGCTTCGGGCCACGGCGCGGTTGCTAAATCAGCCTCGGCTCCGGTCTGCGCTTCGAGCCATGCCAGGCGCCGGTCCAGCAGCGCCAGCCGGTCCTGCACCGCGCTGGATTGCTTCCATGCCCGCTCGCCGTCGAGCGCCGTCAGCGTGGTGACCGACTGGGCGAAGCGGCGCAGGTAGGTGACGAAAGCGGTCACGAACTGGGCGAAAGGCAGCCGCCGGGGCCAGCTCTCGGCCAGCAGTCTCTCCAGGGACTCCTCGGTATCGTTATGAGCCAGCCCGGTGGCGCGGCGGGCGCTCGCCAGTAGGCGCGAGGAGCGCGCGCCGGTCTTCCAGGCCTCGGCCAACTGGGCCAGGTAGCGGCGGTCAGCCCCCAGGCTGGCGCGCAGAAACTCGGGCGCCCGCTCCCGCTCATACGTGGGAAACAGAAAGAGCATGGCCGCCACCGAGAGCAGCGCTCCGACGACGGTGTTGCCCGTGCGCACCAGAGCCAGTTGCCAGTCGCCGGAGTAGGGCAGCCAAGCCAGCACAAAGGTCGGTGTGATGAAAAACGCGAAGGCCGTGTAGCTGACGGGCAAAATGGCCATCGTCAGCACCGCCAGCGGAAACAGCATGATGGCTGTGGCGATCTGGGAGTGAAGTCCGGCGGCCAGCAGCGCCGCCAGGATGCCGCCCGCAACCGTGCCGCCAATGCGTTCCATGCCGCGGCGCATCGTGCCGGAGACGTGCGGCTGAAGGACGAGCAGCGAGGTCATCAGCAGCCAGTAGCCATGGTCCACGTGAAAGCGCAGGATCAGCGCCACGTCCAGCCCGCAGACCACCGCGACCCTGGCAGAATGGCGCAGAATGAGCGACTTGGAGGTAAAGTTGGCCGTCAACTGGTCCACGATCCGCCCCGGATTCCAGCCCTGGCGAAGCTGGCCGAGCCGCTCGTAAACATAGCCGAAGTGGCTCGTAGAGGGGGCTGAGCCGCGCGTGGCGGCCCGCACCGGCGGCTTTCCGAGCCGCAACAGGGCGGTGCTCTCGATGGCCGTTTCGACGAGCGCTGCGGTCCCGGTCAAAAGCGATAGCAGAAAGCGGCTGGCCGGATCCGATCCGCTCAGGCAGTTTTCGAGCGAGCGGGGCAGGCTCTCCATCTGCTGACGGATCGCGCAGGCCGTGTCGATCGATTGTCCGCGGCGGCTCTCGAGCAGCGAAGCAACCCACAGCTCGGCCGTGCGCAGCTCCTCCAGCCCGGCCAGGCTGCGGCCAAAGCAGGCTCGAGCGCCGGAAGGGCCGGACTGGGCCTCCAGATGCTCGGCCAGAGCCACGGTGCGGGCGATCAGCAGGTCGGCATTTTCCAGCAGCACCACCAGGTGATAGCCCTGCGCCGTGTCGCTCTGGTGCTCGGCGCGAATCGCGGCCACCGCCTGCCAACCCTGCTCGACGGCGCGGCGGACGCGGTATTGGTGATCCTGCGCCAGCCGGTGCCACAGCCCCGCGCCCTGCTGCTCACGGCCGAAAAGCTCGGCCACGGAGCCAAGGAAGGAGGCCAGTTCGATGTAGCAGCCGCTCACCGCGGAGCGTGCGGGGCGATAGGCGTCCAGCGGCCAGAGCAGCAGCGAAAGCAGCGCCGCCCAGGCTCCGCCGGCCAGCAGCAGCCCCGCATGCAGCAGCGCCTCGCGCCAGGATGTGGTGGGCGCGCCCACGCCGCAGATGTAGATCAGCTGCACCAGTACCCCGGCCGAGCTGAACGGCTGGCCCAGCACCGCCAGATAACTCCAGACAAAGCACCAGAGCACCGTCACCGGCAGCGCCCAGTGCAGGCCTTCGCCCGCCAGCGAGCCGAGGAACAGGCCCGCCGCACCGCCCAGCGAGAGCGTCGCCAGGCTGCTCAGGCGCGTGCGATAAGAGCCGCCTGTGTCGGCGACAATCGCCTCGAACCCGCCCAGCCCCGCCCATCCGAGGCTGGGCATTCCGGCCAGAGAACCCAGAACCATGGGCGCGGAGAGAGCCACGGCGGCGCGCAGGCCGCGGAACCAGTCCATGCGGCGAACAACTGCGGTGGTTTGCCCCCGCAAACGAATCCAGAACTGGAAAACCCTGGACTGGAAAAAAGGCGTCATAGGTCGATCATAAGAGATTCTCCGTTACCATCAAAGGAGTCATGCCCGTTAAACCCAAGCTCGGACAGAATTTTCTCAACGATCCGGAGGCCATTCGGCGCATTCCGGCCTCTCTCGGCGATCTCACCGGACGCACCGTGGTCGAAATCGGCCCCGGCCGCGGCGCCATTACCGAAGAACTGGCCGCCCGCGCGGCCCATGTGCTGGCCGTCGAGCTGGACCCGCTGCTGGCCGCCCGGCTGCGCGCCGATTTTTCGCCGGAGCGGGTCACGGTTCTCGAACAGGATGTCCTCCACTTCGATTTTGAAGCTGCCCGCGCTGGACTGGCGGCCGCCGGCGAGCGATTGCTGGTGGTGGGCAACCTGCCCTATGGCATCACCTCGCCGATCCTGCTCAAGCTGGCCGCCAGTCACGCGGCGATCGACCGCGCCGTGCTCATGGTGCAGCGGGAGGTGGCCGACCGCGTCGTTGCCCAGCCGGGCTCGCGCGACTACGGCCTGCTCTCGGTCACCGTGTGGATGCACGGACCTGCGCAGCGGCTCTTCACCCTGCCGCCTTCGGCCTTCTCGCCGCCGCCCCAGGTCTATTCGACCGTCTTTCGCTGGCGATTTGCCCCCCGCTTTGCCGAACTGGGCGTTGAAGAGGCCGGATTCCTGCACTTTGTGCGCCAGGCCTTTGCGCAGAAGAGAAAAACGCTGGCCAATAACCTGCGTGCCGCCGGCCTCTCATCAGCGGCCGTCGCCGAGGCGCTGGATCAGGCGGGAATTGCTCCTCAGTCGCGCGCCGAGGAGGCGCCCATTGAGGCCCTTGCAGCCCTCTGGCGCTGGCTGGAAGCAAAAAAAGCGGCCTCGCTCGACGAGGCCGCCGCAGGGGTCTGAGCGAGCCGCAGGTTAGCAGCGTCCACCGCCGCCCTAATACTACAGTTGTACTTGCCCCGTTTTGAAGAAAAGGAACAACGGCCCGGGCCTAAAGGCCGCGTTATTTTGCTCCGTTTCAGGGGGTTAAAACCCCCTGCTCCCTCCGGAATCTTTGATTCACAACTGTAGTACTTAGGAGCAGCCGATCGGCGCATTACGCTCAAAGCTGGAACGGCCGGATGCGGGGGAACGCGCGCCAGCGGCTCAAAAAGTCGCTGAAAACCGTGCCGAAAGAAAGCAAAACAGCGCCAAAAAACAGCAGGATTCTTCCGTCTCTCTGGCTGCGCCCGGACCGCTGCGCCGCAGTCCGGGCAAGACGGGCGGCAGAGGTGCGATTCAAGCGCTCTCACCGCGCCCCTGCCTGAAACGCCAGCGTCTGCGCAGTGTGAATGTGACAGATGGCGATGGCCAAGGCGTCGGCGGCGTCGGCCGGCTGCGGCACCTCGGCCAGATCGAGCAGCCTGGCCACCATGAATTGAACCTGCTCTTTTTTGGCCAGTCCGTAGCCCACCACGCTCGATTTGATTTTGAGCGGCGCATATTCGGCCACCGGCAGCCCCTGCGTGGCCGCCGCCAGCAGCGCCACGCCGCGCACCTGGCCCAGCTTCAGCGCCGATTTGGCGTTGACCGAGTAGAAGACCTCCTCGATGGCTACCGCGTCCGGCGTCCAGCGCTCCAACTCGATGCTCAGCTCGCGAAAGACCTGTTCCAGGCGCTCGGCCGTGGTTTTGGACTTGACCAGCCGGATGGCCCCCATGGCCTTCATTACCAGACGTGCCTGCCGTCCCGTGTCGTCCGATTCGACCACGCCATAGCCGGTAATCTCGGTTCCGCAATCGATGCCGAAGACTCGCATGGGCCTGAGTGTACCGCAGAGCCGCCCGTCCAGGCGGCAAACGAGCGCAAATTAGAGCGGTTTCGATTCACATGTTGCCATCTGTAGGTCATGCGAGGTGGCATTTTCTTCCACCCCCGCGACGAAGACCTGTCGCCGGGGACCCCGGTTGGGGAAAATGCCACTTGGCTTCCTGGTTTCTGTAAAGAGCAGAATCGAAACCGCTGTAGGCCCAGACACAACGGCGGCCTGAGCGCATTGCCCAGGCCGTCGCGGTGAACTGTGGGTATTGGACTAAGGCCATCGCGCTGAAGCGAGTGCCCAAGCATCTTCACTTCGGTTTCCAGGCTATGATCGTTTTTGTGGCTACGCCCGGCAAGCCTGACTCCTTCGGCGACGAAATTCGTCGCTGTATTGAAGAATTGCCACCTTGCGCATCAAGCCGGGAAAACCATTCAACGGTGAAGATGAAGGAGTGTCCCATGCGGAAAAAACTTCCCCGCCGGGGGCAACCATAGGGTCTGGGGCGCGATGCCCTAGGCCTCAGTCACCTCACGTACCATACATCTTGAAGATTCTTTCTGCATCAACTGGATCTACCTCCTTTCCCGTGTGAAATTAACCTACGCCTACCCTTTCGGCATGTCAAGCGCGGTTTTCTACACAAGCAATACTCTTTTCCTGCCGCATTCCAAACCGGGAACGCCCAGCGCTGGGCTGCATTCTCGATTCCCTGTTTCTTCTTTGCCGGTTTCCATCCTCACCAGCTATGCAGCCATCCGTCGTCGCGTCCGATGCGCACCGGCGCCTGAAACAGCTCGCTCAGCCTCGGCTCGGTCAGCAGATCCTCACGCGCTCCGTCGGCCACCACGCGCCCGGCCCGCATCAGAATCACGCGCTTGATCTCCGGCAGAATGTCGCCCAGATGATGGGTCACCAGCACCAGCCCGGTGCCCTCGCCCGCCAGCCGCCGCAGGCTCTCGCGCAGTTCCCGCTGGGCGGCCAGATCGAGGGCGTTCGAGGGCTCGTCCAGCAGCAGTTGCCGGGGCCGGTGCACCAGCGCCCGCGCAATCAGAATCCGCCGCCTTTCGCCGGCCGACATCTCGCCCACTCGCTGCCCGGCCAGGTGCTGGGCCTCCATGCGTTCCAGCGCCTCGGCCGCGCGCGCGCGCATCTCTCCGGTCACGTGCAGATTGGGCCACAGCGTCGAGGCGGAAAAGAAGCCGGCGATGACCGCATCCAGGCCCGTGGTGACGGCGGTCCGCTCACCGGGCAGCTCTCCTCCCAGCGGCGCGGAGGCCACCACGCCAAAGTGCCTGCGCAGCTCGGTCAGATCCCAGCGCTCGCGGCCAAAGATACGCACCATCATGCCCGGCTGAAAGATGGGGTAGATCTGGCAGGTCATGGCCAGGATGAGCGTCGATTTGCCGCAGCCATTGGGCCCCAGAATCGCCACGTGCTCACCGGCACGGATGGTCAGGTTCACATCGTGCAGCACCACGCGGTCGCCGCGCGCCACATTCACCGCACGCAAATCAAGAAACTGCGCCTCTTCGACTGCCGATTTGTTTGCCTGTGCAGGCTGATCGTTCTCCATTGATTCCAGTGTATCCGTGCGGAAACAGGGAAAAGAACTTCACGCCACGACCGCACGCTCCAATTGCCGCAGAACTTGATCCCAAATCAATGCGCCAGCCTAACCTATCGTGGCGCGGTTGCGGCCATTCGACTTACTCAGGTACATCAGTTCATCCACCCGGTGGAGAAGACTGCGAACATCGTCCCCAGGATGGACCAGAGTGACTCCGACCGAGATGGACAGGGAGATGGTCTTTCCATCCGAGCTGACGATTCTGGTTTCCGCAGCCAGCAGAACGCATCGCTCTGCCAATGTTCTGGCAGTCGCTTCATTGACGTTGCGTGCAATGGCCTGAAATTCGTCGCCGCCCCACCGCCCGAGGGTGTCCGTGGGCCGCAACGACCCGGTCAAAGTCTTCGCTATTTCCTGCAAGGCGAGGTCTCCGCTTGAGTGACTGAAAGTGTCATTGATTTCCTTGAACCTGTCCAAATCGATGCTCAGCAGAGCAAACGCCTCGCGATGCACCTCGTATTCGCTCAGCGCAGTATTCAATGACATCTCCATGAAGCGGCGGTTGGGCACCCCGGTCAGGTAATCGAGAAAGGCCATCCGCCTCATCTCTTCGGCCTTTCGTTGAGCTTCCACCTCGGTCGAGTTGTCGCGGAAGATTTCGACCGCTCCGATAATGGAGCCGTCGGCAGCCCGAAGGGGCTGTACCCGAACCGAGACGGGAACCCGCCGTCCCTGCTTGTGCAGCAGGAAAACATTCGCCTCGTGGAAGCATCCGTCGGCAACACTAGCTGTTAAAGGACAATCAACCTTGCACAGATGATTCCCCTCGAGATCGACGTGACATAAGAGGTCGTCCTGGCAGCACCGGCCCACAAGCTCTTCGGATGTGTAACCGGTCAGCCGGGAGGCACCCTCGTTCCAGTAAAGAATGCGCCGCTCGCGGTCCACAAAGTACACTCCATCGCTCATGTGGTCCAGCAGCTCTTTGTAGAAAGCTGGATCGTTCGGCGTCATGGAATTTGACGTTTGATGGGGAGTAAACTCTTCTGGCTTCATCGAGAACCTCTCATTCGTCTCCGCCTAATGCAGCTCTTTATCATATTCTTGTACGCACCTGAGCGGAAACTGAAGCCGGAAACGCCTGAGGGGATTTCACGCCTCATCTCATCATCAGTTATTGACAAAGATCGTTTCCGCTGCAGTTATTCCTCGCTGGGGACAGGGTGCGCCTTACCCTTTCCTGTTAGATTTAATGGATTGATTCCTTTCACTGATATGACAGACATCTCCGACATCTCCCAATTCGTAATTCCCCAAGGCTTCCGCTTTGGCGCCTGCAAGGCAGGGCTCAAAAAGAGCGGCCGCACCGACTTCGCCCTGATTGTGGCCGACGAGCCAGCCAGCGCTGCGGCCGTCTTCACCGCTAACCGCGTCACCGCGGCTCCGCTGATGGTGGATAAGCAGCATCTCCGGGCCACGGGAGGCAAGGTGCGCGTGGCCGCCATCAACGCCGGCAACGCCAACTGCGCCGCCGGCCAGGCCGGACTGGACGCGGCACACGCCACCTGCGAGGCCGCCGCCCGGCTCTTCGGCTGCCGGCCGGAAGAGGTTTTTCCCTCTTCGACGGGCATCATCGGCGTCCCGCTTCCGGCGGAAAAACTGATTGCCGCCCTTCCCGAACTGGCCGCCTGCCTGGGTTCGGAGTCCGACCACTTTCATCAGGCCGCGCAAGCCATTCTCACCACGGACACGGTGGAAAAGACCGCCTTCGCCCGGCTGGAAGTAGCCGGCCCCGGCGGCGCGTTGCGCGAAATCCGCATCGCCGCCTTCGGCAAGGGCGCGGGAATGCTCTTTCCCCAACTGGTTCCCCATGCCACCATGCTGGTCTACATCCTGACCGATGCGGCGGTCGCGCCATTGGTGCTGGACGGCTACCTGCAACAGGCCGTCGAGGTCAGCTTCAACCGCATCTCGGTGGACGGCGACACCTCAACCAACGACACCGTGCTGCTGCTCGCTTCGGGCGCAAGCGGAGCCGTTGTGGAAGCCGAAGACTCGGCCTTCGCCGCCGCCCTGAACCAGGTCTGCACCTCCGTCGCCCGCCAGATCGTGGCCGATGGCGAGGGCGTGACGCACGTCGTCGAGTTGCACATCGAGGGCGCGGCCACGAACGCCGACGCGCTCCAGATTGCCCGCGCCATCGCCCACTCGCCGCTGGTCAAAACCGCCTGGGCGGGCAGCGATCCCAACTGGGGGAGGCTGATCTCGACCATCGGCTCCTGCGGCGTTGCGGTCGATCCCGAGCGCATCGACATTCGCTTCGGGGAGTTGGCCATCTGCCTCAACGGAGGCCGCGCGCCCGGGTTCGATGAAGCGGCCGCGCACGCCTACGTAGCGCAAGCGGAGTTCTCGGTCACCGTCGAGCTTCACCAGGGCACAGGTTCCTGTCTCTTCTGGACCACCGACCTGACCCACGAATATGTCAGCATCAACGCCGACTACTCCAGCTAGTACTTTGACCGCGTAATTCCGTCGTTTCCCAGGTCTCAAAAGCGAGACCTGGGGCACCCGAATGTTTCTGGTTAAATTACGAATTCACCAAGTCAAGGTACTGGGGCTGTTCTGAACTTTTCCACGAGCGAGAAGGTTCAGAACAAGCCCTAAGCAGCCGCCCTGGCCGGTTCCAGCCGGCGGACCGTCCTGGTCCGCGTCTGCCTTCTGCGTTCCACTGCCAGCATCGCCAGAAAGAGCAGCAAGCCCAGAACCGCGGCACCACAGGTGTCCAACAGAACATCGCTGAACTGACCGGTCCGGTTGGGCAAAAAACTCTGATGAAACTCATCCGCGCTGGCCACCAGAAAAGTGGCCAGAATCGCCAGCCCGTGCGCCCGCAATTGCCGTGGCAGACGGGCGGCCACCTGCTGGGAGGTGAACCAGAAGGCGCGGAAACAGACCAGCGAAAAGATTCCGTAGCCCATGAAGTGGCCCGTCTTGCGAATCAGATGGTGAATCAACTCCCAATGCACGCCGATGCCATAGCCGAAGATCGCCTCGGCGATCTGCTGCAATGGAGCGCTGGTGCGGTCTGCGCCGAAAAAAGCGGTGGATTCGACGGCAAAGACCATCGAGCAGGCCAGAACCGGCAGCCAGGTCCGCAACTGAAGCAGCAGATGCCCAGAGCCGCTGGGTGAACTTTGCTGCGCATAAACTCCAAAAACCAAGGGAGATGAAGACACGTGGGTCGCTCCTGAAAGCCGCTACGGGGATTGAGCGCAAAAACCGCGCATCTTCCCGCCTGCATACCCGTTTCTTCGGCTTCAGAGGCGGTCCCATGACGAAAAAGTCCAAGTATTTGAAATATCAAACCTTACACTGTCCAGAAACAGGACAGAGGGCGTTCTGTTCTGTGTCACCGCCCACTCTTTCACCGCCCCCTCTCCCGTTTACAATCGCAGCAGCCGGTGAGGTGAAAGAAAGCCAATGAAGACCAGAACGAAACAGCAGCACGATGCCGCGCGGGCTGACCACAACGGCTTCTCGCTCATCTCCAGCGAAAAACTGCTGCGGATTCATGCCGCCATGGTGAAGTGCCGCATGGTCGCGGAGAGGGCGCGGATTCTGTTCGAGCCGGGCAGGCTCACAGGATTCGGCGATCTGGCAGCGGGCGAGGAGGCCATCCAGGTGG
>Ga0182013_10006188_pt1 | contig 13656 bp, 9 predicted proteins | sample 612S2MmetaG_FD_120487 | JGI IMG/M metagenome (GOLD analysis project Ga0182013, IMG submission 120487) | Permafrost microbial communities from Stordalen Mire, Sweden - 612S2M metaG | ecosystem: Environmental > Terrestrial > Soil > Wetlands > Permafrost | place: Sweden: Stordalen | collected... | reverse complement strand
CCGTTGCGAGAATTGCTGTGATCGCTGATCGCCCAACCAATCCGATTTTCATCCCGCTCCTCCGAAGAGAGTTTAACCCATTCGGTCCGCGTTCGCTCGCTGCGCTCTGAGCCTTGGAGTTGCTTCAGCTTGCGACCAGCTTCATTGCATTCAACTCGCGGATTATGAACAGCTTAGGTGACAGCAACGGAATGCTCGAAAGCGCCGCTAAGACTGAATTTGTTGGGCAATTGCCGTTTGGTTTGCTCCGCCTCTCGGAGACTGGGCTGCATGAGTTCTCGGATCGTTTGTGAGATTCCGGATATTCTCGACAGAGACGGCCCTCTGCCGCTGCGTCCCTGCACACTGTCACCGATACGAAAGTCTTTCTTATGAGAGATATGAATAAAAATGCTACCCTTTACACGAATGTGGCATCAAAGGCATAGTGTGCCGCGGTCTGGGGCGATGCTGCCTTGAGTTGCGTTAGCCGACTGGTTTAGAAACTCTCCCTTGGGTGCCAATTGAAAGTGCATTGTTGGAGCAAAACCCGACTAATCAAGTCCTTAGGAACTCAAGCGTTCCTGGGATTGGCCTTTTGCGTATTTGCTTGGGGCTTGCAATACAAGCTTTCCCTTTATGATCCACCCCAGACAGCTTCCCATCAGATTCCAAGGGCCAAGCTTCTATCCAGAGATGAGCAATCCAGTACGGCGGAACACCCGCTGGTAGTTCGGACGAAAACATCCACTAGTGTGATCTACACCGCGCCTACAGCCATTTTATTGATTCTGTTGCTGGCCATCAGCCCGCTGAATCTGCCAGCATCAAGAAGAGTGGAGAAGCGGGGTAAGAGGCTATTTCACCTACACCGCGCTGTCTTGAACACACTCTTTGTTCGTCCCCCTCCTGTTCTCGCCTAGCTATTCCCACAGCACAGATTATGGTGTATTCGATTGACCAGTGGTCGAATACATCACAGCATATTCTCCTTGGGAGAATATTTCTGTTGTCGTGAACCAAGCTATCCCACCTTTATGTAGAGGTGCATTCGAGATATGCGAAAGCGAACCTCCTTGATCGTCGCCGCCGGAATCACGTTTCTTGTTTTGGTCGGCATCGTTGCGTACATTGTCATGAATCGACATCCGGAAGCGCATGCAGCTGCGGCGCCATCGGCCGAGGTGGCTGTGGCTGCCAGGGGAGACATTGCGCACACGCTGAGTCTTGCCGGGCAGTTCCAGCCTTACCAGGTAGTAGATGTTCATCCCAAGGTCACCGGCTTCATGGTGAAGATCAACGTGGATATCGGTGACAGAGTCCGCAAGGGCCAGACTCTGGCGGTATTGGAAGTTCCAGAGCTGAATGCGCAGTTGAAGGGCACTGTATTCGAGGTGCAGCGTGCCAAGGACGACTTACTGCGCGCGCAGAACGAGATCAAGCGAGATGAAGCGATCCATTCGGCGCTTCACGCCGACTATGAACGGCTGCTCGCAACATCAAAGGCCCAGCCGGGCCTGATCGCGCAGCAGGAATTGGACGATGCCGAGAGCAAGGATCTGTCCACGGAGTCGCAGGTGGATGCGGCCAAAGCTGCCGCGGCAGCCGCAGAGCAGCACACCGAAGTGGCGCATACGGACAACGACCGCGTGCAGGCGCTCAAAAACTACACCAATGTTTTAGCCCCGCTGGACGGCGTAATCGTCTGGCGTTATGCGGACACGGGCGCGCTGATTCAAAGTGGAACCAATTCCAATGAGCAAGACATTCCGATCGTGCGGCTTTCGCAGAGCGGGCTCTTGCGCCTGCGTATGCCGATTCCAGAGAACGATGTCCAGTTTGTTCATCTCGGCGACCCGATGCAGGTGCGTGTCGATGCCGTTGGCCGTTCGTTCACGGGCAAGATTGTGCGATTCACACGCGACGTGAACTTTGAGACGCGAACGATGGAGACCGAAGTCGATGTGGATAATCAGGATCTCTCTATCTCCCCTGGCATGTATGCCAATACCGAGATGCAACTGGCGCGCGCATCGAATGTGACCACTATTCCAGTTGAGGCGTTAGTCCTCAAAGGGGATCGGGAATGGGTTTATTCGCTGGATGCAAGCAATCGCGTCCGCATTCGCAATGTGGAGGTTGGGCTGCAAGGATCGAAGCTAGCCGAGATCAAAAGCGGACTTCAACCTGGCGAAAGAGTAATCCTCGGAGGTCAGGATAACTACACCGAAGGCGAAGAAGTTTCCCCCATCCTCACACAGACGCCGGCTTCCGATGTTGTGCGTGAATCGGGAGGGGTGATTGACATGAAAGCGGAAGCGGACGAGAACAGCGGAGGTGCGAAGTAATGCCAAAGTTTGCTCTCAGATATCCGTTCTTCATTCTCATGATCTGCCTGATGGTCTCGCTCGTGGGGGTGGTCAATACCGTGCGCATGCCGGTCGATCTTTTTCCCAAAATCGATATGCCTGTGGTTGTCGTGGCCACCTTCTACAACGGGATGCCGCCCGAGCAGATCGAAGCCGATATTACGAATACCTTTGAGCGATTCTTCACTCTCGGCGCAAATATCGACCATAGTGAATCGCGTTCCCTCACTGGCGTAAGCCTCATCAAGATCTACTTCAAACCGGGCACCGATCCTAACTCGGCGCTTAGCAACATTGCCAACCTGGCCATGGCCGATCTCAGGCGTCTGCCCCCGGGGACATTGCCACCCGTGGTGCTGGGTATGGATGCGTCAACACAACCAGTCTGCCTGGTGACTTTGAAAGGGCAAGGACTGAATGAAACGGAATTGAAAGACTTGGCGCAATTCCAGGTTCGCAATCAGATAGCCAATGTTTCCGGCGCTTCGGTGCCGCAGCCATATGGCGGAACCTACCGGCAGATTCAGGTCTATGTAGACCCGGTAAAAATGGAAGCGCGCAACCTCAGCCTTAACGACGTTGTAACATCCGTCAACAGCTCAAATCTCATCCTGCCTGCGGGCGATGTGCGCATAGGTTCGAAGGACTTCAATATCTACGCGAACAGCCAGTTTCCCGACGCGAATGCGATGAATGAGATGCCCCTGAAGTCAGCAGGCAACGCCTCCGTTTTGGTAGCTGACATCGGCAAAGCGGTGGACTCGGGCGCGCTCCAGTACAACATTGTGCGCATTGATGGACAGCGCTCCGTCTATGTGCCGGTCTTCAAGCAAGGCGGCAACAGCAACACCATCACCATTGTCGATGGCATGAAGGCTGCAATCAAGCATTTGGTTGACATACCGGCGTCGTTGAAGACGGCGGTGGTCTTTGATCAATCTGTCTTTGTCAAACTTGCAATTGGCAATGTGACACGGGAAGCGACCATCGGCCTTGTATTGACCGGGCTGATGATTCTCATCTTCCTTGGCAGTCCGCGCGCCACAATCGCTGTGCTACTGTCCGTGCCACTCTCGATGCTGGTTTGCCTGCTCGTTTCCGATTATATGGGCGGGTCCATCAACACCATGCTTTTAGGTGGCCTTGCGCTGGTATTCTCGCGCCTCATCGATAACGGCGTCATTGTGCTTGAGAATATATTCCGTCACATGGAGATGGGGGAATCGCCAGCCGTCGCCGCAGAAAATGGCGGAACCGAAGTATCGATGGCTGTGCTGGCAGCGACATTCACGACTGCAATCGTGTTTTTTCCAGTCACTTTTTTCAGCGGAATCAGCAAGTATATCTTCACTCCTTTGGCGCTGGGGGTTGTGGTATCGATCTTCGCTTCATACTTTTTTGCTATGACGGTAGTGCCGCTTTACTGCGCAAGATTCATACGCCTAAAAGATGACGGAGAATACGGTACAGAATCAAGATCATCCTTCTTTGCTCGATTCGACAAAATCTTTAACGCAAAGTATGAGCGGATGCTGCACGCGTATGAGCGCCTTGCTATGAGAGCGATGCAGAGGCCCGTCCTCACAACGGCAGTGATCCTGGGAAGTGTAGCGGTTGTGCTCGTTGCAACCATCCCTTTTTTGGGCCGCGCGTATTTCCCTCGCACTGACCCCGGCCAGTTTGTCATTAATGTGCGAATGCCCAGCGGCACACGTCTGGAATCCAGCAATGATTACATTGCGAAAGTTGAGGCGATCATTCGCGACGTAGTCAAACCGTCCGACCTGGACATGATCGTTTCCAATATTGGCGTTTACCCTGACCTTTCTGCCATCTACACCAGCAATGCTTCCATGGATACGGCTTTCGTGCAGGTCAGTCTGAAAAAGGACCATAGCCTCGGCAGTTACGAGTATATGCAGCGTGTACGCGACAAGCTGTCGCGCGAGATGCCTGAACTCACCGCGTATTATCAGGTCGGTGGTCTGGTTGATAGCGTGATCAACCAGGGACTGCCAGCTCCGATTGATATTCAGGTCAGTTCGATGGATATGCATGGCGCCTACGAACTGGCCAATACCCTCTCCCAAAAAATCAAAACTATGCCGAATGTGAGCGGTGTTTATATCCCCCAGGATTTGGACTATCCGGGAATTGCCTTGAATATCGACCGTGAAAAGGCCAGCCTGATCGGACTTTCCGCCAAGGACGTGGTGCAGAACGTCATTACCGCCATGACCTCCGATGGCATGGTCGCCCCTAGCTACTGGATCGACCCGAAGACCGGCAATAACTACATGGTAACTGTCCAATATGCAAACAGCTTTCTTAACAATATGTCGATGGAGGACTTCGAGAACATTCCCCTGCGCGGCGTTCAGCCTGCCGGCTACAGCCCCATGCAGCAGGCCCACGGCGCATCAAGCGATGCACGCGCATTCTGGAAAGGCGACCACACAGCCGGATATACGCCGCTCAGTTCTGTTGCGGATATCAAGCTGATCAATACGCCGACAGAAGTGGACCACTACCAGATACGCCGTGTAATTGACATTTACGTTTCCACTAAGACAGAAGCGCTGCAAGGTGTGGGCGGCAATATCAGCAAGCTATTGGCCAGCACCAATACTGATAAAAATACCGTGCTCAATCTCCGCGGCGCTGTCGTCAGCATGAACCGGTCATTCGAGGAATTCGGGGTCGGACTCATTCTTGCGGTGCTGATGGTTTACCTGATCCTGATGACCCAGTTCACTTCTTTCATCGATCCGTTCATCATTCTCATGGCAATTCCTCCTGGACTCGCAGGAGTCGCCATGATCCTTCTCGTCACTGAAAGCACATTGAACATCATGTCCTTGATGGGTGTGATCATGATGACTGGCATCGTGGTTTCGAACAGCATTCTGATCGTTGAATTCGCTGGCACGCTGCACAAACAGGGGCTCTCGCTATTGGAAGCAGTTGTCCAGTCGTGCAAAATTCGCCTACGCCCAATTCTGATGACTTCGTTGGCAACCCTGCTCGGCATGATTCCTATGGCGCTTGGAATGGAAGCCGGCAGTGAACAATATGCACCGTTGGCTAGGGCGGTCATCGGCGGCTTGGCTGTTTCGGTGGTAGTAACTGTCTTTTTGGTTCCAGCAGTTTACTTGATCGTTCACGGCAAGCAGGATAAGAAGTCTGCGCTAGCCGGGGAGGCATAGCAGCAATGAATCAACTCAAAACCAGAAAGCCCGTTTCCCGGATTCTGATCTGGCTTGCTCTTCTCTGCTCCGGTACTCTCTATGGGCAGACGACAAGCTCAAAGCAGTTGTTGCCGGATGCACCGCAAGTCTCTCTCGTCGCTCTTGTACAACAAGATGCGGCGCCTATGCAGCAGGGATCAAGCGAAGTTTCGGCGGCGCAGCCAATGAGCGCGGTTTCTAGCCAGAAGCCGCGTCTGACGCAGTCCGATGCTGAAAAGCTGGCTATTAAAAACAATCCTCGGGTCAGTGTGGCTCATCTGCTTGCACTGGCACAGCATCAGGTAGTTCGTGAAGCCAGAGCTGCTGAGCTGCCGACAGGAACCGCCAATATTACCGCTGAGGATGCGGAGAATGCAAGCCGCCTCTCTGCGGGCTCGCTCACTGCCTCTCGTCTCTTTGAGCATGCGGGAGCCGGAGGAGGCTTTACCCAGCTCATCACTGACTTTGGAAAAACGCGCAATCTCGTGGCATCTTCCAAGCTCCAGGAAAAAGCACAAAGTGCGAACGCTCTTGCTTCAATTGAAGATATAGTTCTTGCGGCCGATCAGGCATTCTTCAATGCTCTTCAGGCACAGGCGCTGCTTAAGGTTGCGGAACAAAACGTCAGCACCCGCCAGACTACGGAGACACAGATCAGCGAGTTAACAAAGAATAAGCTTAAATCGACCCTCGATTTGAGCTTTGCCGATGTCAACCTGTCGCAAGCCAAACTTTTACTACTCGATGCCGAAGGCAATGTTGAATCGACGATGGCGGCGTTGGATGCGGTCCTGGGACTCGATCGACAGACAACGTATGACCTTGTCCAGGACGATGCAGCAGTGCAAGCGCCTCCGACGGATGCGGATCAACTCCTGCAACTTGCATTTCAACAGCGACCGGACTTGCAAGCATTGACTTATAACCAGCAAGCAGCCGTCAAGTTTAGCCATGCACAGCGCGATCAAATGCTGCCCAGCATCAGTGCCGCGGGAACCGCCGGAATCGTTCCCATACGTCCCGCCGCGTACTACCTTACGAACTGGTGGGGCGCCATCGGCGTCAACATGAATATTCCAGTCTTCAATGGTTTCCTCTACTCGGCCCAAGCGAAGGAAGCCTCTATTCGCGCTCAAGCAGCCTCAGAACAGAGCCGGGATCTTCGCGATCGAATTGCCAGGGACGTGCGTACGGCGTGGCTGGCGGCAAATACTGCGTATCAGCGGGTCGCCGTAACCGATGAGCTTCTCAGAGAGGCAAACCTCGCACTCTCGCTGGCACAGACACGCTACCGACTGGGACTGAGCTCAATCGTGGAGCTAAGTCAAGCGCAGTTTCAACAGACTGATGCCGCGATCGGCAACACCGACGCGCAATACCAATACCGGCTTGCCCTCGCCACGCTCAACTACGAGACAGGAGCAAACCCATGATTGAGAACTTCAAGCTGAACGTCTTCCGCGTGGTCGCGGTCAACTTGAATTATCGCCGGGCTGCGGACGAGCCTCATACCTGAACTGAATGTCAGGGCAGATGTGTAAACAACAGGCGTTTCTCGTTTCTCAGAGAACCCCGGGGGCTATGATGGGCCTAATGCATGTCTTCGCCAAAGCCAAAAGCAGTTCGATTGCGAGATCGCTCCAAGCCCCATCAAGTTGCCGGTCGTTCCAGCTACGGGCGACCCAAGTCATAGGCGAGGCATAATCGACAACGTCGTCATTCGCGTAACAAAAGAGTTCATTAGTGAGACTTTCGCTCGGATACTCGTCTTAAGTAACTCGTAGCTTGGCATAACTCGGAGCCGGAACCAAGACTCTCTTAGTGCCCGTTATTGTTTGATGTGGCCATATCGGTCCATACGGCTGCCTTGATGGAAGCGGTGGCGCACCATGCTTTGGCCTAGCAAAAAAAAGACGACTGCCAATGCGATTAGAAACAGGAACCGTCCAACTTGAAACCAAGGTGACTTTTCCCTCTCAGGAGGTCTCGGCTTCAAGTCAGTTGTCATCTGAGTGACCTCTCCGTTCAGTTCGGCACCTGCCATTGTGCCGCAATGCATTTGATCCGTAACCTCTCGTGTCCCTGTCAAAGCTTATCGCTCCTCAAACTCGGCGTCAGAGGTGACCCCTTGCGATCGCCGCAGACTGAGGGATCGCAACGGCAATCGAGGCACAGCCATGGACGCTGTCCCGAGATTAACTGTTATCGCCGCCGAATGCGAGCACGTCAACGCCACGTTCCTTCGCGGCCTGCTTACGCGGCATACCCCAATGATGACATCGAGATAAAGGCCATACAGTTCCATTTTGTACAATCTTGAACGAGACGACTGATTTATTTGGTATTCGTTGACCAGACAACGCAGAACGGCGCTTACCTCCAAGCGCGGTTCAAGTTCTGTCACGGGGTGGCGCAGTCTTATCTGTATGTGTACCCTCGTATGAACTCGCGATGATCGTACACAATCCTCTCGCTTAGAGCTTCTCGCTGAAGCTGCCGGGAAGAATTCTGCAAGCCAACTTGAGAGCGCGTGTTTATCCCAGCAAACGCGCCTGAGTCCGGTTATCGCAGTAGTGCGCACAGCGCCAGAAAGAACCGGAAATCCTCGATGTGAAGAAACTAACAGGGCTTCTGGCTGAGTTGCAGGAGCCTTTCCGGTCAATGGCGTTTGTGGCAGCAGCTACCGGGCTGCATCGAGGGGAGTTGATCGGTCTCCAATGGGCAGACATCGATTTTGTGGCTGGACTAATTCAGCCTCGACGGTCTGTAGTGAACCAGAATGTGGGCAAGTTGAAGACGGTAGCCTCCGGTAAGCCGGTGGCTCTGGACCCAAGCCTGTCACACGCTCTGGCCAACCTTAAAGCCCGTTCCCCGTTCAATCGGCCAGAGGATTGGGTGTTCGCCAGCCCAGCTTCTGCCGGTGGCAAACCCTACTGGCCAGATATGGTGCTCAATCGCCGAGTGCGCCCTGCGGCAGCCGCGCTGGGGATCACAAAGCAAATTGGCTGGCACACCTTCAGGCGTACCTACGCCTCGCTGTTGAAGTCCAGTGGGGCAGATGTGAAGGTGGTTCAAGACTCCCTTTGCCATGCGAATGCCAGAATCACGATAGAGCTGTATACTCAAGCGCTCACCGAGGACAAGCGGACTGCACAAACCAAGGTGGTCCAAATGATGTTGTCCAGAGCCAACCCTCTACTAGCAATGGCGGGGTAAAGCCTGTTCCCGTCTCAATCAATTCTGAAAAATAAAGGGGCTCTGGGCTTGCTGTTCCCAGACGTGGAAGGGGAAGCCTGAAAACCTGCGGTAAACCATTGATAAATATGGTAGGCACGACTGGATTCGAACCAGCGACCTCTTCCGTGTCAAGGAAGCGCTCTAACCAACTGAGCTACGCGCCTGTAAAGCAACTCTAGGTAGTCTATCAGGGTCAGGCCGACGGGAAAAGATGGACGGGCAATACCCGCTGTGCTATACCATCGTTCATTAATGTTTTGAGTGAGATATGGACAACCCTGTAAGCGAACGGCTGAACCGGTATCGCACCGCACCCAACGCCCTCACGTTGTTGCGCATCTGCCTTGCTCCGTTTCTGGTGGCTGCTATCCTCAATGGCCAATATCTGCTGGGTTTTTGCCTCTTTGTGGCCGCTGGGCTGACGGATGCGCTGGACGGCTTGCTCGCGCGCCTGCTCAAACAGCGCAGCGTGCTCGGCGAGTACCTCGATCCGGTGGCGGACAAGCTGCTGCTCAGCACGCTTTTTCTGGTGCTCCTGCACAAGGGGCTGATGCCAACCACGGTCACGGTGCTGGTCTTCGGAAGGGATGTGGGCATTCTGGTGGTGGCGGCTATTCTATACGCCGCGGCGGGTCGCCGCGAGTTCAGCCCCAGCCTCCTGGGCAAAGCCAACACCGTGGCGCAGGTCGCCGCGGTGGCCGCTGTGTTGCTTCAACAGCTCACCTCGGCCCAATGGGTAGTGGCCTTTCGCCTGGTGGCGCTTGATGCCACCATCGGACTGACCGTGGCATCAGGGTTGCATTATGCGTGGCTTGCCGCACGGCGGATGGGCGTCAACGGACACGTCGCAAAGTAACCTTAAATCTCCTCGCGCATCGCAGGGACTCAGCGCAGAGCGGGAATCCTTGCCCGCCATCGCTGTCAACCAGGGCCGGCGCGGAAGCGTTAGACGTCTTCCATGCTGGGTTCTGTTTCGGCTTCGGCTTCAAGCTCCATGTCACGAAATTCTTCGGAGTCAAAGACCTCGCCACAATCCAGGCACTCGACAAATTCAGTGTCTTCGTGCCGGGAGACGACGCGTACCCTGGGATGTCTGCAGACGGTTGCCATTGCTCGTGGTGTTGAAAAAAACTTGTCCTCTTTGGCCAAATTGTACCGGGCTTTTCAACAATTGAAAACGGCATTTTGCCAAATTTTGTTCCCCCGGCGAAATTATTTTTTTGCGATGCGCCAGCGCCCTACTTCAGATTGCGCCTGATTTCGTCCGCTAAGTAGTGTCCTGTGACCCTGGCCTTATGGCTCCAGCTGCCTCCATTGGTCGCCATCTCCCTGGTGATGAACTGTTCAATCTGCTTATGATCGCCTCGGCGCCAACACACCGCCGTCTCCTTGCTTGGTGAATCAACACGGGCACTTTTCGCTCCCGAGTTCCCACAATTGTTGTTGATGACTGCCAAGGCTAGCGGCACACGCGCCGTCGTGCCGTGACATTTGTCACGCCCCAAGAACCTCTCCATAAGTTAGCGATTTTGCAAGAGGACGACTCCCGTCGTGCCGATAGGGAGGCAAACGAGGGCGTATGGACTCCGGGTACCCCCACCCATATCTTGGGCGTAAAATCCTTAGTTTGTTATAGTTAGACCATGGTTGGCGCTGTAAAATCTTCTAAACAAACGACTTACGCGCAAAATCTTCCAGAATAAGGAGTTACGGGCCGGCCCCGGCATTGGCCCTGGTGCGGCCCAAAGCTCTGCCAGTCATCAGTCTGCATCTAGCCTCGGAAATTATCTGCAATCCGCGAAAACTCTCTCGCCCAGTTTTGGACAGATTTAAGAAATGCGAACCTGGCAGGGCTTGTAATCCCGACAGAAACGGTCGTATACTGAACTCGGACCGAAGAAGTCGGGTATTCCATGCTTAAGCTGACCAAAAAAGCCGATTATGGACTGATGGCGCTCAAGTACCTCGCTGAGCACCCCGAAACGCCTGCGCTCAGCGCCAAGGACATCGCTGACGCCTACGGGATTCCCGCGCAACTTTTGGCCAAGATTCTGCAGCAGTTGACCAAGTCAGGCCTGTTGCGTTCGCACGCCGGCATGAATGGCGGCTACGCGCTGGCCAGGGAAGCGCGCGAGGTTTCAGCCTACGAGGTGATTCTCGCCATCGACGGGCCGTTTTTCATCACCTCCTGCACCAAGGGCAAAACCGGTTGTGAACTCACCCCTAGCTGCACCATTCGCGAGCCATTGGCGCGGGTGAACGACACCATTGCCGGAGTGCTGAAGAGCATCAGCATTCAAGATCTGGCAGAACACGAACACTCTCACGGCCACGCGCGCGATACGAGTTCACTGGTCGCATTGACGTTGTAACGAAAGCTTTCCCCCTCCGTGCCGCAACGAACAGGGCCCGGAAGAGCAATCGATAAGGATGGAGACTTAAGATGAGCAACTTTACCAGTTCCGTAGAAGTTCCGGCAGGCTTGCATTTGCCGATTTATATGGATAATCACGCCACCACCGCGGTAGACCCGCGGGTGCTGGAAGCGATGATGCCTTACTTCACCGTCAAATTTGGCAACGCGGCCAGCCGCAATCATTCTTTTGGATGGGAGGCGGAAGCGGCTGTCGAAGCAGCGCGCGAGCAGATTGCGCGGCTCATTGGCGCCACCGCCAAGGAAATCATCTTTACCTCCGGCGCCACCGAGAGTAACAACCTCGCCATCAAGGGCATCGCCGAAATGTACCGCGAGCGCGGCAACCACATCATCACCCAGGTCACCGAGCACAAGGCGGTGCTGGACACCTGCAAGCGCTTGGAGAAGTCCGGCTATCGCATCACTTATCTTCCCGTAAAGGCCGATGGCCTCATCGACCTCGAAGACTTGAAGCGGGCGATGGACGAGAAGACGATTCTGGTCACGATCATGGCGGCGAATAACGAGATCGGCGTCCTCCAGCCTATCGCCGAGATCGGCAAGCTTTGTCATGAAAAAGGTGTGCTCTTCCACACCGACGCGGTGCAGGCGGTGGGCAAGGTCCCCATCGACGTGATCGCTGACAACATCGATGTGCTCTCGCTTTCGGGGCACAAGATTTATGGCCCCAAAGGTGTGGGCGCGCTTTACGTTCGCCGGCGCAACCCGCGCGTGCAAATTGCTGCGCAGATTGACGGCGGCGGCCACGAGCGCGGCATGAGGTCCGGCACACTCAACGTTCCTGGCATCGTTGGCCTGGGCAAGGCCTGCGAGATTGCCCAGGAGGAGATGAAGGCCGAATCGGCACACTTGACCGCTTTGCGCGACCGGCTCAAGAACAAGCTCGAATCCGAGTTGGACTACGTTCATGTCAACGGCTCCATGGATCATCACCTGCCCGGCAATCTGAATATGAGCTTTGTGTATGTCGAGGGCGAATCGCTGCTGATGGGCATCAACGACATTGCGGTTTCCAGTGGTTCGGCTTGCACTTCCGCGACGCTTGAGCCATCGTACGTGCTCAAGGCATTGGGACTCGGCGACGATGTGGCCCACAGTTCCATTCGCTTTGGTTTGGGCCGATTCAACACTCAGGCAGAAGTGGATTACGTGGCTGCGAAAGTGATTGATGTTGTCAAGCATCTGCGCCAGCTTTCACCGCTCTATGAGATGGTGCAGGACGGGATCGACCTCACCAAGATTCAGTGGGCCGCGCACTAACCACCTGCGGTGGGGCTAAATGCCTCCGGCGCGGGTAGTGGAGAGTTTTGAAAGGGCACGACTTTAGTCGTGCCGCAAATGCCAGATTGGAAGTGTGGGCTTTAGCCCTTGTGGGAATGTTCGGGCGAGCAATCGAGTTTTCTGATTCGGCCGGCAGGCTTGCCGAATCCAACGAATGTACACCGCGGCTTCCCCCGCGGAAGGATGGTACACATGGCATACAGCGACAGAGTCATTGACCACTACAACAACCCCCGCAATGTGGGCCAACTCGACAAGACCTCAACCCAAGTCGGCACGGGTCTGGTCGGTGCGCCGGAGTGCGGCGACGTAATGCGGCTGCAAATCCGCGTCAACCCAGAGACACAAGTCATTGAAGAGGCCAGGTTCAAGACCTTTGGCTGTGGCTCGGCGATTGCCAGTTCATCGCTGGCCACCGAGTGGATCAAGGGCCGTACCGTCGACGACGCGTTGGCTATCAAGAACACTGACATTGTGAAGGAACTCTCGCTGCCGCCGGTCAAGATTCACTGCTCCGTGCTGGCCGAAGACGCTATTCGCGCCGCCATTGGCGACTGGAAGAAAAAGAACGGCGTGGGCGAAGTGGCCGAGACTGCCACTGCAACCGCGCAGTAAGAAGGCGATTATGTCGAACGTTGTGACAATTGGAAGCTCAGCAACAGCCGCGCCGCAGGCGCTGCCGAAGGTGGAGTCTGCCACACCGCAAGCGTCCGCCGTAGGCGGGGTTGGCACCGCCGCAGGTGGCTTGCTGCAGGCGCCTACGCAAGGACTGCAAGTCACGGACAAGGCCATCAAGCGCATCCGTGAAGCCATGGCCAAGGAAGGCATCTCGCCCACGGAGGGCGGACTGCGCCTTGGCGTGATGGGCGGCGGATGCTCCGGCCTTTCTTACTCCATCAAGTTCGACACGCAGCCCCGTGAGCGCGACCGCATCTACGAATTCGACGGCGTGCGCGTATTCGTTGATCCCAAGTCGTTCCTCTACCTGCACGGCATGACGCTCGACTATGAGGAGACGCTGATCCGCCAGGGATTCAACTTCATCAACCCCAACTCCACGCACTCCTGCGGCTGCGGCTCGTCGTTTTCGTAGGAACATTCAGTTTCGTAAGAGTGAAACTATGTT